>Ga0075434_100003893_pt1 | contig 13360 bp, 13 predicted proteins | sample RhiMethybrSRZTD3_FD_75298 | JGI IMG/M metagenome (GOLD analysis project Ga0075434, IMG submission 75298) | Populus rhizosphere microbial communities from Tennessee, USA - Rhizosphere MetaG P. TD hybrid SRZTD3 | ecosystem: Host-associated > Plants > Roots > Rhizosphere > Soil | place: USA... | reverse complement strand
TGAAGCCAGGCGGCCGGCTGCAGATCGCCGACATCGTCCTGCACAAGGAGATTCCCACAGCGGCGCGGGATGACATTGCCATCTGGACGGCCTGAATCGGCGGCGCTCTCCTGGAAGGAGAGTACGTCGCGACGATCGAGGCGGCCGGGTTCGTCGGGGTGCACGTGGGCTGGCGGCGGCGCCCGTTCGACGGGGCGGCCGGTCAGGGCAAGGCCGACAAGTTCGATACCCACGGTGTGAACATCCGCGCTCACAAACCCTGAGCAGGAGCGCGATGGCCTACAGGAGGAATCTCATGACACGAGGACTCACGCTGAAGAGCCTGCTCGTGGGCACGCTCGTCGTCGTCGGCATTGCCACGGCCGCCGACGCACCCAAGATCACCGTGACGACCGTGGACAAGATCGTGGGCCCCGATTTTCTGGGCGACAAGCCGATGAGGTTCTCGCCGGCGGCTCAGATCGGCAACGTCGGCATCCTGGCCGGGCAGGTGAAGAAGATCCGGCTGCATACCCACGAGCCGGAAGATCACGTCGTGTACGTGGTGCGCGGGCGGGCGACGGCGCGCCTGGGAGACGAGAGGCGCGAGGTAGGCCCGGGCGACCTCATCAGCATCCCGAAGCGCGTGCCGCACACCTTCGAGCAAAAGGGCGCCGAGCCCTTCGTGATTCTCGTGAACGCAACCCCGGGCTGGGAATCGCTCAACGACACGAAGTACTTGGAGTAGCGGCGCAGGCAACTCGGGGGAAGGTCGGGGGGAGAGGCCCGACCTCCTCCGGGGCGCGCGCCCAGGCGTCACCCTCAGCTCGACTCTTGGACCCGCTGATTAAGAGAGACCCCTGGGAGCGATCTGAGCAGAACCAGGACGAGCTAAGGCCGCGAGAACCCGAGTGATGGCTCCGGCACGACGTCTTCATAGAGCATGGTGTTTCAGGTGGGTTTGCGACCAATTGGTGACCAATTTGAACGCGCCGCCGTGGTCGGAACGTGGCCTGACGCAACCGAACACGGATCGAGTCCCGCCGATGGTCGCCGGTCCCTGACGTAATCTGCCCACTCAGACACCGGCCGCTCTCGGAGCCTCTAGGAGCCAATGTCACAGCGGTTCAACGATCGCTGAGCGCCCTCGTATCGGCGTGACTACGCGACGCGGCGCCGCTTCATCAGCTTGGACGGGTCGAAGCGCAGACGCCGGAGCAGGCACGCGCGGCGCCAGCGCCTGAGACTCCAATCACGCCGCAGGGCTTCCGAGCTCGCGGAGAGAACGAGACCCGCGACGACGATCGCGACGACCATGACCATGGCGAACGTGTTCATCGCGCAACCCTCTGTGAGGCTCGGATTGTCGCCACAGCGTGGTCGCCGGACAACAGGAAACTTTTTGCCCTGTGGATCTGTGATTGGCTGGGGCCGGCGCGCTGGCGCCGGCGCGATCACGCCGTCAGCGAGCGATGAGCTGTCGTGGGTCGACGGGTTTCCCGGCCACCAGCACCTCGTAGTGGAGATGCGGCGCCGTGCTGCGGCCGGTGTTGCCGGTGAGCCCGATGCGCTGATCGAGCTCGACGCGCTGTCCGGGGATCACGTCGATGCTCGCGAGATGGCCGTAGCGGCTCTCGACGCCACGCCCGTGATCCAGCGCGACGACGTTGCCGTAGCTTCCGGCGCGGCTGACCGAGCGCACGACGCCGGACGCGGCGGCCTTCACGGGAGTCCCGGCCGTCGCCGCCAGATCGATGCCGGCGTGGAATTCCGGCTCGCCGGTCCACGGAGAGCGACGCAGGCCGAACCCGGAATTGACCGCCGACGACAAGGGCAGCCGCGAGGGCAGCGCGGCGAGGATGCCCCCGGCCTCGCGCGTGACGCGCGCGAGCGCACGAAGGCGCTGGCTTTCATCGCGGACGTACGCGAGCAGCAGGTCGATCGGCTCGAGGTCCCCGATCGGGCGTGACGGGCCGCCGATGCCCAGCGGCGCACGCCGATCCCGGGCCAAGGGACTCAAGATGGCGGCGTGCAGGCTGTCCCAGGTCGTCATCTCGTCGCGCAGCTCGACGAGCCGGCGCTCCAGCGGCTCCAGCACCCGCGCGCGCTGTTCGACGCGATCGCGCGTCGCGGTCACCGCCGCATGCTGTCGCCGAAGGCTCACGTAGTCCACCAGCAGCACGGCATTCACTGTCACCGCGAGGGCGCTGGCAACCGTCGCGACCGACAGGACCCAGCGCGGCAGGTTGAGACGGCGAATCGACCGGCCATCCTCACGTACCACCAGGACCTTGAAGTGTGATGCCGTGACCACCGCATCGGTTCCTGAGCAAGAGGCCCGCCATACACGACGGGCGATCAAGTAGCGGTCGCGTAAGGCGTGCGGGAGTCGACGGCGCGGTGCGCTATGTCAACGGGAGATCGACACGTCGACGACAGAACACTCGCGTGCTGGCGCCAGACTAACGGTTGGCGCGCGCCAGCACCGCGTGCAGCAGCACGTTCACGCCCGGGGCCGTCTCATCCTGCTCGGCGTGCTCCGCTTCGTTGTGTGAGATCCCGTCGCGACACGGCGTGAGGATCATCGCGGTGGGGGCGATCCGTGAGATGTAGTACGCGTCGTGGCCGGCCTCGCTCAGGATGTCGCGATGTCGAGCCCGGCCAGCACGCCCAGAGCGTAGGCAACATTAGCGCGCTGCGGCGGCGGTTACCTCTCGGGTCACCTCCGGTCCCCTGACGTAATCTGCCAGACTCGGACACCGGGCGCGTCCAGAGCCGATACCGCAGTCAATCTTGACGTCCAACCTCGCATGAGCCGAGCCGTATATCGGCCATGGGGACTCCTAGTGCCGCCCGACAGGAGTTATGGTGGCCGTCGACATAGGCTGTAGCTGTTCAGTGAGACGCCCTCCGTGCTGGAAGGCGAACATTCGCCGACACGCGCCGGGGCCGAGAAGGAAGCTCTCCAGTGGCTTGGCAAAGACCTGATGAAGGGACTATCCTCCCGATGGGACGGGCGAAGCGGCATGATGCTCCCGACCACGACATTGTCAGGAGGCAATGATGGACACTCGGCGGGTTTCACGGCGGCGCTTCGTCGGCGTGGCGGGCGGCGGACTGGTGGCGGCCACGGCGGGCCCGTTCGTCCTGCGTCACGCGCGCGCCGCCGGCAAGGAGGTCGTGGTCTGCTCCTGGGGCGGCACCTACCAGAAGGCACTCCGCAAGGCCTACTTCGATCCCTTCGAGAAGGAAACGGGGATCAAGGTCATCGACGCTTCCGCCCCGGAGGTGGCCAAGGTCAAGGCCCAGGTCGACTCCCGGAATCCGGAGTGGGACGTGATCGAGGCGGGCACGCGCTGGTACTACGTCCTCGTCAGCCAGGGCCTCGTCCAGCCCCTCGACATGAAGAAGATCAACACCGCATCTCTCATGCCGGAGGCCGTCCTGAGCCACGGCATCGGCCACAACGTAGTGGGGATGACGCTCGCATATCACACCAAGCAATTTCCCGGTGCTCAGCCCAACGGTTGGGCCGACTTCTGGGACATCAAGAAGTTCCCGGGCCCTCGCTCGATGGGAGCCGAGGTCACCTTCGCCCTGGAGTTCGCCCTGCTCGCCGATGGGGTGCCTAAGGACAAGCTCTACCCGATCGACGTGGAGCGAGCCTTCCGAAAGCTCGACGAGATCAAGCCGCACGTGAAGGTGTGGTGGAAGCATGGCGATCAACCCCTGCAACTCCTCTCTCAGGGCGAGGTGGTGATGTCGCCGGCCTGGAACGGACGGGTGCTGGCCGCCCAGGACAAGGGGCTGCCCATCGGGCTGACGTGGACCCAGGGCGCCTTCCAGCCCTCGTACTGGTACGTGCTGAAGGGCGCGCGCCGGCCGGAGGAAGCCTACCAGTTCATCGACTTCACCACACGAGCCAAGCCTCAGGCCGAGCTCGCCCAGGAGATCCCGTACGGGCCGACCAACCGAAACGCGCTCGACCTGGTGCCGATGGCGCAGCGGACAAAGCTGCCCACGTATCCCGAGAATCTCAAGGTGATGTGGGCGCTCAACGGCGAGTGGCTCGGTAAGAACTACGATGCCGTGAACGACCGCTGGCAGAAGTTCCTGCTGGGGTGATCCCGGCTCTCGCGTTGTCGTGACGATGGGCGGCGACACGGCCCGCGGCGCCCATGTGCGCCTCGAGGGACTGGCCAAGAGCTACGGCCAAGTACGAGCGGTCGACGGCGTCTCTCTCGCTGTCGGTCCCGGGGAGTTCGTGACGCTCCTGGGACCGAGCGGGTCGGGCAAGACGACGACGCTCATGATCCTCGCCGGCTTCGTCGATCCCGATGCCGGCGAGGTCTTCATTGCGGGCGCGCGGGTGACGGCGACCCCGGCGCATCGCCGGGCGCTCGGGATGGTCTTCCAGCACTATGCCCTCTTCCCCCACATGACCGTCTTCGACAACGTCGCCTACCCGCTCCGCATGCGGCACACGCCGCGCGCGCTGATTCGCGACCGCGTCCACGCCGCCTTGGGCCTCGTCCGGTTGCCAGAGACCGCCGCGCGGTACCCACGCCAGCTCAGCGGAGGTCAGCAACAGCGAATCGCCCTCGCCCGGGCCCTCGTGTACGAGCCTCAGCTCCTTCTCATGGACGAGCCCCTTGGCGCCCTCGACCGGAAGCTTCGCGAGGAGATGCAGGTCGAGCTCCGCTCCCTCCAGCAGAGCCTCGGCATCACCACCCTCTATGTGACGCACGATCAGGAGGAGGCCATGGCCCTCTCCGACCGGGTGGTGGTGATGCGGGACGGCCACATCGAGCAGGACGGCCCTCCCGCCGACCTCTACGAGCGGCCGCGTACCCGCTTTGTGGCGGACTTCATCGGCGCGTCCAATTGCCTGGAGGGCAAGGTGGAGCCGGCAAGTGCGGGCTGGGAGTTCGTGACCAGCGAGGGATTACGCCTCCCGGTGGACGCCCCCTCCGCCCCAGCGGATCCGCGTCACTTCGTCCTTCGCCCCGAGCGGATCCGGTGGGCAGACGACGGGCCGACCGATGTCGCCGTCAACGGCGTCCTGGCCAGCGTGACCTACCTCGGCGAGCGAATCCGCTATCGCGTCCAGCTCGAGGGCGGTCCCACCCTCATAGTTACGCATCCGAACCTGCCCACCCGGCGCCCGATCGCAGTCGGGGCGATCGTCCGCGTGGGCTGGAACCGCGCCGATGCCACCACCCTCTGAGGCTTTCCTCGCGGCCGCGGCGCCCCGGCGAAGGCGGAGCACGACTCCGGCACGGCGGCGAGCCCTAGGCTACGCACTCCTGATCCTCCCCGTTCTCCTCGCCACCCTCGTGCTCTTCGTGTACCCAATCGGCCAGATCCTGACGACGAGCGTCGTTGACCGCGGTCTCACGTTGGCCAACTACAGGCGGGCGCTCGGCGATCCGATCTACCTGCGGGTCCTCTGGATCACCGTGAAGATCAGCCTGCTCACGACCCTCGTCTGTCTCCTGCTCGGATACCCCATGGCCTACCTGATGGCCGAAGCCCCGCCGCGGGTCCGCGGCACGCTGGTGGCGGTGGTGGCGATTTCGTTTTTCATGAGCCTGCTCGTGAAGAACTACGCCTGGACCGTCCTGCTGCAGGAGACCGGCGTCATCAACACACTGCTGAGGCGCGCGCACATCATCGAGCTCCCGCTGCCCCTGATGTACAACCTCTTTGGCGTCCTCGTCGGCATGGTGCACATGCTCCTGCCCTTCGTGATTTTGCCTCTCTTCAGCGTCTTCGCGGGGATGGATCGCACGCTCCGCCACGCCTCGCGCACGCTGGGCGCCGGGGGGTTGAGGACGTTCTGGCACGTGACGCTACCCCTGAGCCTGCCTGGTGTCGGGGCCGGGGCCCTCCTCGTCCTCATCGTGTCGCTGGGCTTCTTCATCACCCCCGCGCTGCTCGGCTCGCCGCGCGAGATGATGCTCGCCAACCTCATCGACAATCAGGTGCGCCAGGTGATCAACTGGCCCTTCGCCTCCGCCCTCGCCATGCTACTCCTCGCCTTTACCCTCCTGACCTACCTCGTTTACTATCGCATCTTCGGGACGGAGCGGCTGTGGGAGCAGGTGTGAAGGTCCTGGCCCATTTGTACGGAGGGCTCGTCGTCCTCTTCCTACTGGCTCCGCTGCTCGTGCTCGTCCCCATGTCGCTCGGCTCCGCGGACATCGCGGAGTTCCCGCCCCGGAGCGTGTCGCTCGCCCAGTATCGAAAGTTCTTCGACAGCCACCTCTGGCTCGAATCGGTCGCGACGAGCCTCCGGGTCGCCTGCGCCACCTCGATGGTGGCCACGATGCTGGGCACGATGGCCGCCTTCGGGCTCGTCCGCGGCACCTTCCCCGGTAAAGCGGCCCTCAGCGCGCTGCTCATCGCGCCACGGTTCGTGCCCGTCATCATCACCGCGCTGGCCTTCTACGCCTTCTTGGCCATGCTCGGCCTTATAGGGACCGAGAAGGGTCTGATCCTGGCCCACGTCATCCTGGCCTGTCCCTATGTGATCATCATCGTCTCCGCGACCCTCAGGGGCGTCGATCGCTCGCTGGAGCAGGCCTCCCGGAGCCTCGGGGCCAACCCACTCCGCACCGTGCTCCACATCACCTTGCCCCTCATCCGGCCGGGGCTGGTGAGCGCGGCGCTCATCGCGTTCGTGATCTCGTTCGACGAGATCGTGGTGGCCATCTTCATCGCCGGCACCCGGACCGTCACCCTCCCCAAGCGCATGTGGGATTCCCTCGTGTTCGAGATGGAGCCGACCCTGCCCGCCATCTCGACTCTGATCGTGCTGGCCACGCTCCTCGTGTGCGTGGCGGCGGGGTGGACGCGGCGCGCCGCGGGGCGGCTGCGCGAGACTTCACCGAGAGACGAGGAGCCATGACTCGAAAGCGCTCGATCCGACGCCGCGACGCACCCCTGATGATCTTCGACGAGATGACATCGCCGGAGGTGGCCGAGGCCATCCGGGCGGGAGCGCCGATCATGGTGGCCGCCGGCGCCACCGAGCAGCACGGCGACCACCTTCCGCTCAATTCGGACACGCTGCAGGGCACCGACATCGGCAAACGGGTGGCGCGACAGCTGGCCCGCGAGGGCATCCCATTTGTGGTCGGGCCCACCATCCCATTCGGACCCCGGCCCTTCCGGACGGAGTCGCCGCGCGACTTTCCTGGGACGGTGAACCTGTCGCACGCGACGCTGAAGGCGGTCTTCGAAGAAGTTTGCGCGGAGCTCATCGAACAGGGCTTCCGCACGGTCTACCTCAACCTCACCAACGCCGAGACGGATCCAATTCTCCAGATCGTGGCCAAGGAGCTGACCGAGCGGACGCCGGCGCGGGTGATCACCGTCAACTGGCTCATCGGGATCCGGTCGAGCTACCGATCCCTCATGCGGGCTACCAAGCCGCAGAGCCATGGCGGCGAGGGCGAGACGGCGAGGATGCTCGCCACCGCCCCCCGTCTCGTGCGGATGGACCGCGCCCGGAGCTACCACCCCCGTCCGTCAGCACATCCGCCGATCGAGGCCGACGCGATGCCGTACCTCGGTGGTGGCATCGGCCGCTATCGTCCGCCCGACGGGATGTTCGACGACTCGTTCCGGGGGATCTGGGGCGATCCCGGTCTTGCCACGCGAGCGCAGGGCGAAAAAGTCTATGCTCTGATCACCGACTGGATCGCCCAGATCGTCAAGCGCGAGTGGGCGGAGAGCGGCCCGGCCAGAGCCGTGGCGCGCCCGCGCGAGCGGCGCCGAGGGGGGAAGGGGTGATGCGCGAGTTCCGGCCGCCCGACGCCTTTGTCTCGCCCCGCTTCGGCGGGATCCCCACCTTCATGCGCCTGCCCCACAGCCGTGAGCTGGGCGCCCTCGAAGTGGCGCTGCTCGGCGTCCCGTTCGACGGCGGCACCTCCTACCGCACCGGCGCGCGCTTCGGCCCCCGCGAGATCCGCGCCCAGTCCGCCATGATTCGCCCCTACAGTCATCCCCAGCGCGTCGCGCCCTTCGAACGGCTGCGCATCGCCGACTACGGCGACATCGACGTCGTGCCCATTTCCATCGAGCGCACCTTCGAGGTCATCGAGAAGGACATTGGCCAGCTCCTCGACGCGCACGTCATCCCCGTCAGCGTGGGCGGCGACCATTCGATCTCGCTGCCCATCCTGCGTGCGATCGCGCGGCGCCACGGCCCGGTGGGGCTCGTCCATTTCGACAGCCACACGGATTGCTGGGACCAGTACTTCGGCTCGAAGTATTTCCACGGCACGATGTTCCGTCGTGCGGTGGAAGAGGGCGTCATCGATCCCCGGCGGACCATCCAGCTCGGAATTCGAGGCCCGCTCTATGAGGCGACGGACTTCGACTTCCAAGCCGAACACGGCATGCAGATCATCACCCTCGACGAGGTCAAGGATCGGGGCGTGGCGTGGACCGCGGAGCAGTTCCGGAGGCTCGCCGGCGGGAAGATCTACGTGACCTTCGACATCGACTCGGTGGACCCCGCCTATGCGCCCGCCACGGGGACGCCGGAGGTGGGCGGACTCACCAGCCACGAGGCCCTGCGCCTGGTTCGGAGCCTGCGGGGACTCGACTTCACCGGCTTCGATCTCGTGGAGGTCTCGCCGCAGTTCGACGCTCCCGGCCAGATCACCGCGCTCCTCGCCGCCAACCTGCTCTTCGAGTTCCTGTGCCTGCTGGCCGTCGCGCGCAGCGGAGCCCCCTGAGTGTCGGGGAGCGGCAAGTGGCTCGTGGCCGGCTGAGATAGATCGCTCACCCCGGCACGGGCGACCATGATCGCTCGCACGCCGCGCGGCGTTCGGGCATGCTATGCGCGTGGCCGATCCCAGGAGCCGTCCCTACGACATCATCACGTTCGACTGCTACGGCACGCTGATCGACTGGGAGACCGGCATCGCAGATGCCTTTCGCGATGCGGCGGCGGCCGACGGTGTGCGCCTCGATCCCGCGGCCGCCCAGCGCGCGCTCCGGGAGAAGGAGCCCGAGTCGCAGGCCGCCGCGTACCGTAGCTACCGGGACGTGCTCACCGAGACGGCGATGGTCGTCGCCGACAAGCTGGGATGGAAGCTCAGCCGGGCCCGGGCAGCGTTCCTTCCCGAGAGCCTGCCGCGCTGGAAGCCGTTCGCCGACACCAACGCTGCCCTCACCCGGCTGAGCCAGGCGGGCTACGAGCTGGGGATCCTGTCCAACGTCGACGACGATCTGCTGGCCGGTACGCGGCGGCACCTGGCCGTCGAGTTCTCGCTGCTCGTGACCGCGCAGCAGGTTCGCTCCTACAAGCCGGCGCCGGGCCACTTCACGACGGCGCGCGAGCGCATCGGTGCGCGGCGCTGGCTCCACGCCGCGCAGAGCTACTTCCACGACGTCACCCCGGCCGTCGCGCACCGCATTCCGGTCGCCTGGATCAACCGCAAGGCCGAGCCCCCCACCGGCGCCGCCCGTCCGGACCGGGAGTTCCGGACGCTGACCGAGCTCGCCGACTGGCTGACGGCGACGCCCTCCCGCTAGCTCGGGTACTCGATCTTGCCGGTACCTTGGCCTGCGTGCACGGCGGCGGGGCTGGCCCGCACGGATGTCCGACGCCTTCCGCCCGCCGAGAGGATAGCCATCAACTAGCCCCCTCTGGCGGTGGTTGCCTCGCGCCTGGTGTCTGTTCCAGCGAGATAACCTGCCAGCGGCTTCATCCCGACGGTTGAGGGGTTTCGAGGACATACGACCTGGTGATCGGGGTCGAATGGAGCCGCAGGGCGCATGAGCTCCTCCCCACGTCGTCTATCGCGAGTCCCCACTCCCGCACACGATCGACCGCGCTTCCTCCGCGAGCTCGGCCCCTGGCTCTACGACATCGCCGAGCAGACGCCGAGCAAGAACGCCCGGCGCAACGCCTGAAACGCGCGGGGATCACCGGTCCCCTTGCTCAGCTGCGTGCTCGCCTGGATCGTGACCGAGCGGCGGCCGTTCCGCGTGGCGGCGATGAAGGCCGTGTAGCCGAAGAAGTTGCCCGTGTGGCCGTACACGGTTCCGCACGGCGTTCGGTAGCGAAAGATCGCCAGCCCCGCGTCGTTCGCGCCCGGTCCCGCCGGATCTGACTCGCCCGGCCGGAAGGGACCGCGCGCACGCGGCGCGTACCAGCGAATGAAGCGCGTCAGGTCGAGTGGCGTCGAGACGATCCCGCCGGACGCCCACACAAGGGTTGGGTTGATCACCTCGGAATGATCGTTCTTGCCCGAGTACCCGTGCACGTACGGCAGAGGCATCCGGTAGCCAGCCGGCAGAGACGTTCCCCGCAGGCCGAGTGGATCGAGTACGAGCGCGTGCAACGCCCGCTCATAGGAAAGACCGGTTGCCTTCTCGGCAAAGAGCGCCGCGACGATGTTGTCCGTGTTTGAGTATTGGTACTTCGAGCCGGGTGCAAAGCGCAGTTCCTGGTCGGCGACCCAGGAGATCAGCGTGGACGGTTGAACCGGGGCGAGTGAGTGAGTCTCGATCTGCTCGCCAGCGCCCGGGCTCGAGGAGTACTCCGGCAGCCCGCTCGTGTGCTGGAGCGCCTGGGCGAGCGTGACCTTGTGCCAGGCCTTCGGAAGCTCGGGAAGCCGCTCCCCGATCGTGTCGTCGAGCCGCAGGCGCCGGCGACCTACAAGTGTGACGACCACCGCGCCGCTGAAGGCCTTGGCCACACTCGCGATTCGCCACTGGTCGCCGAGCGCGATCGAACGCTGAGGAGACCTTTCGGCGACGCCGTGCCCGAAAACGATCCGTTTCGACCCGCGCTGGACGATCGCGACCACGCCGGGCGGACCGCCGCGCATTGTCACGAGCCGGGCGAGCGCTCGGTCGAGCTTGGCGTCCGTCGATGTCGACGGCGAACCCGCGGCGGTTCCCTTAGCGAAGACGCGACTGCGCACCATCGACATCATTTTCCGGCGCGTACCTAACAGAAACGCCGTTATCGGTCGAGAGCGAGGGCCGAAGGCAAGGTGCACCCGGCACAAGAGAGGGCCCCGGCGACGCGGGGAACCTCATCGAGAGCCCGATCGACACCGGGGAGAGGGCGAGGGCGGCGCCGCGGCCGGGCGCGGCCGGTGTTTGGTTATGTCGCGGGGACCGGCACCCAGAGCGGGGCAAGCGCCGCCGCAGGGTGCTTAGGGTTGGCTATTCTCTCCACCTTGGGGGCAAGGTCCAGGAAGGTCTCAGAGTCCAAGGGAACCCCCAACCTAACTGATTGCGAACCCGGGCGGTCCGCAAACTGAGCAGCACCAAGACGACCCAAGCGCGCGAGAACCCCGGCCATCAGCCGTAGGTGCGTGTCTTGCCTATTTCGCCCTCGTATGGCCCCGCGGCTCCGGGCCGACCTTGAGCTGCATCGACATGTCGTAGATGTCCGCGGCTCGCGAACCCGAGTAATCATTCAGCGCGCAGGTCTTCGTGGTGCGGGGCATTTCGGTTGGTTGGTGACCAATCGGTGACCAATTTGGATCTCGTCTGAACCACTGCAAGCGTGTCCGCAGACGCAGCCACCCCACGCATGCAAGCCCCGTCAGCAGCAACAACCAGCTTGCGGGATGTGGAATATCGGTAGCGGTGAAAAAGAACGGGTCGATCAGGCCAGTGGTGTTGATCCCTCCCGAGTTGACATCGCCCAGCCCGGCAAAGGCTGCGTACACGGTATTGCCGACGGACATCATGAAGACGTAGTCACCGAACTCTCGATTGCTCGTGGTGATGCCGGTCGCCTGCAGAAGGGTCAGCGGCGTAAAGGCGTACTCGACGATATCGGAGGCGATGGAGGCGCCGAAATCCTCCGAGGACGCCACGTGGATGCGCACCTCATTATCGCTGGCATAGGTCTCGTACATGATGACGACCGTGCCGTCGTCCTTGACGGCCATGGCCGGCAGGGCAGCTTGCTCCCCGGCTGGGGAGACAACGATCTCCGGTGAGGCGACCAAATTGGCCCCGACAGGGTGAAATTCGACGAGATAGATGCGGTTCGTCCCGCTCGTATTCTGCTTGCCGATCAGCACGTACACGTGCGAGCCGGAGCCGTCCGCCGCGATGGCCGTGACATTGCCCCGGAGGTCATTGACGCCGGCAAACCAGTTGTTCGATGCTTGCGTGCAGGCGTTACAGAGCTGTGTGGAGACCCCGCTGTCAATGACGATGCCGCCGACCGCGCTTGCGCCGTTGAAATCCCAGGTCACGCCGCCATTCCGGGATCGGTTCAGGTAATACGTCACGTTGTGGACGCCGCGGACGGCCGTCGACCTGCCCACGCCGAAGATGCTGTAGATGGTTCCGTTCCGGTCCGTGGCGATGCGTGTCCCCGGATTGACCGAATTGGCTTGGGGGCCATTGTTGATCGAATTGTCGACCGTGAACGTCCCGCCCGCGTTGCTCGACACGGCCACCCGCTCGCCGGTAGCGGTGTGAAAATCGTCGTAGGCCACGAAGACGTTGCTACCGTGAAGCGCGATCCACGGCTGATCGGCCCTTCCGCTGGACGCCGGCGTGTTGATTTGCGCTCCACTGCCGGTCCAGATCCAGGCGGCGAGCGAAGTGGGGTCCGTCGTGGTGCCGTGAAATACGTTGCATGCATCGCAGCCGCCGAGCACGCCGCCGTGCAGCACTCCACTGTCGTCGTAGAGGAACCTCCAATCATTCGGTATGCCGACCCCGGCGGCCGGCGCCGGCACCGAGAACTGGGAGGTCCAGTTCGATCCGCCCGTCGTCGAATAAAAGATGTTGGCCCCACCGCCGGTCGACGATGTGCCGAAGGAAAAGCTCGAGATCACGATGTTGTTCGGGTTGGCGGGGTCAACCGCGACGGAAGGCTCGTTGCCCCAATCCTTGTACGGGCGGGTGCCGTATCTCGAAGCCGTGAATTCGGAGAGAGGCAGGTTGCCGATCACGTCGACAGGCGCGCTGACGATCAGACTGGCAAAGGCTTCCGAGGCCGGCAGTATTCCGAGAAGCACCAGGAGGATAGCCGAGGCGGCCAACGTTGAGCTCATGCTGCTGCCCCTGGTTTAGCGACCAGGCTTCAAGTATGAGCGCGTTCACGCCAAGCGGCAGAGCTTCCGCGCTCGGCATTTCGTATTCGAGCCAAGAGTCTACCACGGCGCGGTGGCATCGGGCCTCTCGGGCGTTCCGCGTCCGAGTCTGGGAGGTTATGTTACGGGGACGGGGGCCACGAGGGGGGTGCCCACCGCCGGAGGGCGTTGATGTTGCCTGTCCTCTCGCCCTGGTCAAGGACGAGATCTCGGTCCGACCTCCGGCGTGAGCAATCAGGTGGGGAGGAGGCCGCGAGTGGTCAGCCGCGCTCGGTGGGCCTCGGTGAGGA
>Ga0075434_100003892_pt1 | contig 13363 bp, 16 predicted proteins | sample RhiMethybrSRZTD3_FD_75298 | JGI IMG/M metagenome (GOLD analysis project Ga0075434, IMG submission 75298) | Populus rhizosphere microbial communities from Tennessee, USA - Rhizosphere MetaG P. TD hybrid SRZTD3 | ecosystem: Host-associated > Plants > Roots > Rhizosphere > Soil | place: USA... | reverse complement strand
GCTCGAGATCGCCGCCGCCGGCGGCCACAACCTGCTGATGACCGGCCCGCCCGGGTCAGGGAAGACGATGCTGGCCCGCCGGCTCACGGGTATCTTGCCCCCGCCCGCCCCGGACGAGGTCCTCGAGATCACGCGCATCCACTCGGCCGCGGGCCTGCTCGCGCCCGGCACCCGCCTGACGGGGCGGCCGTTCCGGGCGCCGCACCACAGCGCGTCGGCGGCTGCGCTCGTGGGCGGAGCGCGCCTGCGGCCGGGCGAGGTGACGCTGGCCCATCGCGGCGTGCTCTTCCTCGACGAGCTGCCCGAGTTCAACCGCGCGGCGCTCGAGGCGCTGCGAATGCCGCTCGAGGACGGCGAGGTGCTCGTATCCCGGGTCGCAGGAAGCGTGCGGATGCCGGCCCGCTGCATGGTCGTCGCCGCGATGAACCCGTGCCCGTGCGGCCTCGCCGGCGACCCCGACCGCGAGTGCACCTGTCCGCCCCAGCGGCTGCATGCCTACCGGTCGCGCGTGAGCGGACCCCTGCTCGACCGGCTCGATCTCCGCGTCGAGGCGCCGCGTGCCGATGCACATGCCGCACTTGGCGAGGCGACGTCGGCCGTGGCCGGCCGGGTTGCGCTGGCGCGTCGGCGGCTCGCCGACGATCCACCCCCGGTGAGCGCCGCCGCCGGGGCGCTGCTCGACCGCGCCGTCGAGGGGATGCTCCTCTCGGGCCGCGGGGCCGACCGCGCCCGCCGTGTGGCAGCGACGATCGCGTCCCTCGAGGGTGCCGAGACGGCGTCCGCCGACCACATGGCCGAGGCACTCTCGTTCCGGGGTGCCGCGGCATGACCGCCGAAGCCGCGCTGCGCATCGTGATCGCGGGCGCGCGAGCCGGGATCGAGCCGGGCGGCATCACGCGGCGTGCCGGCGGGCCGGAGAAGCTGCTTGCGGCCTCCACCGAGCGGCTGGAGCGGCTCGGTCTGCCCGATTCGTTCGACCAGGAGCTGCGGCGCGCCCGCCGCGCAGACGTCGCGGTCTTCCGGGCCGAGCTGGCCGAGTCGGGGACGACCTGCGCCACGGTCGCAGACGCCGCCTATCCGGCCGGCCTGCGGGAGCTCCACGATCCGCCGCTGGCCGTCTTCCTGCGCGGTGCCCTGGCCGAGACGCCGTTGCCGGCCCCCGGGGGTGCCGTCGCCATCGTCGGTGCGCGCCGGCCAACCGACGCCGGGCTTCGCATCGCCCGCCGGCTGGGCGCCTTCGCGGCCGGGCGGGGGGTGACGGTGGTGAGCGGGATGGCGCTCGGCATCGACGCCGCCGCCCACGGCGGCGCCCTCGATGCGGGCGGGCCGACGATCGCGGTGCTCGGCTGCGGCACCGACATCGCCTATCCGCGCCGGCATCGCGGTCTCTACGAGCGCATTCTCGAGCGCGGGCTCGCGATCTCTGAGTACCCGCCCGGGACCGCGCCCGCACCGTGGCGCTTCCCCGCGCGCAACCGGCTCATCGCGGCACTCGCCGCGACGCTGGTGGTCGTCGAGGCCAGGGCGCGCAGCGGCGCGCTCATCACGGCCGACCACGCCCTCGACCTGGGCCGCGACGTCGTGGCCGTCCCGGGCGCCGCGGGGTCGTCGGCAGCCGCCGGGACGAACGGCCTGATCAAGACCGGGGCGGGGCTCGTGGAGGACGAGTCCGACCTCGCGGTCTGGCTCGGCATCGACGCGCCCGAGGCGCACCCGCCGCCCGCCGACGCGGAGGCGCGCGCCCTGCTCGACCGTCTGAGCGGCTCGCCGGCGTTCCCCGACGAGGTCGCCGGGGCGGAAGGGCCGGGCCGGATCGCGGCCCTTCTGTCGCGGCTCGAGGTCGAAGGCTGGGTGGCGCGTGACGCGTCGGGCCGGTATACGCTGGCCCGCGCATGGACGCCGACCGCTTCGCCACCTTCGACTGCTACGGCACGCTGATCGACTGGAACGGCGGGATCCGCAGCACGCTGGCGCGGCTGTTCGGCGAAGACGACGCCGATGCGCTGCTCGTCCGCTACCACGAGATCGAGCCCGGAGTGGAGGCCGAGCGCTACCGCACCTACCGCGAGGTGCTCGACCTGGTGACCGCGATGCTCGCCCGCGAGCGCGGAGCCGAGCTTGCGCCCGGCGACGTCCACGCCATGTCCGACTCGCTGCCGAGCTGGCCGGCGTTCCCCGAGGTGCCCGCGTCGCTGGCCGAGGCCGACCGGCGCGGCTGGCGGCTCGTCATTCTCTCGAACTGCGACCGCGACCTGATCGCCTCGTCGGTGCCGAAGCTCGGCGTCGACTTCGCCGACGTGATCGTCGCCGAGGATGTCGGCTCCTACAAGCCCGCACCCGGGCACTGGCGCCGCTTCGACGAGCGTCACCCGGGCTCGAAGGGCCGCCACGTCCACGTCGGCGCGAGCCGGTTCCACGACATCGCCCCGGCCTCCGAGATGGGCCTGCCGTCGATCTGGATCAACCGGCTCGCCGAGCCGAGCGACCCGCGCGCAACCGTCGAGCTGACCGAGCTCTCCGGCCTTCCGGACGCCCTGGACGGCCTGCTCCCCTCCTGACCGCCGCCGGTACAATGCGCCTCCGCGAAGGGGTGTAGCTCAGCTGGTAGAGCGGCGGTCTCCAAAACCGTAGGTCGCGGGTTCGAATCCTGCCACCCCTGCTAGTCCACAAGCCGAAAACCCGCTTTGGAAGCGGGTATATCCCACGGGAGACATTCCACCGATGTCTACCGGAATCCACCCCGCAATCGCGGTGACTGGCGGATTACTGGCGGATAAGGAGCGCCCGGGATGCGTTCGGGTTCCGGAACTCGGGCGACAACATCGCGGGCAACGTCAAGCCGCTCGCGCCGGCCCGGATCCTCGCGTCAAGCCGACGCGAGGGGCAGGCTCCGGGGCGACTCACTGGCGTCCGGATCCACAGCGGCATGGCGAGCCAAGCGCAGGATCGCCAGACGTACGCGGCGAACCGACGCCAGTTCGCCGCGTGGACTGGATCCGACCCGTGCGTGGCCGTGAGATCCCGAACGCTCGACTACAGCCTCGGCCGTCCGCGGGAGAAGGGCACGGACGTCGCCCTCGCCATCGACGTCGTCCGGCACGGGCTTATCGAACGAGAGCACGATGTCGCCGTCATCGTCTCGTCTGATACCGATCTGCTGCCGGCTCTCGAGCTCCTCGTCGAGCAGGTCGGGCCGGAGGCGGTTGAAGTTGCAAGCTGGCGCGGCCCTCACTGGTCGCCATCACCCCTTTCCCTGGCGGGCATCCAAATCCGCCAGCACCTGATGGACCGCGTTCTCTATGACCGAGGTCGGCGACGCGCGCAACTACAACCAGTCTGCGGACGAGTGGGCGATACCCATACGGCCGTCGTCCCCGACCGAACCGGTGACCGCGGCCCGCGTGCGAACATGCGTTCCCGATGACGAGCCAGGCGCACGCTTACACGCGGTTCAAGCACGCGCTGAAGAGCGACAACGCGCACTTGGCTCTCGACGCCCCTGCCGAGCTCCAACGCATCGGACTTGCTGACGCGCTCTCGCTGCTGCTGTTGATCCGTGAAGACAAGCCCGTCCTCTACGACCAAGGCGGCGGTGCGCTGGTTCGCCAAGTACGCTGCGGAGACCGGCACCTGCTCCTGCGCGATGCGCGCGAGTTGATCGACCTGCTCGACGGCGTCGGCCGGCACGGCCAGGTCGCCATCGTCCGGCTCGAGCGGTGGCTACGCGCTCGCGGCTACGACGAGGAAGCCGACCGCGTCGCCTGATATGTCCCGGACGGTCGATACGGGTCGGTCAGGGCATGTATGCCTCGAAACGTTGTGCGGGAGCATGACCGCTCGGCCTCCGACGCGTGCACAAGCGAACCCGGCCGGGCGCGCTGGCCTTTGGTGTGGTAATGTCGACGGAGTCTGTGACGATAGTGACAATGTTGTCTCGGGGACTCCACGGCAGGGGAGGCATTGTGAGTACTGGTCGCGTTAGCCGTGTCGTGCGCTTGCTGGCGGTGGCAGTCGTGTTCGTGGCAGCGGCAGTGTGTGCTGGGCAAGCGCGTGCCGCCTTTCCGGGTCATAACGGGCAGATCTCGTTTATCAACGACAGCAGTGGCAGCCCCCAGGTCGCTCGCGTCAATCCTGACGGCAGTCACCGGGATCAACTCACGAACACGTCGATGAAGCACGAGTCGGACTGGGCCGCTTGGTCGCCGAACGGGCGTGAAATCGTCTTCGACAGCAACCGCACCGGGGTATTTCAGGTGTACACCATGCACGCCGACGGCAGCGACATCGACCAGATCACCCACATGAGGGGATTCACCGGGCAGCCATCCTGGTCGCCAGACAGCAGTCGCATCGTGTTCGCCCACAGCCCCACCGGAAACCCACCCTCCAACATTTACACGATGGACTCCGAAGGGGGCCACGTTCACCGCGTCACCCACAGCGCCATCGACGAGGCAGTTCCCAAGTACTCGCCCGACGGTCGCTGGATCGTCTTTACCGGCTTCCCGCAGACAGGCCCACCCGCCCTCTACCTGGTGCGTGCAGACGGCAGCCGTTTCCATCGTTTGACGCCGCCTCGCCTCCACGCCTTCGACAGTGACTGGTCGCCGGATGGACGCCGAATCGTGTCCAACACCAACGCCGACCTGCCCGACTCTCAGGTGTTCACGATCCGCCGCGACGGCACCGGCATCCGCCTGCTCACCAGTGGACCCACGGGGCAGAACGATATCTACGCGACCTACTCCCCCGATGGCCACAAGATCGCGTTTGCCCGCGGCCTCGCCGGGCAGGCCAATACCGACCTCTGGGTGATGAACGCGGACGGAAGCAACCCACACGACATCACTAACACGCCAAACGTCACCGAGGTAAGGCCCGACTGGGGGACACACCACCTAACCCGCTAGCCCCCAGCGACGCTAGAGCACAGACTGTCGCCAGACGCCGCGCCCTGCTGGAGTGATCGCCCGGAACGGGTGGGTGAGTGACAAGACCCGTACGTTCCGCTGGCGTCCGCCAGCGTCCGCCGTTCTGGCGGCTCGCTGACTCAGGGTTGACGTAGCACCGTTCGCGTATATCGTGGGTGCTATGGCCGCTTCAAGGGGCAAGACGGTGGCGATCGTCCTCGCCGTTGGCGCCACGCCGTTGCTCTTGATCGGCGTTTGGAAGGCACACACCCGCAGCGTCGAGGCGGCAGCTCTCACCGAGGCGCAGTCGATGCTCCCGGCGAAGGCGCACGTCGTCAGCGAGCAGGCGCAGAGCTGCGGCAGCGATGCCGGCGCTGCGCATCGGTGCGTCAACATCGTTTTCCGGCTCGGCGGATCCATCCCGGATCAGATCGCCACGTTCAAGGCACAGGCCCAGGACCGTGGCTGGCAACGGTTCAGCGAGTCGCAGTCTCCGGGCGCGTATTCGCTGATCTTCGTCAAGCCGCCCGAGCGAATCGAGGTGACCCTGTTCGATCCGGCGTCACCAGCGTGCCACCCTGAAGGCTCATCACGCGGTGCGTGCGCGAACACGCTGGTTCGGTTCCCGTACGGCGGCTGATCCAAGACCCTTTCAAGGGTTCTCACGAACGCTGCCGCACGCCGGCGTGTAACCAATGTCACATGGTCGCCGTCCGGCCCCGGCGGACCGGCGGCCGCACGCTGTCGTCCATGCCACCCTCGCCCGAGACCACCAGCCGGTCTTCTCTGACGACCGACCACACCTGTCGATCGGCCAACCGAACGAGGCCGGGGAGTGCGCGAAAGGAGTCCCGCCGCGGAGAGTCCGGTTCGTCGCTCGCCCTCGCCGGGTAGAGATCTGGACGAGCCTCAGCGTGCGGTACGAGCCATCGGGAGGAGAGATCATGAGCACTCAGGAGACTGGACAGATCACGGGCACGAAGGACAAGGACTACAACGTCATCTGGTTCACCGAGGCGTGTCTGTCGAACGTTCTGCGCCTCGAGACCTATATCCAGGATGCCGACCGCGAGGGCGACTCGGAACTGGCCGAGTTCTTCCGCCGGGCGCAGAGTGAGAGCCGCAAGGGCGCCGAGCAGGGCAAGGAGCTTCTCCGGGCGCGCCTCGGGCGCGCGTAGCTCCCCCGCAGCGGAAATCTGAAACAGGTCATCGAGGACAGAGGGCCGTCGTTTTTCGCGCTCGAAGCTGACCCCTCGCCGGCCAAGACAGCCGCCGCATGGAACGCCGGGGGCGGCTCGCTTCCGGGCATCGGCCGGAGACGGGCCCTGCGGCCACACGCGTGTCTCAGTCCGCAGTCAGTCCGTCGCGGTTGCGGGAGGCGGCTCGTCGTCTGCGACCGTGAATCCGACGGAGCGCTTCGGGACCTCGGCTGGTCGGTGGGTGACGATCACCTGCTCGACGGCGCCCGCTGCAACGCCTCGCGTCGTCCCATCCTCGAGTTCGAACCGGATCCAGGTGATCCCGGGCGAGACCTTGGCGACCGCAAACGCGTCGCCGCTGAAGAGACGCACGAGCACGTAAACCTCTCCGTGCTCCTCGAGAAACTCGTGCGCGGCGCGGGCCAGGCGATCCCACACCACGGCGTCGAAGGCGGGAGCCCGACCGAAGTAGTTCAGCTCGGCGTCGTTGTACGACCTGCCACGGGCCATCGGCGCCGAGCATAGCCAACGCTGGAGGGGGCCGGACCTCGCGCCGATGTCACCCGACGATCAATCGTCGCGCTGGACGAGCAGCATCTGGTTGCCGTCCGGATCGCGAAAGTAGACCATGGGCGGAACCGGCGGGGGCAGGCGCATCGGCTCGTCGAAGTCGACGCCGCGTCCGGCGAGCACCGCCATCGCCGAGTCGAGGTCGTCCGTGTCGAACGAGAACGGGGCCATGGTGCCCGGCTCGAACCCCTCGCGCTGGTCGCTGGGGCCGTTCAGGGCGATGACGGTCGTCGATCCCGGCGGCGCCACTTCGATCCAGCGGGCGCCCTCGCCGTAGGTGGTATCCGAACGGACGTCGAAGCCCAGCTGATCGCGGAAGAACGCCAGGGAGCGGTCCTGGTCGGCGACGGGCAGGAAGACGGTTGCGACGCGCAGGTTCGGCTGGTCGGTCACGGCGGCACCTCTCGGGTCGGTAAGGGGCTGTCGACCCTACCGGCGGAGCGGGGAGGTGTCAGTCACGACTGTCACCACCGGGTGGTCCGGCCGGGATTTGGCGACGACGGCGGCGAGTGCGTATCGTCAGGCCTCCGACGAGTGCGCCCGGGCCACGCCGGCGCGCGAGGCTGCAAGAAGGAACTCCGTCCTCGATGTTCGACGCTGATCCACCGTTTCGCCCGGTGCACCGACGCGATGGGTATCTGGCGCTCGAGGACATCGGTATCGGGCCGGCAGCGTGCGCGGGCGGAACATCCCGCCTCCGTCGAGGAGGACGGCGTCACGCCCGGGCACGGGACCGAGACGTTCGCCGAGGTGCTGCTCGAGTTCGCGAGCTGGCGCTGGTCGGGCACCCGCTTCCGTCTGCGCTCCGGCAAGGCGCTCGGGCAGGAGGGCAAGGAGATCGTCGTGCGCTTCCGGCAGACGCCGCATGTGCCATCCGGCCACGAGCCGGTCGCCAACACGCTCCGCTTCGGCTTCGACCCCGAATGCCTCACGCTCGGCCTGACCGGCACGGGCCCCGGCGTCGAGCCGAGCCTGGTGCCGCTGGAGGAGTACGCCGCCGGATCCGCGGGGCCGCCCCGGCGCGGCGCCTGACCGCGCGTCGGTACGATCTCGGCCCATGCCGATCGAGGACGACTCGGCGGGCACCGCCCTCGTCGTGCTCGCCCATCCGGAGCCGTCCTCGTTCGCCGCCGCGCTGGCGCACCGCGCCGTCGCCGCGCTCGAGGACGGTGGCTGGGCGGTCACGCTGGCCGACCTCTACGCCGAGGGGTTCGATCCGATCCTCTCCGCGCGCGACTTCACCGACCGGGCCATCCCCGAGCGCCTGCAGCCGATGGACGAGCAGCTGCATGCGGCCGACGGCGGCACGTTCGCGCCCGACCTCGCCCGGCACGTCGAGCTTTTCACCGCCGCCGACCTGGTGATCCTCGTCTCGCCCATGTGGTGGTTCTCGGTGTCGGCCATGCTGAAGGGGTGGATCGACCGGGTGTTCGCGAACGGCATCGCGTACCGCTACCCCGACGTACCGGCCTGGTCGGGCTTCCTCGGCTCGAAGCGGGGGATGCTCGTCATGACGTCCTCGTACGAGCCGGAGCAGTTCCGGGGCGATCGGGTGGGAGACCTCGACCGCGTCCTGCATCCGCTGATGTACGGGACGCTGGCCTATACGGGGATGCATGTGCTCGACCCGTTCGTCGCCTACGCCGCCGACTCGGTCGACGACGTGACCCGGGCGCGGTATCTGGCCGAGCTCGACGCCCGGCTGCGCGCGCTGCGATGAGCTTTCGAGGAGATGGGGCCGCACCGCCCGGTCGGCGCGGCCCCGGCTTCTCGTAGGCCGGCTCAGCCCGGTAGGGCGACGCCGATCTCGGTGAACGGCGGCGCGGCGTAGGGCTCGCCCGGCATCCCGCCGATCGCGAGCAGCTGGACGGCCTCCGCGCCGGTGGTGATCTGGCGCCGCTCGCCCGGGCCGACCCGCGCGAAGACGCCCGGCACGAGCGTGTACTCCTCGCCGCCGGCGTGCAGCGTGGCGCTGCCGGAGAGGACGGTGTAGACCTCCTCCTGGCCGTCGTCGGTGTGGTCGTGCTCGGGGTGGTGGAGGAAGTTCGGCGGGAACTGCTCCACCTGCATCCCGAACGCGCTCACGCCCAGGCTGGCGCGAGCGCGGCAGAACCCGCCGCCGTTGGGCGTGTCGAACTCGTCGATCCGCATGACGGTGATGTCGGACATGACGCTCCTCCTCGTGGTGGGGCCGGCCGGAATGGCCGGGCTCGAGGAAGTGACGAACGGGCGCCCGCGGAATCGACAGCCCAGATCGCAATTGGCACACGCGGCGAGTGTCAATTGCCCGGGCGGACGTGCGCCCCCGAGCGCCCAGAACCGCCCGAGAACCCGCCTACTCGTCGCGCAGCTGGACGATCTGGGTCGTCGCGTTGATCAGGTCGATCCGGCCGATGGGGATGACCTCGGTCTGCGTCCCGGTGAGCCCGTGGCGCACGACGGCGACGAACTCCGGCGTATCGACGTCGCTGCCGTAGATCAGGTGCGAGACACGGCCGATCCGGCGCTGCTCGGGCGTGTAGACCGCGAACCCCTCGCAGTTGTGCAGGTCGACCGGCCGGAGCATGACCGAATCTGCAGCGATGTGTCTCAGGAATCCGATGTCGGGCCCCCTCGCCCCTTGCGTCCCGCCGCCCGACGTTCCACGCCAGACTGCCGTGCCGTCGACCCAGCCGGCGTCCCGGCCCAGGCACACGCTGATCCTATGCCGGTCGGCGCGCGGACGTCAAGCCGCCTCTACCGGAGCCGGTGACGCCTCCCACACCACCGGGAAGAGCGGGTGCTCCATGGCCGCTCCCGCGGGCAGCTCGTCCTCCAGTCCGGGGAACGGCGGCGAGGTCTTCCACGCCCGCGGCGCGTGCACGACGTCGTCCCCCAGGAAGCGCACGGAGAAGGCCCGGCGCCGCGCCTGCGAGCCGCCCGCGGCGTGCAGCGTGAGCATGTGGAAGAAGACCGCATCGCCGGGCTCGAGCGCCCAGCCGACGATCGGCGCGGTCGCCCGGTCGATCTCCGGCAACTCCTCGAGGCTGCCCTCCGGGAACCAGCGGGCCTGGTCGTCCATGAACGAGCGCGGCATCAGCCACGGCCCCAGGTGCGATCCGGCCACGAACTCGAGCGTCGCCTCCCGCGGCACCGGGTCGACCGGCATCCACATGCTGCAGGTCTGGGTGCCGTCGATGTTGTAGTACGGCTGGTCCTGGTGCCACGGCGTGGGCTGGGCCGTGGCCGCCTCCTTCACCAGCAGGTGGTCGTGGAACAGCCGCACCTGCCGCGCTCCCATGAGCTCGCCGGCGATCGCGCCGGCCGCCGACTCGCGAATGAACCGCTCGTACTCGCCGATCCGGCTCCAGTTGCAGAAGTCCTCGAAGAAGCGTCCCACGTCGTCGTCGCGGCTGGCCACGATCCCGCGCGGGCTGGGGTCGGCCAGGTTGCGCTCGATGCCGGCGGCGACGAGCGCAACCTCGTCCTCCGAGAACGCGCCGCGCACGCAGACGGCGCCGTCGCGGCGGAAGTCGTCGACCAGCGAGCGGCGGAGGGCGGCGGAATTCATGAGGCCGAGTTTAGATCGCGAGGCCGGCTTGAAAATTCTGTAAGTGAACTCGGCGAACTGCTGCGCCCAACTGGGAGAATCTGTACGGTGCGCGGCGTCTTGCCCTCGCCATCGCGCACCCCGTTCATCCGGTGTGCCGCCCTGACGGCGGCGGTCGCAGCGTCTCTCCTGGCGGCGGCCCAGCCGGCCTCGCCCGCCCAGAAGAACCCAGCCCAACGGCCCCTGCGGTCGTGGCAGGTGCTCGCGCCCGGCTGGACGAACGCGAAGAAGGAGCTCGGCCGCGTCGACGACATCGTCCGCGTCGGCCGCTGGGTGTACATCGGCGGGAACTTCACCGTCCTCGGAAACCACGGCGGCGCCAAGGTGACGCGCATGTACCTGGCCGCCGAGCGGGCCGGCACCGGCAAGCTGCGGCGCAACTTCCACCCGAAGCTGAACGGCCGCGTCTACGCGCTGGCCGTCTCGCCGAACCACCGCTTCCTGTACGTCGGCGGCCAGTTCACCTCGGTCGGCGGGCACCCCCGCCACAACCTGGCGGCGTTCAACCTGCGCACGGGCAAGCTCTCGGCCCGGATCCCCGATCTCGGCATCCCCGGCTACGTGCGCGCCGTCGCCGTCTCGAGGGCGGGCCGCATCTACATCGGCGGCAGCTTCGGCCGCGTCGGCCGGCTGAGGCGGGCGAACCTGGCGAAGCTCGTCATGCGCGGCGGCCGCTTCGGCGTGAGCCGGCGCTGGGCGCCGACGACCAACCGCGAGGTGCGCGACATCGTCGTGTCGGCGCGGGCCGCGCGGGTCGTGGTCGGCGGCCTCTTCACGGCGGTGAACGGCCACTCCGGCCAGGCCAAGATCGCCGCGCTCGGCCAGGGCCGGGGGAGGCTGTTGCCGTGGGCCAGCCATCCCGGCTCGGACATCCTCGACCTCGCGCTCTGCGGCAGGCGGATCTACGCCGCGGAGGGCGGGCCCGGCGGCACAGCGCTCGCCTACGGCCTGGGCGGGGCCCGGCGCTGGTACTACATGACCGACGGCAACATCCAGGCGACCACCTGCCTGGGCCGGCGGCCGGTCTTCGGGATGCACGGCGACTACGTCGCGCCACGCAAGAACCAGGCGCTGAACGAGTTCGGCTCCAGCCGGCGCATCCTGCGACACAAGCTCTTCATGCTGTCGTTCAAGGGCGTGCTCATGCGCTGGAACCCCGACGTGAACTCGACCGCCGGCGTGCTCGGCGTGTGGGCGCTGGCCGCGGGCAAAGGCAACCTCTACGTCGGCGGCGACTTCACCGGCATCCACGGCGTCGCCCAGCAACGCTTCGCCATCCTCCGTCGCGGCTGAGCGCGGCCGCGGCGATAGCGTTCGGGCATGCGGACAGCCCGGCCCCGCTACCGCGCTCGCGGCATCCTCTTCGTGGCCATCGCCGTGGGCATGCTCGCGATCGCCGTCGCGGCCGCGATGGCGGGCGAGTGGGTCGTCACCGTCGCGGCCGCCGCGATCGGCCTGTGGATGGGCGATCTGGCCCGGCGTGATCTCGGCCCGCGGCGCGGCTGAGCGGCAGGGCACGGCACTTCACCGGCGAATCACGACGCTCTAGAGTCCGATGCGCAGGATGCAGGGAGCTAGCCCAGTGACGGAGCCGCCGACGGGCGAGACGTTCGCCGCGTATCTCGAGTGGATGCGCGCGCGCGGCGCGTCCCCGGCCACGCTGCGCGCCTACACGGCCGACCTGCGCCAGCTGGGCCGGTGGCTCGCGGCCGCCGGCATCGCTCCGGAGGACGCCGACACCCGCACGCTGCGCCGCTACGCCGCCCACCTGGGCACGCTGCGCTACGCCCCGGCCACCGCCGCCCGCAAGCTGAGCGCCGTCCGCGGCGTCTACGCCTGGCTGCACGACCGCGGCGCGATCGAGCGCAGCCCGGCAACGCTCGTGCCCGGCCCGAAGAAGACGAGGACGCTCCCGGCGACGCTGTCGTCGACCGAGATGGAGCGCCTGCTCGATACCCCCGCCGGCGCGTCGCCGCGCGATCTGCGCGACCGCGCTCTGCTCGAGCTGCTCTACGGCTGCGGCCTGCGCGCGGCCGAGGCGTGCGACCTCGATGTCGCCGACGTGCGGCTCGATGCCGAGCACGTCCGCGTGACCGGCAAGGGCCGCAAGCAGCGTCTCGTCCCGCTCGGCGGGGCGGCCACCGCGGCCCTCCGGCGCTATCTCGCCCGCGGCCGCCCGCAGATGACGAGCGGCCCGTCCGGGCGGCTTTTCGTCAGCGTCCGCGGCCGCCCGCTGCACCCCTCCGACGTGCGCCGCAGCCTCTTGCGGGCGCTCGATCGGGCCGGCATCGCGGAGCGCTCGCCGCACGCCCTCCGACACACGTTTGCCACCCATCTGCTCGAGGGCGGCGCCGATCTGCGCAGCATCCAGGACATGCTCGGCCACGCATCGGTCGGCACGACCCAGGTATACACCCACGTGAGCGTTCGCCATCTGCGTCGAGCACACGCGAGCGCGCATCCCCGAGCATGATGACCGCCGACTCAGTCGACATCTGGACCGAATACAAGCGCACGGGCGACAAACGCCTGCGCGACCGCCTGATCCTGACCTACGCGCCGCTCGTCAAGTACGTGGCCGGCCGGCTCGGCACCGGACTGCCCGCGCACGTCGACGAGGGCGACCTGGTCAGCTACGGGCTGCTCGGCCTGATGAATGCGATCGAGCGCTTCGACCCGAACCGCGACATCAAGTTCGAGACGTACGCGATCAGCCGTATCAAGGGCTCGATCATCGACGAGCTGCGCTCGATGGACTGGGTGCCGCGCTCCGTCCGCAGCCGTGCCCGCGAGATCGAGCGCGGGGTGGTGGAGCTCGAGCACAAGCTGCACCGGCCGCCGACCGACGAGGAGGTGGCCGGGCACCTCGGGATCACCGAGGAGGAGTTCCAGGACAGCCTCGCCCAGATCTCGCGCTCCTCCGTCGCGGCGCTCGACGAGCTGTGGACGATCTCGTCCTCCGGCGGCGACACGGTCGCCCTGATCGACACGCTGCAGGACCCGAACGCCGACGACCCGTCGACCGAGATGAGCCGCACCGAGATGCGCGATTCACTGACGGGCGCGATCGGCCGCCTGCCCGAGCGCGAGCGCAC
>Ga0075434_100003891_pt1 | contig 13365 bp, 11 predicted proteins | sample RhiMethybrSRZTD3_FD_75298 | JGI IMG/M metagenome (GOLD analysis project Ga0075434, IMG submission 75298) | Populus rhizosphere microbial communities from Tennessee, USA - Rhizosphere MetaG P. TD hybrid SRZTD3 | ecosystem: Host-associated > Plants > Roots > Rhizosphere > Soil | place: USA... | reverse complement strand
TTTTCCATGCGCGCCATGGGCGGCAGCCACTTTTGTTTCTGCTCTTCCGATCCGCCGAACGCGATCGAAGTCATCGCGAGGCCGCTGTGCACTCCGAAGAATGTCGCGATCGAGGCATCGAACCGCGACATTTCCATCGCAACCAGGCCGACCAGCAACTGGCTTCCGCCGGGGCATCCGTACCCTTGGATGCCGAGGCCGCCGATGTTCAGCTCCTTGAAGGGGGGGAGCAATTCGAACGGGAAGGCGTCTTCGACCCAGTACTTGTTGATTACAGGCGCGACTTTGGTTTCCATGAAGGCGCGCACCCGTTTGACGGTCGCCAGTTCGTCCGCGCCCAAGGTCTCTACGAACTGATAGAAATCGCTATTCGGTGGAGGTAGCTGCTTCGGCACCGAAGGTTTGAGTGCTGCGGCGGTCGCCATTTGGAGCTCCATTCTTGACTTGTCCGCGTCGGCTTTTACTTGACGCGCATGCGCTGTCGGCGCCAGTGAAGGCCGGCAAATCGCGCCAAATTGTTGCTAATCAAGACGGCTGACCTGGCCCAACAAGATCAATGGCAGCTAGTATTTCTCGGGCGATGCGGTACGATTTTTCGCGTGCGGAGGGAGCCATGGCGAACGCTACTGGTGAAATGAAGATTCGGCGCTCGATCGAAGCACAAACCCCGCAGGCGGAAAATGAGTTACGTGCTATTGTCGACAACGCGCCAGTATTTCTCTGGTCCGATTTGCCCGACGGATATTGCGATTTCCTCAATCAGCCTTGGTTGAACTATTTCAATCTCTCCCTTGAGGAGGCGCAAGGCACGGGCTGGGCGACCCTGCTTCATCCCGACGATGCTGCGCATCATCTGGAGAGTTGGCAAAAATCAATAGCGGCCGGTATCCCGTTCGAGACCGAAGCGCGATTTCGACGACCCGATGGTGAATATCGATGGTTCTTGACCCGCGCCGAGCCGCTGCGTGACAAAACGGGAAGAATCGTCAAGTGGTATGGAACAAACATCGATATCGAAAATCTGAAGCGATCCGAGACAAGGCTTCGTCAAAGCGAAGCTAATCTGGCCGAAGCGCAGAGGCTGAGTCAAACAGGTTCGTGGGCCTTAAGTCCGGCTACGACGAAAATTTTCTATTGGTCCGAGGAGTGTTACCGAATCTGGGGGTTTGACCCGGCGCATGGTCTCCCGAGCCGCGAAACTGTGTGGCGACGGATCCATCCAGACGACCGAGAAAGGGTTCTTGAAGAGGCCGAGCACGCATTGCGCGAGAAGAGAGACTATTCGAGCGAGTTCAGAATCGTGCTCCCCGATGGGACAGTCAAGCATCTCGAAACGATTAACCATCATCTGTTCTCGGAGGATGGAGAGCTTGTCCAGGTAGTTGGCGCAAACGTCGATGTGACTAGACGCAAACGCGCCGAGCAAGCTTTGCGGGAAGGCGAAGCGAAAATTCGGCGCCTGGTCGAGGCCAACATCATTGGCATCTTCATCTGGGATTTCGAAGGCCGGATTCTGGAGGCCAACGAAGCCTTTCTCCGCATCGTGGGGTACGATCATGAGGATCTCGTCGCGGGCCGTATACGATGGACGGACCTCACTCCACCGGAGTGGCGCGATCGCGATACGCGATTGATACAAGAGCAAAGGCTGACCGGAGCTCTTCCGCCATTTGAGAAGGAGTACTTTCGCAAAGACGGCAGCCGCGTTCCCGTGTTGATCGGCGTGGCAACTTTCGAGAAAGGCGGGAATCAAGGCGTCGCCTTCGTGCTCGACTTGACGGAACGCAAGCGTGCCGAGGAGCGGCTACGCCGCAGCGAAGCCTATCTGGCGGAAGCACAGAGGCTGAGCCACACCGGTTCCGCGGCCTACAACGAAACGGAAATTCTTTATTGGTCTGAAGAGGCTTCCCGCATCTGGGGGTTTGATCCGCAACAGGGCATTCCGAGCCGCGAAGCGGTTTGGCAACGGATCCACCCAGATGACCTAGACAGGGTGAACGAAAACGTCGAGTACGGACTGCGCGAAAAGAGAAGCTTTGCCAGCGAGTTCAGAATCATATTACCCGATGGAACGATCAAACACATCGAAGCAGTTAACTATCCTGTGTTTTCGGCAAGCGGAAAGCTTCTAGAGATTGTCGTCACGGGCATCGACGTGACGGAGCGCAAGCGAGCCGAGCAAACCCTGCAGCGAAGCCAGTTTTATCTCCGCGAAGGGCAGCGCATCGCTCGCATCGGAAGTTGGGCATTCAACCCTTCAGGTTTTTTTGACCACTGGTCTCAGGAGCTGTTTCAGATTTACGGTCTGGATCCGCAGAAGGGGGCTCCGACACTCGAGCAATATCTCGCCACCATTCATCCGCTAGACCGAGACTCTATGGCTGAGACCATAAGGAGAATGCATGCGGAGCGCTGTGGCTGCGATGTGAAAAAACGAATCGTTCGACCCGACGGGGAGCTACGCTACATTCGCTGCGTCGGTATTCCCGTTATTGAAGACGAAGTCCTCAAAGGGTTTCTCGGCAGCGCAATAGATATCACCGAGCAGGAACTGCTGACACAGGAGCTACAGGCGAGCGAAGTAAGGTTCCGCGACTACGCCGAGACCGCATCCGATTGGTTTTGGGAAATCGGTCCGGACTACAAATTCACGCTGCTGACCGAGAATGCATTTGGCTCACACGCGGCCGATCGAATCGGCACCGCGTGCTGGGATCACGCCCTTGACCTTGAAACGGAACCGGAGAAGTGGCGGCTTGTCCAGGCAGCCCTTGATGCACGCAAGCCGTTCCGCGACTTCGTATATTGCACCGCGGGCGGTAACGGCCCGATGCACGTGAAAGCCAGTGGCAAGCCAGTGTTTGACGCGAACGGAGAATTCCGTGGCTATCGCGGCACCGGTTCAGATGTGACCGCAATCATCCGCGCGCAGGAGGCGCTGCGTGAAAGCGAACGAAGTGCACGTTCAACAATTGACGGGATAGCCGGTCTGGTTGCGGTCATGACCCCGAACGGTGAAATCGAAACCGTCAATCGCCAATGCCTCGAGTATTTTGGCCGCTCGCTGGAAGAACAAAAGAACTGGGAAACAACTGATATGGTGCATCCCGAAGACCTTCCCCATATGCTTGAAGTTTTTAAGAGAGCGATAGCCTCCGAGATTCCCTACCACTTCGAACAACGCCTGCGCCGCTTCGATGGCGAATATCGGTGGTTTGACACCCGCGGCGGCGCTGTTCGCGATGACACCGGGCGCATCGCGCGTTGGTACGTTCTACTGACAGATATTGAGGATCGCAAACGAGCGCTGGCGCGATTGGAGCAGATGCAATCGGATTTCGCCCACATGAACCGCGTGAGCATGATGGGGGAATTGGCTGCCTCGCTATCTCACGAAATCACACAGCCGATCGCCAGCGCCCGCAATAACGCCCGTGCTGCCTTGAATTTCCTGGACAAGTCGTTGCCGGACCTGGGCGAGGTCAGGGAGGCGCTAAGCAGCATCGTGGACGATACCGATCGCGCCGGAGACATCGTCGACCGCATCCGTGATAACATCAAGAAAGCGCCTCCGCGAAAGGATTACTTTGATCTTAATGCGGCGATCAATGAGGTCATTGTCTTGGCGCGGAGCGCAATCAACAAGAATGGCGTCTCGGTCCAGGCCCGCCTTGCCGAAGGATTATTTCCTGTTCAGGGAGATCGCGTTCAGTTGCAGCAAGTCATCCTAAACTTGCTCCTGAACGCGTGCGAAGCAATGGGCTCAAGCGATGCGGGGACACGGAATTTGTCGATCAGCACCGAGCAAGACCACACAGGTTTCCTCGTGGCGGTGCGCGATTCCGGGCCAGGCATCGATCCGGCCCATCTAAAGCGCATCTTCGATGCATTTTACACCACGAAGTCGAGCGGCGTGGGTATGGGTCTCTCGATCTGCCGGTCGATCATTGCGGCCCATGGGGGCCGGCTGTGGGCAGAGGCGAACGAACCTCGTGGCGCCGTATTTCAATTCACCTTGCCCGGCGCGCAAGTGGGATCATGATTTTTCTTCATTCGTTTCGCCGGCTCCGAGAGCTGCGCGAAGACACCGTTTGAGATCATCTTCATTAACCGGCTTCCGCAGGTAGCAGACCACCCCGTCGTTCAAGGCGCAGACCCGGTCGGCATCATTGGGGTAGGCCGTCACGAGGATTGTCGGAATCGCGCGCTCCGCATCGACGAGGTGCCGGTAGAGTTCGATGCCGGTCATCACAGGCATGTGGACATCGGCGATCAAGCAGTCCGTTTCGGCAAGATGAGGAGATACGAGGAAATCGGCGGCCGATGGAAAAGACTCGACGCTGTAGCCTAACGACCTCATAAGCCTTCGCATGGACTCGCGAAAAAATTGATCATCTTCAATGACGGAAACCATTGGCTTTTTCATCATGCCGCCTTTGGTAGTTGGCCCGAACCCGCTGTGCGGGCACCAATCCGTCGTTCCGCTCGAAACTCATTGATTTGTGTCAAGAATGCCACCGAGACAACGCCGCAGCCCCGTAAACTTTGGCTTATATCCCTTCGACTGCGCGTAAACTTTAATCTATGCTGCGCGTGTCCTGTGGAGAAGAATCGGGGCTGTTCAGGTCCACGGATTGCGATTAGAAATACACGGCTTGGCCAAACCTGCGAACCGCGACAAAGGGTCGCTTCTGTGATCCTTTAATCCGAGCAGCAGCGATGTCTGACGCAAACTCCACCGTCTTGATCATCGACGACGATGCGGACCTCCGAGCGTCGGTTGGACGTCTATTGCGATCGCTCGGCATCGATGTTCAGCTGTTTGCGTCGATTTCCGACTTCCTCAAGTCGGACCTGCCGGATGGTCCCACGTGCCTGGTGCTTGATGTCAGATTGCCGGATCAAAGCGGTCTCGATCTACAGCGCGAGCTTGCCGCGGCGAACCGAAGAATCCCGATCATTTTCATCACAGGGTACGGCGACATTCCGATGTCGGTGGAGGCTATGAAAGGTGGCGCCATCGAGTTTCTGACGAAGCCGTTTCGCGATCAGGACCTCCTCGATGCCATTCAGCTCGGCTTGTCGCGCGATCGCGCGCGACGGAAAGAGGAGAAGGACTTGGCCGTCCTCAGGGATCGCTTCGGGTCCCTAAGCCCCCGGGAGCGCGAGATCGTGAGTCAGGTCGCGCGCGGCCGCCTGAGCAAACAGATTGCCTTCGATATCGGCATCGCTGAAGCCACGGTTAAGGTGCATCGCAGCAGAGCGATGCAGAAGATGAAGGCCGGTTCGCTTCCGGAGCTCGGCCGCATGGCCGACAAGCTCAAGCTGGTCTCTGACGACCCGCAACGCTCCTAATCCGACGTATCCATTAACGTTACATCAGTCGCCCGCCGTCAACTGACTCGCCGCGCAAGGCTCCGGAAAGCTGCGAGCCTTTGAGCCATACCCTAAACGTTGGCTTAGTGCGCAGAACCAGAGGGCTATCCCGATCTACCCGCGTGCAATCGAATTTGGCGCGTCGAACGCCAAAATGAGTGTCACTTTCGAACTTGCATAGCTCTACCTGGCTCAGGTTTGGAAAGATCGATGTGGAACATGAGTACCGACCCGACTTTCGCCACCGGCAAAATTCCGCACGCAATTCGGTTCGTTGTCGTTAACAACCGCATGCCGTGCACGGACGAACACTGCGCACTGTGTGATGGACTTATCGAGGAAGGCTACGTCCGTGATTCACAAACGCGATTGATCTACTGCGACTCGGAGTGCCTCGCGGGATGGGCAAATGAGGCGACTGTCGTCAGAAATCGTCGAAAGAAAGCGTCATGAAATGTTCAAATGCAAATTGCGATCGCGGCATCGGTCTTGTCACTTATCAGCGCAGCTGGTTCAGCAAGGGGCGTTACTGTTCACAGCGTTGTTGCCGCGATGCGGTCATGGCTGATGCAGCAAATGCACAACAAATGCCCGTGCTCAAGGGCTTTATCGTCGCGTTTGTTGCATTTGTCGGGCTGATCGTACCGGCCACATTCACAATGGCGGTTCTGGCGGCACCATCTGCGCGTCCGGAAGCGCCACACTTACCGGGTTGCGAGCGCAACCTTGCGGACGCGAGCGCCAGCGTCGCGGCGATGCAGGCGCGGATCAAAAGCCTCGGTGGCGCGGACAGATCAGAAATATGCACGGCGACGCGGCTCTATTTTTTCGAGGTGGTAAAGGCGCGTGCGGTGACCGCGCTGTGCAAAAGCGGGACCGAACTTGAACGCGATCTCGGCCGCTTCGATGCCGACGTCGCCCACGCTAACGACGCAATCGCTGCACGCTGCCTTTAAGGAAAAAAGGAGCTCGAATTTCTACGTCAGAACCCACGCAGCGCGCGTCCCCGGCCCTGTGTGGGGAGACCTTGGTCCCTCCCGGAGGCGTTTTCTGACGTAGCTGAGCCGGCGGTACAAAGTGCCGCCGGCTCAAACCTGCTCGACGTCACAATCGAAGACGTCAGGCGGCGCCGCCTGTAAATTTAGGTTTAGGTAAATCAATCACATCGGTCATTACGCGCCACCCGCGTGCAATAGCTCTCGCTAGCCCGAATAATCAAATTAGCTTTGCGGGAAATAGCCCTTCAACACACACGGTATTAGCATGCGCGCATCAGGATCGACTATCGCCTTCAAACGCTCACCCTGGCTCCAAGCATCAGCGCAATTTCATCCCGGTCCGGGACCTGCCACAAGACGCGTCGTTCAAAGTCCGGATGCGCGAAGGCCATTCTTCGGCGCGCGAACCGAATTTGTGGGCGCCGCACCAACCGAAATTTCATTCGGACCGTTTCGCCTTCTGCCAGCACAGTTTCTTCTGCTGGAGGACGACAAGCCGGTGCCGCTTGGGAGTCGTGCTCTGCAGATACTCGTCGCTTTGCTAGATCGAGCAGGTGAGTTGATCACAAAGGAAGAATTGATGGGTCTCGTTTGGCCCAACGTATTTGTCGAGCCGGCAAACCTAACCGTACATATTTCTGCATTGCGCCGCGCGCTGCGTGACGGACGCGAGGGCAATCGGTTCATCATCAATATTCCAGGGCGCGGCTATCGGTTCGTCGCCGCGGTCCAGGTCTCGATGCGCGAGAGTTAAGCAAAGAAAAAAGTTCCGCAACTCAGATCAAGGAGAACAGTCCCATGAGCTAGGTATGGCGGTGCATACGGGCTTGGCATTATTTACGCCAAGACGATGCTCGGACCCCATGCCAGCGAGGCTGGAAAGGCCGCATAGCGTCGTACGGGAGGGTCGGATGAGGATTTACCTCCTCTCGCCCGCGCCGCTATTCTTGTCGGCGTGATATACGATCTCCTCAACATTCGCTCGCCGGCGCCGCCCGTGGTGGCGCTGGTGGGACGATAGGCAGGAATCGTAGGCCGGTTGGCTGAGCGCGGAGAAATACTATGGACGCGCAGACACCTGAAGCGAAGACGCAATCGTCACCCGCGAAAACTTCGAAGTTCAAGGATGTACGCGAGGCGCCGAGACCGCAGCGGCCGCTCACGCGCGTTCCGGCAATCATTGTGGGCGTGGTCATTGCGGTCATCGCCAGCCTGTCGATCTGGTATCTGGTGCGGCCGGTGCCGCTGCTGGTGCAAGGCGAGGTCGACGCGACGCGGTTCGACATCGCCGCGCGGATCGACGGGCGTGTCGCTGAGATCCCGGTCGTGCGCGGCCAGAACGTCGCCGCGGGTGCAGTGCTCGTTAAGATCGACAACCCCGAGACAATCGCCAAGCAAGCACAGTCGGTCGCCGCCAAGATCGTCGCCGAAGCGCAACTCGCGAACATCCGCGCCGGCACCCGAGCAGAGGTCATCGCCGCGCGCAAGGCCGCGCAAGAGAGGGCGGAGTCGAACGTGGTGCTGGCGCAAAAGACCTTCGACCGCACGCGCCAGCTGGCGGAGCACGGCAACGCACCGCTGGCGCGGCTCGACCAGGCAACCGATTCCCTGCACGAGAGCCAGCGCGCACTCGATCAGGCGAAGTCCGCCTACGAGCAGGCGGTCAACGGCTACACGCGCGAGGAACATCAGATCGCCGAAGCAAATGTCGGCAAGGCGACAGCCGACATCGAAGCCGTCAAATCCATCATCGATCAGATGACTGTCTACGCGCCGGTCGCCTCGCAGATCTACCAGCGCAATGTCGAGCCGGGCGAATACGTGTCGCCGGGCGTGCCGCTGATTACCTTGATCGATCTTACCGACCTGTGGATTCACTTCGACTTGCGCGAGGATCTCGTCAAGACCCTGAAGGTCGGCGACCGCTTCAGGGTGCACATTCCGGCGCTCGCCGATCGCCGCGTCACCGTCGAGGTCAAGCTGATTGCCACCAAGGGCGAATATGCGAGCTGGCGTGCGACCCGCGCGACCGGCGATTTTGACCTGCGCACGTTCTCGATCCGCGCCTACCCGGTCGACAAGATACCAGAACTGCGGCCCGGCATGAGTGCCTATCTCGATTGGCGGATGCGCGAATGAGACGGCGGGCGAAGCCCGGTTTTCTGCTGGTCGCGGCGCGCGAATGGCGCTGGCTGCTGCACGACCGCGTCGCGCTGTTCCTGATATTCGGCGTGCCGCTTTTCACCTTCGTGGTGCTGACCGCGGTGTTCAGCCAGCCGGTGATCCGCGGGCTCGGCGTCGTCGTGGTCGATGCAGACCGTTCGGACACGTCACGTGGCCTCGTCGAGCAGGTCGCGGCGTCGCCCAATCTGCGCATTGCCGCGCGCGCCGGCGATCTCGCATCGGCCGCTAGCGCGATCCGGTCGGGCGAAGCCATCGCCGCGCTCTATATCCCCGCCAATTTCGAACGCGACGTGAAGGCCGAGCGTCGCCCGCAGGTCGTCGGCTTCTATAACCAGCAGTACCTGACGGCAGCCGGCATTGCCTCGGGGGGCCTGAGTGCCAGCCTCTCGGCGGCCGCCGCGAGCGCAGCACCCGCTGCCTACGCGGGGCCGAAACCGGTACGCATCGGTTCTCTCGTGGCCGAGACGATCGTGCTGGGCAACCCGCAGACAAACTACGCCCAGTTCCTGCTGCGCTCGCTGTTGCCGACCATCATTCACGTGGTCATCGCGCTCGCCGGCGGCTACGCGGTCGGCTCCGAGTTCCGGCGACGCAGCGTGCGCACCTGGCTCGCCTGTGCGGGCGGCAATCCGGTCATCGCGCTCGCCGGCAAGCTCGCGCCGCTGTTTGCGCTCTTCTTTCTGATCATGCTGGCGGTGCCGTTGGTTCTCGAGGGACTGCTGGACATCCGCTTCAGGGGCGATGTGCCGATGATCATCGCAGCGGCGTCGCTCTTCATCATCGCCTACTTGGCGCTCGCTGCCCTGCTGCAGCTCCTGGTCGGCGACCTCCCGACCGGGCTTGGCCTCACCGGTCTCGTTGTGTCGCCGGCGTTCGGCTACGCCGGCGTCAGCTTCCCGACGCTCGGAATGAACGCATTTTCCTACGCCTGGAGCGCGATCCTGCCTTTGCGCTGGTACATGGCGGTACTGTTTGGCCAGGGAGCGCGCGGCCTGCCGGTGTCAGATTCTGCCCTTCCGTTTGCCGCGCTCGCGGCACTCACCGCGCTCTACGTGCTGCTGGCGCTCTTGCGGCTACGCGCCGTCGCGGGACGGCTGAGCCGCCGGACGGCGGCAGACGATGTGGTGCTGCCCGCCGATCGGCCCGGTGTCGCGGGCGCCTTCGCCGGCGAATGGCAACGCGTGCTCACAATCCGCGGCGCGTTCATCTTGCTGGTCGGCGCGCCGCTGATCTATGGCATCTATTACCCACAGCCCTATCTCAACCAGATTCTGCGCAAGCTGCCGATCGTGGTCGTCGACGTTGACCAGAGCGAGCTCGGGCGCCGGATCACCGAGACGCTCGACGCGAGCGGTGCGGTCAGCGTCGTAGCTCGCGCCCGCACGCTCGCCGACGCGCGGGCGGTGATCGACCGCGGCGATGCCTTTGCCGCCGTCGGCATCCCGCCCGGCACCGAGCGCGACGTGCTCAAGGGCATCACGGCCCACATTCCGGTCTACGCTGATGCCACCTACCTGTTTCTCTTCCGGTCGCTGTCGAGCGGCATTACCGTCGCGATCAACACGCTGTCGTTGGAACTGGCCGCCGGCGGCGCGCGCACGGACGGCAGTCTCGTCAAGGCGACGCTCGCCGGCGCGAGTCCGGCCGACGTACTGCTGCAGCCAATCTTCAACCCGGTCGGCGGCTACGCGAGCTACATCGTCCCGGCAGCTTTCCTGCTGATCCTGCAGCAGACGCTCCTGGTCGGCGCGGCGTTCCTCACCAGCGTCGCGCTAGCGCAGGGCGGCGGCAGGCCCTTTGCCAGCGTGCTCGGACGCGGCATCGCGCACCTGACCATCTACCTGCCGGCGCTCGCGCTCTATCTCATTGTATTGCCCCACATCTATGGCTTCTCGACGCTCGGCGATCCACTGCAATTGCTGGCGCTCGGCTCGGTGTTCCTGCTGGCGACCAGTTTCATGGCCCAGGCGGTCGGCGCCTGGTTCAAGCGACCGGAAACACCGACCCTGATCTTCCTCGCCACCAGCCTGACGCAGTTCTTCCTCACCGGGTTCGCCTGGCCGCGCGAAGCGATCCCCCAGGCGGTGCTTGCCGCCGGTCATGTCTTCCCGGTGGACTTCGCGATCAACGGCATCGTCCGCATCAATCAGCTGGGCGCGAACCTCACCGAAGTGGCGCAGAATTGGCGTGGGCTGTGGTTCCTGGCGGTTGTCTATTTTGTGTTGGCTGTGTTGTCGGCATATGTCGTCAAGCAGAGGGGAAGCCAGCCATGACCAGGCGCGAGTCCATCGCCATCGCTGCACTCGTGGTTGCCACGGTGGCGGGCTTCTATCTCCTGTGGCGCGCGGAAACGGCGACGCCGATCGTGGGCGTCGTACGCACGACCGAGGTCCGCATCGCGCCCGAGGTCGGCGGCCAACTCGCCGCCATCAAGGTGACGCCCGGCACGCGTGTGCGCGTGGGCGATGTCGTCGCCGAGCTGTCCGCGGTCGAGCTGACCGCGTCGGTCGGGCAGGCGCGCGCACAACTCGCCGCCGCGAAGGCCTCGCGCGATCACGTCTATGCCGGCGTTCGCGCCGAACAGGTAGCCTCGCTCGCGGCCGAGATCGCGAAAGCGAAAGCACGGCTCGACTTTACACAAGCGCAATTGACCCGAACGAGCACGCTCGCGAGCAACGATTTCGCTGCGCAGCAGGCGCTTGATCAGGCCGTGAATGACGTCGCAAACGCGCGCGCCGACGTCGCCGAGGCGGAAGCAAATCATCAAGCCGCGGTCGCCGGACCGACACGCGAGGAGCGCGCCATCGCCGACGCAGAGGTCGATGCTGCGGCTTCCGCGCTGGCTGTGCTCGAGCGCCGCCTCAACAAGACCATTCTGCGCGCGCCTGGCGATGGCGTCGTCACTGTCATCGTCGCCGAGATTGGCGAGAACGTCCGCGCTGGCCAGCCGGTGCTCGTGATCGCGGAAACTGGCAAGCAGTTTTTGTCATTCAATGCGCGCGAGGATCTGCTGCACGGCCTCATGGTCGGCACAAGCGTCAATGTGCGACGGTCAGGCGCGGCGGAGAAAACGCCAGCTTTGGTCACCGAGCTGCGCCCGCTGGGCACGTTCGCGACCTGGCAGGCCGAGCGCGCTGTTGGCGATCATGACCGCAATACATTGCGCCTGCGCCTCGATCTGCAGGGTGATCCAACCGGATTCGAGCCAGGCATGTCGGTCTGGCTCGATCCTTGATCTAGATGCAACAAAAGAGGGTAATCTTCGATTATCGCCGATGAGCAAATCCAAAGCCTGGCTTTTTTGCAATCGAGGACGACCCCTGCATGGAATCTCTAATCGAAGGCAATCCGTTTTATCGAAATCATTGCGGCCGTCGGTGTGGTCGCCGCTGGATTTGCACATGCACAATCGCAACCATCACAACGCGAGCCGCTGAGAGAATGGTTCGAGTACAACGCTTCTAGTAGTCAATCTTATGAGCCCGCTGACCTTATCCGTAATCGCATTTACGTGCATTTTAGCCGGCACACTGGTCGGTATGTTGTTGCGTAATAAGCTGGCTGAACAACATCTGGGCTCAGATGCAAAGGATGTGGTGAGGCTTGGCGCGGGTCTTATTGGAACAATAGCTGCACTCGTGCTTGGCCTCTTAATTGCTTCAGCGAAGACCTCGTTTGATACACAGGTCACTCAGATTAAGCAGCTGACTGCCGATGTCATTTTGCTCGATCAACTCTTGGCTCAGTACGGACCGGAAGCAGCCACAGTTCGCAATTTGTTGCGGGGTGCAGTCGAGGCCATTGCTGATCGAATTTGGCAAGAAAACAGTCCTGTCTCCGCGAGGAAAATGCCCTACGAAGTAACGGCGGCAGGCGAAGCATTCATTATGAAGCTTCGTCAGCTGCGGCCGCAGATTGATGAACAACGTTCGTTTAAAGATCGCGCAATACAGGTCAGCGAAAATATAGCGCACACGCGATGGCTCCTGTTCGCGCAGAGCGACAATCCAATCCCTATGCCGTTTCTGATAGTTTTGATCTTTTGGATCAGTATTATCTTCGCGAACTTCAGCTTATTCGCCGACCCCAAGCCAATCGTAATCGGCGCACTGGTTGTCTTTGCGCTATCGGCTGCTGCCGCGATCTTCCTCGTCCTGGAACTCGGTCAGCCGTTTTCAGGAATAATGCAAATTTCCAGCATACCGTTACGCAGCGCTCTTGCGCCGCTGTAATTAAGCCAAGACACGCGTTAAGACACTCCGCTGTCTGTTTTCGAGAATAAAGTTTCGTCTCGATTACGCAAGTCAAAGCCCAGCTGGTATCTCCAAGCACGCGACGACAAGATGATTCCATATCCCGCACAGCAATTCATGGCGAAAAGGGCCGGCGCGAATATAATTGAGGTGCCTGGCAAATGGGACGCCGCGACGAGCGGGCACGGGTGAGGCTGCAGTACTAACCATTGCCAAGAAGAAATTTTGAAATGGGTGGACCACGCAGCGCGCTGCGGGGCACGCGTCATAGTCACATTCCCTCTACTGTTTTGAAAGATTTGCCGAGATTTGGCGGCATTTACTCACACTTTCATCACCCGCGGGATACATGACGAATGCTGTGATTTGATCAAGCGCACCAGGCGGTCCACGCAACTATGTAAACCCAGACAACACTTCTAGGAGAGGATCACCAAATGGCACACGTTCTTCCCAGCGGCGGCGGCAAGGCCTTGATCAATGTCGATGACACGGCCCTGCTGTTGCTCGACCATCAAGACGGTCTCTTTCTGACCGTGAAGGACATCACTGTC
>Ga0075434_100003887_pt1 | contig 13375 bp, 11 predicted proteins | sample RhiMethybrSRZTD3_FD_75298 | JGI IMG/M metagenome (GOLD analysis project Ga0075434, IMG submission 75298) | Populus rhizosphere microbial communities from Tennessee, USA - Rhizosphere MetaG P. TD hybrid SRZTD3 | ecosystem: Host-associated > Plants > Roots > Rhizosphere > Soil | place: USA... | reverse complement strand
TGGGCGCGGCCCGCGACCGTGCCGATCCTCATCATCGCGAGCCTCTTGGTCCTGCCGGAAGCGATCGGCGGCGCGTCGACGCTGTCGAATCTGATCCGCTTCGTGACCCACGACATTGTCCCGGCCCCGTTGCGCGGCGCCGATCTGCTCAACGTCGGCAGCTGGACGAATTTCTGGAGCTGGCTGTGGCCGATTCTCAGCCGGCAGGTCGGGCCCGGAGTCGTCCAGACGCTGGTGCTCTCGCAGATCGCGCTCGTCGCCATGGCGGTCATCGCGCTTCTGGTCTTCCCGTTCATCTGCCGCCGCTTCGCCGGGCGGATCGGGCAACCGCTCGGCCGCGTCGCGCTCGTCGTCGTGCGTTCGACGCCCGAATACATGCTGGTCTACGTGCTCCTGCAGCTGCTGGGGCCGTCGATGCTGCCGGCCATCATTGCGCTCTCGGTGCATAACGGGGGCATCGTCGGCTACCTGATGGGACGCCACGCCGACGTGCTCGAATATCGTCGCGACGCGCCGCGCGGCCTCAATCTCTACTTCTATGAGACGGTGCCGCGGCTCTATGGCCAGTTCCTCGCCTACGTGCTCTACCGCTGGGAGATCATCCTGCGCGAAAGCGCGATCTTCGGTATCCTCGGCATCAAGACGCTCGGCTACTACGTGGACGCGGCGATCTCCGAGATTCGGCTCGATGTCGCTGTCGTGCTCATCGTTGCGACCGCGCTGCTGTCGATGGTCGTGGATGCGTTGTCCCGCGCGTTGCGGCGGCGATTGCGGATCGAGACGCTGCCGACGCGCTTGTCGGAGGCGCCGAGCGAGGCGCGACTGGGCCAGGCGATCGGCGAGGAGAGATTTGCGTGCAAGGGCTGACGCAGCCGATCTTGAAGGACGTGGTGCTGGTCGGCGCCGGCCATGCGCACGTCGCGGTGCTGCGCATGTTCGGGATGAAGCCCATTCCGGGCGTGCGCTTCACCCTGATCAGCCGCGAGCTGCATACGCCCTATTCTGGCATGTTGCCCGGCTTGGTCGCGGGTCTTTACGGCTTCGATGACGCCCATATCGATTCCGGCCCGCTCGCGCGCTTCGCTGCCGCGCGCCTCTATCAGGACGAAGCCGTCGATCTCGATCTCGCCGGCCGTCGCGTGATCTGCCGGCATCGCCCGCCGGTGCCCTACGATGTCCTGTCGCTCAACATCGGCTCGACGCCCAATACGGCGGGCGTGCCGGGCGCGAGCGAGCACGCCATTCCGGTCAAACCGATCGACGGTTTCCTCGATCGATTTGAGGCGCTCAAACGCCGGGTGCTGGAGCGCCGGGGTCACGCGCGCATCGCCCTGGTCGGGGCAGGCGCCGGCGGCGTCGAGCTGCTGTTGTCGGTCGAGCGGCGGCTGCGGCGCGAGGTGTCGCTCGCGGGATTCGACGCCGCAGCGCTGTCGTTCGTCCTGATCTCCGACGTGGCGGAGATCCTGCCCAGCTTTCCGTCAGCGTTTCGCGACCGCTTCCAGAATATCCTTGCGGCGCGGGGCATTGCGGTCGTGACCGGCACTCCGGTGGGCCGCCTCGAGGCCGGACGTCTCATCCTGGACGGACATGCGCCGGTCGAGGCCGACGAAATCCTGTGGACCACGCAGGCGGCGCCGGCCCGCTGGCTCGCCGCGACCGGACTGCCGGTCGACGATCTCGGCTTCCTCGTCGTCGACGAGTTCCTGCGCGTCGCGGGTCGCGACGATGTCTTTGCCGCCGGCGACACCATCGCATTTGCGCCGCGCGCGCTGCCCAAGTCGGGCGTCTACGCGGTGCGGGCAGGGCCGGTGCTCGCCGACAATATCCGCCGCAGCCTGCAGGGCCGGCCCCTGCGGCCATTCCGGCCGCAGCGCGACGCGCTTTATCTGGTCTCGACCGGCGAGCGATATGCGCTCGGCACCCGCAACGGGCTGGTGGTCGAGGGCGCCTGGGTGTGGCGCTGGAAGGACTGGATCGATCGCCGCTTCATGGCCAAGTTCAACGCGCTGCCCGAAATGGCGCCGACCGCGCCCGCGCCGGCCATACGGCTCGCCGACAGGCAGGCGCTGAGCGAAATTTCCGCACTCGCCATGCGGTGCGGCGGCTGCGGCGCCAAGGTGGGCGCCACGGTACTCTCTCGCGCGCTCGGGGCGATCGAGCCGGCGCCGCGCCCCGATGTCGTGGTCGGGCTCGACGCGCCCGATGATGCCGCGCTCGTCGACACCGGCGGCGACCGGCTCTCGGTGCAGACCGTCGATTATTTCCGCGCCATGATCGACGACCCCTATCTGCTCGGGAAGATCGCAGCGAACCATTCGCTCGGCGACATCTATGCGATGGGCGGCGAACCGCAATCGGCGCTCGCGATCGCCACCGTTCCCTACGGCCTCGAGGCGAAGGTCGAGGCGGATCTCTCCGCGATGATGACCGGCGCCAACGAGGTGCTGCGCGAGGCCGGCTGCGCGCTTGTCGGCGGCCATACCAGCGAGGGCGCCGAGCTCGCGCTCGGCTTCGCCGTCAACGGCCTGGTCGCGCGCGCAGCGGCACTGCGCAAGGGCGGGCTCAAGCCCGGCGACGCGCTCATCCTGACCAAGTCGATCGGCACCGGCACGCTGCTGGCGGCCGACATGCGCCGCAAGGCCAAGGCGCGGTGGGTCATGCAGGCGATCGCGCAGATGATCCGCTCGAACCAGCGTGCCGCGCAGATCCTGCACGAGCACGGCGTGCATGCCGCGACCGACGTCACCGGCTTCGGCCTCGTCGGCCATCTGGTCGAAATGGTGCGGGCCTCCAATGTCGATGCGACGCTGGCGGTCGAGCGGGTGCCGGTGCTCGCCGGCGCGCGCGAGACCGTCGAGGGCGGGATCTTCTCGTCGCTGCAGCCGCAGAACGTGCGGCTGCGCCGCGCCATCCGCGACGTCGACGCCGTCGGCACGCATCCGCTCTATCCTTTGCTGTTCGACCCGCAGACCGCCGGCGGGCTGCTCGCGGCGATTCCGCTCGACCAGGCGGAGCATTGCGTCGCCGCGTTGCGCAATGCGGGCTATGCAGATGCCGCCACCATCGGATTCGTCTCCGCGCGCTCGGAGGCGCTCGAGCCGATCACGCTCGATTTGACGGGCGCCATGCTCGCCGACAAGCTTGCTGGAGCGCGTGCCGACGGACCGCGCGAACACTCGGAGGCAACCCATGCCGAGGAATCCGTTCACTGACGTCTGGCAATTCCTGACCGGTCGGACCGAGGACTACCTTGCGCTCGGCAGTTGGCGGTATCTTCTGGTCGCGCTGTTCCTCGCATTGTTTGCCGCGAGCATCGCCATCGCGGTGCGTAACTGGATCGAAGACCCGACGCAGCGGACGGGCCGGCACGTCGGCACGTGGGTTGCCCGCGTGCTCATCGGCTGCATGTGGTACGAAGGCATGCTGTGGAAACTGCCGCTGCCGGTTGGCGGCGGCCTGCAATATTGGACCGAGCAGATGGCGACTCGCGCGGCGTTCGAGCTGCACCGCGAGTTCGTGACCAACGTCCTGCTGCCCTACCTCTATCTGTTCGGGCCTATTGTCTTCCTCGCCGAGCTCACCTTTGCGACGTCATTGATCCTCGGCCTGGGCGTGCGTCTCGTCAGCGTGGTTGCGATCTTTTTCGTGCTGCATCTCTGGCTCGGCATCTATCTTCCGGGCACGCCCGCCGAGTGGTCGTGGTCCTACATGTTCCTGGCGCTGCTGCTCATGCTGTTCTCGCTCTATGCCGCCGGCCGCAGCCTCGGTCTCGACGCGTGGCTGCGCCGCCACGTGCCGGCGGTGCGTGACGCAAACGGATTCCTGGGCAAGCTTTTCAACCTGGCCGGTTGAAAAGAGGAGGGTGAATCACCGCACGGGATCATCATAGTCGCGGCGTCGCTTCGCCACTCTGGATCGACTCCGGCAGTTTCCATGCGGACGCTCACGCGATGATCCGCGTCACCGCGATCTCTTGTGCTTCTCCAAGCTCAGAATCTCTGCGGTGTCGGCATCCGTCTCGTCAATCCGAGTCGATTCGCGCGTCGACGTGGACGAGCGCTCCAGTGCCGCTTCCTGTGCGCGCAGCCATGCGAGGAGATCGCTGCGCTGGCCGCTCAGGGGCTTCGCCCATCGCAGATTCTTGAGCGCCTTGCTGTCTTCGCCCGCCCACCAGTATTCCTTCGTGACCATGAGGGTCCATCCGCGCCGCCCTCCCCGCGTCAAAGTGTAAATCTCGATCGTCAGCCCGTGCTTGGGACCGGTAAAGCTGTGTCTCTCGCGTTCGAACTCCACGCCGTCGAATGTCCAGCGCGGCAGCTTCAAGCCCGGATTGGTGGTGCTCAGCAGCAGGTCGAACAGCCGAAAGAAGGACGGACGCGCGAAGCTTTTCATGATGCTCGGCTCCCAAGGCTTACGGAAGCGGCGGCTAGCCGACGCCAAGGCCCTCGACATGGTGCGTCTCGTTTATCCGCAGCACCTGAACCTTCCCGTCGACGATGTCGATCTCGTTAATGCAGCCGGGCGCCTGGGCGAGCCGCCAATAGCAGGACAGTGGCTGATCGAGCAATTGCAGCAGTAGTGCACGGTTCACGCTGTCATGGGCCACCAAGACCACGATGTCTTCGACGTGACGCTGGAGAACGAAACGTAAGGCATCCGCGCTCCGGGCAACAAGATCCTGCAGCGAATCTCCCTCGGGAAAGCGCACGAGATGCGGAGTCGAACGCCATGCGGAGTAACGCTGCGGGTCGCTCGCCTCGATCTCTGTGCAGATCCTCGATTGCCAAGCGCCGTAGTCGATGTCGATCAGCTCGTCGATGACCTCGGTCTGCAGATTGCAGGCTTTGGCAATCTCGGCTCCGGTCACGATGCACCGTGTCAACGGGCTCGTGTAGACCTTGATTGGCCGCCAGCCGGACGCGACACGCTGGGCCACGGCGCGCGCGTCGGCCATTCCACGGCTGGTGAGAGGCAGGTCGGCGCGGCCGCGGAACCGCTCGGGCTTGATGCCCTCGACGTGGCCATGCCGGATCAGGAGAATCTTCGTCACGGTAGGGTCCTTCCTGTGTCGCCTCGTCATCAGAGTTGGCACGCGAGCGCCTGCCTCGCTGGCAAGCGCCTCGTCGGATAAGCCGGGCGCGAGGCCCTGTTGAGACAAGCCGTTCGGTTTTTTCGGCGATGCTCGCGGTCGTCATAGTCCGGAAATTTTTGAGCTTGCAAACCCCCGATTCGTAGCTAATTTGAGCAGCTGATACGGGATGGAGTCCCCCTGTAACCGCCGATGAGGCTGATGACTCCTATCGGACGCTTGGCGTCGGTAGGAGCTAGTCCTGGCACTCCCGCTGCCTCCAAGCTGTTGTCCCGCGCACGTGCGTCCATGGTCCGGCGCGCGTACGCAAGGCTGAACATGGAGCAGGAGGCGAGGGATGACCGGGGTTTGGGCGCTTGCCGCATTGTGGCTGGGTCTCGCGCTGATCGCGAGCTTGCTCTCGATCTGGTTGCGCGTATCGACCGCCTTGTCCGAAATCGTGGTCGGGATGATCGCGCATCTCATCATCGGCGTCGCGATCGGCTCGGCCGTGCTGGGGACCGATGAGCCCTGGGTCAAATTCCTCGCCGGCATCGGCGCCATCGTCCTGACGTTTCTGGCGGGAGCCGAGCTCGATCCGGTCGTCTTCCGCGCCAAGTGGAAAGAGGCGGTGGCCGTCGGACTTGCGAGTTTCTTTTTTCCGTTCCTCGGATGCGCGGCGGCCGCTTACTATCTGCTGGGATGGGAGGTGATGCCGAGCTGGCTCGCAGGCGTCGCCATGTCGACGACCTCGGTCGCGGTCGTTTACGCGGTGATGATCGAGTTCGGCTTCAACACCACCGATTACGGCAAGACCGTTCTGGCCGCTTGTTTCATCACCGATCTCGGCACTGTGCTTGCCCTCGGCCTGATCTTCGCCCCGTTCACCATGAAGACCGCGATTTTCATCGGCGTCGGCGTGCTGGTGTTCGCAGTGCTGCCCTGGTTCACCCCACGATTCTTTCGCCGCTACGGAGGACGGCCTTCGGAGCTGGAGACCAAGTTTCTGCTTCTCTGCCTGCTCGGAATGGGCGCGCTCGCCGGGTGGGCCGACAGCGAAGCGGTGCTTCCCGCCTATCTGATTGGAATGTTTCTCGCCGGGAGCGTCGGCAAGGACCATGCGCTCATTCGGCGCTTGCGGACCCTGACGTTCGGATTGCTGACGCCGTTCTATTTCATCCGCGCAGGGTCGTTCGTCTCCATTCCGGCGCTGATTGCGGCGCCCGCTGCTTTTCTTTTCTTCCTCGTCGTGAAGATCGTCACCAAAGTGATCGGGGTCTATCCGGTGACCAAATTATTCAAGTCGCCGAATCCAGAGGCCATGTACACGACTCTCCTGATGTCGACCGGGCTCACCTTTGGTACGATCTCGTCGCTGTTCGGCCTGTCGCACGGCATTATCGATCAGAGCCAGTATTCGGCGCTCGTGGCGGCGGTGATCGGGAGCGCGGTCGTGCCGACGCTGATTGCCAATGCTTTCTATCTGCCGCGTCACCTGCTCCCGAAGGCGGAGCCGGAAACGAAGCCGGCGGAGCAGACATCGCTCCGGTAGGTCAGGCAACGCGCCGAGCGAGACGGAGGAATCCGATGTTCAGGAAAATCCTTCATGCCAATGACGGCTCCGATCACGCATTTCAGGCGCTCGCGCTGGCTCTCAGGATTGCAAAGGAAAACAATTCTGAGCTCCACATGATCTGCGTCGAAGAAATCGACTACATGCCGGAGTTCATCGAGGAGGTCAGGGAAGAGACCGGAAGCGCGGCGCGCCGCTTCCACAAGGTGCTGCAACGCGCGCGCGCCATGGCCGAGGAGCAGGGCGTCAAGGTCCAGCACCACATCGTTGCGGGACATGCGGTACGGGACATTCTGACGCTGGCCGCGGACCTTGGCGTGGACTTGCTGGTCATTGGCGGCAGCGGACATTCGGCCTTTTACGAACGCATGCTCGGTACGACGGCGGCTCGCGTCGTGCATCTCGCAAAGTGCCCCATCCTCGTCGTGAAATGACCGACGGCCTAAATACTTGCTCCGTGGGGCTGGCGCAGGTAGGGATCATCCTGCCGCGGCATTGCGCCCTGCGACTGACGTATTGAAACCAAGGAGTAAGACGTGCCTCTCAATAGACGTTCCCGCGTTATCACCGAAGGCGATGCACGCGCGGCAAATCGTGCAATGCTCTATCCGGTCGGATTCAGCCGCGCCGATTTCGGCAAACCGATCGTCGGCATCGCTCATGGTCATTCGACCATGAATCCGTGCAATGCGGGCATTCACTCGCTTGTCGATCGTGCGGTCGACGCGGTGAAGGCGGCCGGCGCCATGCCGCAGACATGGGGGTTCCCGACCGGAAGCGACGGAATCAGCATGGGAACGGAGGGCATGCGGTACTCCCTGCCCTCGCGTGAGGAAATCTCCAGGTGCATCCAGATCGGATGGGGCAGCCATCAGATGGACGGCCTGATGTCCATCGCCGGCTGCGACAAGAACAAGCCGGGATGTCTCATGGGCATCGCGCTCTGCAATGTGCCGTCGATCTATGTCGATGCCGGGACGATCAAGCCCGGCAAGTGGAAGGGCCAGGACCTCACCATCGTTTCGGCTTTCGAGGCGGTCGGCGCCTACAGCGCCGGCAAGATGTCGCGCGAAGACTTCGAAGGAATCGAGCAGCACGCGTGCCCGGGCTTCGGGGTTTGTGGCGCGCAGTATACCGCGAACACCATGGCGACGGCGGCGGCCGCGCTTGGCTTGGGGCTGCTCGAGTCGCCGCTCGTGGCGGCCGAAGATCCCGAGATAATGGATTCTGTCACGCGTGCTGCGCAAGTTCTGGTCAAGGCGATCGAGAAGGATTTGAAGCCGCGCGCGATCATCAACCGCAAATCGTTGTCGAACGCGGTTGCGATAGTCATGGCGACCGGCGGCTCGACCAATGCCGTGCTGCACTTTCTCGCCATCGCGAAAGCGGCGGGCGTCAAATGGGACATCGAAGACTTCGAGCGGGTCGCGCGGCGCACGCCCGTGCTATGCGATCTCAAGCCGTCGGGCCGCTTCGTCGCGGTGGATTTCCATCGCGCCGGCGGCGTGCCGCAAGTCTTGAAAATCCTGCTCGATCATGACCGCCTCGATGGCGACTGCATCACCATCACGGGCCGCACCTTGGCCGAGGAGCTTGCCAATGTGCCGTCGGAGCCGCGCGGCGATCAGGAAGTCATCCGCCCGTGGAAGAACCCGCTCTACGATCGCGGCCATCTCTCGATCCTGAAGGGTAACCTGTCGACGGAAGGCTGTGTCGCAAAGACGTCGGGGATCAAGCAGCCCAAGTTCACCGGTCCGGCGCGCGTGTTCGACTCCGAGCCGGATTGTTTGAAGGCGATCCTCGCCAAGAAGATCAAGCCGGGCGACGTGATCGTGATCCGCTACGAGGGTCCGAAAGGCGGGCCGGGCATGCCGGAGATGCTTTCGCCGACGGCCGCGCTGGTCGGCCAGGGGCTGCTCGATTCGGTTGCGCTGATCACCGACGGGCGTTTCTCCGGGGGATCCTGGGGCTGGCTCGTCGGACACGTCGCGCCCGAAGCATTCGTCGGCGGCACCATCGCACTCGTGAAAAACGGCGATTCGATCACGCTCGACAAAACCAAGCGATTGATCCAGCTCAACGTCTCCGCAAAAGAACTCGCGGCGCGCAGGAAGAAGTGGAAGGCGCCGAAGCCGCGTTACAAGGAAGGCATCCTCGCCGAGTACGCGCGCCATGTCTCATCCGCGAGCAAAGGCGCGATCGCGGATTGAGCAGACGCCGCTGATATCGGAGCTTTGCTCAGCGCCCGCGTTCCCGCCGCAGCGAAAACGCCAGCCGAACGAAAGTCGCAACGATCGTCGTCGCCGCCTTCATGCCGGCGACGACGTTGCCCGACACCTTCGAGACGCCGCCGGCGCGGCGCCTCTGCCCGACCGGTATCTCGATCGTCGGAAGTCCCGCGGCGGCCACCCGCATCAGCATTTCCAGATTCCATCCGTAGGTCGTCTCGCGCATGCCGAGCCGGTCGAGCGCATCGCGCCGGATCGCGCGAAACGGCGACATATCGGTGAAGCGCACGCCGTAGACCATCCGCAACAGAACGCCCGCGACATGGCCGGCGGCAATCTGCTGGAGCGACAGGCTGCCGGACTCGCGCTCGCCGGCGAGGCGCGAGCCGTGCACGAATGCGGCGCGTCCTTCAACGATCGGCGCAATCAGCAGCGGGATCAATTCCGCACGGTCGCTGCCGTCGCCGTCGAGGAACAGCAGGATGTCGGCGTCGGAGCGCGCATGCGCGATGCCGGCCTGCACCGCGCGCCCATAGCCGTGCTGGCGTTCGATCACGACACGAGCCCCTGCCGCAGTCGCGCGCCCGACGGTGCGGTCGCGCGAACCACCGTCCACAACGATTGCCTCGGCGACGCCGTGCTTGAGTGCGGCCGCGACGACGTCAGAAATCGCATCTTCCTCGTCAAGACACGGAATGACGGCCGAAATCACCGGGCCGCGACCAGGCGCGCTCACCGTGGTTACAGGCTCCAACGCAGGCCGCAATTGGCGCAGGCCTTCGCCGGCGCGTCCGACAAAAGTGCGGCTCTGAACGCCTGATAGGCCGGCCCGTTCCAAATATCGCGCAGGGTCTGCTGGGTGGCATCGCCCAGCGTGTAGTGCTCGTAGCCGCGCTGTGAGAACGGCGCAATGCAGCAGGGCAGGGCACGTCCGTTGGCGGTGAAATACATCAGCGTCCACGGCCGGCGGCACAATGACCAGGTCGACTCGGCGGTCCGGTGCAGGCTCAAGCCGGGCTCCGAGGCGCCTCCCGATGCGAAAAATGCGATGCCGAGCGAGCGGGCAACTGCCTCGGCCTCCGCGAGGTACGCCGATTCTTCTCGCGTCAGTTGCTCGTACAAGGACTGATCGGGCGTCGCCATGCCGATCGCCTGTTCGTCGAAGAACACGAGGCGCTGCAGATAGACCTCCTCAACGCCGATCTCCGCGGCGATCCGCACGAAGGCGGACAGTTCCCGGACGGTCTCCTTGAGGCCTGTCAGCCAGAGCGAGACCCGCGGCTTGTCATGCCCTACGCGTTTCTGCAAATCGCGAAACCTGCGGACATTCTTGAGAATGCGGTCAAAATAATTCTTGCCGCGCACCAGGCGGAAGCTCGCCGCGTTGGCGGCATCGAGCGAGACGCGCAGCTCGTCGAGCTCGGCCGCGATCAGCGCGCGGCCGTTCCGCTCGTTGAGCACCGTTCCGTTGGTATTGAACAGCACGTAAACGCCGCGCTCCTTGAGATAGCGGACCATGCGCGGCAGATCCTTGACCAGCATCGGCTCGCCGACGCCGTGCAGCACCGCGCGGACGAGATCAGGGACCTGATCGACGATCGAGACGAACAGCTCCCAGCTCATGTCGGCCGGGGGTTCGAGCTCCTCGTAGGTGCGCGGACAGGTCGTGCACAGCAGATTGCAGCGATTGGTCGTTTCGAGATAGAGGCACACCGGCGGGCGTGTCGCCTCGATGCCGCGCTCTTGCGTGACCGACTCGTGATAGCGGCGCGGATCGACCGCCTGCCTGACCGCGCTATCGGGCATCGCTGCGCTCATCGTCGGAGACGTGCGGCGACGGACGCGCGCGACTCGCCCGCCATGCTACGAACGCCCAGGCCAGGAAAAAGACCGCATAAAGAGCCGACTTGCGGATCAACAGCGGCACGTAGAAATCCCATGTCGCTTCCTCCTGCAGCACAACCGCCCCGATCGTGACGGCCCAGAGCGGTGCGCCGCCAACGAGCGCGACGAACGGCGTCACGACCAGAAAGTACCACGGATAGTTCGGCGACAGCAGGAGCAGAGCCGCCAGTAACAGCCTGTTGATGTCGGCCAGGCTCGTTTCGATCGACCTCGGCTGCCGGAACGCGGCGCGCAGCGAAAGCGCGGCAATGATGAGCGCCGCGATCACGACATAGGCCGCAAGGTCGCCCGGCCAGATGCCGGCGATCGCGCGCCACACTGCGAGCGGCCATATATTGGCGCCGGTGTCGAGGCCTTCATCGCGCAGGTATCCGGTCAGAAAGCCGAAGACGCCCCAGCCGGCCGACAGATAGGGCACGTAGCAAAGCGCGGCGGCGGCGAGAACGGCGAGCGGCAGCTTCCAGTCCCATGGCCGCCAGATAGCCGGCAGGGCAAGCGCCGCAAACGGCTTCACCAGCGTGCCGAGCGCGACCGACAATGCGCCGCGCAGCGGGCGCCCGATGAGCGCCAGCCAGATTCCGAGCATCATGAGGGCGATCATTAGCGCATCGACGTGGCCGTTGTTAGCGATCTCCCAGATCGGCAGCGGGTGCCACAGATAGGCGACGACGCGCGTCGCGGGACGTCCAAGTCGCCGCAGCAAAAGGACGATGAGCGTCGCGGTGACGGCTTCGCACGCGAGCAGCGCAAGCTTCATCGTGACGACGTTCTCGCCCACGCGGGTCACCGCAAAAAAGAACATCTGCGCGACGGGGGGATAGATCGTGACCGCGTAGTTGGCGCGATTGATGTGCGGATAGATCGCGGTGTCGCGCAGCGGTGCAAGCGCGTCGTCCATCGGCACGTAAAGATAGGGATTGATGCCGGCGGCCTGTACCTTGCCGTCCCAGATGTAGCGATAGACATCCGTCGACAACAGCGGATCGATGAAGAGCAGGATGATGCGCACCAGCACCGCAATGGCGACAATGAGCCAAAGCGCGTTCGCGGTTTTCGTGCCCTCCGCCACATAGGTCGCACTGAGCGCGGCCAATCCGGTCGCGACCGCAAATCCCATATAGGCATCATCGCCGCCCGCCCAGAATGCGAACGGCGTCGCGAGCGTCAGCGCCACGACCGCCGCGCCGAGCAGTCCCAGGCGAACGAGCGCGGCCTTCTCATGGACGCGAGCGTCAGGCGACCGTGCGTCGTTCGCAGTGATGCGGTCCAGGCTATTCACTTCGCCGCCGTGGTCATCGTGGCAAGATAAGCGCGGGTCGCCGCCGCGGCGCCGCCATCCTTGAAACGATCGGAATGTCCGGCCAGTTCGCCGCGCAGCCATGCGAGAGTTGTGGCGTCGTCAACGTCGTACCACTCGGCGAGAAGCATCGTCTCGAGACCGATCTGCGATGCCCGCTCGAGGGTGGAGCGGGCGACCGTCGCCGTTCCCCACGGAATATCCATGAACAGGTGCCGATGCGGGGCCTTGAGGCCGATCAGGTAATAGCCGCCGTCACTCGCGGGTCCTAGCACCAGGCGATCGCCGGGCCGGCGCAACGCGTTGATGGCCTCGGTAAGCAACGACGGAGGCAAGGTCGGACTGTCGCCGTTGACCAGCGCGACGCAGTCGTGTCCGGCGGTTAGCAGATGACGCGCGGCGCCGTGCAGGACGTTGCCGAATTCGGCGTCGGCCTGCAGCACGAGGTCGAAGGAGAGCGGGAAAATGCGGCGCAGCTCCGCTTCGGCGCCGGCAGGCGCATAGATGCCGTAACCTTTGCATCCGAGATGCCCGGGCAGCGCTTCGATCGTCGCCGCGATGTCGCGCAGGAAGCAGGCCGACAGCGCGGCTGCGGCCTCGGGCCCGATCATCGCCGCCAGCCGCGTCTTGGTTCGGCCTGGCTGCGGCGCCTTGCACATGATCCCGATCGCTGCCGTCATGTGGTTGATCCCGCCGCGCCAAGTCCGCCGATCACCGGTACGGACTATGGCCGATCACATTCGATTGCAGCATCACTTTCGTGTCAATTTCGGACGAGCGGATCGTGGCGCGACCTCGCCGAGCAGCTTTTTCCATGCGTCTGTTTCCCGCGCCGGCCGAAACAGCGGAGCGCGGCGTGTGACCGCATCCTGCAAGCTCTTGAGGAATTCCGGATCGGTCTCGATCCGCCGCAGCAGGCGCGTGAGTGCCGCCGTATTGCCGACAGGAAAATACCCGCCGTAATTCCGGCCGAGCAGGCCGACCGAGCCGTCGATGCGCGACGCCAGGACGGGGACGCCCGCCGCAACAGCTTCCGATATGACGTTGGCCCCGCCCTCCTGCAACGAAGACAGCACCATGGCCCGTGCGCGCCCAAAGAGGCGGCGAACGTCCGCGCGTGGCCGATCGCCGCGCCAGACATAGCGGGGGTTGGCTTGCATTTCGTTTTTCGCCATCGATGCCCAACGCCGGCTCTCGGCGGCGCCAAGATGGATGATGCGAATGCGCGAATCGTCAGGCAGCCGGCGTGCGGCGGCCGCCGCGCGAAACGGATCCTTCACGGCGCGCAAGTGGCCGATCACCGC
>Ga0075434_100003886_pt1 | contig 13376 bp, 8 predicted proteins | sample RhiMethybrSRZTD3_FD_75298 | JGI IMG/M metagenome (GOLD analysis project Ga0075434, IMG submission 75298) | Populus rhizosphere microbial communities from Tennessee, USA - Rhizosphere MetaG P. TD hybrid SRZTD3 | ecosystem: Host-associated > Plants > Roots > Rhizosphere > Soil | place: USA... | reverse complement strand
ATGCCCAGCGCCATCAGCCACACGCGCCGCTCAGGCATAGGGATCCCCCGGCCGGGCCTGCGTGGGTGAAGCCTCTGTCCTGGCCAGCAGGGTCAGGCAGCCGACAATGAGCGTCAGCGCCAGCAGGTTCGCGGGAATCTGAAGGGAGAAATCCACCGCTTCGTGCAGCGCCACAGCCAGAACGGCGAAGCCGCACGCGGTCCGGAGAACAGCGCCGGCGCGTGCCGCCTGGGGCCGTCTCCAGATTTGAGCGACCAGAAGGATTCCCACCGCCAGGAGCGCCCCGCCTATGACGCCCCCCTCCGCAAGCACCTGCAGGTAGTCGCTGTGGGCATAATCATAAAACGCGGTAGTGGTCGCTTCCCGATAGCGTGGGAACACGAACTGAAACGTCCCCACACCCGTTCCGAGAACCGGGAAATCCCTGACGATATCCACGGTCTTCCGCCAGACCGCCATCCGCCCGCCGGGCATGGTGACTTCGTTCGTGAGCAGGGCGTAGCGGCCGGTGAGCGTCCAGTACCCGACGCCGTACATCGGAACGAACACGACCACGGCAAGAAGTCCCACCATCAACGTCTTCTGTAGCGACCAGTTTTGTCGCAGCTGCAGCAGGCAGAAGGCCACGGCAGCGGTGAGCCCCAGTATGATGCCCGCCCGCGAGTACGACAGCACCAGCCCCACCCCGACGATGCCGATGCACAACAGAAGGGTGAGGTTCAGGCTGGCTCGCCGGTCGGTGAGGGCCAGGAGCTTTTCGCGCCAAGTCTCCCCTGCGTGTGGCTCTCGCAGGCGTGAGAAGAGCAGGCCAAGCGCCACCAGCAACGTCATTTCCAGGAAGGCGGCGTAGTGATTGCGATTGATGAACGTTCCTGTCGCGGCATCCACGTAGTACCGCTTCTGGTAGGCGAAAATGTGCTGGTGACCGCTGAGATACTCGAGCACACCATAAAAGGCTTGGAAAGTCCCGACGGCGACCAGGACGTAGAGCACGCGCCGGACTTGCCGGATCTCCCGAAAAGCATTCAGGAACAGGAAGAGGAACAGAGCGAAGGCGAACCCCTTCATCAGATAGGTACGCGTGGCGAAGGCATTCTGGGAGATCGGGCGCCAGGTCGGAGCCGGCTTGTACTCGGCCCCCATGGCGGCGGCGTCGGCCTTGGCGATGTCGGTGGTGCTTGCCGAAGCCCCCGGAAGTGTCGCCTGATAGAGGGCTTCGGTCCTGGGAGAGATCAGGCGAAGGACTCCCTGGGGAAGGGGTGCAATTTGCAATCCCATGAGCAGCAGGAATCCGACGGCGGGAATGAGCAGCGGTGAGAAGGCGACTCGAGTGGTGGCTGGGAAGAGGAACAGTCGATAGAGAAAAATCAGCGCGATGGCGGCGACGCCCAGCTCAAGCGCCGAGTAGGCCCACGGCTCGACGGATCCGAACGGCAGCGGGGCCAGGACCACGATCCCCAGGAGGCCCCCCCGGATCAGGCGATCGAGGGTTCTTTCCAGGCTGCTCAAGGATGCGACTCAAGAAAAATCCGTGTTCAGACCGTCGGGGGCGGAGTGGTCCCCCTCGCTTCGTTCGCTTCGGGCGCTGCCTCGTACCGGTAGGCCCGGTAGCGGTAGCCGTAGTGAGACCCGTAGTACTCCCCATGCCGAATGTCCACGTCGTTGAGGACTACGCCCAGGATGTTCGCTTTGGACTGTTCCAGCTTTTCGCGCCCGCGCATGACAGACTGCCTGGCGGTGCGGCCGCACTGCACCACCAGGATCGTGGCGCCCACTTTGGAAGACATGATGACCGGATCCGCGACCGACAAGAGCGGCGGCGAATCGATCAGAATGTGATCGAACTGCGTGCTGGCTCTGAGTGTCGACAGCAGAAAGTCGAAGTGCTCGGAGGCCAGCAGCTCGGAAGGATTCGGCGGAATGGGGCCGCTCGAAACCAGGAAGAGATTCGGCAGCTCGGTCTCCTGGACAATCTGGCTCAGCTCGGCGTTGCCTGAGAGGTAGTTCGACAGGCCGACGCCGTTTCCGACGCCGAGGGCCTTGTGGAGCCGGGGCCGGCGCATGTCCCCGTCCACGAGGAGCACCTTTTTGCCACTCTGGGTCAGGGTGATGGCGGTGTTCAACGTAGTGACCGTCTTGCCTTCCTGGGGCTCGCTGCTGGTCACCACGATCACCTTCGGCGGCGCATCAGCGGTGGAAAGGAGCAACGACGTCCTAAGGGTCTTGTAGGCTTCCGATGCGGGGGAGGTGGGGTCCCGAAGTGTCACCAGGTCCACTGCCGGGGAAACCGGCTCGCGCTTCACCTTCTTCCCTGAGGAAGACTCTCCCAGCATTGCGCTCGAAATCACCATCGGAATCGTTCCCAGGGTCGGCAGTCGCACGTATTTTTCGATATCGGAGGTGGATTTGATGGAGTTGTCGAGGTATTCGAGGAAAAAGGCCATCCCCACGCCCAGCGCCAGGCCGACGAAGATGCTCAGCAGAATATTCATCTTCTTATTGGGCCGGAAAATACGGTCGGGAATCTCGGCAGAGTCCACCACCCATACGTTGCCCGTTCCGGCGTTCTTGAGCTGGGAGAGGGAGCCGGTCTCGGTCTCGCGTTGCATCAGCTTGTTGAGAATCTCCCGCTTGGAGTCCACCGTCGCCTTGAGGTTGGAATACTCCACACCGAACTTTTTCTGCTTGATGACCTCGCTCTTCTGGTCTTCCAGGGCCAGTCTAACCGTCCTCTCATGGGAGGCCGCCTCCTCGTATTCCATTTTGGCGGTCTTCAGCGTGTCGTCGTAGATCTTGCGCGACTCCTCCCCCATGGTCTTCAGGGCGTTGTCCCACTCGGCCCGGAGCCGCTGCATGTCGGGCCAATCGGGCTTGAACTGCTTCGATTTTTGGGTGTACTGGCGCTCCAGCTCCGCGGTCTGTTGCCGCAGCTGCTGGATCAGGTTGCTCTGGGTGACCTCTTTGATCGATTCGGGAGGCGTAGTCACCAGCCCCTTATAGCGGGCCTCCTTGCGTGAGGTTTCCACCTGGGCGGACAGCACGTCCTGGTTGAGCTGGCCCAGCTTCTGGCTGATGATGTCTTCCTTGTCGTCCAGCCCGATGATTTCGTTCTCCTTGCCATAGTCGTTGAGCTTCGCCTCCAGCTCGGAAATCTGCTTCTTCAGCTCCGTGGTCTGGCTGGCGATGAATTCGCTGGCCTGAGCGGTGCTGTCGTAACGCGCGGACTGGTTGAATTCCATGTAGGCATTGGCCACGGCATTGGCGACGCGCGAGGAGAGCTCCGGGTCCACGCTGACAAAAGTGATTTCCACCAGATGAGTATTCTTCAGAGGATTGATGTCCAACCCGCCCAGGATGAATTCGACATAGGGCTTGTCCGGGTCCTGGGGGAGATCCTCCAGCGGCGATTTCCTCACGAAAGACGCCAGGCTGGTCAGCACCCCCTTCCCCGAGCCACGCCCCACCAACCGGTTCACCACGGGATCGTTCTTCAGATCCAGCTTCTGCATCGCCTTGTGGGCCACGTTGCGACTGGAGAGGAGCTTGTACTGGGTCTGATAGAAATCGGTATAGGACATGTAGTCGTAACCCACAGGCTGGACCTGCTGGAAGGTGAGCACGTTGGGCTGCTCCCGCTCAATCTGCAGCGTGCAGATGGCCTGGTAGGTCGGGGAAATCAGGAACGAGCCGAGGGTCACCGTGATGACCAGCACCACCACCGCGGTGAATACCACCCAGCGGCGGAGCACCAGGACGTTCCAGTATTCGACGAGGTTGATTTCCTTTTGGGTGACGGGTTCCATTAGAAGAAGGTCTCCGGGACGTAGATGCTGTCCCCGTTCTCGAGTTCGAAGTTCTCCTGTTTCCCCTTGCGCACCGCCTTCAGGTCTACCTTGATCATGTCCTGAGATCCGCCCGTCTTGGTCCGAATCACCACGATTCCCTTCTGGGATGCGCGCTCGCTGAGGCCCCCGGCGGCGGCGATGGCCTGCAGGAGATTCAGGGGGCGGCTCGACTTGTATTCCACTTCGCCGGGCTTGCGCACGGCGCCGTCCACGTAGACGTGCAGCACTCGATCGATCGGGATGTTGATGACATCTCCGGGGGAAAGCGCGATGTTCAGGATCGGGTTTCCGTTGATCATCAAGTCGTCCAGGTCGATGTCGATGCGCTGCGCGGCGCCCGAGGCATCGGGGCGCAGGACATAGAGATCCCGGCCCGCCTGATGCGTGAGTCCCCCGGCCTCCGATATCGCTTCCAGGAGCGTTCTGTCCCCCAGCATCTCGATGCTGCCCGGCTTTTCCACCGCACCCACCACGCTCACCTTGCGGCTCTTGGCTTCCTTGACGAACACCCAGACCTGCGGATCGGTGAGGTACTTATCGGACAGCAAGTCCCGCAACTTCTCTTCGGCCTGCTTGGTCGAGAGTCCCGCCAGCGGCACGACTCCCAGCAGGGGCAGCGAAATCGTCCCGTCACCCGAGACCCGCACCGTTCGAGTCAAGTCGGGTTGCTCGAAGACGCCCAATTCCAGGAGGTCTTCCTTGCCGATGACATAATCTCTTTGCTGGGGTCCGGGAGGTCCGCCCAAGGCGGGCGGCTTGGCGGTGCCCACGATGTTGGCGGCAAGCCCGGTGCCCAGGGGTGCCGGTGCATCCGATCCGATTGGAAGGCTTCCGGTCGGTTCCTTCTGACCCAGGACGACGGCAAGCGAGTCTTTCTCGGGCAGAAGGGAGACAGGGCACGGGCGCACCAGATCGAACACCACGCGTGTGCCGTTCTGATCTTTCGAGGGAAGCGGCGTCACGGAAATCTGCTTCACCAGATCGGACTGGAAATCGACCTTGCCTTTCAAGCCGTTCTTGACGTTCTGGAGATCCACGATGACTCGATTGGGATCCGCTTCTTCGGCTCTCGAGAACAGAAACGCCCCGTCGCAAATGAGCCGGAAAGTGCCTGCCTTTCCGTCCGGGCGCACTTCCAGGAGCGTCGCTCCCGGAAGCTGCGCCGGCACCGGTACCGCCGAGGTAAGGGTGATCAGGGCCATGAGCGTGAGGGCAGGCAGAGTTAGTGTCCGGCCCCCCGATTTCCGCGGAGAAACAGGCGTCATGCTATCTAAAGTCCTTTCGTGAAACATCTTATCTTATCAGAAATTGTAGGCGTAGATCACCTGGGCTGTCATGCGGTGGCGATTTAGGAATTCAAAGGTCGAATCCCTTTCCCAGGCTCCGACACGAAACCCGATCCGGCTGAGGTTGCTGAGCCGGAAGGAGATTCCCCCGAAATAGGCCCGAATCGAGTCGGTTCTTAGTCCGGTTTCGCACTGAACCACCCCCTGATCATCGAACTCGCAGGCGGTGGTTTCGTTGGGAAAACTCACTTTTTCCCGGTCGATCCCGATCTCCCCCGCGACGCGGTCCGAGAATGCCTGGGTCAGCGTCGCCCCGTAGCCCTGATCAAGCAGGTAGACATTGTTCAGCGCCGTGGTGAACAGCACCGCGCGCTGGCCACGCATCTCCAGGCTGGTCAGCCCGGTCAGCCGGTAGACCAGGACAGCCTCACCGACCGGTCCGTCGTATCCCTCCGTGGCACGGTTGTCCGGCTCGAGCCTCTCCACCCCCACCTTCAAAGAACCCTTGATGAAAGCGGAGGGGTCGAATAGGAACCCCACGGAAAAGCGGCGCGAGCTGGAGTCGGCATCCTCGGTAGGGTCGATGGGCTCGTTATCGAAATCGATCCGCCGCCCTTCCCACTCCATGAGGAAATCGGTCTTCGGCATGATCCGCTTGCTGCCGGTGACGGTGATGACCTTTTCTACCCGGTTGAGGGCCACCGGGATTCCCTGCCCGGCTTCCTCGCCCGCCTCGTAGTCATACATGTCGCGCCCCAGCCGGAACTGCAGCGAGGAGTGCGGCCACACGAAGCGCCACCCTGTGCCGAACAGTCGCTCCCGCCGGCGGACCCGGTAATCGATTTCGGTGCTCGGCCGCTCCCGCAGCGAGATTGCCCGCAGCTCCGCGAATACATAGCCACGCTTCATGTAATAGGCCGCGCGGGACTGGAAGGCATTGTTGAAGTGGCTCAGCTCGTCGTTGTGGGCATACCAGACGTAGTCCAGAACCTCTTCCACCTGCACCACGCCGCGATTCCGGAAGAGGCTGAAAAACCTGATTCCCAGCTCGGGACTGGAAGTGAAATCGGAGGTGGCCGTGCCGTCCTCCAGGAAGACGTTGCTGTCGTAACCGGTGTAGCGCAACAGGAAGTATGGCCGCACCCGGAACGGGCCCCAGTGAAACGTGCCGACTGTCGGGAAATCCTGCTCCAGCGTGACCGCCGCCGCCTCGCCTAAAGGAGCGAGGACAAGAAGGAGGCAGAGCAGAGCGATGCGACGCATGGGCATCTCGAGATGGCCCCTGGAGGATGTGATCAGGCGCTCACGGCGAGACGCGCTCTCGCCTCGAACTGGTGATTAGACAAGAATTTTAAAGGAACGGCGGGGAAAGGGTCAACAGGACCTATCAGGCCTTCATCAGCGCCCCGACGGCCAGAAGGCCCCAAACGACCTTGGTTACAACGAAATCGTTCAGCGGGACGATCTCGCAAATCTCGCTGAGCGAGCGGCTCTCCTGGCAGAAGTTCAGAATCTGTTGCTCCCCGGGGAGCAGCTCCGCATGTTTCGCCAATCCTGCCGCTTCGCGGGTGGCCAGATATTCGGCGTTCATTCCACCCACCACATCGTAGGCCCGGGCCCAGGAGTCGATGCGACGGATCCCTTCCAGAATCAGCGCCAGGGGGTGCGCCTTCAGGGTCACGCTCTCGGCCGGCGGCTCACCTGCCTCGAACTGCCAGGTCCCCGAGGTCCAGGCGAACAGGCTGCAGACGATGTCCTTGAGCTGATCCCGCAGGGCTCTTTCCAGATCCTCGCCGCCGATCTTCCTTCTAGCCAGGAGGACCTCCCCCAGGCGCCGCTTGTCCTTCAGGGAAACCTCCAGCGCTTTGATCAGGTCCGGAAGCGACACCGCCCCTCGCCGCAGGAGAAGTGGGAACAGACGGTCGTCCCGCTCACTGGAAGCTGCGAAGACGACGGCGCCGCGGTGCAGCCTCAGGGTCTTTGCGACGGGGCCCTGCCTCAGGTTGAGGCTGCCGGTCTCCCCACGCTCGAACTGGGTGCGCAGCAGCGCCGGAAGGGTTTCGGAACGAATCTCACCATGGGCGGTGGCTGTCTCTGTCATTCCTGTTCTCTCTCTCCCCTCTGGCGCGCCCAATCCACCCGTCACTGCAGGAGGTTTTTGGCCCGGGCTGCCACGGGAGGCCCATCATTGGATTCCAGCGTTGCCTCGGGAGAGGCGGCGGCTTCTTGAAAGGCCGTACGAGCTTCGGGAACGAGATCCTTTTTCAGATAACAAAGGCCTTGATAATAGCGGACGGTGCCTCGGGAAATCCCCCCGCCCGCGGGAAGGGTCACCACGTTGAATGATTCGGACAGCGCTTTCTCGTACGCCTGGAAGTGCATGAACGCCAGCCCGAGATTGACCTGCGCCAGGGCGCGCTGGAATGGGTCATCGGCGCCCCGGGCGAACTGGCGGTAATCGCACAATGCCTTGTTGTACAGGCGATCGGGGGAAAACAGGGGGATGAGGACCGGGGTCGTCTCGACCGTCAAGCTGATGTTTTGAGTCGACGCGTCCCGCCGGACGGCAAAGGCGAGTCGGTCCTTCTCCTTCCAACCCGCCGTCCCCACCAGCAGCGACTTCGCCTCGGAGACTTTTTTGCCGTTCACCAAGAGGACCTGATCGCCGGCGAGCAGCCCCGCCCGATTCGCCGGACCCGACTTCACCACTCGGACCACCACGGGCCCTTCCCCCAGCAGCGTGTCGGTGAAAGCCGCCCCCACCCAGGGCCGGGTCAGCTCCTGCACTCGATCGAAACGGGTCAAGAAATCCTGCACCTCGGCGGGTTTCGCCAAATCGAGCTTGACCACATCCGGCGCGGGCTGCTCGGAGGAATAAAGGAAGAGAGTCTCTCGACCCGGTCCTCCCTGCTCTGAGATCGAGATTCCCACCAGCAGGAGGTCCGCCTGGAGCCTGTTCAGCGAGTCCAGAACCCTGGCGGGGGGCAGGCCGGCGCCCTTCCGTAATTTCTCAGCTTCGGACGGTTGCTGCAGCTCGGCCACCAGCGAGTCGCGCAGGTCTTTCAAGGCGTCGTCGCTGCGCACCTGGTTGACCGAGCGCAGTGACCTCATTCCATCCAGGAGGATTTTGTCTTCGTCACTCCAATTGAGGCGGCCCCACTCGTCCAGGCGGAAGGTTCCCAGGTAAAGAAGGGTCGGGCGCAATGTGGCATCCAGCAGGTTGGTCACGTCCGGCTTGATCCGCACCCGATCGAACCAGACCCCTTCCCCTTTCTTGGCCAGCCGGATGTCCCGATCTCCCGCACAGACGACGGCCTGCTGCAGCGGAGTCGTCCCCTGCGACTTGCCGTCCACGAAAACCTCCGCTCCTGAAGGGTGGGAGCTGACCCGGATCGTCCCGATCTCCTGCTTCAGCGACACCGGCTGAAAGATCTGCGGCGAGTTCTTCTCCAGATCCAGCGTCACCTGGATGGTCCGCGGCTGCGGCTCGTAGCACTCCTTCTCGAAGCGTACCTGGTGCTCTCCGGGCTCCACGTTCTGGATCAGCAGGGCTGCCGAGGCCCTTGCGGGATCCAATCCGGCCTCCTTGGCCAGGGTTTGCAGCTCGGGTGTCAGGGAGCCGAAGGTGGTGCCCGCCACGGCACCGTCGATGAGCACGTTCACCCCCGAGGGCTCGGTGATGAACTGCAGGGTGCGTCGATTGGGGGTGAGTTTGATGTCCCGTTTCAGCTCGGAGCGCGGGTTCAGAATCAAGTCTTCCTGGTGCTCCTGGAAACCCTTGAGCACCAACCGCAGCTTGTAGGTGCCGCCCATGACGGCGCGCCCCGACACCGGGGTTCGGGAAATCAGATCGTCGTTGAGATAGACCTCCGCCCCCGGAGGATCGGTGCTCAGCGAAAGCGTCCCGACATTCTCCTTCTTGACCTGCTCGTACAGCTCAACGACCTTGGGCGACACCACCCTGCGATCGATCTGGTAGCCGATCTCAACGCGCAGGAGCTTGGCGAAATCAGACCGGGCCCGCGTGGTATCTCCCTGGTTGAAGTAGGCGCGGGCCCGCAGATCGAGCGCCTCCGCGACGGAGTGGAGAGCGCTCTCGCCTCCGTCCTGCAGCTTTCCCGCATCGTAGACCTGCACCACCTGATCGAACTCGGCGATGGCTTCGGGGAACTTGAGGTCGGCGAAGAACTCCTTGCCGCGCTTCAGGTGAGTTTCCAGGGCTGCGAGGCCGACGGTGAGATCCTCCTCCTCCGCCTGCTCCTGGGCCAGGCTGATCCCGCCCGCCCAGGCGAGAAGGAGCAGCAGCGCCAGGGCCAGCCAGCGCAGGGGGTCACGCTCGCGCGAGAGGCGGCGCGTCTCAGTCGAAGCGAAGTACGGCATCGGCCTTCCGGTCATAGATATAGATCCTTCCCTGGCGATCCACTTCAACGCGCTGCGGGTCTGAGAGCCCTCCCTTGGTCTTGTCGCCGACCAGGGTTGACAGGACGCGCTTTCCCGTGGGGTCCAGCACCACCACGCGGGCCGCCGCACCGTCGACCAAGTAGAGATCCCCCAAATCGTCAACCGCCAGATCCAGGGGAAGCGAGATGGAGACGGGCGGCTCATCCAGCTTGAAACGGGAGAGGAGCTTGCCGTCCGAGTAGGTGCTGATGGAGCGTTCCTTGGAGTCGAGCACGTACACCTGGTTGTCGAAACCCACCTGGATAGCCGCCAGCCTCCCGGAAGCCGTGTGATGCAGGGGCGCCTCGAAATTCAGATCGCGACCGTAGAGCAGGACTTCCCCTGCCTTGGCATCAGCCACCAGGACTCGGCCTTCTCGATCCACCGCGAGCGCGCTCACGTCCTTCACCGGCCGCGTCGAAGAAGCGTCCGGGCGCACCAGGGGAGATTGCCGGGTGCCCATGAGGAAAACCCCGCCGCCCGTGACAGCCGCCGTGCCGCGCCGGTCGGTCGCCACCGCCTGGAGATTCGCCAGTGCGATTCTGCCAATCACCTTCCCCGTGGGATCCACTTTGATGGCTCCGCCCCCCCGTCCGTCCCCGACCAGCAGATTGCCGTCAGGGTCTACCGCCATCGAGTCGAGAGATTTGGCTCCGAGCAGCTGCAGCTTCCCGGGGAAGGTGGTATCGAGCTGGTAGGACACTCTGCGGCCCACCGAAGGGTCGAGGCGGAGACGGTGCAGAAGCGTGAGGCGCTCCAGGGCCACCTGCGCCTCCGCGCGGGAGGGATAGAAATCTCTGACCTTCTGGTACTCCTCCATGGCGCGCGGAAAGTCGTCGGCGCGGAGCTGACAGTAGCCAAACGCGAGCCGGGCGCTCGGGGCCCCGGGAAAATCGGGAACCTGCTCGAGAAGCCGCGAGAAATCCTCGATGGCGGTGCCGAACGAGTCGGAGCGCATCTGGCTCACCGCGGCGCCAAACAGCGCGGGCCCCACCAGGGGACTCCCCGGATAGACGTTGACCACCGACGTGAAGGCTGCATAAGCCTCATCGGGATTTGCCTTGGGGTTCTCGGGCTCCAGCGCCAGGAGCCCCATGCGATACAGCGCCTCCGGGGCCCGGCTAGAGGTTCCATAGTCGCGCCGGATTCGCTCCAGGAGTGGAATGGCCTTCTGGATGCTCTCGCGCCCCGCCATCCCCAGGTCATCGACTTCGGTGGTGGGGTAGTAGTAGGTCGCCGACTGAAAGAGGGCGTCCGCGGCCTGCGACGACTTACCGTAGGACTGGTAAATCTGCTCGAAGCCCTTGAGGGCCTCCTCCGGTTTACCGGTGCGCAGCAGCTGCAGGGCGTTTTCGTAGAGCTTCTGGACGATTCCCGTGTCCTGGGCGGGGGCCGGACTGACGACGAGAAGAATGGAGAGGAGAAATAGGGAAAGCCGCAAGAGCCTCGGCGGCATCATGAGACCCGCATCAGAAGTTGAAGGCGAACTTTTCCACCTTGGTCACCCCGGCCTCGATCGTGATGGTCTTGATTTGGGCCTGGTCCGGATGGCCTTCCGGAACCACCTTGACCTCGTGATCCCCGGCGACGATGTCCTGCTCCAGCAGCGGTGGCGGCCCAAGATCGAGGCCGTCCACGAAGATTCGGCAATTCGAGGGCTCGGCCTGGATGCTGAGCTTGCCGAGTGCTTTCCAATTCACCTTGAGCGGCAGGGTCTTGCCGGCCGCGATGCTTACTTTTTGATTGGATTGATAAAGGACACCCGGGCTCTTGAGGACGAGGGTGTAATTTCCCTCGGGAAGAGTGACCACGCCGTCCTGGGTGGCGACTTTCTTGTCGCCCAGAAAAACCTCCACGGCGTACGGGGGCGCAGGATCCAGGCGCGCCGATCCCTGGGGAATCTCGGAGAGAGACACACTGTCCATTGTGTTGGTGATCTTGCTCCAGGGCATGGTCTCGTCGAACGTGCGCTGCCACTCCTGGAAATTTTCTTTCTTAATCGTGAAGGTGTGCTTGTCGCAGGCATTGTAGGCCGGCACCGTGACCGGCGCGGCGCCCAGGAGCTTGCCGTCCAGGAAGATCAAAGCATGGGGTGGATTGCTGTCGATGGCCAAATCCGCGACTTTGGGCTCCAGGTTGGTGAGATCGTAGGAGTCCTTCATGTCCGAAGCCTTGATGAGCAGCGAGGCTTCGCGGCAACCTTGCTCCGCCCGCAGGGTGTGTTCCTCCACGTCCCCTGCCGAGAGCTTCAGCATCGGCTCGATGTAGGGTTTGCCATCGAGATAGACGTCCGTGTCCTGGCTGGTGATCAGATGCGCCTCGTGACCGGAGAGGGGTAATTGCGGCTTGGGCACGGGCGGCGCTCCCAGGCCGGGAATGCTCATTCCGGCCTGGTTCTCGGTGATGGGCTGAGTGTCGGCTGTGGACTTGAGATCTTCCTGGGCGATTTCCTGAACCCGGCGCGGAAACAGAACGAGTCCCAGGATCACGATGAAGATGAAGGCCGCCACCTTGAACGGCTGCCCGGCGAACATGGGGGTCGAAGTGGATGGGACGCCGCGCGGATAGGTCCGGGCCAGCTCGCGCGGTCGCAGCGCCGGCGTAGGGGCCTCCTGGCGGCCGACTCGCAGCGTCGTCGTGCCTGCCAGCATGGGGCGCTTGAGCTGATAGGTGGAATAGTTCGACAGTGCATCGGCGAATTGAGCCCCGGTCTGGAAGCGCTCGGCCGGGTCCTTCGCCAGGGCGCGACGCAGGATCTGGTCGAAGGCTGGCGGCAGCTTTTCATTGAGTATCCGCGGCGGGCGCGGATCTTCGTAGAGGATGCGATAGATGATCGTGGAGATGGTGTCCCCACCGAAGGGGCGCTCCCCGGTCGTCAGCTCGTAGAGCACCACTCCCAGGGAGAAGATATCGCTACGGCCGTCCATGGGCCTTCCGGAAATCTGCTCGGGAGACATGTAGTTGGGAGTGCCGATGAGCACCCCGTCCTGCGTCAGGTTGGCGTCCGGGCTCTTGGCCAGGCCGAAGTCGGTGATCTTCAGGTGATCGCCATTGAGGAGCATCAGGTTCGCGGGCTTGATGTCCCGGTGAATCACCTTGTTCTGGTGGGCGTAATCGAGCGCCGAGCAAGCCTGCGAGATGAGACCGAGGACCTTCACGAGGGGAAGCAGCCCGCCGGGCTTGGTGTAGGCCTCCAACGTCTCGCCATCGATGTACTCCATGGCGATGTAACTGCGGTCGGCTTCCTCGACGACGTCGTAAATGGTGATGATGTTGGGATGGGTCAGCTTGCCGGCAGCCTGCGCCTCCCGGACGAACCGGTGACGCACTTCCCGAGCCTCCTGGGGAGAGACTCCGGCGGGAATGGCGATCATCTTGATGGCTATTTTTCGGTCGATCCGAGGATCATGAGCCAGGTAGACAACGCCCATGGCTCCTTTGCCGATTTCGCGGATGATCTCGAAGCGACCGAGCTTCTGATCGGTCATTTCGCCTTCCAGGCACCCTACCGTCCGACAGATTTCCCCTCAGTGCCTTTATTTTAGGTTTGCCTCCAAGCGGAGTCAAATAGAAACAGGAGAATTATTTACGAGAGGTTTTGGGGGGTGGGCCCAGGGGGTTACTGGACAGGGAACAATGCAGGCTCCGTCAGGATTATGTCGCTTTTGCAGAGGGTTCGGCTCTTTTACGGCCAGCTTGCCCGGTCGGGATCCCGGTGGCGCCTCCTCGCATCTTCCCGGGCCTGGTTGCCCGGGCGCCCGAGAGTTTGCTCCGCCGCGAGAGAACGGGCTACCATAGGCCGATT
>Ga0075434_100003884_pt1 | contig 13378 bp, 6 predicted proteins | sample RhiMethybrSRZTD3_FD_75298 | JGI IMG/M metagenome (GOLD analysis project Ga0075434, IMG submission 75298) | Populus rhizosphere microbial communities from Tennessee, USA - Rhizosphere MetaG P. TD hybrid SRZTD3 | ecosystem: Host-associated > Plants > Roots > Rhizosphere > Soil | place: USA... | reverse complement strand
GATCGCGCGCCTGGCGCCTGGCGTGACCGCGGCGCGAGCGCAGTCGGAGCTCTCCGTCATCACGGACCGTCTCGCGTCCGAATACGGCGACACGAACGCGGGCTGGACCCGAGCGACGCTCGTCCCGCTGCGCGACGCGATCCTCGGCAGCTCACGTTCGCGCGTCTGGATCCTGTTCGGGGCGGTGGTGCTCACGCTCGTGCTCGCGTGCGTGAACGTGGCGAACCTCGTGCTCGCGCGAGCGTCGAGACGATCGCGGGAGCTCGCGGTGCGCACCGCGTTAGGTGCTGGACGGGCCCGGCTGGCCCGGCAGCTGTTCACCGAGAGCGTCGCGCTATCCCTCGCCGGTGGGGCCTTCGGCGTCGTGCTCGCGATGTGGGGCGTTCGCGCGCTGGTGACACTCATCGCGCCGTGGCTCCCTGCCGTCGGCGATATCCGGGTGGACGGAACGGTATTGGTGTTCGCGCTGAGTGTGTCTGCCATCACCGGACTGGCCTTCGGATTGATCCCCGTCATGGGCGATCGGGGCAACGTCGCCGGCACGCTGCGCGAGAGTGGCCGCGGTAATACGGGAGCCGCCGGGGCGCACGCGCTCCGGCGGGCGCTCGTCGCGCTGGAAGTCGGCCTCGCGATGATGCTGGTCGTGGGGGCCGGTCTGCTCGTGAAGAGCTTTTCGCGACTGAGCAACGTCTCGCTGGGCTTCGACGCGGACCGGACGCTCTACCTCCGCGTCACGATTGCCGCGTCGCGTTATGCAAGGCCGTCGGAATACCTGCCGGTGGCCGATCGCATGCTCGCGCGAGTGCGCGAAGTCCCCGGAATCACGGCCGCCGCGCTGGCCAAGGACGGGCCCATGCGCGCGGGAGGCGAGCCAAGCTCGTTTGTAATACCCGCGCAGACGGCGAGCGCCTCGTCCGCCGAGCCGCGTGCGAACTTCCTTCCCTCGTCGGACGGGATCGTTCGGGCATTGGGACTTCGCCTGATCGCCGGGCGTGACCTCATCGAACAGGATGGCGACTCGGGAGCCATCGGCGTGGTCGTGAGCGCCGGGCTCGCGCGCACGCACTGGCCCGAACGGTCGCCTGTCGGGGAAGAGATCGAGTATCAGGGGCGTCGGATGCGCGTCGTCGGCGTGGCGGGTGACGCGCGCTACACGAGCGTGCAGGGCGACCCGACTCCGATGATCTACGTGCCTAACAGGATCGTGACGCGCCGAATATTCACAGTCATTGCGAGGACCGCTGGCGACCCGGCACTGTTGCTGCCGGCCGTTCGGGAGGCGATCCGTGCGGTCGAGCGTGACCAGCCGATCACCGAGATGGGCACGGTGCGCGAAGCCGTGGGTGATGCCGTCGCGGCGCCACGTGTGCTCACCCTGCTGGTTGGCGCGTTCGGCGTCGTGGCCTTGCTGCTCGCCGCGATCGGCGTGTATGGCGTGGTTGCGTACGTCGTCGGCCAGCGGATGAACGAGATCGGCATTCGAATCGCCCTCGGAGCGAAGTCGGCCGATATCGTTCAATGGACGCTCAAGACCGGTCTGACGCCGGCACTCGTTGGGCTCGCCGCTGGTACCGTAGGTGCACTGGCACTATCACGCTGGTTAGGCGCGCAGCTGTACGAGGTGAGCCCGAAGGATCCGGTTGTGTTCGGGGGCGTGGGAGTCGTGCTGGTGATCGTCGCGATCCTCGCGTCGGGCGTTCCGGCCCGACGCGCGGCGCGCGTGGATCCGGCGATAGCGCTCAGGTCCGAGTAGGCCGCTACCTAGCGCGTCACGAGCGTTTTTCTTACCGCAGAGTCGCAGAGGTCGCAGAGAAATGCTTCTCTGCGACCTCTGCGACCTCTGCGACCTCTGCGACTCTGCGGTTCAAATTGCCTCTCCGCTTGTGAGGGCCTTATTAGACGTATCCCAAGCCTCGGTCGCCGGGGTCGCCATGAAGGCCAGGACTTCGCCAAATTCCGACGTCCGCTTTCAACTCAACGCCTCCCCGGACGTCACGCATGCGCTGTCGAATCCCGGTTGCCGTAGCTCTCGCGATCTCCTTGCCGTTCGCCTCTCAGCAGGCGGAAGCCCAGTCGAAAACGGCTCGGCCGCCTGACCGGCGAGAGCGAGAGGAAGAGCGGGAGCGCGAAGGGAAGCGCCCGGTCATGTCCGCGCGGTCGGAGCCGGACGAGCCAGAGGAAATGGAGGACCTCACGCGCGAGCTCTGGAAATTCGCGCGAGGGAAGGGCTACGACCGAGCCGTGCGCCGAGCGAACGCGTCGGCAGCGAGATTTGCGGCGCAGACGCCCCAGCTGCGACTCCCCACTGGCTGGGTCCTGGCGCCCGCCGGCGCGCAGGTCGAGCTCGGGCGGCTGCCGTATGAGGCCGTTTCGTTCGGCGGCCGAGTGCTCGTGCTCAACAATGGGTACTACCCGCAAGGGCTGGAAGACCCGGAGATATCGATCGTCGATATCGCGCGGCCGAGCGTCACGCGGACGCTTCGCGTCTCGTCACTGTATCCGAGCGCTACCCCGTCGCCTAACGGCAACCTCTACGTCAGCGGTGGGTCGAGCGACAGCGTTTTCCAGATCGATCGGCAGTTCCAGGTCACTCGCTCGTTCGACGTCGGCGCGTATGTCGGGCCGGTGGCTGCCATCGACGCCGAGCGTATTGCCGTCGCGCTCCTGACAACACCGGATAGCATGGGGGCCTCGGGACCAGGGAAGCTCGCGATCCTCAACGTGACGTCGGGACGCATTGAGTCCATGGTGTACGCAGGCTTCTTCCCGTCGTCCATGCGACTGGTTGGCAGAACGCTCTACCTGGCGCTCGTTGGTGAACACAAGCTGCTCGCGTACGATCTCTCCGGCGGTCAGCCACGGCTGCGCCGCACGATCGCGACCGGACGTGCGCCACAAAATCTCTGCGCCGACGACGCGCACGTGTATGTCGTGAACTCCGGCTCGGACGACGTGTCGGCCGTGTCACTCACGTCCGACTCCGTCGTCGCCACCTACCGCGTCAAGTTCCCCGGACCGCAGGGCGCGACCGCGAGATACGGCGGTGCACCGACATCGTGCGCGGTGTCGAAGGGCAAGCTGTACGTCACCGCCGCGAACCTCAACGCGGTCGCCGTCTTCGATGTGGGGTCTGCGGCCGCCGGCACCGGTGCGGAGCCCATTGGCTTTTTCCCGACGGCCTGGTATCCGACCAAAGTCCTCGCCGACAGCGCCCGGCTTGTGGTGCTGAGCGCGAAGGGCATCCGGGCGCGGCGGCCCAATCCTCAAGGGCCGCAAGCGATCGCCGACACGCGTACGAGTGGGCCGGACTACGTTCTTACACTGCTTCGCGGGTCCCTCGCCGTGCTGCCGGATACGGTCATACCCGGGCGGCTCGCCGCGTGGACGGAGCAGGTCGCGCAAGGCACGCCGCTCTACAGCGCGAGCGACGGGCTGCGCCTTCCCATTCGCCACGTGTTCTACATCGTGCGCGAGAATCGCTCGTGGGATCAGGTGATGGGCGACCTCGGGCGGGGGGAAGCGGATTCGAGCCTAACGCTGTTCGGTGAGCGTGTCACGCCGGTGGCGCATCAGATCGCGCGGGAGTTCGTGACGCTCGACCACTTCTACGCGGACGGAGAGATCAGCGTCCTCGGGCACAGCTTCACCACGAGTGGATACGCGAGCCCCTTTCTCGAGTGGCTCGGGAACACGACGTATGCCGCGCGCTACCGCGGATATCCATTCGGCACCGTGCCGGGCGCCTACTCGCCGATGTACATCTGGGACGCGCTCGAGGCGAAGAACGTGAGCTATCGCATCTACGGCGAGCCCTACTACCTCTTCACGCGCATGTACCGGCTGATCACTGAACGTTTTGGTGCCGAGCACGCGCTCGCGAAGCGGTTCTACGCGCACTCGATGGCCCTCGCGGACTCCATCGACCGAGGCTCGCGGACGACGACGCTGTCGAAGCCGTTTATGGGGCGGGGAACCAACCGTGCCGATGCGCTCAAGGTCCTGGCCGACCCAAAGTTCTCGGCCGGCCTGTCGGCGATGTTCACTGGTGACAACAGCCTCAGTCGCGCCATCGGTTCCGACGCGGCGTTCAAGACCGGCGTGGCTGACTTCCTCACGCACTACACGCTCGGCTATCCGACGTGGAACCTCGCGTTCTCGGACCTCGACCGGGCAGCGATCTGGCGGCGCGACTTCGAGGCAGCCGTCAGAGAGAATCGGGTGCCGGCGTTCTCGTACCTCTGGCTGCCTAACGATCACACCGCGGGCGTGAGCCCGGGCTTTCTCAACCCGTATCAGCTCGTCGCCCAGAACGACGCGGCGCTGGGCCAGATCGTCCAGACGATCTCGAGCAGCCCGATCTGGAACGAGAGTCTCATCATCGTGATGGAGGACGACGCCCAGAACGGGCCCGATCACGTCGACGCGACGCGCGAGGTGGCGCTGCTGATTGGTCCGTCCGTGAAGCGTGGCGTCGTGGTGTCAGATCGGTTCGACCAGCTGAGCGCACTCCGCACGGTGGAGCTAATCCTCGGCCTTGATCCGATGAACCTCGGGGACGCGGTGGCGGCACCGATGTTCAGCGCGTTCACCACCACGCCTGACGCGAAGCCATTCACGGCAACGGCTCCATCGTCGTACCTCGTCCCGGAGGACAAGGCGAGATTTGATTCACTGTCGGCGCGGAGACCTTAGGCTTTCTTGGCGAACACCGAAGTCAGTCGTCACTTCAGCGTGTCGAGTACGGCCTTTCGCTCCAGCCACGTCACACCCTCGGTCATCCACTTCGGCGCCGGCTCGCCCTTGAGCCAGTGGCCGAACCACTGGTTGATTCGGCGGTGGTAGTCGATCTGGTTCTCTTTCTTGCGAAGCCCGTGGTCCTCACCGGGATACACGAGCATCACGAAGTCATCGCGGCCGGCGCGGCGAGCGAAGTTGTAGAACTCGACGCCCTGATGCCAATCGACCGTCCCGTCCGCGTCGCCGAATTCCATCAACATCGGCGTCTTCAGCTCGTTCACCTTCGCCGCGGGCGAATTGCGGACGTACGCTTCCATATCCTCCCAGAACGGAACGTCCATCCGCGCCTGTCCCGTCTCCCAATGGTCGAACTCGGCGATGCCCGGCGTCCAGTGGATCGCGCCGGCGAAGCTGAGGAAATTCGTGATCGGCGCACCGGCAACCGCCGCGGCGAACATGTTCGTGCGCGTCGGGACGAACGTCGCCTCGTAGCCACCCCACGAGTGTCCCACGAGACCGACCTTGGTCGAGTCGACGATTCCGCGTGACGTGACGCTCCGAACCGCCGCCTGCAGCGCCTCGAGCACGGAGATGCCCGGATCGCGACCACGGAACACGATGTCGGGCTTCAGCACGAAGTATCCGTTCTGACTCCACACCGTCGCGTCGTAATAGCTGCGCTCCGTGGGTACGGAGAACTGATGAAGCGACTGCGACAGCATTTCGTACGGGTTCACGATCATCGGGTACTTCTTCGACGCGTCGTAGTTGGCCGGATAGATCAGCACACCCTGCAGGTCACGTCCGGCGACCGTCCGATAGCTGACGAGCTCCGCGCGCCCCCAGGCGTAGTCCTTCTGGAAGGGATTCGTGGTCGAGACCTGTCGAGCGGCGCGGAGGTCACCAGGCCCGACGAACCAGTCCGGCGAGTCGTCGTAGCGTTCGCGCGTGTACGCGAACGTCTCCGTGGAATCGGCCCGCGCAAGACGATTGACGGCGGCGTCGTCGAACACCAGTCGGTCGACGGTGCCCGACCGCACGCGAGCGTACCCACTCTGCTTCGTGCGTTTGCCGAACAGCGACACGTACATGTTGGCGAGGTCGATGCCGTCTTCGTCGCGGCGCGACGTGCGGAGGTAACGAGCGACGATCCGGTCGCTGGCGCCGCTCGTTAGGCGTCGCCCACCCGAGCCATCCGGATTCAGGCTCCAGAGATCGTACTCATCGGCCACGATGACCGCGCGGTCATCCTTCGCCCACCCCTCAAAATCCGCCGGCGGCTTCATGTCGCCGGGATAGTCGTAGTCGTGATCGCTGAAGTCCGCCTGCAGCTTGCCCGTCAGGTTCGTTCTCGCGCCCGTGGCCACATCCATCGCCCAGTAATCCTTGCCATCGTACCAGGCCACCTTGCGGCCGGTTGCGCTCGGGCCGTAGAAGAAGCGCACCTTCTCGAGCGCCTTGCGTCGGTCACCGCTCTTCAGGTCGACGATGTAGACGTCGCTGTAGGGCCGCCCGAACTTCGCGCCGAACGGGTACGGCTTTCGGTCAGTCTCCGTCGCGAAGTGGTCACCGCGGAGCACGCGGGCGGTCTCGAGGAGATCCGTGCCGATCTGCACCACGTGGCCGTCGCCGAGGTGCCAGGCGGTGAGCAGCGTGCGCTGCAGATCCTGTTGCTCCTGAACCTTCTGCATCGGGATGATACGAACGTCCTTCGCATGCCACACCTGAACGTCGGACGGTTTGTCGTCGGTCTTAAGGCGGCTGGAGTCGCCCCGAAGTTGCGCAGCGCCGTCGCTGTTGTCGCTGCCTGACGCGGCGACCGTGGAGTCGGCGGCTGGTGCGCGGTCGCGGGGGCGCAGGCCCACGTACACGATCGATCCGTCCTTCGCCCACTCCGGACGCCGATGTTCGGCGATGCGCATAGCTGCAGGAAACCCGCGCGCCTTCGCGGGATCGAGCTCACGACGCTCGGGCGTTGCTCCGCTCACGCGAGTCCACGCGATCGCCACGTGCGTCGTGTCGCGAAACTGCTTCTCCACACGGGACCGAAGCACGGCGAGATCCTCGCCCTTCTCGCGCCACGCAAGCATGCGGTAGAGGGATGGTGAGGAATCGAGGACACGCGTCGTTCCGGTGTTCGCGTCGTACAGCTGCACCCCATTGCCGGAGCCGCCCTCGGTCTCGACGGCGAAGGCCAGCAGCGCGCGCGCGTCCGACCAGGCGAATTCCGTGACGTTGCCGAACGTGATCTTCGTTCCGTGCTCGAGATCCTGCACGATGAGGTCGGCGGGTCGTTTTCCCTCCGCAGGGTAGCGACGCATCGCGAGGAACCGGCCATCGCCGCTGAATCGGAACTGCGTAACGTCCTTCACGACCTCACTCGCGCCGGTCGCGAGATTTCGGAACCCGACCGAGTTATGAATCGGCTTTTTGTCTTTGGTGAGTCGGTCGCGCTCCGCCGGAGGGAGGCCTATGGCGTACGCAATCCACTTCGAGTCGCCGGTGAAGGCCGGTGCTGACCCGTAGCGGACGGCTGCCGTGCTGTCACGCGCTGCGCCGCCGATCCGGAGCTCGTTTTCTTCGTCGACGCGGTTGACGATGTACGCGAGCCAATGCCCGTTAGGCGCCAGCGTTCCGGGGCCAAGGGATTCCCACTTGCCGTAGTCGGCGGGGCGGACGGTGGGGCGTACCTGAGCGCTGCCAAGCGATGGGATGAGCGCGAGGATCGCGATGGATCGAATGAGCGGCCGATGCATAGGACGGACGATAGCGGGTGTAAGCCGGAGGCTCGGAGAAGAGCCTCCAGAACTTGGTCCGTGGTCGCCGGCCATTCAAGCGTATGGGTCATTCCGAGCGAAGCGAGGAATCGCGATCATGCCGATAGAGGGACGATCCCTCTTTCGGGACGACTGCGATCCCTCGCCTGACGGCTCGGGATGACTATCTCAGGCGCGGTTCGGTTTTCCGCGGCGCCTTCTCGCACTCCGGCCAGGTCGTGGAACCGAATCCACGTCCGCCGCCGCCACTCGCCGCCTGGGCCGCGAGATCTACCCGATCGAGCGGGATGCGGGTCGGGTCCTCGGACGCGAGATACGCGAGCATTGCCGTGAGCGTGGCGTTGTACGTGAGGTCATCGAACACGACCTTGTCGTACGTGTCGCGCTCGGTGTGCCAGGTGACCGTGCCGTAATCCCACGGTGTGGCCCCGAGTCCGAACGCCGGAAGACCGGCGCAGCCGAACGAGAAGTCGTCGCTCCCCCCGCCCGCCGGTCTTCCTGACGACACCGGGTTCCCGCCGTTGATCTGCGCCCTGAACTCTTTGGGAATCTTGCCTAACCAGTCGTTGATGTGGTCCGGAGAGTGCACGAGCCCACCGCCGTTGATGCTGCGGATTCGCCCGGTGCCGTTGTCCTGGTTGAAGAGCGCCTGAAGGCCTTTCGTGACCTCCGGGTGATCTTCCGTGAAGGCCTTCGAGCCGACCTCGCCTTCCTCCTCGCCGCTCCAGTGCCCCACGAGGATCGTGCGCTTCGGCTTCGGGTACGCCTCTCGCAGGATCCGCATGGCCTCGAGCATGGTGAGCGTGCCGGTGCCGTTGTCCGTTGCGCCCGACGAGCCGTCCCATGAGTCGAAGTGGGCGGACAGCATCACGTACTCGTCCGGATGCTCGGTGCCCTTGATGCTACCGACGACGTTGTACACCGGCTGTTCGCCGAGGAGCTTGCCGTCGAGGTTGAGCGTGAGCTTGGGTTTGTCGCCTGATTCAGTGAGACGGAAGACGAGGCCGTAGTCCTCGCAATCAAGTGCGATCGCCGGCGTCTTCACGTTATAGGTCTCGAAGATCTCCATCGCGCCCCAGCCGGTGTTGAGCGCTCCGCCAAACCCGAACCCGCGGCCCGGAGCGTTGGGGTTCTGCATTTGTTCGACGACCTGCTGCGGTGTGCGCCCGCCACCCATGGTCCACTGGAGCTTGGGGCGCGACGTGATGATGCCGGCAGCACCTCCCTCCTCGAGCCGAACGCCAAGCTCTCCACCGCCTAACGCGGCGAAGTACCCGGTGCCGCGCACCCCAGCGCTCGCACCGCTCACGGACGGGTTGTTCGGGTTCATACGCGCGGGCGCCCAGTCACGCTGTGTGGCGACCATGAGCGAGTCCATGCGGGCCTTCGACGCCGGCGTGGCGTTGGCGGCCCAGTCGTCCTGCGGCCGGCAGGTCGGCAACGCGGCAGAGATCATCACGAGCTTACCCTTGGCCTTCGGCAGCCACGCGACGAACTCGGTCGAGTCCTTGAAGCGCGGGAGGATGATGGTCTCGAGCGTCACGTCCTTTCCGCCGGTACCAGGGCTGTACCCAACCATCTGACCCTGAAGCGTCCGCTTCCTCGGCGAAACCAAATCGATGTGCGAGTGGCCCCGTTCCCACCCGCGCCACGTGCCGTAGCGCTCCTCTTTCGCGTCCACGCCCCACGACTTGTAGGTGGCAACGAGCCAATCGTCGGCCCGCTTGAGGTTGGGCGTGCCCATGAGGCGCGGTCCGAGAGAGTCGAACAGAACGTGCGCCTCGGTCTGGAGGTGGGAACTGTCCATGCCGACGGAATAGATTCGTCTGATGACGGGATCGTCCGTCGGGAACGTCTGAGCGGCGAGCGGCGATGCCGCGCCGAGGATCAGGCTCGAGAAGACTCGAAGTGAGATGCGGGACATTGAGTGTCGCAGAATGAGAAAATCTTCGGCTCGATCGTATTCTCAAGTGTACGCTCAAGTCCGCGCGTTCGTTCTCTGCGGCCCGGGCAGGCATCCAGACCCCTCCGTTCTGGATACCAGCGTTGCACGGCAGATCCTCCCGACAGAGCACTGTATCGGGAGGATCGCGATCCCTCGCCTGTCGGCTCGGGATGACTACCGGTCGTTTCCGGTGAGGCGCGTTAGGCTGTACGCGGTGGCTTGCTCTAGTCCAGCCGTAGCGCCCGCACCGGATCCATGACGGCCGCTTTCCACGCGGGAAGCAGACTCGCCGCCACCGACACGATCGCCAGCACGAGTGGCCCGAACACGAACGTCAGCGGGTCGCGGGAATCGACCGCATACAGCAGCGACGCCATGAGACGCGTCACGGCAAAGGCGGCTACCACGCCTAGCCCGACGCCCACCAACGCCAGCGTTAGGCCCTGACGCACCACCAGGCCGATGACGTCGGTCACCGTGGCTCCGACCGCGATGCGAATCCCGATCTCCCGCGTGCGGTGGCTGACACTGTACGACACCAGCCCGTAGAGACCGACCATCGCGAGCGCGAGCGCGAGCAACGCGAAGGAACCGCCGAACATCGCGCCGAGTCGGATGGCAAACATCGCGCGGCCATTTCTGAGATGGTCCGTCATGCTGCGGACCTCGAACAACGGCACATTGGGATCGAGATCTCGCACGACCCTGCGAACAGCGGGGACGAGCGCTTCGGGCGACCCACTCGTGACGACCTCCAGGAACGGACTCATGTTCCGGTGCTGCGCACGGGCCGTCCAGAAGAACTTCCGCGGCGACTCGCTGAGCATCATGTACGTTGCATTCCGGGCAATACCGACCACGCGAAGCTCCTCCTTCTCGCTCGGTAAGCGGATGACCTTTCCGATCGGGTCCTCGTTCGGCCAGAGCTCCCGCGCCATCACCTCGTTGACGACCGCCACGTGCGGCGATGTTGCATCATCGCTTTCGGCGAACTCGCGTCCACGAAGAATCGAAGGTCCGGCGGTCGCGAAGTACTGTGGGGAAACGCTGTTCTCGAAGACGAGCTCTCCGCCGGGATTGTCGCGCTGCAGGCTCTCCGTCAGAATGCGCTGCGCATTGTTGTTGTACCCGAGCGGAACGCGTGATGCGAGGGCTGCCCGCTCCACGCCTGGCAACGCTCGCACGCGGATCAACAGCTCTCGCTCGAACGCACGCGCGCGTGTGGTGTCGTAGCCGCTGAGGCTCAGGTCGAACTGGGCCATGAGCAGCTTATCGGTCCTGAACCCGAGGTCCATCTTCTGTGCAGCCTGCATACTTCTGGCAAACAGGCCAGCAGCGATCACGACGATCGCCGAGACTGCGATCTGCCCGACGACGATGATCGATCGCAGTCGCTGCTGCGCACGATCCGTCGCCGATCGGCCACCGGCGACGAGCGCCGTCTGCGGATCGGCGCTCGCATTCCGAAGCGCGGGCGCGAGACCCGCGAGCACCGTCGTCGCCAGCGCCGTAACCAGCGTGAAGGCGAACACACGCCAATCCGGCGTCAAGTCGAAGTAGAGCGGCGCGTCCGTCGCGAGGCGTATGTGCGCGAGCGCGCTAGTCGACCAGCGGGCGAGCCCCGCGGCACCGAGAGCGCCGGCGAGTGACAGAATCGCCGTCTCGAGCATTGCCTGACGAGTGAGCCGCCATCGACTCGCGCCGAGTGCCGCCCGGACGGCGTGCTCACGATGTTTCGTGCTGCCGCGCGCCAGCAGCAGACTCGCGACGTTCGCGCAGGCGACGACGAGGACCATCAACGTCAGGCTCAGCACGACGACTGCCATGAGGGGTATCGGGCTGGCGACTGTGATGACCGGGCGGGCGCGCGTCTCCGGCACGATGACGGGTTCGACGCCCTTGTTGGTCGACGGATACTGCTGCTGGAGTTGTCGAGCGCGTTCGCGGACGGCCGCGCGTGCCTGCGCGATGGACACGCCCTGTCGCAGGATCCCGTACGTGTTGAACCAGTCGCCGTCTGCGTCAGCCATGAGCTGCGCTCGAGCGGCCGGCGACTCGTCCATGGGTGACCAGCCGTCGGAGCGAATCAACGGCGCGAACCCGTGGAATCCGCGCGCTGTTACGCCAATCACCGTGCGTGGCCTGCCACTGATGCGCAGCGGACGGCCGATGACCGACGAGTCGCCTCCCAGCCGTCGCGACCAGAAGTCGTAGCTCACGACCACGACGTGCTCGCTGCGAGCGCTCGACTCGTCGGTGTAGACACGTCCAAGCGCCATCGGGGGCCGAAGCGTCGTGAAGTAGTTCCCGAGCGTGTGTTCGACCCAGATGCGTTCAGTGCGATCGCCCTTGTCGAAGCTCTCGGTGTACGACACGGTGCCTGTCAGGTTCTCGAACACGTTTCGGAGCTCGCGATAGGCTTGCAGATCGCGGTAGGGCACTTCGTGCGGCTGCTGCATCAGCGGACTGGTGTTGCCCATGACGACCAGTCGTTCGGCGCCCGGGACGTTCACCGGTCGGAAGAGGTAGGCGTTGACCAGGCTGAACATGGTGCTGTTGAGGCCAATGCCAAGCGACAGGGTCAGCACAATGACGAGGGTCAGCCCGGGCGACCGGCTGAGCGAGCGCAGTGCATAACGAGTGTCACGCGCGAGGTCCCAGAGTCGCTCGGTGATTGCGCGGCGTCGTTCGAAGGACTGCTCGAGCATCTGGACCTCCCGTCGGACGGATGCGTAGTCGCCGAACTCGCGGAGCGCCGCGCGACGTGCGTCGGGCTCATTCGATCCCTGCTGCAACAGCTCCTCGATGCGCGAGTCGAGGTGGAACTCCAGCTCGGCGTCGACGTCTGCGACCGGGTCGGATCGCCAGAACCGGAGATAGCGGCGCCACACGGGCGGCGTGCGCGGGACGTTATGCACGCGTGCGGCCCGGCTTGCGACTGGACGCGGTGATGATCTGCTGCACCGCACCGACGTAGTCGTTCCAGGCCGTGGTCTGGGCACCGAGCGCTTCGCGCCCGAGGTCCGTGAGCTCGTAGTAGCGCGCTCGTCGGCCCCTCTCGGTCACGTCCCACTCAGCCGCGACGAGCTTTTTCTGCGCCATGCGGTGCAGAGCGGGGTACAGCGCGCCGTCCTCGATCTGGAGGCGGCCGTCGGTGACCGTCTTGATCCACTTCGCGATGCCGAAACCGTGCTGCGGACCCCACGCGAGAGTACGGAGGATCAGGAATTCGAGCGTACCCTGAAGGACGTCAAGCATTCACACCCCTCGATTGCTTACCCTAACTGGCTTAGGGTGCAACGGAGCTACGGGGTTGTCAAGCTGATTTTTGAGAGCAAAAGAGCGAGCACGGGTCCCCCTGCAACGGAAAACGACGAAAATTCGACATTAGGTAATAGCCAACCACGAAACGGTCGCCTTTGACTCTCTTGGAAACCATCGCCGATCGCCAGACCGATGCCGAGCTCGTGGCCCGAGCGCGAGCAGGCGCAACGTCGGCCGACGACGCGTTCGGGGAGCTCGTCCGTCGATACCAGCGGATGGTCTACGCGCTCACGCTGTCGCTTGTCCAGCCCTCGGACGCCGACGACATCGCGCAGGAAGCCTTCATTCGCGCGTTCCGAAACCTCGACCTGCTCGCTGATCCCTCGCGGTTCGGCGTATGGCTACGGCGCATCACGTTCGGTGTCGCCATCGATCACGTTCGTGCCGATCGCACACACGCTCCCGCCATCGTGCCATTGGAGGACGCCGGGAATTCGACGGACGCTGTGGTCGGGCTGGCGGACCCGGGCCCATCACCGCTCGAGCAGCTGGAGCATGGTGAGGTCGTGACTCGGGTGCTCGCGGCGCTCGAGCGGCTTCCGGCGCGGTACCGGGTTCCACTCACCCTCTATCACATCGACGGGCTCACCCATGC
>Ga0075434_100003882_pt1 | contig 13381 bp, 6 predicted proteins | sample RhiMethybrSRZTD3_FD_75298 | JGI IMG/M metagenome (GOLD analysis project Ga0075434, IMG submission 75298) | Populus rhizosphere microbial communities from Tennessee, USA - Rhizosphere MetaG P. TD hybrid SRZTD3 | ecosystem: Host-associated > Plants > Roots > Rhizosphere > Soil | place: USA... | reverse complement strand
ATGTGGTGGAGCGCCGTGCTGAATATGCCGGTCGTGACCGGGTTCGAATCACCGTCGAACCAGTCGGTGCCGTCCGGCCGGAACACGTACAGGTACTCCGCGCCGGCCAGAATCTCGGGACGCAAGTCCCCGTCCAGGTCGACGAGGCAAACGGAGGAGGACGTCGCCTCGTCCATGGGTTCGGGCCAGCCCGTGAGCGCGGGCGGATTCGTGCTGACGACGAGCGGCACGGATGCCGCGCCCTCGTTCCCTCCCGAGTCCACGGCGGTGACCGTATAGCGATACCTCGTGAGGGGTGGCAGCCCCTGGTCCTCGTACGAGGCAACGCGGCGGACCGGGACCGGCGTTAGAAGCGCGAGCGGGCTCCCATTGTCCAGGGCGCGGTAGAGGCGGTAGCCCGATCCGTCGCCCGCCGCCACCGGGTCCCACGCGATCCTGATCCGGTCCGATCCGGGAATCTCGCTCCGGAGACCCGAGGGAGGGGCCGGTGCGGTGTGGTCGATCGCGAAGCTTTGAGAGTGGAAGTACGCGTCATCGACGCGCAGATCGAACAGCCGTCCCGCGGGCACGACCCCTCCCGCGTGGATTCGCACGAAAGCGCTCGTCCCGGTCCCCCCAGGAAGAACATCCCCCGAGGCCGCGACCGAATCGAGAATGGCGACCCCCGCCGCGGGGTTTCTCGCGTGGACCGAGACGCCCCGTCCGCGGCCACTTCCCGCGTTCGCGACGGTGAAGCGGTAGACTACGGTCTCGTTCGGATCGACGACGCCGTTCCCATTCCCGCCGGCCGCGGGGCTGTCGTCGAATCCATTGGTCGCGAGGAGGAGCGACGCGGCAGCCACGGCGATCGGCAGATCCGTCGTGTCGGATCGCGCCCCATCGGTCACGATCAGACGGAGCCGCTCCCCGCGCGGAGTACCAGGGATCGCGAGCGCGCGGACCCGAAGGCTGTCGGGAAGCGGGGCTTGGGCGCCGGTCCCGAGCGCGGGGAGTGAGGCGGCACCTTGGAGCACCGTGAGACCGCTCGTCAGCGCGGAGAGCGCGATCGTGACCGGTCCGGCCGCGGCTCCGGTTCCCACGTTCTTCACGCTTCCCCGGATCGCGAACGCTTCGCCGGCATCCGCGCAGCCGTCGCCGTCTCCTCCGATCGAATCCCGGACCCCCGCGTTCAGGAGGGTAAAATGCGCCGGAGCGTCCGAGGCGACCGTGAGCGAGTCGAGGAAAGGAAGCCGGCCCGCGGCGGTCACGGCGAACGAGAATTTGCCCGTGGTCCCCGGGTGAAACAGGACGGTCGCGTGACCCGCGGCGTCCGTGAGGGCCGATCGATAATCCTCCCCCTGTTTCCAGGCCACCACCAGCGCCGACTCGACGGGGGCGCCGGAGGCGAGCACCGTGACGGTGAACCCGCCCGCGCTCAACGCCACGGTCGTGGGCCGCGTCACCGCGAGAGGGACCGGGGGGCAGCGCCAGAGAGGGATCGCGGGGTCGCCCAGGAGAACCGTCTCGAAATAACCCCACCGCTCCTGGGTCTCGCCTCGGGCCAGGGGTAGGAGCGCCGCTCGCGCATTTTCGACCGCCTCGCCGAGCGTCGTGGGAGCGCCCTTTTCGAGAAGATCAACGAGTTTCGTCGAGATCTTGGCGCTCACGCCCGGCCAATCCTCTCGGGTCGCACCGACGTACGCGAGCGCGCCCCCCGATGGGTTCCGTGTGACTTCCTCAGCCACGCACTCGTAATCCGCCGCGGCTGAAGAGCAGTTCGAGGCAATCCAGAGCGCCAGCGAATCACCGTTCGCGAGCGTCGCGAGGTCGGGCATCGTGACGATCTCGCTTCCCATCGAGAGCTGCGAGCGCGCGCCGTGCCCGATGTGGGTCACGATGCCGTACCCTCGGCCGAGCGCGGCCAGAGCGGCGGCTTTCGTCAGAGGCAATGCTCCCGGATACGCGGTTGCGTTTTCATAGTAGCGATCGACCGTGGCGCAGGCCGGAACCCGCACTTTGAGCGATTCTCCATCGATGGCACCGTCCACGGAGATGAGCTGCCCAGGCTGCCAAGTCGACGGCACGAGCACTTCGGCCAGGATGAGATGCTTCGAGAGCGGCGCCGCGAGCGGATTCGTCGCATATCGGAGCGCCTTCGAGACTAGGACCTGCGCCTCCGCCCGCGTCGTCGCCGACAGTCTGCCCACGGCGATGTCGGGGTTCATGTCCAGGCTGTCGGCCACTTCACCATAAATCCCGTTTCCGTTTCCGTCCCAGGTGCCGTCCAGATCCGCGTAGTAGGCGTCGCTCGGAATGTCGGTGGTTTCGGCGAAATTGACCCGCACGTACCGCAACGGAATCGCATCGTGGTCCGCGGCCAGGACGGCCCAGCGGGCACCCCAGAGATCCCGGGCCGCCTTGATGAAGCTTCGGACGGCCTGGGCGAGATCGTTCGAGCGGGGGTCCGCGGCGCGCACGGTGGAAAGGTTGCGGACCACGCTCGCGATGCCGATCCGGGTCTGATAGTCCGCGAGCTTCTGGTAAATGTCCGCGAGCGAGTCCGGGGCGACGATGACGCAGTCGACGGGAGAGCCGAGTCCGGATGGTTGGGTCGTGGGAAGGAACGGCGCCGCTCGGAGTGGGTTCGGCGCCGCGCGCGGCGCCCTCGGAGGAAGCTGGGCCCGCGCCGTCGATGCCATGGCGAGCATCAAGCAGACGGCGAGCGTGGCGTTGGGCGCGAGGAGACGACCGAGTCGGGGAACCCGATGCCCACGTGAGCCAAGCCTGCGACGGAGCTTGAGCCCGTGAGTGCAACTCATTGGACGTCCTATGTTTGTTGCCTCAGCGCATCGCGAAGGTGAACGGCTACAGGGGATTATACGCCTCTAGCCCCCGCCGGGCAACGGGGCCGCGTTGCTCCATGGGCCGGGACCGCGCTGGGCGATCCGAATCCGGGTCTGGTCCACGACCTTCCAGTCGATCGCGTAGACGGAATAATAGTAGGTCCTCGCACGCGTGATCCCGAGGTTCGGGATCTCCCGAGCGAAGAGGAACCGGTATGGGTTGGTCTCATCGCCGCCTTCGGCAAGCCTCGCCCTGGTTGGGTGCCGGTCGATGAGGTATTCGGGCCTGCCGGCACGCTCGAACAGGAGCCGCCTCACGACGGCGTCGTAGCCGTCGCGCACGACGACCGGCGCGATCTCCGGTGTGACCAGCCCGTACAAATCCAGGACCCGCCTCTCCGAGTAAAACCCGAATGCGCCGATGTCGGGAACCGCGAAGGAGGTGCCGGCCGGTGTCCGGTCCCGCGCCCATATCCCAAGCGCGACAAGCGACGTCCGCAACCCGCGTGTGTGCGCCCGCGCGCTCGGCACGGTCACGAGCGCTGTGGAGAGCACGTTCTGAAGCGCAAAGGCGCCGAGAAAGACAGAAAGCGCCAGCGCGTATCGCCCGGGAAGGGTGGTGGCGATCACCCACCTCAGCGAGGCCATGCCGAGGAGGAGCACGCACGGGATCGCGGGGAGAAGATATCGCGACACGACCTGCACGCCGCCAAGCGCGAAGGACAGGATCAAGAGGAAGGGCCACGCGGCGCAGACGCTCCAGAAGACGCGGCGACCGCGCGCCGCGGGGAGCGCGGTCGAGCGGCTCCCGAACGCGAGCACCAAAACGAAGAGCGCGAGCGGGAGCGCGTCGGTCGCAAGCTCGATCTGGACCACGGAATGGATCGCGGCGATCGCGAGCCCCGGATTGGCCAGGGCCCCTGCCTTGGCGGCCACCGTGTTGGGGAGCATGCTGTGGAACCAGCGCCACGCGGTGATAAGCCAGGGTAGGAGAAGGAGCGAGACTCCGCCGAGAAGCTCGAGCGAACGGCGGATCCGACGCTCGGATCCTACCCCAACGGCGAGGAGCGCCAGCGCCGCGAGGAGATAGCATTCGGGGCGCGCGAGCGCCGCGAGCGCGAGCGCGATCCCGGTTCCCCACGCGGATCGGCCCTGGATCAGAACGCCGGCCAGCTCATAGAGCGCGAGTGCGACGCACGCGGTCGCGAGGGGCGATTCCATCCCGGAGATGCCCCACCGCAGGGCCCACGCGTGCACCGCCATCAGAAGACCGAGACCGAGCGAGGTCCAAGCATCCCATCCGAGTCTTCTTCCGATCCGCACCAGGAACCAGATCGTGAGCAGGTGAAAGATCGCGCCGTACGCCTTCGCCACCCACGCGAGCGCAGGCATCGACCACGCGTCGCGCGGAGCGGCAACCTCGATCGGTAAGACCTTCCCCGCCAGCGCGAGGAGGAACACCCAGAGCGGGCTGGTCGCACCGTAGGTGGGCTCGCCCGCGTTGAACGAGAAACCCTTCCCCTGCACCAGATGTTTCGCGAACTGGAAGTGGATGAACGAATCGTCGGTAAGGTAACCGAGGAAGGGCGCGAGGGAGGCCGCCGCGGCCACGAGGAGCAGGACCAGGAGCGCGCGCGAGCGCGCGTTCACGAAACGCTCATGAACGCCCTCGCCAGCGTTCGATCGTCTCCACGATGGATTCGGGCGTAAATCCCAGGTGCTCGGCGATCGCGGACGCGGGCGCGGATGCTCCGAATCGATTCAGGCCGATTCGGAGGCAGTCCGAGCCGAGAAGCTCACACCACGGCTCGGTTCGAGCCGCCTCGATCACGACCCGGCGCGCGCCGCTCGGGATCACCGACTCCCGATAGGCTTCCGGTTCGGCGCGGAAGGCTTCGACGCACGGCATGGAGACAACACGCGCGCTCGATCCTTTCGCCTCGAGGCGTTTTCGAGCTTCCTGGGCAAGGGGAACTTCGGATCCGGTCGCGACGATCACGAGATCCGGCGATCCGCCTTTCGCATCCTCCAGAACGTATCCGCCGCGCAAGACGTCCCCGCGGTCAAATCCGTCCCGTCTCGAGAGCGGCTTCAGCTTCTGGCGGGTGAGCAAGAGCGCGGTCGGGGCCTCCCCCCGTCCGATCGCGCGCGCCCAAGCCATCGCGGTCTCCAGGGCGTCCGCGGGCCGCCACACCTCGAGCCCCGGGATCAGCCGAAGCGACGGGAGCTGCTCGATCGGCTGGTGGGTCGGTCCGTCCTCCCCCAAGAAGACGCTGTCGTGGGTGAACACATAAATCACGCGGAGCTTCATCAGGGCCGCGAGACGGATCGAAGGACGCATGTAGTCGGAGAAAATGAGGAACGTGCCGAGGTAGGGAATGAAGGATCCGTAGAGCGACATCCCGTTCCCGATCCCTCCCATCGCATGTTCGCGCACGCCGAAGTGGAGGACGCGGCCCGCGTAATTCACCGGCGCGCCGCATGTGAGCCCCGCGGGAGAAACGTCTCCGCCCCCCTTGATCGCGGCCATGGTGGAGGGATCGAGATCGGCGGAGCCTCCCACCAGGGACGGGATCACCTGGGCAGCCGCCTGGATGACCTTCCCCGAGTGGGTCCTCGTCGCGGCGTCCTCGGGCGGTGCCGCGGCGGCGAGAAGCTCGCCGATCGTTGGAGGAACGGTGCGCTTCATGTGGGCGTCCCACGTCGCGGCGCCCGCCGCGTCTTCGCGCCGGAACGCCTCGTAGCGCCGATCCCACTCGGCCCTCTCCTTCCTCTTCTCTTCCACGAGCGCGTGGAAATGCGTGCGCACTTCGTCCGGAACATGGAACGCGGGCGTAAGGGGCCAGCCCGACGCCTCCTTCGCGCGGTTCAGCTCCTCCTGGCCGAGCGGCTCGCCGTGCGCTTTCGCGGTCCCCTGCTTCGTGGGCGCACCCTTGGCGATGACCGTGCGCGCCACGATGAGCGACGGCCGCATCTCATCGGCCACCGCCCGGAATAGCGCCTGGTCCACATGGTCGCGGTCGTTCCCGTCGACAACCTCCACGTGCCAGCCGTACGCTTCGAATCGCCTCCCCACGTCCTCGCAGAAGGCGAGGGGGGTCGGCCCCTCGATCGAGACGCGATTGTCATCGTAGAGATAGTTCAGGTTCCCGAGCCCCCAATGTCCCGCGAGCGAGGCTGCCTCGGAGGAGATTCCTTCCATGAGATCTCCGTCGCTCACGATCCCGAACACCCGGTGATTCAGGAGGTCGGCGTGTCGCTTGAGCCTGGCCTGCATCATCCGTTGCGCGAGCGCCATGCCGACCCCGTTCGCGAAGCCCTGGCCGAGCGGACCGGTTGTGGCCTCGACGCCCGGCACCAGACCGTACTCCGGATGCCCGGCGGTCTTCGAACCCCACTGGCGGAACCGCTGCAATTCCTCCATCGAGAGGTCGAATTCGAAAAGATGGAGGAGCGAGTAGAGCAGCATGGACGCGTGCCCGGCGGAGAGCACGAACCGGTCGCGATTCGGCCACAGAGGGTCGCGCGGGTCGAATCTCATGTATTTCGCCCAGAGCACGTACGCCATATCCGCCGCGCCCATGGGGGCGCCCGGGTGCCCCGATTTCGCCTTCTCCACGGCGTCGGCGGACAAGAACTTGATCGTGTTGACGCACAGCTGGGCCTGATCGACGGAAGTGGTGGGCATGGGCTCCTCGATTCGCCTAATTTCCAGAGCGGGTACGCGACCGGGTGTTACTATAAACCGCGACAGGGATTCGTCGCTACCACCCAGGCCATGGGAGAGATCCATGCCCCGATGTTCGTGCCGCGCGCTCAGCCGTTTCGCGCCGGCGGTTTTGTTGCCCGTGCTCGCGATCGCGATCGGCGGTTGCGCGACCAATCCGGCCACGGGCAAACGTCAGATATCACTCGTCAGCACGAGCAAGGAGCTGGAAATGGGGCGCGAGGCCGACCCGGCCGTCCAGGCGGAATACGGTCTCTACGGCGACTCCACCACCCAGCATTACGTCGATTCGATCGGGCAAAAGCTCGGGGCGGCGTCCCACCTGCCCACGCTCGACTGGCACTTCCGCGTGCTCGACAGTCCGGTCGTCAACGCGTTCGCGATTCCGGGGGGCTACATCTACATTACCCGCGGCATCTTGGCTTATCTGAATTCGGAAGCACAGCTGGCGGGCGTACTGGGTCACGAAATCGGCCACGTCACCGCGCGGCACAGCGCCCAGCAGATCACACGCTCCCAGATCGCAGGTGTCGGGTTGATCGTCGGAACGGTCTTCGTGGGCGCCCTCCGCCCGTACAGCGGCCTGGCGCAGCAGGGGCTCGGACTCCTCTTCTTGAAATACAGCCGCGACAACGAATCGCAGGCGGACGAGCTGGGAGTGGGGTATGCGACGAAAGCGGGCTACGACCCTCGCGAGATCCCCAGCACGTACTCGATGCTGAAGCGCGTGGCGGAGCGCCAAGGAGATCAGCTTCCCGGGTTTCTGTCCACGCACCCCGATCCCGGCGATCGCGAGATCCGTACGTCGCAGCTCGCGCAGGCGGCGGTCGCGGGTGGGCGTCGGGATCTCGCGATCAACGCCCCCAAGTACCGCGCCCGGATGGACGGGCTCATTTTCGGAGACGACCCCCGCGCCGGCTTCTTCGTCGGGAATCGCTTTTATCACCCGGACCTTGGGATTCAGGTGATCTTCCCGGACGGCTGGCAATTTCAGAATCAGCCGAGCTCGGTCCAAGCGACGAATCAGTCCCTGGGTGGAGCGATGGAGCTGACGCTCCAGCGGACCAAGGATTCCACGGCCACCCCGCAGCAGTACGTCCAATCGCTCATCGCGGAAAAGAAGATCCTGGACGCGTCGGGCAAATCGGAGACCTTCCGCGACTACCCGGCCTGGATCGGGGAGCTACTTGTGAACGGGGGCGGCGGGAGGCAGAGCCTCATCGCGGGGTTCGTGCGCTATCGTCCCGGGCAGTTCCTACAAGTCCTGGGGCTGACGCGTTCCCCGAACGACGTCGCGGCCGAACAAATCCTCGCGTCGATTCGGAGCATCGCCGCGCTTCGGGACCCAGCCATGCTGAACGTGACGTCGGACCGCGTGGCGATCGTCACCACCAACCGGCAAGGAACGTTCGCCAACGTCGTGGGCGGTCTGGGACCTCAAGCCCTGAGCCTCGAGGAAACCGCGATCTTGAACAACATGCGCGCGACGGCCATCGTTCCCGCAGGCACGCCCATCAAGATTATCCGCAAGGGGCGACATCCCTAGCCTGAGGCCGACAAAAACCCTCCGAGGCGGATCAGACCCGCCCCGGCCAGGGCGAGCGCGCAGTCTTTCGGCACCCGTCCGATGAGGACCGCCAGAAAGAACCGGTCCGGTTTGATGCCGATCATCCCGGCGACAAAGCAGATCGCGTCGGAGGGCGAGAACGGCACAAGGAATATCAGTACGAGGGCGAGCCACCGCTTCCCCCCGACGAGGCGCTGCGCCTTGGCGACGTTCTCCTCCCCTACCCATCGCTTGAGGAGGGGCAAGCCGGCGCGGCCGCCGATCGCGTACGCGGCGGATGACCCAAGGACTGTCCCGGCGGAAACAATCAGCACGCCCACCACCGGCCCGTAGAGGGCGCCTGCTAGAATCGGCATGAAGACGCCTGGGATCGGCGCCACGAGGATCTGGGCGATTTGGAGCCCGAGCAGGATGTACGGGCCCCAGGGTCCAGCGCCGCGGACGAACGCTTCCAAACGGGACCGCGTGAAGACGGGCGCGGCTTCGATGCCGATCCAAACAGACACGGCAACGACCGCGGCAATCGCGATCGCATGGGTCCATCGGAACTGGAATGTCGTTTGCTTGCGGGACATGGCCGCAGAATGTAAGCGAACGTGTCACGATCCAGAAGCGGAGTTTGACCGATCGCCCCGACAAACGACGCGTGCGGTTGGCTCCCAAGAAACCGCCGCGATCGGGTATTCTCATCCCGTTTCCACAAGCAATTCATTCCGCCGGCTTCCTGCCGGCGACTCCACATGGAGCGAACCACATGGATGATCACTTCGGGGCACGCTCGACGCTGAAGGTCGGGGAACGGCGCTACGAGATTTTCCGACTGGAGACGCTCGCCAGGGCGGGCCTCCCGGTGGAGCTGCTTCCCTACTCCATGCGGGTTCTTCTCGAGAACCTTCTCCGCACCATGGACGGCCGCGTCGTGCGCGCCGAGGACGTTGAGGCGGTCGCACGGTGGGATCCCGCGTCAGAACCGAGCCGCGAGATCGCGTTCACCCCAAGCCGCGTGCTCCTCCAGGACTTCACCGGCGTCCCCGCGGTCGTGGACCTGGCCGCGATGCGCGACGCGATGGCGGCGCTGGGCGGCGATCCCAAGCGGATCAATCCGCTCCAGCCCGCGGAGCTGGTCATCGATCATTCCGTGCAGGTGGACGAATACGGCTCCCGCGCGGCGCTCCTCATCAACGCGAAGAAGGAGTTCGAGCGGAATCGCGAGCGATACCTCTTTCTTCGTTGGGGGCAGCGGGCCTTTCAGAACTTCCGCGTCGTCCCGCCCGCCACCGGGATCGTGCATCAGGTCAATCTCGAGTACCTCGCGCGGGTCGTGTTTTCGACCGGCGGCGACGCGCCCCAGGCATACCCCGACACGCTCATCGGCACCGATTCGCACACGACGATGATCAACGGCCTGGGCGTTCTGGGTTGGGGGGTCGGCGGTATCGAGGCGGAAGCCGCGATGCTCGGGCAGCCCGTGTCGATGCTTCTGCCCCAGGTGGTCGGGTTCCGCATGACCGGTTCCCTTCCTGAGGGAGCGACGGCGACCGATCTTGTGCTCACCGTCACCGAGATGCTCCGCAAGAAGGGCGTGGTCGGGAAGTTCGTCGAATTCTTCGGACCTGGACTGGCCTCGCTCCCGGTCGCCGACCGCGCCACGATCGCGAACATGTCGCCCGAGTACGGGGCCACCTGCGGCATGTTCCCCATCGACGCGGAAACGCTGCGCTATCTTGAATTCACCGGCCGCCCCCCCGAGCAGGTGCGGCTGATCGAAGCCTACGCCAAGGAGCAAGGGCTCTTTCACCACCCGGCTACCCGCGAGGCGACCTACTCCGACAGCCTCTCCTTGGATCTCGCGAGCGTCGAGCCGAGCGTCGCGGGGCCGCGCCGGCCCCAAGACCGCGTCCGCCTTCGCGACGCGAAGCGGAATTTCGCGGAGGCGCTCCCCACGATGCGGGTCGCGAACGTCTCACCGACCGCCGCCGGCCGCCCGCTCGAGCGATGGGAGGGAGAAGGAGGCGACGGCGCGACAGGGCACGCGACGGCGACGCTTCCCCAAGTGACGATGGGAGGCGAGTCCTTCCCGCTTTGCGACGGCGCGGTCGTGATCGCCGCGATCACGAGCTGCACCAATACTTCCAATCCGTCGGTGATGGTGGGCGCCGGCCTTGTCGCGAAACGGGCCGTCGAGCGCGGGCTTCGAACCAAGCCGTGGGTCAAGACGAGCCTGGCGCCCGGCTCCAAGGCGGTGACCGAGTATCTGAAACGGGCCGGGCTCACGGAATACCTCGAGAAGCTCGGGTTCTACACCGTGGGCTACGGGTGCACGACGTGCATCGGGAACAGCGGTCCGCTTCCCCTGCCGATCTCCAAGGCGATCGAGGAGGAGGATCTGGTCGTGGCCTCCGTCCTCAGCGGAAACCGGAACTTCGAGGGCCGCATCCACCCCGAGGTGCGCGCGAACTACCTCGCCTCCCCGCCCCTTGTGGTGGCGTACGCGCTCGTCGGAAGGATGGACGTCGACATCACCTCGGAGCCTCTGGGCGAAGGATCGGACGGCAAGCCGGTTTATCTCCGCGACCTCTGGCCGACCCAGAAGGAAATCGACGAGACGATCCACGCGGCGCTGCGCTCGGAGACGTTTCGCGAGACCTATCGCGACGTGTACACCGGAGATGAGACGTGGCGGGGGCTGCCTGTTCCTGAAGGGGACCGGTACGCGTGGGAGGCCGAATCGACCTACGTCAAATGCCCGCCCTATTTCGATGACATGCCGCCCACACCCCCCGCGGTGGAAGACATCCGGGGCGCGCGGGTGCTCGCTCTGCTGAGCGACAGCGTTACCACCGATCACATTTCACCCGCGGGCTCGATCAAGAAGGACAGCCCCGCGGGGCGCTATCTGATCGAGCACGGGATCCAGCCTCTCGATTTCAACTCGTACGGCTCGCGGCGCGGGAACCACGAAGTGATGGTGCGCGGCACGTTCGCGAACACGCGCATCCGGAACAGGATGGTCCCGGGCGTCGAGGGGGGAATGACGATCCACGTTCCCAGCGGGGAACAGCTGCCGATCTACGATGCCGCGATGCGATACGCGAAGGAAGCAGTGCCGACGATCGTGATTGCGGGAAAGGAGTATGGGTCGGGGTCCTCGCGCGACTGGGCGGCGAAAGGACCCAAGCTGCTCGGCGTGCGGGCTGTCGTGGCGGAAAGCTTCGAGCGGATCCATCGAAGCAACCTGATCGGCATGGGCCTGCTGCCGCTTCAATTCCTGGAAGGTCAGAGCGCGGAGACCCTGGGCCTCACCGGAACCGAGACGTACGATATCGAGGATGTCGCCTCGGCGCTGCGAAATGACGCGACCCGCGCCACGGAGCTCACGGTCCGCGTGCACCGGTCGGGCAAGGCAGCCGGACCCGATTCCTTCCGGGCCAAGGTCCGGCTCGACACGCCTCAAGAGGTCCGGTACTACGAGAATGGCGGCATCCTACCGTTCGTTCTTCGCCGCCTGCTTACGACTTCCTCCTCGTAGAGGTATGGGGGCCATACGATCGACTTCATCTCCCACCCCGATGCCGCCCTCCTGAGGCTTCTCGTCGCGGGGCTGCTCGGCGGCTTGATCGGGATGGAGCGCGAGCGCGCGGCGCACGCGAGCGGGGAGCGAATGTTCGCCGGCGTGCGGACCTTTCCTCTCTTCGCGCTCCTGGGCGCGAGCCTCACCGTCGTCACGGGCGAGATCGGCATGGCGGTCGTGGCCGGCTTCCTCGCCGTGGCGGCGCTCGCGGTGGTCGCCTACTGGCGGACGAGCGAACACAATGAAGTCGGGACCACCACGGAGAGCGCCGCCCTCGCCACGTACTGGACCGGCGCGATCGCCGGCTCGGGCGCCCTCGTTCTGGCCGCGGCACTCGGGATCACCATCGCCGTGCTCCTCGCCTCCAAGGAACGGCTCGAGGCCTTTCCGCAGGCGATGAGCCGCGAAGAGCTGCGGGCGACGCTTACGCTCGCGGTGATCGCGGCCGTGATCCTGCCGCTCCTTCCGGACACGGGTTACGGTCCCTGGGGCGTTTGGAACCCGCGAAGTCTCTGGTTCGTGGTGGTGTTGGTCTGCGGGCTTTCCTTTGCGGCGTTCCTCGCGATCCGCTTCTGGGGCGCTCAGCGGGGGGGGCTCCTGAGCGGCATTCTGGGCGGGCTCGCATCGAGCACCGCGGTCACGGTTTCCCTCGCGTCCCAGTCGCGCGCGATGTCGAGCGGCGGCGAGCGTCTGTCGATCGGAGCTGGGCTGGCTTCAACCGTCATGCTCGTGCGGGTCGCGGTCTTGACCGCGGCGGTCCATCCCGCCGTTTTGGCCCGCCTCGGACCGTTCCTGGGGGCGGTCGCGGCGGGCAGCATCATCGCGATCGCATTCGTGTCGCGGCGCTCCGCCCAATCCGCACAGCAAGAGACCCAACTCACCAACCCCTTCCAGCTCCGGGAGGCGATCCGTTTCGCGGTGATCTTCGGTCTCGTGCTCCTCGTGGTCGAGGCGGCGCGTCGCTACGCGGGACGCTGGGGGATCATCGCCGCCTCGGCGCTGGCGGGCCTCGCGGACGTCGACGCGATCACGCTCAGTCTTTCAAGCGTGAGCGCCCGCGGTCTCCCCCCCGAAATCGCGGCGGGCGGGATCGCGATCGCGGTCCTCGCGAACACGGCGGCGAAGGCGTCCTACGCCGCCTGGCGGGGCGGACGCGGATTCAGGACGGGTGTGCTGACCATCCTGGGTACGGGGTTTGTGGCGGGGGCGATCGCAATCATCGCGCTGGGGCTGGAGCCACATCGATGAGATCGATCCGCGGCGGGTCAAGCGCCGTGACTTAGAGCCAACCTTCTCTCCCCAACCCGCGTTACGCCCACGAACAGGCGGAAGGAGTATCCACCCGCGGCGGCGATTCCCTTCGAGTCCGTTCCGTCCCAAGTAATCGAATGAAATCCTGCGGCGAGCGATCTCTGGATGAGGCCCTTCACCCGATGCCCGCGGGAATCGTAGACGCTCAGCCTGACGTCCGCCCGTTTCGGCAGGAAGAAGGAGATCGCTGCCACGCTCCGCGAGCGATTCGAACGAGAGGACCAGGGAGGCGACATCGCCTGCTCCGGGTTCGCTTCCCCTCCATCCGCGCCCCCTACGGCGGGCCCTAGGGCGCTTCCGCGCACTTCGTCGGCGGGTGGCGCCCCGCCGCGATCGGAGTCCGCGTCATCGCCCGGGTCGACATCGGACGCCGAGAGCGAATC
>Ga0075434_100003877_pt1 | contig 13386 bp, 10 predicted proteins | sample RhiMethybrSRZTD3_FD_75298 | JGI IMG/M metagenome (GOLD analysis project Ga0075434, IMG submission 75298) | Populus rhizosphere microbial communities from Tennessee, USA - Rhizosphere MetaG P. TD hybrid SRZTD3 | ecosystem: Host-associated > Plants > Roots > Rhizosphere > Soil | place: USA... | reverse complement strand
GCCGCTGTTCCCGCAGCAGATCGGTACCGGCGCGACCTGGAACCCGGCTGCCGCGCAGGCCGCCGGCGAGGTCACCGGCAGGGCGATCAGGGCGGCCGGCTGGAGCTGGGACTTCGCCCCGGTCCAGGACCTGGCCCGGGACAACCGGTGGGGTCGGTACTACGAGACCTGGGCGGAGCAGCCGGCGCTGTCCGCGGCGCTGGGCGCCGCATTCGTCCGCGGGCTGCAGGGCCGGGACGGGCTGCAGGCCGCGGCGACGGTCAAGCACTTCGCCGGCTACTCCGAGTCGATCAACGGCCATGACCGGGTGGAGGCGCAGCTGCCGATCCGCTACCTGCAGGACGTCTTCTTTCCCTCCTACGCGGGCGGGATCGACGCCGGCGCCAAGACGGTCATGGTCAACTCCGGGTCGGTCAACAACATCCCGGCCACCGCGTCCCACTTTCTGCTCACCGACGAACTGCGCGGCCGGCTCGGCTTCAAGGGCGTGGTGATCAGCGACTACGGCGACGTGCCGGCGCTGCAGACCGCCTACCACGTCGCCGCCGACTTCCCGCACGCCATCGCCAAGGCGGTGAACGCGGGCGTCGACATGTCGATGACGCCATTCGACTTCGTCGGCTGGCAGGCCGGTCTGATCCGGGACGTGCAGCAGGGGCTGGTCTCCAGGCAGCGGGTCGACGAGTCGGTGCGTCGGATCCTGCGGCTGAAGTTCGAGCTCGGACTGTTCGAGCACCCCTACGTGGACGCGAGCAAGGCCGACGCGGCCGTCACCGACGGCCGGGACGCCACGCTGCAGGCCGCCCGCGAGTCGATCACCCTGCTGCGCAACCAGAACAACGTGCTGCCGCTGCAGCCGGGCGCCAAGCTGGTCGTCACCGGGCCGAGCGCCGACTCGATGACCAACCAGCTCGGCGGCTGGAGCGTCTCCTGGCAGGGGGTGTTCGGCGCCGGGCACGTCTGCTGCATGGGCCCGCCGGACCAGATCCCCCCCGGGACCACGGTGCTCGAGGGACTGCAGGCCGCCGACCCGAACGTGGTCTCCGCTCCCGACCAGGCCGCCGCGGTCGCCGCGGCGGCGTCCGCGGACGCGGTGGTGGTCGCCGTCGGCGAGAAGGCGTATGCCGAGGGGCTCGGCGACAACCCGGCGCCGGCGCTGCCGCCGGACCAGCAGGCGCTGATCAGCGCGCTGCAGGCGACCGGCAAGCCGGTGATCGTGGTCGTCATCGCCGGCCGCCCGCTCGGGCTCGGACCCGGCAAGAGCACCGCCGCGCTGCTGATGGCCTACCAGGGCAGCACCGAGGCCGGGACCGCGGTCGCGGATGTGCTCTTCGGCAAGGTCAACCCCAGCGGCCGGCTCTCGGTGAGCTGGCCGTCGGACGCCGAGGCACCTGGCGGGGACTTCTGCGGCGACTGCCCGTCGCCGCTCGGCGACCAGCCGAAGTTCTTCGACCAGCTGCCGGACACCGGCTCCGGCCAGGGGCACTCCTACAACCCGCTCTACCCGTTCGGGTTCGGCCTGTCCTATACCACCTTCGCGACCAGCGGCCTGTCCGCGACCACCACCGCGTCGCGGACCGGCACGGTGACCGCCACCTTCACGGTGGCCAACACCGGCAGCCGGGCCGGGACCGCCATCGTCCCGGTGTACGTCCATCAGCCGGTGAGCGATGTGGTGGTGCCGCCGCAGCGGCTGGTCGGCTTCGCCAGGGTGGCTCTGGACCCCGGCCAGTCGAAGTCGATCCAGGTCTCGTTCCCGGTCTCCCGGCTGGCCGTCACGCCCGCTGACGTCGACGGAACCGGGCGGCCGGCGGTCGAGCCGGGTGGGTACCAGGTCCAGGTCGGCTCGCTCACCGCGAACTTCACGGTTCGCTGATCTCCGCTGCCGGTGACGGGCTGGTCGGTCAGCCTCGGGTCGGGCTTCCGACCCCGGCATCCGGCCGCCCGTCGCCGGCGGTCGAGACCGATGCCAGGTCCTCGTCCCCGGCCGCCTCGGTGGAGGGGGCCGGCTGGTCGCGCAGGGTGACCAGGGCCATGACGGCCACCCCGACGGCCACCCCGGCGGCGATGGCGGAGCTGAGCTGCATCCCCTCCACGAAGGCGTCGCGGGCGGCGGCGACCACGGTGCTGCCGAGCTGGCTGGGGAGCTGGGCGGCGACGGCGACGGCGCTGCCGAGGGTGTCGCGGGTGGCGGTGGCCACCTCGGCAGGCAGTCCGGGGGGGAGCTGGTCGGCCAGCTGGCCGCGGTAGATGGCGACCCCGATCGAGCCCATGGCGGCGATGCCCAGGGCGCCGCCGAGCTCGGACGCGGTCTCGCTGATGCCGGAGGCGGCGCCGGCCTGCTCGGGCGGGGCCGAGCCGACGATCAGCTCGGTCGTCAGCCCGAAGACCGGGGCCAGGCCCAGGGAGATGATCACCGACCCGGTGACCAGCGGGGCCAGCCCACCCGACACCCCGACCTGGGTGAGCAGTCCAAGGCCGACCGCGGCGAGGCCGAGGCCGCCGCCGATCACCCAGGCCGGGCGGACCCGGCCAACGACCCGGGGTCCGAGCTGGGAGCCGATGATGAACCCGAACGCCGACGGCAGCGACCACAGGCCCGCCTCCAGGGGCGACAGGCCGACCACCAGCTGCAGGTACTGGGCGACGAACAGGAAGTAGCCGACGGCCACGAAGATGGCCAGGAAGTTGGTGGCCAGCGCGGCGCTGAAGCGGCGCAGCCGGACCAGGCCGACATCGATCATCGGATCGGCCAGCCGCTGCTGACGGCGGACGAAGCCGACCCCGATGGCCAGCCCGGCCAGGACGCTCAGCGCAGCCGGCCAGGTCAGGCCGTCCTGGGCGACCTCCTTGAGGCCGTAGATCACGGCCAGCACCGCCGCCACCGACATGGCCGCGCTGAGCAGATCCAGGCGGCCGGCCTCGGGGTTCCGGTACTCGGGCAGCACTCTGGGCCCCAGCAGCAGCAGGGCGACCATCACCGGGAGGGCGAGCAGGAACGCCGATCCCCACCAGAACAGCTCCAGCATCAGCCCGCCCAGCACCGGCCCGATCACCGCCCCGGCCGAGAACGCCCCGATCCAGAAGCCGATCGCCCTGGCGCGCTCCCCCGGGTCCTGGAACATGTGGAAGATCAGCGACAGGGTCGAGGGGGCCAGGGTCGCCCCGGCCACGCCGAGCAGGGCCCGCGAGATGATCAGCGTCTCCGACGTGGGGGAGAAGGCTGCCAGCAGCGAACCGACGCCGAAGGCGGCCGCGCCGATCATGAGGAGCTTGCGGCGGCCGATGCGGTCGCCGAGGGTGCCCATGGTGATCAGCGACCCGGCGACCATGAACCCGTAGATGTCGATGATCCACAGCAGCTGGGCGCTGGTCGGCTGCAGGTCGGCGCTGATCGCGGGCACGGCCAGGTGGAGCACGGTCAGGTCCATCACATACAGCAGGCAGGCCAGGGTCAGGACCCCCAGCCCGACCCACTCGCGCCGGCCCGCCGTGGGGGTTGCTTCGGTGGTCACGTGGTCGTCTCCTCATTCGTCAAGGCCCGTCGCTGTTGAGACGCCCAGCCGGCCCGAGCCTCATCGGTGCCTGGCGTCGGGCCACGACGGCGAGGACGGCCGGCTGACGGCCGGGGTTGTGCAGGGCCCGCAGGGGCAGGCCGCTCAGCCACAGCAGGTCGCCGCGGATGAAGCGCTGGCGGCCGCCACCCAGCCACTCCACCTCGAGCTCGCCCCCCTCGACCACCACGACCGCGTCACGCCAGTCGGCCTGGTCGAAGGCCAGCCCGTGGCCGGCCGCGACGACCACCACCCTGAGCTCGACCCACGACGGCAGCCGCCTGCCGAGGAAGCAGAGCGGTTCGGGGCCGAGGTCGTCCATCACAGGGTCGCCGGGAGCCCGAACGCCGGGAACAGGTCGACGGAGAAGGCGGTCAGCTCCACCACCTTCCCGTCCTCGACCCGGAGCACGTCGATGCTGAACGCCCGGAACTCGGTCTCCCCGGGGCGGCGCAGGTAGCAGGCGGCCGCCGGCTGCCGGTTGGCCCAGGTGGGGACCAGCCGCCATTGCCCGAACTCCGGAGCGAGGCCCTCGGAGACGGCGGTGATGACCGCCTCGCGGCCCTCCAGCCAGACCGGTGCCGGGGGCATCGCGGAGCGCGCGTCCTCGGCCAGCAGCTCGGCCAGGGCGGCCGGGTCGGCCCGTTCGGTGGCCTCGATGTAGCGCTGGAGGACGGCGCGCTCCTCCTGGGTGGGCGCCGCGGACGGGGCCCAGTCCAGCCGCCGCGGCGGCAGCTGCCGCCTCAGGGTCGCCCGGGCCCGCTGCAGGGCGCTGTTGACCCCGGGCACGCTGGCCTCCAGCAGCGTCGCCGCCTCCCTGGCCGACCAGCCGAGCACGTCGCGCAGGATGAGCACCGCCCGCTGGCGGGGCGGCAGCAGCTGGATGGCGGCCAGGAAGGCCAGCTCGATCGTCTCCTTGGCCACCACCTGCGCAGCCGGTTCGGTGTCGCCGGGTGCGACCTGGTCCAACAGCCGGTCCGGGTAGGGCTGGAGCCAGGCGATCTCAGGGTCGGCCGAGGGCGGCGAGGCCGCCCGTGGATCGGTCGGCGGCACCACCTGATAGGGCAGGACCCGTCGTGATCGGTTGGCCAGGGCGTCCAGGCAGGCGTTGGTGGCGATCCGGTACAGCCAGGCGCGGAAGCTGGAACGGCCCTGGAACTGCTGGCGGCGCCGCCAGGCGCGCAGCAGCGTCTCCTGGACCAGGTCCTCGGCATCCTGGAAGGAGCCGAGCATCCGGTAGCAGTGCACCTGCAGCTCCCGCCGGTACCGCTCGGCCAGCGCGGCGAACGCGGCCTGATCGCCGCTGGTGGCGGCGGCCACCACCGCGTCCTGCTCGATCAGGCCCGAGCTGGCCTGCACCTTGCCCATGTGGTCTCTCCCGCCCTGGCCGGGTGTCGCGACGGCTCAACGTTAGGACGGCCGCCGGGCGAAGACCTCATCGGTGGGACGGCGGCAGCGGGGTCAGGACTCCGGGTAGGCGAGCGGCAGGTTGACCCGGAGCACCTTCCACAGCCAGTCCGACAGCGCCCACAGCAGGAAGGGGCGGGCGCCGGCGCCCATCACCCGCAGCCGGGTGTTCTGGAACGCCGCCAGGCGCCAGTCCCCGCCCGGCTGCCTGACGGCGACCAGGGTCTGGATGGAGTCGCGCTCGGGTGCGGGCCGGTGCCTGCCGGCCAGCACCGTCCCCCCGACGGCGTGCAGCACGGCCACCTCGGGGCCAAAAAACCGCAGATCGGTGACCTGCCCGACCAGCCGCGAGCCCTTCAGCCACTTGTCGAACAGCCGCTGGTGGAAGGGACCGATCGCCTGGCGTCCCTGGAGGTGGGTCCCGTCGAAGCCGACCAGGCCGCCGTCGTCGGTGAAGACCGCGGCCAGGTCGGCGCCGCTGCCCCGATTCCAGGCGTCCATGAACTGCCGGTACAGGTCGCGGACGGCCGTCTCCTCGGCGGAGGGTCGCGTGGCGCTCTGGCTCATGGTCGTGCTCCTTCCCGTCAGCTGGCCTCCAGGGTCAGGGTGTCGGCGCCGCCGCTGACGGCGATGTCGTAGCGGTCGCAGGTCCGGTGGTAGTCGGGGCTGTGCCAGCGGGTCCTGCCCCCGATGGCGCCGAAGTGCTGGTCGTCCAGGGTCAGCCGCCTGGTGCCATGGCCGACCCGGACGCGGACGTCCACGCCGGCAGGGCGTAGCACGGTGAGGCGATGGACGCCCCCGGCCACGCGGACCGGTACGGTCCCGGCCGGGGTGGGAAGGAGCACCTCGACATCGCTGACGCCGCCGCCGAGCTCCAGGGCGTACAGGGTGAGCCCGCTGAGGTCGAAGCTGGTGTGGGCGGTGCCGCCATGCACCCGGACATGCCAGGGGATCGAGGCGTTCAGCCGCAGCTGGCCCCGCGGCGGCGGGCCGAGGGCGGCACGCAGACCGGTGAGCCGGGCCATCCGGGGGTAGCGCACGGTGACGGCACCGCCCTGGACCTGCACGGCCGGCGGGGGGGACTGGAAGCGGGCCTGGTACAGCTCGGCCATGGCGGGGTCGCCCCGCACGCTGAGCCGGGCCGCCTTGGGCCCGATGACCAGGCGTCCGCTGGCCACCCGGCCCAGGGGCGCGGCCAGCTGGTGGTCCCAGCGGTGGCCGAGGTCGCTTGCCTTGTCCATGTCGAGGCTCCTCCGCATCGCCTGTCCCGGTGACGGCAGGTCGTGCCATGACCAGGGTGGTGAACCGGGCGACGCGGGACCAGCCGGCCACCACCACTCCGCGGCGGCGGCCAGCGCGAGCCCGGGGCCGGCGAGCCAGCGCGAGCCTTCGGGCGACCGCGGGTGTGGCCAGCCACACCTGGGCCGTCCGAGCTAGCCCGCTTGTCGGGCGTCTACCCGGCTGCCAGGCTTGCGGGGGAGGTGGCGTGTGAAGCGCGGCGGTCGGCTCGCCCTGGGGCTCGCGGCGGTCGCCATCGCGGCGGCCTGACCGCTCTGCTCTTCGCCGTCGCGCGCCACGGCCTCTCGGCCGCGGAGCTGCTCCTGTCGCTGCTGGCCGGGTGGTCGTACATCGGCAGCGGCCTGGCCGCCTGGGCGCGCCGGCCGGGCAACCGAACCGGTCCGTTGATGGTGCTGGTCGGCCGCGTCTTCCTTGCCGGCCTGCTCAGCTCCGCCGGGGAGCCGGCACCGCACGCGTTCGGCGCCTGGGTGCGGCCACTGCACCTGGCGGTGTTCACGCACCTGCTGCTGGCGTTTCCCAGCGGACGGCTCGACTCCCGGCTCGCGGCTGGCCTGGTCGGGGCCGTCTACATCGACCTCGGCGTCCTGTACCAGGCCCCCCTGGTGCTGGGGGAGACCGGGCTCGGCCAGCGGTTGTACGACGTGAGCTTCGCGTTGGGCGCCGTCCTGTTCCTGGCCGCCGCGGTGCTGCTGGTCCAGCGCTGGCGGGCCGGGAGCCGCGCCTGGCGGCGCGCCGTCGCGCCGCTGCTGTGGACCGGCGCGCTGGCACTGGCGCTGCTCGCCGTGTTCAACGCCGACCAGTTCCTCGTCCGGCCGGTGGGCGTCGTGCCCATGTGGGCGTTCCGGGTGGCGTTCGTCGCCATCCCCTTCGCCTTCCTGGCGGTGCTGCTACGGGTCCGTCTCGCCCGCGCGTCCGTGGCCGAGCTGGTGGTCGAGCTCGAGGACGCCCGGCCGTCGGGGGCACTCCGCGACGCCTTGGCGCGAGCCCTCGGCGACCCCTCGCTGACGGTCCCCTACTGGCTGCCCGACCAGCAGCGCTACGTCGACCTGGACGGCCGTCCCGTGGAGCTTCCGGCCGGCGGTCAGGACCGCATGGCGACCGTGGTGGAGCGCGAGGGCCGCCGGGTCGCGGCCATCGTCCACGACCAGGCGCTCGGCGATGACCCGGGGCTCATCCGGGCCGCCGGTGCCGCGGCAGCGCTGGCGCTGGACAACGAACGCCTCCAGGCCGAGCTGCGCGCCCGGTTCGAGGAGCTGGAGGCGTCACGGGCGCGGATCGTGGAGGCCGCCGACCAGGAACGCATGCGGATCGAGCGGAACCTCCACGACGGCACCCAGCAGCGGCTGACCTCGATCGCCCTGGCGCTGGGCCTGGCCGAGTCCCAGCTCGCCTCCGACCCACAGGCTGCGCGGGCCAGTGTTCGGCAGGCCAAGCAGGCGCTGGAGACCGCGCTGGCCGAGCTCCGCGACCTGAGTCACGGCATCCACCCCAGCGTCCTGACCACCCGGGGGCTCGGCCCCGCGCTGGAGGACCTGGCCTACACCGCGTCGCTTCCGGTGACGGTCACGGCCGAGCTGAACGGCCGGCTGCCGGAGCGGGTGGAGGCGGGGGCCTACTACGCGGTCGCCGAGGGGCTCGCCAACATCGCCAAGCACGCCCACGCGTCCACGGCAGCCGTCGTCCTCGCCCGGGACCACGGCCGCCTGCTGGTGTCGGTGTGCGACGACGGGGTCGGGGGGGCGGACCCGACCCGCGGCAGCGGGCTTCGCGGCCTGACCGACCGCCTGCAGGCGCTCGGCGGGACCTTCGAGGTGGACAGCCCACCCGGCCGCGGTACCGAGCTTCGGGCGGCGATCCCATGCGAGTAGTGCTCGCCGACGACTCGGTCCTGCTCCGCGAGGGGGTGGCGCGGCTGCTGGGCGAAGCCGGCTTCCAGGTGGTCGGGCAGGCCGGTGACGCCGACGAGCTCCTCCGGCAGGTGGCGACGCACCAGCCCGACGTCGCCATCGTCGACATCCGCATGCCCCCCGAGACCGACGGCGGCCTCCGCGCGGCGCGCGAGATCCGCTCGGCCCATCCGCGGGTGGGCGTCCTGGTCCTGTCCCAGTATGCGCGCCCCAGCTACGCCTTCGAACTGCTGAGCGACAGCGCCGAGCGGGTCGGGTACCTGCTCAAGGACCGGGTCGCCGACCTGGCCGCCCTCGCCGATGCCGTCCGCCGCGTCGCCGGCGGCGGTTCGGTGCTCGACCCGGGTGGTCGTGTCCCAGCTGGTGGGACGGCCCCGGCAGGGCCACGACGCGCTCGAGCAGCTGAGCGAACGCGAACGCGAGGTCCTCGCGCTCATGGCCGAGGGCCGCTCCAACCAGGCGATCGCCGAGCGGCTGGTGATCACCGAACGCACCGTCGAGAAGCACGTCAACGGCATCTTCGCCAAGCTGCGGCTGCCGGCGAGCCCGGAGGACCACCGTCGGGTGCTCGCCGTGCTCGCCTACCTGCGCGCCTGATCGGCGGTTCGCGCTAGCCACACTCCAGAGCGTCGGGCTGTCCGCCGGCCGGGTTGGGAGCTAGCCGGCTGGTGCGGGACGCCCGCGTCGGCGACGGTGTCGCCACGGTAGGAGGCGGACATGGCAGGGCCATTGCGGCAGCTCCAGGCGCGTGTCCCGGGGTGGATGGTCGACGCCGGATGGGCGGCGGCGGTCGCGATCGTGACGACGATCGCGATCCGGGTGGCGCGCGAGCCGGGCGCCCAGGCTCCCGACCTGCTCGCCTACTCGCTGGGATGGACGATCGCCGCCCTGCTGCTGGCCCGCCGACGCTGGCCGGTGGCGGTGCTGGTGGCGTCGCTGGCCACCCTGGAGGTCTACTACACCCTCGACTACCCGGGCATCTCGGCGGCGGTGCCGCTCGCGGTGGCGCTGTACACCGCAGGGGCGGCCGGCCACCTGCGGTCGGCGCTGCTGGTCGCCGGCGTGGCCATGGGCGGGGCGGTCGTGTTCCTCCTGTTCGTGGACCCACCGCGGTCGCCGCTGCTGGCGCTGGAGGAGATCCTGCGGGACGGCTCGCTGTGGCTGGCGACGTTGCTGCTGGGCGACGCGGTCCACGCCCGCCACGCGCTGCGCCACGAGCGTCGGCTGGTCGAGGCGGAGCGGGCGCGGTCGGAGGGGCTGCTCCACAACCTGCTGCCGGTGGCCGTCGCCGAGCGGCTGAAACGGCACGAGGTGGTCGCGGACGCCTTCGGCGAGGTGACCGTGCTGTTCGCCGACATCGTCGACTTCACCGAGCACTCCCGGCGCACCACCCCGGAGGCGACGGTGACGCTGCTCAACGAGCTGTTCTCGGCATTCGACGCGCTGACCGGGGCAAGAAGGCTGGAGAAGATCAAGACGATCGGGGACGCCTACATGGTGGCCGGCGGCCTGCCCGACCCGGCGCCCGGCCACGCGGTCGCGGTGGCCGAGCTGGCCCTGGAGATGCTGGAGGTGGCGGCCCGCTGCCGCCTACCGGACGGCGGGCCGGTGCAGCTGCGAATCGGAGTCGACTCGGGGCCGGTGGTGGCCGGGGTCATCGGCAGCCGGAGGTTCAGCTATGACCTGTGGGGCGACACGGTCAACACCGCCAGCCGCATGCAGACGGCCGGGGTCGCGGGATGCATCCAGGTCACCCAGCGGGCCCGGCAACTGCTCGGGGACCGCTACCAGTTCCGCGAGCGCGGCCGGATCCAGGTCAAGGGCAAAGGGGAGATGCGCACCTACTTCCTGGTTGGACGGGCGGCCGACCACGGCATGGACGAGGTCCCGGCGCCCGATCTCGAACTTGCTGACGCTTGAAGAAGAGCGCCCATGACGAACCGACGAGTGCTGATCATCGGCGGCGGGATCGGCGGTCCGGTGGCCGCCATCGCCCTGCAGCGCGCGGGGATCGAGGCCATCCTGTACGAGGCCGCCGACGCGCCCGCGGACTACGCGGGGCTGTTCCTCAACATCTCGTCCAACGGCCTGGACGTGCTGCACACCCTGGACATCGATGCCGCCAGGCAGACCGACGGCGTCCGCATCCCACGCACGGTGATGTGGAGCGGCACCGGCAGGCGCCTCGGTGAGGTGGCCAACGGCATCCGGCTCCAGGACGGCACCGTCAGCGCCGCCGTCAGACGCGGCCTGCTCCAGCGGGTGCTGCGGGAGGAGGCCGAGCGACGCGGGGTCAAGGTCGAGTTCGGCAAGCGCCTTGACGGCTACCTGGCCGGTGCTGACACCGATGTCGTCGCCCGCTTCGCCGACGGCACCGAGGCCGAGGGAAGCGTGCTGGTCGGTGCCGATGGGATCCACTCGGCCACCCGCCAGGCGATGGACCCCGCCGCACCCAGGCCCACCTACACCGGGCTGCTCTCGCTCGGCGGCTACAGCCACGGCACGGCCATCCCGCCGACACCGGACACCCAGCACCTCGTCTTCGGCCGGCGGGCGTTCTTCGGCTACCTCGTGCCATCCTCCGGCGAGATCTGGTGGTTCGTGAACCTCCCACGGGCCGACGAGCCGTCCCGCGCCGAGCTTGCCGGGACCACCTCGGAGACCTGGAAGCGGCGCCTGCTGGACCTGTTTGCCGGCGACCTCGACCGCATCTCGGAGATCATCGGGGCCACGCACAGCGAGATCGGCGCCTCCACCGTGCACGACCTCCGCACCATCCCGACCTGGCATCGCGGCCCGGTCGTCCTGCTCGGTGACGCCGCGCACGCCACCTCGCCCAACGCCGGGCGGGGGGCGTCGCTGGCCATGGAGGACGGGCTGGTGCTGGCCAAATGCCTTCGCGACCTCCCCGACGTCACGCAGGCGTTGGCCGCCTATGAGCGGCTACGCCGCGAGCGCGCCGAGAAGGTGGTCGCCTACTCCCACCGGATCGGCCGGTCCAAGACGATCAGCAATCCGTTGGGGGTGTGGATCCGCGACCTGGCGATGCCGTTCGCGCTCAAACGCTTCGCCAACCCCAAGGCCCACGCCTGGATCTACACCTACCACGTCGACTGGGACGACAAGGTTGAGGACGATCCGCGCTAGGTGGGGTCCGAACGGGATCGCCCCCGAGCGCCCTCGCTCCCGGACGCCACCAGGGCGGCCCCGAACAGCATCGCCGTCAGCGGCGCGGCGCCGATCGCCCACCACCAGAAGAAGACGAACACCGACGCGACCAGCAGCCCAGTCCCAGCCCGGTGGCGAAGGCGCCCGCCCAGGCGACCCCGGGCCGCCGGGTGAGGTCGTCGGCCAACACCTGCCGACGCCCCACAGCCCGCCGGCCAGCAGCCCGGTCCCGGCCAGCAAGGGCGCCAGCGCCACCACATCGACCAGGGACAGCCCGTGGCCTGGGCTGATCGGGACCAGCACCGGCCCCTCCAGGCCTGCGGGGACGACGAACAGCAGCAACGCGAGGACGAACAGGCTCCCGCACCCCAGCAGCCATCTCATCCCGGCCCTTGGTGTGGTCACGAGGCCGCCTCCGCGATCAGCCGCATCCGTCGTCTCGCGCTCACTTTGTGGCCGCCAGTCCGACAGAGCAACCTGGACCGGTCGGCGGCGATGCGGTCACCACCGGTGGGCCACGATCACCCGTCCCGGACACCGCTGGCGGCGGTCTTCGCCGTGCACGATGGGCGGTGACAACGGGGCCCCCGACGACCCGGACGCGAGGAGTGCAGATGGAGCAGGACGGCACCGGGACCGAGGCTGACGGCGGGGCGCCGGCGTTAGGGCTGGTCGGGTTGGTCAAGCGGTTCGGGACGACGACCGCGGTGGACCATGTCGACCTGACGGTGCCTCCGGGGTTGTTCTTCGGGCTGGTCGGGCCCAACGGCGCCGGCAAGACCACGACGCTGTCGATGGCGGTGGGACTGCTGCGCCCCGACGGCGGCAGTGCCCGGATCTTCGGGATCGACGTGTGGGCCGATCCGGTGGCCGCCAAGCGGCTCATCGGGGTCCTACCCGACAACATGGCCCTGCCGGAGCGCCTCACCGGCCGGGAGCTGCTCACCTACCTGGGCCAGCTGCGCGGCCTGGCCCCGGCCACGGTGGCCGCGCGGACCCAGGAGCTGCTGGAGGTGCTGGAGCTCACCGAGGCCGAGCGGACCCTGGTGACCGACTACTCGGCCGGGATGCGCAAGAAGATCACCCTGGCCACCGCCCTGCTCCACACCCCGAGGCTCCTGGTGCTGGACGAGCCGTTCGAGGCGATCGACCCGGTGTCCGCGGCCACCATCCGCGTGATCCTGCAGCGCTTCGTCGAGGCAGGCGGGTCGGTGGTGCTGTCCAGCCATGTGATGGCCCTGGTCGAGCAGCTCTGCGACCACGTCGGGGTGATCGCCAAGGGACGCCTGGTCGCCTCGGGGGCCCTCGACCAGGTGCGCGGCGACGGCTCCCTGGACGACGCCTTCGTCCGGCTGGTCGGCGCCCGCATCACCACCGAGGGCCTGTCGTGGCTGGCGTCCTGACCGCCGGCCCCGCCGACGCACCCGCCCGAGAGGTGGCCGGCGCCCTGATCGGCATGCGCCGGTCGCTGGCCCGCAACTCGCCCGGCGGGTCGGGCACGGTCGTCGGCGTCCGGGCCGTCGGGTTGCTGCTGGGCATCGGCACCCTTCTGCTCGGCCTGGTCCGCTTCGAGGACGCGAGCCGCATGGTCGACCTTCTGGCCACCGTCGGCCTCGTCTGGCTGCTCGGCTGGGTCATGGGGCCGATCGTGGTCCGCGGCGCCGGCCTGGGCCTGCGGCCTGAGTGGTTCGCGCTGCTACCGCTCTCCCCGCGCCGCCTGGCCGCCGGGCTGCTCGGTGCCTCCTTCGTCGGGTTCGCCCCGGCGGTCACCCTGGTCGCCTTCGCGGCCCTGGTGGTGGCCGCGGCCCGGCTCGGGGTGGCCCCGGTCCTGGTCGCGCTGCCGGCGACGCTCCTGCAGCTGGGGCTGGTGGTGGTGCTGTCGCGGGTCGTGGTGACCGCGCTGGGCGCCACCCTGAGCTCCCGCCGCGGCCAGGAGCTGGGCGGGCTCCTCACCGCCGTGACCATCGCGCTGGCCTCGGGCGGCTGGTCGCTGGCCGCCGTGATCGGCCAGCAGCTGGCCGCCGGGCCATCATCCGCGGTCGCCACGGTCC
>Ga0075434_100003876_pt1 | contig 13387 bp, 17 predicted proteins | sample RhiMethybrSRZTD3_FD_75298 | JGI IMG/M metagenome (GOLD analysis project Ga0075434, IMG submission 75298) | Populus rhizosphere microbial communities from Tennessee, USA - Rhizosphere MetaG P. TD hybrid SRZTD3 | ecosystem: Host-associated > Plants > Roots > Rhizosphere > Soil | place: USA... | reverse complement strand
ACGGCTTTTCTCGTCCACAACAGCCTGTGGATAACCGACATGTAAAACGGTCCGGCTATACTCGCCGACGGCCGGCCGAGTCGCCGGCTCCTTACTATGAAACGGACCTATCAGCCCAACGTGCGCAGGCGGAAGCGGAAGCATGGCTTCCGCGCCCGCATGGCGACCCGCGCCGGCCAGGCGATCCTGAAGCGCCGGAGGGCGAAGGGCCGTAAGCGCCTCGCGGCGTGAGTCGTTGCAGCGCCGGAATCGTCTTTCCCGCTCGCGCGACTTCGACGCTGTCTACCGGCACGGCCGGTCGGTCTCGACGCGATTCCTGACCCTCTACTGGTTCCAGCGCGAGGAGGCGATCGGCGACCCGCGCCTCGGCTTCGCGGTGCCGAAGGCTGTCGGGAACGCCGCCGTCCGCAACCGGATCAGGCGCCAGCTCCGTGAGATCGTCCGCGTGAGGCTGGAGGGCAAGCCACCGGCCCACGACTACGTTCTCGTCGTGCGCCAGGGCCTCCCGGAGGCCGTCGAGGCGAACGGGCACGAGTGGCTCGAAGCACGGGTCGACGAGGTGCTCGGGAAGGCGGCTGCATGAGGGCGCTCGCCATCGCACCGATCCGTCTCTACCAGCTGATCGTCTCCCCGCTCTTGCCGGCCAATACCTGCAAGTACCACCCGAGCTGCTCGGAGTACGCGGTGCTCGCGATCCGCAAGCACGGCGTCCTCCGCGGCCTGGCGATGGCGGCGTGGCGGCTCCTGCGCTGCAACCCGTGGTCGCACGGGGGAGTGGACTACCCGTGATCGTAAGCTCGGCCCTGATCGTCTTCGGCATCCTGACGCCGCTCGAGAACGTGCTGAAGTCGATCCTCGACTTCTTCCATTCGAACATCGGGCTCCCGTGGGCGTGGTCGATCGTCGCGCTGACGATCGTCGTCCGGATCGTGCTCGTGCCGTTGACGGTGCGGCAGATCCACTCGATGCAGTCGCTGCAGGCGCATGCGCCGGAGATGAAGGAGATCCAGCGCAAGTACAAGGGCGACCGTCAGAAGCTGAACGAAGAGCTGATGAAGTTCTACAAGGAGAACCACATCAACCCGGCGGCGTCGTGCCTGCCGCTCGTGGCGCAGTTCCCGGTCTTCATCGCTCTCTACTTCACGCTCAAGCACCAGTCGGCGCACATCACCGGGTCGTGGCTGTACATCGTCCCGAACATCTCCGCGAAGGCGACCTCGCACTGGTCGGGGTACCTGCTGCTCGCCATCTACGCGGGCTCCCAGATCGCGTCGACCTACTTCATGGGCTCGACGATGGACAAGACGCAGCGGCGGATCATGATGTTCCTGCCGATCATCTTCATCACGTTCGTCGCGCAGTTCCCGATGGGCCTGATCCTCTACTGGATGACGACGAACCTGTGGACGGTCGGGCAGGGTCTCGTCACCCGCAGCCTCGTGCCCAAGCCGGCTGCGGCGAGCGCCGCGCCGATCGGGCCGAAGCGCTCCTCGCGCACGCCGCCGAAAGCGGACACCGGGGGGAACGGCGCCGCTGCCGAGAAGGCTCGCACGGCGCCGGCGACGCCTGCCCAGACACGGCGCGTCAAGAAGAAGAAGGGCGGCGCCAGGCGGTGAGCGACGAGGTCTCCGTGGAGGCGACCGGGGAGACCGTCGGCGAGGCGAAGTGGAAGGCTCTGCGCGATCTCGAGCGTGTCGCGCCGGGCCTCGACAAGTCGAGCGTGCGCTTCCAGGTCGTCTCCGAGGGCGAGCGCGGGCTGCTCGGCGTCGGGTACACGCCGGCCCGCGTGATCGCGAGCGTGCCGGCGGTCGACGCGGAGCCGGCTCCCCGCGCCCGCGAAGGCGAGTCCGAGCTCGAGACGCGGATCCGCGTGCTCGTCGAGACGGTCGTCGGGGCGATGGGCATCGGTGCGCGCGTGGACGTGCGCGAGACGGACGACGAGCTGCTCGTCTCTTGCAACGGCGCCGACCTCGGTCTCCTGATCGGCAAGCACGGCCAGACGATCGACGCGCTCCAGTACGTCGCCAACGCGTCGTCGTTCCGGTCGAGCGCTGGGAAGCCCGTGACGATCGACGCTGCCGGGTACCGGGACCGCCGGCGCGCCACGCTCGAGGCGATCGCGCTGCGCGCCGCCGACCAGGCCGTCGCGGGCGAACGGGTGCGGCTGGACCCGATGACGGCGATGGAGCGGAAGGTCGTGCACGAGCGGCTGAAGGCCGTCGAGGGCATCGAGACGTCCAGCGAGGGGACGGAGCCGAACCGCTACGTCGTCGTCTCTCCATCTTTAGGAGAGCCCACGCCGGGACAACCTTGAGTCGCCCGGCCGCCCTCAGCCGCGCCAGGCCGCGTCCTCGGTCGCCCCGATAGGCTCCGCTATCGAAGCTCCCTGCGTCCTTGCCTGACACGCCTGAGGTCACCCGGTCGACGAAGGACGTCCCGGCGTGGGCTCTCGACTGGCTGGCGGCGGTCGTCGCGACTCCGGGCCTGACGTCGCTTCGCGACCTCGACGAGGCACGTCGCGTCCTGCTCGACGACTCGTTGCGCGGGGCGGAGCTGGTCGAGGCGTTCGAGGGTCCCCTCCTCGACGTGGGCTCGGGCGGAGGCGCGCCGGGGATCCCACTTGCCCACGCCGACCCGGCGCGCGAGGTCGTCCTCCTGGAGGCCGAGCGGAGGAAGTGCGAGTTCCTCGAGCGGTGGGCGCCGCCGAACGCGCGTGTCGTCTGGGGACGAGCCGAGGAGCAGGAGAACGACTGGGCGGGCGTAGCGGTCGCGAAGGCGCTCGCGCAGCCGCCGACCGCGGTCGAATGGTGCCTGCCCCTCGTCCGCGAGGGCGGCGCCGTCGTCCTCTGGGTCGGCCCGTCGGCGGAGCGGGAGCGCGTCGCGGCGGTCGCGGCGCGGATCGCCGGCGAGCTCGACGCCGCGCCCGACGGATTCCTCGTCGTCCGCAAGACTGGGCCGACGCCGGAGGGCTTCCCGCGGCGCGTCGGTGTGGCCAAGAAGCGTCCGCTTGCCTGACTAGATTGACCTCGTGTCGGCGAAGGTCTACGCGTTCGCGAACCAGAAGGGCGGCGTCGGCAAGACGACCACGGCGATCAATCTTGCCGCCTGCCTCGCGGAGGCGGGCGAGCGCGCGCTCGTCGTCGACCTCGACCCACAGGCCAACGCGACCTCCGGGCTCGGCATGCGAGCGAACGGGAGCTCGACGTACGACCTGCTCGACGGTGCACCGCTCTCCTCGCTCGCGCAGCCGACGGCGTTCGCGAACCTCTTCCTCGTCCCCTCGCAGCCCGAGCTCGCGGGCGCGGCGGTCGAGCTCTCGCACCGCGACGACGGCGACCGCTATCTCGCTGACGCGCTGCAGCAGGCGGAGGGCTTCGACTTCGTCCTGCTCGACTGCCCGCCGTCGCTGGGGCCGCTCACGGTGAACGCGCTCGCGGCAGCCGACCGCGTGGTCGTGCCGGTGCAGACGGAGTACTACGCCCTCGAGGGTCTCGCGCAGCTCGTGCAGTCGATCAACCTCATTCGCACGCGGCTGAACCCGAGGCTCGCGATCGCGGGCGTCCTGCTCACGATGGTGGACACGCGCACACGGCTCTCCGCCGACGTCGAGGCGGAGGTGCGCAACCACTTCGGCGAGCTGGTGTTCGATGCCGTCGTGCCGCGCTCCGTTCGCATCGCCGAGGCGCCGAGCCACGGCCTGCCGCTGACGCACTACGACCGGCGCTCGCGCGGTGCCGAGGCCTACTGGAAGGTGGCGATGGAGCTTGTCGGGCGTTCCTAGGAGAGGCCTTGGCCGCGGCTTCGAGGTCCTGATCGGCGGCGGCTCGCCCGAGCTTGCGCAGCTCGCGGTCGCGGACATCCATCCGAACGTGCGCCAGCCGCGCAAGCGATTCGACACCGAGGCGGTCACGGGGCTCGCGGAGTCGATCAAGGCGCAGGGCCTCATCCAGCCCGTCGTCGTCCGGCCCCGGCTCGGCGGCGGCTACGAGCTGATCGCCGGCGAGCGGCGCTGGCGTGCAGCACGCGAGGCCGGGATCGAGACGGTGCCCGCCGTCGTGCGGGAGGCCGACGACCGCGAGACACTCTTGCTCGGGCTCGTCGAGAACGTGGCGCGGGAGGACCTCTCGCCCGTGGAGGAGGCGCGCGGCTATGCGCTGCTGCTCGACGAGTTCGGGCTTTCGCTCGGCGAGGTCGCCGAGCGCGTCGGGAAGTCGAAGCCCGCGGTCTCGAACCGCGTTCGGCTCCTCGAGCTGCCCGAGGACGTGCTCGACCTCGTCGGTCGCGGTGAGCTGACCGAGGGCCACGCGAGGGCGGTGCTCGCGGTGCCGGACAACGACGGGCGCCGCCGGCTGGCGCGGCGGATCGCAAAGAGCGGGATGTCGGTCCGGGCAGCCGAGCGGGCAGCGCGCCTCGAGGGTGCACGAACGCGCGCTCGGCGGACGGCGACGGTCGATCCCGCCCTTGCCGCACGGATCAAGGAGGCGATGCGGCTCCTGACCGGGTTCGAGGCGAACGTGGGAGCGGGCGGCGTCCACGTCCCGGTCGACTCCGAGGTCCAGCTCGAGGAGCTCGCCGAGGCCCTCGAGCGGCTCGTACGCCCGTAACCGTCCCGGCCCCCCGGGCGTTCCACCCGTGTGGACGGCCTCTGGCTGCAGGACATCGAGTCGCTCGAGGCGATCTCCCAGGACGAGGACACCCGGAAGCTCTTCCTGCGGATGGCGCACCTGAGCCAGAACGGCCGGCTGAAGCCGTTCCTCCGCGAGCTCGAGGAAGACGACGACCTCGACGGCGAGACCAAGGTCATGGTCGCCGAGATCGCGTGCGACCATAGTCTCCTGCTCGCGGTCGAGGACTACGTCCACCGCACGCGCGCGCTCCATTAGCCTTCTTCCGGATGGACCCGGACGAGCCGAAGACGGAGGCCTTCGAGGTCCCGCCGGCCGAGGAGTCGCCGGCGACGTGGGAGACGGCGAAGCCACGGTACTTCGGCGTGACGCCGCGGGGGATCGCCGCGGTGCTGGCGGCATTCGCGTTCGGAGCGGGCGTCGTCCTCGTCGTCGCAGGCGAGCTCGTCGTCGGCATCCTCCTGCTCGCCGCCGCGTTGCTCCTCGCAGCGCTCTGGCTCGAGCAGGCACGACGGCAGCGCGAGTCGAGCGCCTTCGACCGCGTCGCCGCTGCGGCGGTCGACCACACGCGCGCGGTCGCGGGCCTCACCGGCGCATCGGTACGGGCGTGGACGACGGCGGGACGCGAGATCACGCGTCTGCGGCTCGAGGCGAGCCGACTCGCGCGGCAGCGCGCGCAGCTCCAGTACGCGCTCGGCGGCGCGGCGTACGCGAACGACGAGGCGGCGGTCGTACGCCTGCGCGGCGAGCTCGAGGCGGTCGACGCGCGCCTGCAAGCTTGCGTCGCGAAGGCGAACGACGCGGTCGAGCAGATGCGCGCGACGAGGGCGCGCGAGCGGCTCGCGGTCGCGCCGACCGAAGTCAGCCGGCCCGACGATGCGCCGTCGTAGGCATGCGCGAGCTGCAGACAGGGATCTGGCACTGGCAGGCGCCGCACCCGGAGTGGGACGGGCCCGAGGTTTCGTCGTTCGCGATCGACGACGGGGAGCGACTGCTCCTGTTCGATCCGATCGCGACCCCGACGCTCGTCGACGAGCTGGCGGCCGGCCGCGTGCCGGTCGTCGTGCTCACCTCCCCGTGGCACGAGCGCGACGCGCGGGACGCTGTCGAGCGGCTCGGCGCGCACGTCTATGTGCCCCCGCCGGAGGAGGGGAACGACGATCCGATCCACGGCGAGGTGTTCACCTCGGGCGCCCGGCTGCCGGTCGGCGTCGAGGCCTACCCGGGACGGGAGCCGAACGATCTCATGCTGTGGGTCGAAGCTCGCCGCGCGCTCGTCTCCGGCGACACGCTCGTGGACGTCGGCGGCGGGCTCGAGCTGAGGGACGACTGGCTGCCGGCGGGCGCGACGCGCGAGGACACGCTCGCCGCGCTGCGGCCGCTGCTCAGCCTTCCGGTCGAGCTCGTCCTTGCGACCCACGGCGGGGTATTCGATCGCCCCGCGCTCGAGCGGGCGCTTGCCTGACGGCCCGCGCGCTGTCGCGGTCGTTGAGCGATGCGGCGCGTGAGCTTCACACCGCTGCCGCCGAGCTCCGAGTCGTTACCGAAGGCGAACGCGAGCTTGCGCGAGCAGATCGATGGGCGATCCTGGATTCGAACCAGGGACCTCCGCCTTATCAGAGCGGCGCTCTAACCAGCTGAGCTAATCGCCCGCGCGGCCGCATGATACCGGCGCCGCGTTTGCCCCACAGAGCGGGGGTAATCTAGGGGGCGAATGGTCGAGATGTCCATCTACGGCGTCTCCTTCGACCTCGTCGGCAAGCAGCCGATCGTGCTCCTCAAGACGGCCGAAGGGAACCGCTACCTGCCGATCTGGATCGGCCACTCGGAAGCGGCCGCGATCCTGATGAAGCTCCAAGGCGCGACTGCGCCGCGGCCGCTGACGCACGATCTGCTCGTGAACATGCTCGGCGAGCTCGACGTTGAGGTCGTGCGCGTGACCGTCACCGAGCTCCGCGAGAACACCTTCCACGCGTCGATCACGATCGCGCAGAACGGCAACGAGGTGGAGATCGACTCGCGCTCCTCCGATGCGATCGCCGTCGCCGTGCGCGCGCACGCGCCGATCTTCGCCGCCGACGAGGTGATCGAGGAGTCGGCGATCGAGATGGAGGGCGACGAGGTCAACGAGGAGGAGATCGTCGACCAGTTCAAGCGGTTCCTCGACGAGGTGTCGGCCGAGGACTTCGTCGAGGCCGAGGTCGAGGGCGACGTCGAGGGCGACGCCGAGGAGACCGAGGAAGAGGACTGACTAGCCGAGCTCTCGCTTGGTGAGCGCGAGCACCTCGGCATAGAGCGCGCGAAGCCCGTCGTCGCTGAGCGGGCCCGGGTTCCGCCGCAACTGCTCGTCGAACATCGAGCGCTCGCGGTCCGGGTCGACGAACGCGACGCCGTTCTCCTCCTTGTGCCGCTTGATCTGCGCGACGAGCTCGAGCCGCCGGTTGAACGCGTCGATGATCGACGTGTCGACGCCCGTGACCTCCTCGCGGAGTCGCTCGAGCTCCGGGTCCGTGTTGCTCACCGTCGCAATCTAACGGTGTGTCCTAACGGTGCGTCGTCACCGCGGCGACGAGCGCGAGCAGATTGAACGTCGAGTGGACGAGCATCCCGGGGAAGACGCTGTCCGTCTGCTCGCGCAGCCAGCCGAGCGCGCAGCCGAAGACGATGATGATGGGCAGTGCGATCAGGAGGCCGTGCGAGAGGCCGAACAGGATCCCGGTCCCGAGGATCGCGATCGCCGCGCCGTACGGGCGCAGCAGGTAGAAGCCGAGCCCGCGGAACGTCGTCTCCTCCACGAACGGAACGACGGTGCAGACGATGATCCCGTTGACGAAGTACTGCGCGGCGTGGCTCGGCTGCCAGCGCGTCGGCGTCAGCCCCTGCTCGTTCCCGGGATGAACGAAGGCGATGTACACGAACTCGAAGACCTGGATCGCGAAGAACGCCGCGACCGCGAGCCCGATCGAGCGCCACTTGAGCGACGGGAGCCGCCAGCCGAGCCGCATCGGGTTGAAGCCCGCGATCGCGACGACGATCAGCAGGAAGACCGCCTCCTGGATCAGCGACGCCGCAGCGAACGACCACTTGTACAGCGGCTCGCTCTCCTGGCCGCCCGAGGCCCGGCCGGCGTACTGGACAAGGATGAAGAACCCGACGAGCGTCAGCCAGAGCGCAAGCCGCCGTTGTTCGTCCCTACGATTCGGCTCGATGGCTGAGCGGTCGTTCACTCCGGACGAGGCTAACAACGCCCTGAGCGAGGTGCGGCCCGTCGCGGAGCGGCTCGTCGCTGTGCGCGCGCGCATGCGCGAGCTGGAGCAGACCCAGGGCGCGCTCGTGATCGCGATCGGCGGAAACGGCGGCGGCTACGCGGCGAGCGACCTGAACGCCGCCCAGACGGAGCTCGTCGGGCTCGCAGACGCGGCGATCGCGTGCGTGCAGCGGCTCGAGGAGCTGGGCGTGGAGCTGAAGGATCTCGACCTCGGCCTGCTCGACTTTCCCTCCGAGCGGGACGGCCGGCCCGTGTTGCTCTGCTGGCACGTGGGGGAAGAGTCCGTCGCGTTCTGGCACGGTCTCGAAGACGGGTACGCGGGCCGGAAACCGATCGACTGGAGCGAATAGGCACTGATGTCCCACCACTTCTGGACGCGGCTCGTGATCGTCGCCGTCGTCATCACGGGAACGGCGCTGCTCGCGAAGGCCGTGGACTGGCGCATCGCACGTCTGCAGCTCGAGCCGGGGCAGGAGACGCGCTACCGCGTGCTCCGGCAGTCGGTCTTCACCGCGATCGTCTTCGTCGGCGTCGTCTCGGCGCTGCTCGTGATCCCGCAGGTGCGCGCGGTTGCGGGGGGCGTGCTCGCCTCCTCGGCCGTGATCGGCCTCGTGATCGGCTTCGCGAGCCAGCGCACGATCGGGAACGCCGTGGCCGGGATCCTGATCGCGATCACGCAGCCGCTCCGTCTCGGCGATCGCGTCACGGTCCAGGGGACGGAAGGGATCGTCGAGGAGATCGGCCTCACCTACACGTGGATCCGGACGCCCGACAACGACCGCCTCGTCGTCCCCAACGAGAAGCTCGCGTCGGACAGCCTTCGGAACTCGACGATCCGCAGCGAGCAGAGCCTCGCCGAGGTGAAGATCGAGGTCCCGGTGGGCGCGGACTTGCGCGCTGTGGTGAACTCTCTGGGGTCGAAAGCCGACGAGGTATACGTGACCGATCTGGCGGACAAGGCGACGATCGTCCTGCGCAAGCGGATCCCGCTGCACGAAAACCTCCAGCACGCGGAGAGCGAGCTCCGCCTCGCCGCGGCCGAGCGGCTCAGGGAGATCGAGGTGACCGACCAGTGAGCCCGCGCGACCGGCCGCGCCGCCGCCGGGGCGACGAGCTCGAGCTCATCCTCGCCCAGCGGGGCCGGAAGCGGAAGCGCGCCGCGCGCGTCCGCAGGCGCCGTCGCGCCGGGCTGATCTCGGCCGTCGTATTGGCCGCGCTCGCCGTCGTCCTCGTCTCGATCGGGTTCGGCGCCGGCACCGCTTTCTCCGCGAGCTGCGACCTGACCTCGCTTCGCCCTGTCGAGATCGGCCAGAACTCGTTCGTCTTCGCCGCCGACGGCTCATTGCTCGGGTCGATCCCGGCTGAGCGGAACCGCGAACCGGTGGCGACGAGCCAGATGTCGAAGTGGCTGCCGCTCGCGACGGTCGCGATCGAGGACCGCCGCTTCTGGCGGCACGGCGGCGTCGACTACGTGGGCATCGCACGCGCCGCGTGGAAGGACGTGACCGCCGGGAAGGTCGTCCAGGGCGGTTCGACGATCACACAGCAGCTCGTGCGCAACCTCTACATCGGCCAGGAGAAGACGTTCAACCGGAAGATCAAGGAGGCCTGTCTCGCGATCAAGCTCGCGCGGAAGCGGTCGAAGCCCTGGATCCTCAACACGTACCTCAACAGCGTCTACTACGGCAACCACGCCTACGGCGTCGAGGCTGCGGCGCAGACCTACTTCTCGAAGAACGCAAGCCGTCTGACCCTGCTGCAGGCGGCGCTGCTCGCCGGGCTGCCGCAGGCGCCGAGCGACTACGACCCGTACCACAACCCGGAGGCCGCGCTCGACCGGCGCAACGAGGTCCTGCGCGCGATGCTCACAGCCGGCGCGATCACGCCCCGCCAGTACGCGCAGGGGATTCGCGCGACCTCGCTCGGCCTGCACCCCGGCCGCATCTACACGAGCATCAAGCAGCCGTACTTCTTCTCCTACGTGATCGACGAGCTCGACAAGCAGTACGGCTCGAACACGGTGCGCCAGGGCGGCCTGAAGGTCTACACGACGATCGATCCGCGACTGCAGCGGCTCGCGAACAAGGCAATGCGCGACATCCTCCCGTATCGCTCGGACCCGGCCGCCGCGATCGTCTCCGTCGAGCCCGGCACCGGTGCGATCCGCGCGATGACGGCGCTCGTCCGCAAGAACGGCAACCAGTTCAACCTGGCCGCGCAGTCGGCACGTCAGGCCGGGTCGACGTTCAAGACGTTCGTGCTCGCCTCCGCGATCGAGAAGGGCATCGACCCCGACTCGACCTACTACACCTCGGCGCCGTTCACGTGCTCGAGAGGGCCGTGGTGTGACATCAAGCCGTGGGAGGTGCACACCTACGACAACACCTACAAGGGCTCGCTCTCGATCACGCACGGCACGCTCTCGTCGGACAACACCGTGTATGCGCAACTCACGCTCGATGTCGGCCCGCGGTACGTCTGGCAGATGGCCCACCGGCTCGGCGTCCGCCTCTCGCCGGACAAGCCGGTTGCATCGATCGGTCTCGGCGCGCTCGCCGTCTCGCCGCTCGACATGGCGGCTGCGTACGCGACGTTCCCGGCGATGGGCATCTACGCGAAGCCGATGGCGATCACCAAGGTGATCCTGCCCGGCGGCCGCGTCGACACGGGCTCCGGCTGGGGCAAGCCGCAGACGAAGCGCGCGCTCTCAGAGGGGGTCGCCTGGAAGGTGACGGACGTGCTGAGCCAGAACGCGCTCTACGGGACCGGCGCCGGCTCGGGTGACGGCATCCACCCGAACGCCGGCAAGACCGGGACGACGGAGAACCACGCCGACGCCTGGTTCGACGGGTACACCCGTCAGCTCGCGACCGTCGTCTGGATGGGCTACCAGAGCGGCGAGATCCCGATGCTGAGCGTGCACGGGCTCGAGGTCGCGGGCGCGACCTTCCCGGTGCCGATCTGGCACGAGTACATGGCCGCGGCGCTCTGGCACCACAAGATCCTCGGCTTCGAGGTGCCGGACAAGTACCCGGTGTACCGCCCGTTCACGAAGGGCGACTACGGCAGCTTCAGCTACTCGACGCCGACGTACACGCAACCCTCGACGCCGCAGTACACGCCGCCTCCGCCGCCTGCTCCCACGACGACGACGCAGGCCCCGACCCCGACCCCGACCCCGCCGCCTCCACCTCCGCCGCCGCCTGCGCCCGCGGGGCCGGCGGCGGTCGCGCCCGCGCCGAAGCCGAGGGCCACACCCGTCGCGGCCCCCACCGCTTCGCCGCCGCCCGCTCCACCGGTGACGCCTGCGGCCTCGCCCGACGAGCCCCCGGGCGGCCCTGGCCGCACGCCCTGACGCCGCGCCGATCGCCGGCGCGGCGACGCTCGCCCTCGTGGCCGGGTGTGTTGCCGTCGCCTGGCTCCCGCGCTCGCCGCTCGAGCCGGTCGGCGGCGGCCTCGCGCACGGCGAGGGTCGGCTCGGCCTCCTCTTCGTCGTGCTGCTCGCGGCGGCGTTCGCCGCCTACATCGTCGGCCTCGCTCTCGTCCGGCGCGGCGCGCGATTCGCTCCGGTGTTCGCGCTCGCCTGCGCCATCCAGCTCGCGCCGCTCGCCGGGCCGCTCCTGATCTCCACGGACGCGTGGACCTACTGGAGCTACGCGCGCCTGCACGACCCGTACTCGGAGACGCCGTCGCAGGACCCGGTCTCCGCGCCGCACGCGGGCGCGGCGTACCTGCACTCGACGTCCGTCTACGGCCCCGCCTTCTCGCTCGCATCGAAGCCGGTGGGGCTGACGGAGTCTGCGAGCCTCGCGGCGTGGACGTTCAAGACCACGGCGGCCGTCTTCGTCCTGCTCACGACGTGGCTGGTGGCTCGGGGCCGTGCGTTCGCGGCCGCGCTCGTGGGCTGGAACCCGGTCGTCGCGGTGCACTTCGCGGGCGGCGGGCACAACGACGCGCTGATGGTCGCGCTGGTCGCGGTCGCGCTCGCGCTCGGCGACCGCGGCCGCACGCCTGCGGCGGGCGTCGCCTGGGCGCTCGCGGTGCTCGTGAAGTGGGTCCCGCTCCTTCTCCTGCCGCTCCGTGGCCTCGAGGCTCGCGCGCACGGTCGGCGGATCGACCACCTCGGCTTCGCAGTCACGACGGTCGTGACGCTTGCGGTCGCGACCGCGCTCTGGCGGTTCCACTGGCTGCATGCGCTCGTGCCGCTCGCCCGCGACGCAGCCCGGCGCACGTCGTACGCGCTCCCGAGCCGGACCGGCCTCCCGTGGTGGGTGTTCGTGGCCGCGTATGTGGTCGCGTACGCCTGGCTCCTCGCGCAGGCCGCACGCGGTCGTGCACGGCTGGGACTCGCGTTCGCCCTCCTCCTGCCTGCACTGCCGTACCTGATCGCGTGGTACGTCCTCTGGCCGCTCGCGCTCTCGGCCCGCGACGACGACGGCCTCGCGATCGTGCTTTCGCTCACCCTTTGCGCCTACCTGCTACCGCAGCGCATCCCGGTGTAGGACGTCTGCCCAGCGCTCGCCGAGAACGCGGCGGCTCGCCCGCTCCTCGTAGACCTGCCGGCCGCGCGCGGCGATCCGCAGGCGCCGCGCCTCGTCGCTGGTCAGCTCGCGTAACGCCGCGGCGAGCGCGCCGGCGTCGCCCGGCGGCACGAGCACGGCCGACTCGTCGTCGAGCAGCTCGCGCACGGCCGGCGTGTCGGCGGTGACGACCGGCGCCCCGGTCGCCAGGCCGTCGAACACGGTCGCCGGGATGGCGCGCGAGTAGCCGAAGCCGCCGAGGACGATGCCGGCGTGGCCGAACGCGAGCCCGCGCTCGTCCAGCGGGATCTCGGGTGCGTCGACCATCCGCACGGGAAGCTCCGGGACCATCCTGGCGGCATCCTCGACCACCTCGTGCGAGGCGTCGGCGATGTACAGCGCCGAGAACGGATACGCCGGCGCCCAGGTCTCGCAGAACACGTCCTCGTTTGCGCCGAGGAAGACCGCCTCGGTGCTCTTCGCGCCGAGGCTCTCGAGGTAGGCCGCCTCCGCGTGCGTTCCACACACGACGAGGTCGGGGAGGCGCAGCGCGCGACTGTCGACGACGCGGAGGACGGTCGCGGCGGTCGAGCGCGGGCGATACCGGTTGCGCACCTCGACGAGCTCGTTCTCGAGCGACAGCACCGCGTCGAATACGAGCGGGGTGTCACGCGCGACGCGGCGGGCGCGCGGCACGTCGAAGTGGCCGGGGTAGCCGACGATGACGACGTCGAAGTCGCGGCGTCTCGGCGCGCTCAGCCGCGTCTCGGCGCCGAGCACGCTCAGGGCTCCGCGCAGACCGCCGTGCCGGATGGGAACTTGGCGCTCGACGACCTCGACGCCCGCGGTGCGCATTGCCGCGATCGCGTTCGCGTTCCGCGGATGCTCGCGGTCGTACGTTCCGAAGTAGAGCGCCCTCACGGGCCCGGGAGCGGCGCGGTCGTGGTCGCGGTCGTATCGGTGGTCGTCGCCGT
>Ga0075434_100003872_pt1 | contig 13392 bp, 11 predicted proteins | sample RhiMethybrSRZTD3_FD_75298 | JGI IMG/M metagenome (GOLD analysis project Ga0075434, IMG submission 75298) | Populus rhizosphere microbial communities from Tennessee, USA - Rhizosphere MetaG P. TD hybrid SRZTD3 | ecosystem: Host-associated > Plants > Roots > Rhizosphere > Soil | place: USA... | reverse complement strand
AGGAGATCGCGTATTGGATCTCGGAACGCGGTCCTGAGAAGATCATCCTTGCGGTTGCGAAAGGCAATGCGCGCTGGGACCACGACGCGGGTGCGTTCGATCCGGGGTCCGATTCGCTCCCCGTGATTCTCCACACGGCGTTCAAGCAGGTGCCGCTGTTCGTCGACCTGCGTGGCTTGGACCCGACCAACTGCCACCTGCGCGACCCGTTGTTCCGCGACAAGGTGGCGACCATCGCGAGCGCCCTTCACGGGAGGTCCAAAGACGAGTTGTACGGCATGCAGGTATCGGCGCTCATCAGATCCGAGGCGGAGTTGATGGCACGTGATGCGCAGACCGCGTTGGCGGAGCGTTCGTCGGACCGCGCGCTTCTGCTCGCGGCACACGCGTTGTGGATGACGGAGGCCCAGGGCGAAGCCCGGGTGCCGGAGGCCGAGTTCGCTCTGCGGCGGGCTCTGTGCCGGGCTGGCGGCCAACCGCTCGGTCGACTCACAGCCCAAACGCAGCGGGCGTATTCCCTGAGCTTCGATGGGCGGTGGTTGTGCACGGTGCACCTAGGTGACGAAGGCCGGCTCTGGGCTCTAGGGGCGGCCGACGATTCGGCTCTTGAGCCCGCGTCGGTCTGGCACATCCCGACGCCGTCCCGGGTCAGGTTGAGCAGCGACGGATCATGGGCCGTCGCAGTGAGGGAGGCGCCCGACACGGACGCCGGCACCGAGGTCGAAATTTGGAGCCTTCGTGTCAGCCCACCCGACCGAACGGCGTTCGCCTGCGGCGGCACGGTTGTGGCGGCCGAGGTGAGTGGAGAGGGCGAGTACCTTGCACTGTCCACCGTCGCTCCGACCAGCTTTCAAGTGTGGCATCTGCCAACGGAGGAGGGCGGCGAGTCCGGCGTCCCGCAACCTGACGCGCCATCGCGCGTGTTGTGTTCATCCGATGCGCTGGTGGAGCGATTCGCGTTGTCGACGTTGGGCTCGGCGTTGTGCACCATCTGTGGAAACGACGTCACGGTGTGGCACCTTGGGAAAATGGAGGCCGACGTACGTGCCCATGTCTTCCACGAGACGGCCCCGATCGAGGACTTCCACGTGTCTCCGGCGGGCGACACGGTTCTCATGGTCGCGAACAAGACGCCTCAGGTGGTCAGGTTGGATGCTGAGGGCGAGCCGCAGCGCACCGTCATCCACGAGCTGGACGACGACATCGTGCATCGGGTCGAGGTGAGTCCAGACGGCCGTTCGGGCTTGCTGATGTCGGGTTCCGGTCCCTCGTACGTCGTCGACTTGAGGCGACCTACGGAGAGCGCATTCATGATCACCTCAGCGGGAGGCACGATGAACCGCCACGCGTTCAGCAGGGATGGGCGCTGGCTCGCAACGGCAGCGGGACCGATCGAGATGTATCCGGAGCTGCAGGTCGGAGAGCCGGAGTATGTTGTACGGCTCCGGAATCTTGTGATTCCCACTTCACTAGGAGAGATCGAGCTCGAGGGCCACGAAGACCTCGTCACGCACGTGATCTTCTCGCCTGACGGCAACCTCCTCGCGACATGCTCGGTCGATCGATCGATCCGGCTGTGGGATCTCACCGAATTGAACGCGCTGTCCGAGCTCCTCGCTGCCCTGCTCGAGGCTGACCCCGAAACGCTTATTCACGACTTCGGCTTTCCGGAGCACGAGCTTCCTGGCGAGCTGGAGACGGCGCTTGAGCGCCTGCAGGCGCACATGGTTGAAGCCGCGAGTCGCCTCCGGGCCAGGCGACCGGTGGTCTTGCTTGCCGACGATGCCGCTCCGCTGTACTCCCAGTTCACCCGAGACGGATCGCGCTTGGTCAGTGTTCATTTCATAAGTCACGATGTGAACAGTGCAAGGCTGTGGGACGTACGTGCGAATTCGCCGTGTGCCGCGCCCGTCCGCCTGTCCTCGATGGCGACAATCGACAACTTCGCGCTCAATCAGACGTGTGCGCTCAGTCGCGATGCGAAGTGGCTCTTTGTGCTCGAGACGTCCGCGCTCTGGGCACTCCGCTCCGACAACGGAACCGCACGTGAACGACCCGTGCTCAACGGCACCATTCCGGTTGACGTCAACCGCGCCGAATTCAGTCGCCAGGGCGGCTTTCTCATGCTCTCTACAGGCGAAGGTATGCTGCTCGTGTCTCTGGCCACCGACGACGCGACTCGGCGGCTCGATACGGGTCAACTGCCCGTCAGGCGCGCCTTCTTCACGGAAGACGAACGTTGGCTACTCGCCGTATGCGGCGATAAAACCGTTGGAGATCCCCTCGACGTGCGCGGGTGGAGACGGCAGCAGGGCGACGACGACTCGAACTTCGTGGCGATCTCGGGATCGCGTACGCTTGATCTCTGCCTGACGAGTCCGGAAGGGCGGTGGTTGCTTGCATCAGACGACGACGGCGCCCGCGTCTGGGATCTCGGGCTCGACGACCCGCGACACTCGGAGCGACGGCTGATCTCACAAGACGGGGCCGTGGCAGGCGTCTGCTGGGCCCCCGACGAGCGGTCAGTATTCGGTGCGGGCGCGGACGGTCGCCTGTTGCGTTGGGCATTGTCGAATTCGGATACGGAGTTGGAACCTGAGGCACTCCATGCCGTTGAGGATCCACTCCGATCGGTCACCGCCGACTGGCCGCGCCGCCGGCTCCTCACCTGCGGTGCGAACGGGCGGGCGACACTGATAACGCTCGACGAGCGGTTGGCTGTGGCCCAGCGTTGGGATGTGCCCGGCCTCACTGGCGACGTCAGAGGGGCGTTCTCACCTGCGGGCCGTTGGCTCAGCGCGTGGGACGGCGACGCGATACGCGTGTTCAATATCGCGCGCGGAGTCGAGCGCCTCGAGTTGCCCCATGATCCGGGTGTGCTCGACGTCCGTGGTGCCGCAACGTATTCCTCCGACGAGCGGTGGCTGGTCGTCTCGAGACAGGGCCGGCTGTTTCTCGTCGATCTTGGCGCCGATGCCAGCGTACCTCCGATCGAGCTGCGGGGGCATCGCCATCAAGAGATCTCATTCCGCATCACAAGCGATGCGCACTGGCTCGTGAGTATCGATCGACCCATGAACGAACCGGCTGGCTACGCCCCGGTGCAAACCTGCCGCATCTGGGACCTCTGGTCGCCCGATCCCGGCGACTCGTGCATCGTCCTGCCCGAGTTGGACACGGGCGTGGATCGCATCGACGTAACAAGCGACCTCCGCTGGCTGATCACCTCCAGTCGCGACGGAGTGCGCGCCTGGCCAGTTGGCGTCCAGTACCTCCTCGCCGTCGCCCAGCGCGCCATCGGCCGCGAACCCACGGAAGAGGAGCGGCAGCGCTATTCGTTCACCACCTTCGAGGCGCGGCAGGCCGAAGTGCCGTTTCACCTGGCCTAGTGCTCCCGAGTGGATTCGAGCATCGACCGCAGCGGGCGCTCGTGCAAGCATTGACGACGTCGTCGGCGCGTTCACCGAGGAGCGACGGTTCGAGTCCGTTAGAGGGCTGCTTGACGTGCTCTGGCCGGCTCAGTTGTGGTCGGGGAACGTGGCGACACCGGCGGCTCCCGGCCCGCTGGATGCGCCCGTGCCACCATTGACGCCGTTGGCGCCTGGGAGGCCGTCGGCGCCGTTGGGCTGTTGGTTCTGGCCGCTGCCGTCGGCTCCGCCGAAGCCGCCGTGGCCGGGTCCCCCGCCGAGCCTGCCGAGTCCGCCGGTGCCGCCGGGGCGTGCGGCGCCGCCCGTACCGGCCTGCGCGGTGTTGCCGCTGTAGGTGTTCCCGGTGTCGACGACGAGGCTCGTCGAGCTGAAGAAGGCGCCGCCCTGGGCGTTTCCGCCATTGCCTCCCGTGCCCGACGTACCGCCCGTTCCGCCGTCGCCGCCGTCCCCCCCGTTGCCGCCGTCCCCCCCAGGTGAGCCCTGGCCCGGGATGGGCCCGGCGCCGCCGACGCCTCCGGTTCCCCCGACACCGCCGGCCGAGCCTGCGCCGCCGTTCCCGCCGCTGCCGCCCATCGAGCCGGCGCCGCCGCCGCCCGCGTTGACCGTGTTCGCCGTAAAGGTGGCAGCGGTCAGCTTGAACGTCCCGAGGTTCCGTACTGCGCCGCCCTGCGCGAGGCCGCCACGCCCCCCGGAGCCGCCGGCTGCACCGACGCTGCCGTCGGCGGCCGGGGTGCTCGGGAGCCCGGCGGTGGGCGGGCCGGCGTCGCCGCCGTGGCCCGTCACGCAGCAGGCCGGGCCGCCGTGCCCGCCCGTGCCGCCTCTGCCGCCCTGGCCGCTGGCGCCAGCGAGAGCACCAAAACCACCCCTGCCGCCACCACCGCCCGGGCCGCTGCGGGTCATGTTCTGGTCGAAGACGGCCACGTTGATCTCCAGCACGCCAGTCGCGGTGTTGTAGACCGCAGCGCCGCCTGCGGCCCCACCCGCACCGCCCGCGCCGCCGGTGCCGCTCGGGCCGGGCGGCGTGGGGAATCCGGCCACGCCGGGCGCGCCGGCCATCCCGCCGTTGCCGGCGATCCCGCCGCCGGTGTCTTGGACGCCAGAGGCTCCCTGTCCGCCGGCGCCACCCGGTCCACCAGCGCCGCCGTTGCCGCCGATGCCGCCTATCCCGCCGTCGCCACCCCGGCCGCCCTGCGCCACGTTTCCGCGGAACGTCACGTCGTTCAGCGTCAGTGTCCCGGCGTTGTAGATGGCGCCGCCGCGGGCGGGCGCACCCGCTCCTCCGGCGCCGCCGTTGGCGCCAGGCGCGGCCGTCCCGCCCGAGCCGCCGGAGCCGCCGGGAAGTCCATCCGCCCCCGGCGAGCCGCCCATGCCGCCGGTTCCGCCGATGCCGCCACTGCCGCCGTTCCCGCCGTTCCCGCCGAACCCTCCGTTCCCGCCCATGCCGCCCCTCACCGAGTTCGACGAAAACGTCACGTGCTCGAAGAGCGCGCTGCCGGCGGAGATGAGCACCGCGCCGCCCTTGGCGGCCTTGCCCGCGGAGCCGCCGGCGCCGGCCGTGCCCGCGAGCCCTGCGCCGCCGGCGCCGCCACTGCCCCCGGCGACTCCGGACGAGCCGCCCACTCCATTCGTTCCCGGGGCGCCTGCGACGCCGGCCGTGCCGTTCGGGCCGTTTGCCCCGTTGGCTCCGATGACCGAGCCGCTGCTGACCCTTGCCCCGCGCACGATCAGCATTCCACCGTTTACGTGGAACAGCCGCCGTACGCCGCCGCCGCTGAGGCCGACGTTATGGCCGTTGGCCTCGATGTCGAGAACCTTGCCCGTCCCGACGACCACGGTCTTCGAGAGCGTGATCGACGGGCAGTCGACGGCGAACGTCACCGTCCCACCCCCGGCCGCTGCCGCGTCGAAGGCCGCGGGTGTGCACGACGTCAGCAAGGTGTCCGCACGAGCCGGCGATGCGACGACGAGCGCCACAACCCCAACGCACAGCGTAAGGGCGCTCCAGCGGACACGATCCGACAGTATGTCCGACTCGAAGATGGCCAAGCGATGCTCTCATGGTCGCCAGTTGGCGGCAACCGAACGCGGACAATCACGCGCCACCATATACCGCGTCAGCGGTCCGAATAGTGCCCGATGAGCTCCACTTCGCCGCTAACCACGCGGGGCGCTGGGTCGGTGACTCTAGAGTGCGGCGAGTGAGGGGCTGGGAATCGGTCGAGCGAGTCCGTGAGGCGGGCGACATGGAGTCCCGCCAGCGGGTGCTCGTCGGTGAACCGGTGGTCGAGTCGAGCGAGGCGGGCGCGCGGTGGCTCGGCGTCGCCTACTGGGACGCGGTGTCCGGCTCGACCCGCGGCGCTGTCCGCGCGACGTGGGGCGAAGACGGTGGCCGGCTGCGGTTGCTGGCCGGGGCGACGCTGCTGCGATTCGGGCGGCCCGAGCTGGAGCATGCCGACGGCGTCGTGTCGTGCCGCTATGCGATCGCCGGCGGGTTCCTGGCGCTGCGGGCCGGCGGCTCGGTGATGCTCGCACAGCGAGCGCTGGATTCTGGATACGAGTTGAGCGTCACCGTCGATCAGTATGTGCCGCGACTGGCCGCGCGCGCCGGCGCGCCGCATTGGTCGGGCCTGCTCTATGCCAGGGGGCAGCGCCCGTTTCACGAAGCGGTGAGCCGCCGCTACTTCGACCTGTTGCAGCGAGGTCGCGCGTGAGGGTCACCGTGTTCGGGGCTACCGGCACCGTGGGGCAGGCGCTGCTGCCGCTGCTCGCCGACCACGAGGAGGTGGTTGCCGTCTCCCGGCGGCCGCGCGCTGCGCAGGACGGGATCCGCTGGGCGACCGCCGACGTCTCGTCAGGGGAGGGCATCACGGACGCGATCGAGGGCGCGGACGTCCTCTACTATCTGGTGCACTCGCTCGGGGAGGGCGACTTCGAGGCGAGGGATCGCCAGGCCGCCGCCCGTGTATCACGTGAGGCGGCGCGGGCCGGGGTGAGCCAGATCGTCTACCTGGGCGGCCTGGGCGCCGATCACCCGGACGCGTCGCCGCACCTGCGAAGCCGCCGCGTGACCGGCGAGCTCCTCGCGGCCGACGGCGTGCCGGTGACCACGCTTCGCGCGGCGATGGTGGTCGGCAAGGGGAGCGCCGCCTTTGAGACGATCCTGGCTCTGGTCAAGCGGCTCCCCGTGATGATCACGCCAAGCTGGGTGTCGACGCCGACGCAGCCGATCGCGCTCACCGACATCGCGCGCTACCTGGCAGTCGTCGCCGGCAACGAGGAGGCGCGCGGGACCGGGTACGACGCGGGCGGTGCAGAGGTGATGACCTACCGGCAAATGATCGAGCGGATCGCTGCGATGCTCGGCCGACGGCCGCGGATCATCGAGGTGCCGGTGCTGACGCCGACGCTGTCAGCGCTGTGGCTCGAGCTGGTCACGCCGGTCAACGCCGCGGTGGCCAGGCCGCTGGTCGAAGGGCTGCGGAATCCGACAGTCGCCCGCGAAGAACGGCTGCGCGAACTGGTGCCGTTCGAGTTGACGCCGTTCGACGTGGCCGCCCAGGAAGCTCTTGCGACGAACGCGTGAGAGCCGCCGAGGTCAGCGGCTCGAATTCGCGCGGCTCGGCCGGCCGGCGGCGTCGCGCAGGCCCTCGACGCGTGTATCCCAGTCGGCGAGGACGGGGATGAGCGCGTCGATCTGCGAGTCGACGGCCTCGGTGTCGTGGCCGGCAGCGGCTCGTCTGGCGCGGTAGCGGCGAAGGACTCCGAGCCGCGAACGGACGAACGCCCGCTCCTTGCGCGCGTCGAAGAGCCGGGCTTCGATGTCGCTGCGCGAATCCACGACTCAGGCGAGACTAGCGTGACTCTCTACGCCCCCGCGGGCGGCTCCCAGAGCTCGACCTTGTTCCCCTCCGGGTCGATGACCCACCCGAACTTCCCGTAGTCCGACTCCTCGAACCGGTCCAGGACGTTGCAGCCCTCGTCCCTCAGGGCCTCGAGCAGCGCTCGGAGGTCGGCCACCCGGTAGTTCACCATGAAGGCCGCCGTGCTCGGCGCGAACGTGTCATCCCCGGCCGGCATGATGGACCAGGCCGTCGTTCCACCCACCGGCGCGCCGTCTGCGTCCGTCCAGCGGAAGGCGGCGCCTCCCCAGTCCAGCACGTCGATGCCGAGGTGTCGCTTGTACCAGGCCTGCATCGCCTTCGGGTCTTGCGCCTTGAAGAAGATGCCGCCAATGCCGGTGACGCGGTTCATGGGTACCTCGCACGGAAGGGTGAGGATGGTTGGCCATCTCGATCGTAGAGGCCCGTGCGCACACCACCCGGCCGCGGAGTCAGCGGCGGGAGTCTGTCAAGAGGCGCTCGATCCGCGGAAACGCCACATCGGCCAACGCCCTGAGCTCCGGCTCGGTCAGGAGCTGGACAGGGTGGGCGACGAGCACCACCGGATAGTTCGCCAACCCCAGGAGCCGCGACTGCTCGAGCGCCTCGTCCAGGAACGGCTCTGTCCCCACCACTGCCGTGGGGATCCCACGCGCCTCCAGCCGTACCGCGTCGTGCACACTGCACGACACACACGATCCTCAGTCGGCGAGCCCTTCCACCACCAGGTCGCCGTGGATCGCCACGCGTTCGATGACCTCGCTCGAGGCGGGCCGCGAGAAGGTCTCCTTCGAGACACGGAAGGTGTGCGCCCCACGACGCTTCAGGTGCTGCTCGACGCGGTCGAGGAACTCCTTGCCGCGGTTCTTCGTGATGTCGAGCAGCACCACCCGGCGTGCGTCGAGCGCGGCGGGCCGGGGCGCGCGCTCGAGCGGCTCCGCGACGCGCGGGTCGATCGGGCTCACGTACTCCATCGCACCTCCCTCGTGACCGGCTGTGTCTGCATTCCGTCGCACGGGCCGAGCACCGCCGAGTAGCGGCCGGCCTCGCCGCCGGCGACCACGATCAGGATCCGGGATGCATCGGCCCACTTGTGGATCGGGCGGTCGTCGGGGCTCTCCCAGACGGCGGGCGTCGTCTCGCCCCGCTTCAGCTCCCCGGCCGTCCGGGTCGCGGCGGCGAAGATGGCCTCGCGCAGGCGCTCCTTCGACCATCCCGCGGAGGCGAACATCGCTGCGTGCTCAGGGCCGATCACGAACAGCGAGTCGTCATCCATCGGCCACCAGCACGGGCTCCACGTGACCGTCGCCGCCTGGGCGAGCACCCACGCCAGCTCGTCGGGCGTTCGCGATCGGTGATCCGAGATCGAAAGCGGCGCGTCGGCGGCGATCACGGTCACCGCCGAGCTGCCCGGCTCGATGCCTCGTTCGACGTGCAGCGGCTGCCACGGGCTCCGCTCCTCGTCCTCGGCGATGCAGAGGCCGAGCTTGGCCGGAGTGCTGAGCGTGGATCGGTCGAGCCGCCCTGCGCGCGCGTCGCCGGTCAACGTCAGCACGAGCCGCAGCGCCCGCCCGATCGTCATGTTCGCGCGCGCTCCCGGCCCCAGGGCCCCCATGCCGGCGTTCAGGCCGAGCCGCTCTCGGGCCGGCCCGTTCACGACCATCACGACGCCACCCGCCTGGGTGGTCACCGCGAGACCGTGCGGGTTCAGCACCGGATCGAGCGCCGCCTGCACGGCGGCCTCCACCACGGGGAAGTACTCGGGCCGGCAGCCGGCGAGCACCGCGCATGCCGCCACCCGCTCGAGCGTCGCCTCGCCGCCGGAGGGCGGCACCGCGCCGAGCGAGCGGCCGGCGTCACGACCGCCGAGCATCCGCTCGACGCGCTCGGGCGTGGGCGGCACAACTGGGAGGCCGTCCGTCCATCCGCGTTCGAACATGTCCTCGACCTCGTCCAGGCCGGCCCGCACCGCCGGCTCGTGCAGACGTGAGCCGCAGCCCGGCTTGACCGCGGGGCCGAGATCCGGAAGCGGGCCGCCCAGCAGGCGCTCGTATCCCGCCCGGTCCCAGCCCACCAGCGACTCGACCGCCCGGCTCGAAGCGTCGACGAGCACCGCCGTGGGCACGGCCTCGATCCCGAACTGGTCAGACACGGGGAACGGGGCCTCCTGCGCCAGCACGGGAAAGCCGACGCCGCTTCGTCGCGCCATCCGCGCCGCCTCCTCCGGCGGCTCCTCGGCGATCAGCACCGGCTTCACCGGCCCGGCCTCGAGCTGAGCCAGATGCCGCAGCGCCAGGTGGGACGTCGGGCAATCGGCATGTGCGAACACGAGGAGCCGCGGTCCCTGCTCGACCAGCGTCGTGAGCGAGACGGGATCGCCGCCGACCAGCGGCAGCGTGAACTGCGCCATCCGCTCAGTCACCGGCGGCTGCGAGCGCGAGCAGCTGTGCCGGCGGCTCGCCGGTGAGCGCGGATGCCCGCCAGCTCTCGCCCCCGTCGGAGGTCTGCCAGACGTCGCCGTTGCGAAGCCCGGCGATCAGGCGCCCGTCGAACGCGACCAGGGAGTAGGGCATTGCCGGCAGCGGGTCGGGCAATCCGCCGCCCACCGGCTCCCAGTCCTGCCCCGACCGCCGGCGGTAGATGTGGGCCTGCGGATCGCCGTCGCTGTGGGCCTTGAACGGGCCGGTGCTGGCCGACACATACCAGCGGTCCGGGTCGTCGGGATCGACGGCGACGGCCCACGTGTAGTGGCGGTCGCGGCCCTCGTCGGCCGGATGCCAGGTCGCGCCCGCGTCCTCGCTCCAGGCCGTGCCGCCGCCGGCCGCCTCGTACGCACGGCCCGCGGCTCGCGGATGCCAGGCCAGGCAATGCACGTCGCGCTGCGCGCCCGGCCGGTGGTCCTCCCAGGTATCACCGCGGTCGGTGGAGCGCATGAGTCCACCCAGCTCGATCCCGGCGAGGACCAGGTCGGCGTCATGCGGGCTGGGGGCGATCCAGCGGACGTGCGACGTCCACGGCCTCGGCGGGAAGCTCCAGGTGGGTCGCGACGGCAGCTCGAGCAACCCGTCCAGCGCCACCCAGGTCTCACCGCGGTCGTCGCTTCGGAAGAGCCGGCTCGGCTCGGTGCCGGCGTACACGGCGCCGTCGGCCGGGCTCACCGCCAGGGAGTAGACGCCGGGATCGGGGAGGTTGCAGTCAACCCAGCCTCGGCCGGCGTCGGTCGACCGGCGCACGCCGCCCTCCCGCAGACCTGCGTACACCGTGCCGGGGTCGGCCGGGTCGACCGCCAGGCACCCTGCGCCGGGCTCGCGCAGCAACCACTCGACCGTCCATTTCCCGGCCCGCTCGGTGAGGGCGGCGATGCCGTCCCCGGTGGCGGCGTAGAGACGCGCCATGCCGCCAGCCTAGCGATTACGCGGGCGGCAAGCGGACGTGCAGGTGGTCGTCGTGATGGACGAGCACCTGGACGACTCCGGGCGGCCCGTGAAGGCCGGTGCTCGGGCCGACGAAGACGATCTGCGCGCCGGCTCGGACGAACCGGTCGACCAGGTCCTGCGCGAGCCGGTGGTCGATCTGGCCGACGGTTCGCGGCGCCCGCTCGCGCCGGTCGAGGCGCGGGTAGTAGACGTCGGCGTCGAGCCCGTTCTGGTGGGAGGCGTGGCCGATGCCGCCGAACTCGGGCCCGAAGTCGCCGCCGTGCGGGCGGGACAGGTCGCCGATCCCGACCCGGGGCGCGTGCGGGTGGGCGGCGGCGTAGGCGCCGATCACGGCGAGGAGCGTGCGCACGAGCCGGTCGGTGCCGTACCGCCGCCAGGGCCGATCCGGCGAGCGGCGGAGGACAGGGTCCCACGTGAAGAAGTCGACGCCCTCCCGCGGCAGCCGGACTCCGCCCGCGAGGCGCCCGGCGTACGGCAGCCCGATCGCGCGCGACCGGTGCCAGACGATGCCGGCCCCGAGGCGGTGGCGGCCCGCGCGCCGGCGGGCGCAACGGGACGGCCCTCCGGCTCCATCCCGGACAACGATCTGCGGGGCGGATGCGGGCGCGACCGCCGCCGGCGTCGTGCCGGTGCGCGTCGCGACCCAAGCTGCGCCCGCGAGCAGAGCGGCGATCGCCACGAGGCTCACAGCTCGTCCCACGACGTGTCTACGAGGCGGGGTGCGGTCGGCGTCCCGGCCGGCGTCTCAGGCCTGTCGCGGCCCCTCGAGATACCACGTCTCCATCTCGCCCTTGCCCTTGACGAGGATCGTCCCGCGCGGCCGGCAGGCGAACTCGTCCTTCAGGAGCTCGTACGTCTCGCGCGTGATCTGGATCTCGCCGGGGGTGCCGTGTGACTCCATCCGGCTGGCGGTGTTCACGGCGTCGCCCCACAGGTCGTAGAGGAAGCGGTTCGTACCGATCACGCCGGCCACGACCGGCCCGGAGTTGATGCCGATCCGAAGCTCGACGCCGGAGCGCCCGGCAACCTCCGAGCTCGCGAGCAGGTTCCGCATCTCGAGCGCTACGAACGCAGCCCTGTGCGCATGGTCCGGGCACGGATCCGGCACGCCCGCGGCGGCCATGTAGCAGTCGCCGATCGTCTTGATCTTCTCGAGGCCGTGCCGCTCCACGAACGCGTCGAACTGGGAGAAGAGGTGGTCGAGGACGCTGACCATCTCGGCCGGCGGCAGGCGCTCGGAGAGCGGGGTGAAGTCCGCGACGTCGGCGAAGAGGATGGAGGCGGCGGCGAAGTGGTCGGCGATCGTCTGGCTGGCGGCCTTCAGCCGCTCGGCGATCGTGTGCGGCAGCACGTTGCGAAGGAGCGTGTCGGACTTCTCCTGCTCGCCTCGGAGCGCCGTGAACGCCTCGTCGCGCTGGTGGGCGAAGCTCGCAAGGAGCGTGAAGGCGAGGGAGGCGGCGCCGACCACGTTGAGCGCCAGGATCGTGCTGGTGAACCACGTCGGGAAGCCGGCGTCCGCGAAGAACGCGTTGCCCGCGAGGCTCGTCCCCAGGAAGATCACCACGAACGCCGCGAACCAGCGGATGGCCTGGCGCACCTCGAGGAAGACGAGCGCGCCGAGCGGGGCCAGGAGGCCCCACAACCCGACTCCGCCGGATGCAAGAGCGCCGCCGCAGCCCATCTGCCCGATGTTCGGCATCAGCAGGATGTCGAGGAGCTGTGTGAGCAGGAAAGGCTCGAACCGCCGGGTGCGCGCGAAGAGCAGGAGCGAGCCGAGGGAGATAGCGAGGTACATGAGCGCGGTCACGCCGGCCGGCGTTCCCAGGGCGAGGTAGAGGACGCCCCACACGAGCGAGATGGGCAGGATGATGATCGTGACCACGACCAGGAGCGCCTTCTTCTGGCGCAGCTCCTCGTCGTCGAGCGGATCGGCGCCGATCCGTGCGACCCGCGCCGCGAGCGCGGCCCTATCCACCTGATCGGCTGGTCGCTGCCGCGGACTCGGCGAGGTACCGGTGCACCTGCTGGATCACGACCGCGCCCTCGCCGACGGCTGATGCGATCCGCTTGACCGAGCCGGCCCGCACGTCGCCGATCGCAAAGACGCCGGGGAGCGAGGTCTCGAACATGTGCTCGCCGCCGCCTGTGAGGACGAACCCCTTCTCGTCGCGCTCGAGCTCCGGCGGGAGCCAGTCGGAGCACGGCTGGCCGCCGATCAGGACGAAGACCCCGTCCGCGGGCACCACCTGGCGGCCTCCCGACGCGTGGCGGAGCGTCAGCTCCCGGAGCCGACCATCCCCCTCGGCGCCGACGATGATTGTCGAGAGCCTCACGCGAACGCCGGCGGCCTCGATCTCGTCGCGGAGGTATTGCGACATGCTCTCGCCGAGGGTGGGGCGGCGGCAGACCAGCGTCACCTCGGCGGCGTACCGGCGCAGATCCGCGGCCGCCTGCCCGGCCGAGTTCCCGGCGCCGACGACGAAGATCCTCCCCCCGGCGACCTGCTGCGCATCCGAGCTGGAGTAGCCGTAGAACACCCCGCGGCCGCATAGGTCCTCGACCGCCGGAATGCCGAGCCGCCGATAGGCGACACCCGTTCCGAGGACGACGCTGCGAGCGTCGATCTGGGACCCGTCGGAGATCGTGATG
>Ga0075434_100003870_pt1 | contig 13392 bp, 11 predicted proteins | sample RhiMethybrSRZTD3_FD_75298 | JGI IMG/M metagenome (GOLD analysis project Ga0075434, IMG submission 75298) | Populus rhizosphere microbial communities from Tennessee, USA - Rhizosphere MetaG P. TD hybrid SRZTD3 | ecosystem: Host-associated > Plants > Roots > Rhizosphere > Soil | place: USA... | reverse complement strand
ACCTCCGCCAGCCCAGGCTCTCCATGCGCGTGAAACGCCGATTCCCCCGACACCCAACACACGCAACGAGCCCCAGCACAAGCCTGCGGCGTGGCATCTGGCTGGACAGCGCGTGGAGGCGGTGTGGAGATGCACCCCTCACCCCCGGGCCCCGCCGGCATGTCGCAAAGATCACCCGTGTAAAAGATCACCCGTGTATTAAGCGCTCGGCAATCGCATCTTCCACCTGTTTCCCTCTCACGAAGGGTGATCAGCGCTGGGCTCGGGCCGGGCGCGCAGTCCCGCCGTTATGGTCGGCAACCTGGGTCGCCAGAGTGCCTGTCGTTGCCGCGCCGGAACGGGTGATCTGCGTGCGCTGACGACCTTCCAACTCGCCCGGTTTGGCTCCAGGTGATGCTTGACGGTTTCTAGGGTCCGGCTGGTGTGCCGGGCCGGGTGGTTCTTCCTCCAGACAGTTTCGGGTTCTGCGAGGGCGGGCCGCTAGGGTTCTTCTGCCAGACGGAGACGTGGGTGGTGCTGTCGCTGGTGAACGGGTCACGGTTCCAGCCGCTGTGGCGTTCACGCAGGGTCATTCCGGCCAGCCGGGCCATGAGGTCGAGTTCGGAGGGCCAGGCGTAGCGGAACGGCGCTGACAGGGTGTCGAGCTTGCCGTCTTGCACCCAGTAGTGGTGGGAGACCAGGCCTTGGGTGGCGGTGTCGTACTCGTCGAAGCCCAGGTGGGTGGGGGTGATGGTGAAGGCCCGGATGGTCTCACCGGGGGGCAGCCGCTGGAGCGCGGGGACTTCGACCTCGATGACGAAGCATCCGCCGGGTTCCAGCTGGGTGGCGGCGTTGCGGAAGCACGCCACCTGGTCGTCTTGGGTGGTCAGGTTCTCGATGGTGTTGCGTAGCAGGTAGACGAGGGTGAATGTGCCATTCACGGTGGTGGTGGCGAAGTCGCCGATGGTGACGCCGATGTCGCCACCGCCGGGCTTGGCCCGCAGTTGCGCGATCATGGCTTCGGACAGGTCGATCCCGTGCACCGGGATCCCCCGCTGGCAGAGCGGCAGTGCGATGCGCCCGGTGCCGATGCCCAGTTCCAGTACGGGGCCTGCGCCTGCCAGGTCGGCGAGGAAGCTCACCACCGGGTCCACGGCTGCGGGCTCGAATAGGTGCGGCCACTTGGCCTCGTAGCTTTCGGCGATCGGTTCGTCGAAGTAGTTCTTGCTCATGAGGCACACGGTGCCAAGGGCCGCCGGGAGCCGCTACCTGTTTTGCCCTGACCGGCTGGGTCATCCCTGGTCATGGCCGAAGAGGGGCTCGCCGTCGCTGCCGGCTCCCGCACCCAGCTGCACTCACTGGTCGTGGTCGCCTGCATCATCTTTGTCCTGCTGTTCCTGCGGCCGGTCCTCGCGGTGTTCCCGACCGCTGCCCTTGGCGCGATCGTCATTACGCCGCGACCCGGCTCGTCGACCTGGCTGAGTTCCGCCGGCTCGCCCGGTACCGGCGCAGCGGGTTGGTGCTTTCCTTGGTCACCCTGCTGTCGGTGCTGGTCTTCGACATCCTCAAGGGGATCGTGGTCGCCGTCATCATCTCCGGCGCCGAGACGCTGCGCCGGGTCGCCCGGCCGCACGACGCGATCCAGGGCCACGTCGAAGGGGTTGCCGGCATGCACGACATCGACGACTACCCGGGCGCGACGATGACCCCCGGGCCGCTGGTGTACCGGTACGACGCGCCGCTGTATTTCGCGAACGCCCGCGACTTCCGCAAGCGGGCGCTGGCCGCAGCCGACGCGCACGCCGCCGGACTGCACTGGTTCGTGCTGAACGTCGAGGCGAACGTCCACATCGACATCACCGCGATGGACGCCCTCGAGGAGGTCCGCGCCAAGCTCGCCGACCGGGGCGTGGTGTTCGCCTTCGCCCGCGTCAAGCACGACATCCTCGGCCCGCTGCGGACCTACGGGCTCGCGGAGCGGGTCGGAGCCGACCGGCTGTTCCCGACGCCGCCTACCGCGCCTGGGAGAGCGAGCAGGCCGGCGCCCGGCACCCCCGCCAGCAGACGCCCAGCCGGACCCGCGGGCTGGCACACCGGCCGACGACTAAAACCTGCCCAAGGGCCACCGCTACCAGATCGTGCACCACTCACAGACAGGCATCCCGACCGGGTCGCTTGACGAACCCCCGGCAGCACTGCTCCTGTTCGGCGGGCGTGTGAAGTCTCGGCAGTCGCGCTCATCATGCATGTGCGAGCGTTGGGCAGGTCGGTCCGTGCCGCGCAGATCACGCCCGTTCCGGCGCGGGTAACGACACCACTCTGGTGACCCAAGTTGCCGACCATATCAGGCGGCTAACGCTCCCGGCTGTGATCATTTGCTGATTACGAATGGTGACCGGGCCGGGTGGCGACGGCAAGATCGAGGATCTTCAGTGTGTGCGCCATGTGCGGGGCGTGTCTGTCGGTGAGCGTGACCTCACCAGCGTGGGCCTATAGCCGCATGGGTGGACAAGATAGGCCTTTCGCGAAGCCTGCTCAGGGGGGACGATCGAGGCGAGACACCGGGGAGGAAGCCATGACTGGACATCAGCGCGGACATTGCGGGCAGGTTCCCGCCACTCGGTCGGTTGACCGGGCCGGAGAGGGGATCAACAGGCGCACGTTCCTGGCGGGGGCCGGGGCCCTCGGGGCAGCGGCCGTCGCCGCCCCGGTTCTGCCGACCGGGCGGCCCCGGGCGGGGCGGGGCGCCGGTTCGGCGGCCACGCCGATCGAGCATGTGATCATCGATTGCCAGGAGAACCGCTCGTTCGATCATTACTTCGGCTTCGCGCCGTTCGCGGGACGCTACGGCGTCCCCTCCGGTTACTCGCAGCCCGACGGGCAGGGCGGGTCCGTGGCCCCGTACCACTTCACCAGCTTGTCCACGCCCGACATCGGCCACTCCTGGACCGCCATGCACGACGAGTACGACCACGGGGCCATGGACGGCTTCTACACCACCGACGGCATCAACTGCATGGGGTACTACACCCAGGCCGATCTGCCCTTCTACTACAGCCTGTTCGGCGACTCCACGCTGTGCGTGAACTACTTCTGCTCCCTGATGGGCCCGACCTGGCCGAACCGGTTCTACCTCGCCTCCGGGACCTCCGGCGGCATCACCACCAACGGGGTCTGGGGCTACGGGGTGCTCGACTACCCGATCATCCTCGATCTTCTCGACGCCGCCGGGGTGACGTGGAAGGTCTACAACGTGAACTTCGACAGCGTCCCGTTCGGCAACACCGACAACGTGTTCGTGTTCTGGAAGCGCTGGGCGCACGACGTTCGCACCCGGGGCAGCAAGGGCGACTACCTGACCGACCTCAAGCTGGGCCGGCTGCCGCAGGTCTCATTCATCATCCCGAGCTTCGCCCGCGGCTGGGACGAGCACCCCCCGGCCAACATTCAGGTCGGCATGGGCATCCAGCAGCAGCTGATCACCGCGCTGCGGGCATCCTCCGCCTGGCACAGCTCGGCCTACATCCTCACCTACGACGAATCCGGCGGGTACTTCGAGCACGTGCCATCCCCCCAGCTGGACGCCTACGGCCTGGGAATCAGGGTCCCGACCTGGGTGATCTCCCCCTTCGCCAAGAAGTCACACCTGGAGCCGGCCCTCTACGAGCACACCTCCACCCTGAAGTTCCTCGAAGCGGTGTTCGGACTCCCCACACTTGCCTCCATCAACCACCAGTTCGACCTCTCCACACCCGGCGGCCCCAACAACGAAGCCGCCAACGGCCAGCCCACCGGCCCGCCCGCCCCGCCGCGGGATGGGCTCGCCGCCGTCGGCAACCTGCTGGAATGCTTCGAGTTCTGAGCGCCCCGACCGGTATCCGCCAAGACCGCAAGACCGCCCGCCAGCAGCAGTGGGAGGCCGCCCATCCGGACCTGGCGTCCCTGGCCGAGCAAGTCCGGCGCCTCAGCGGCGAGGTGGAGCGACTGCGGGACCTACTCCGCCAGCACGGCATCGAACCGGGAGACAACGCAGCATGACCTGCCGCCCATCGGCCCGCACCACGAGCACAGCCGTCTTGAAACCGGCACCCAGATTGGCCACTTCGGGCGCGGTTGCCATGATCGCGTTAGCGGTGGAGTTGCCGATCATATCGGCGGGTAGGCGCGGTTATTGTCGGCTTATCCCGTCGTCAGCGGGCCATCCGTCATGGGTGTCCACGGCGGATGGCGTACGTGGCCCGAATACTTATACGGGCCGCACGGGGGTGATCTCAGCGAAATAGGCCTGTCAGTCGGGCTTGCTTCGGCCCTGGGGCATACGGGCAGGCTGGCAAACGAGGATGCCCCATTCATATAGGAGAAATGACTGCTTCTCAGCCAAACACTATTGAATGGAGTTGATCGGGATCGCACCGCGACCGCCTCAGCAGGGTCCTGCCCCCTCCCGTCCCGGACGCGCTGCCGCGGCAAGCGGCGGTCAGTCCCCATCAGGGGCGGGGAACTGCTCGAACGTGCCGGGTCCGAAGTAGCCCACATCGTGCACCTGGTGGTGCTGGAGCAGTCCTGCGACGTGGCGGCGCTCTTTCGGCCGCACCGGAACCTGCAGCAGCAGGTCGCCGTCTCGCAGCGCCTCGTCGTAGATCTCCAGGGTTATCCCGTCGTAGCCGAGCCGCTGAAAGGCCCGCACGACGCGGCCTCGCAGCCCATGGTAGCGGCCATGCTCATCCAAGATGGCCGCTCCCTGCTCACCGCACAAGATCTCCACCGCGGCGACATCAACCCCGGCCGATTCGAGTTCGCTGGAGATGGCGGAGATCTCCGACTTATCGGTCAGCAGACCCACCACGTGGTAGACAGGCCGATGATAAAAATGATCGACGTTGACCTGGGGCTCGTTCATGACGCTGCTCCGAGCCGGGGCGTTCCGGGGACGATGCGCCGGCGGCCAGGACTGTGGAAGCGGGCGCTTCCGCCAGGCCGGCGGCGATGCGGGCGGTCGCGCGGGCCTCGGTGAACCCGGACAGCCCGATCCAGCCCGGCAGGTAGCCGCCGAAGGCGAAGCCGGCCGCCGCCTGCGGCCGCCAGCCGGCTGGGGACGCCGAGCGCAGCCAGCCCGAGGCCGAAGGCGGCGATCACCTGCAGCAGGAACAGCCTGCTGATGGCCGGGATCGTCCGGTAGCCGGTCAGGTACAGGTCGAGACTGATCGCCCCGGTGGTGATCAGCAGGCCCAAGCCCACCACGTGGAGCAGCGCTCTTCGCCAGCCGGGCGACGGCTCTGCGCGTTCCCTCACGAATGGCGCGGTTGCCGTCATCGTTGCCCGCTTGGCCGTGGTTTCCCGCGGTGTCATCGTGTCGTTCCGTTCTGCCGTTGTACCGGTTTACCCGGCCGGTTCGGGTGCGGTCTTGGTCAGTATCCGTAGCCTCCTCCGCCGGAGCCCGATGAGGAGCTGCCGGCGGGCGCCGCGCCGCCGGAGGCGGGGGCTTCGTGCCACAGTCCGCCGAATGCATTGATTCCGTTGCCGCTGGCCTGCCCGGGGGACTTGTCGCCGACGAAGGTGTACAACGGATGCCCGTGGAAGGTGAGCTGTGTCGAGCCGTCGGACCGCTTGATCGTGGCGAACGCGCCCTTGACCCCCGACGCGGTCGCGGGCCCCGTCACCGGCGGCCAGTTCTGCGCGCACGCCCCGTTGCACTTCGACGTGGTGGACGTGTCGGGAGCGAACGCGTAGAGGGTGAAGCCCTTGGCGTTGGTCAGCACCGTCACGCCGCCGACCTTCGCGGTCTTCAGGCCGACCGCGGCCGCCGCCACGTGGGCGCTGCTGCCGCCGGAGGAGGAGGTGCCCGAGGGGGTGCCGGACGAACTGCACGCCGCCACTACCGCCGCGGCTGCCGCGGCGGCCGACAGCACCAGTAGCATCCGCAGGCGGCGGTTACGTGCTTTCGACAGGGCAAATGACCTGATCATTACCTTTCTCCTTTACTGCCTGGACGCGCCCGTGCCCCTTGCGCCGGGGCGACGACGGCGAGCCCGCCATGTCACCGACGATGCCGCGTCGGCGCTCTGGCCGCATCGCGGCGAGCCCCCAGGCCACCACCCGGCCAGCAGGAATCCCGGCCTGCCTGCTAGCAGCAATAAGGGCCGAAGCAAAGCCGTCTGCGGGCCTGATGCCGAACGCTCCCGGTCACCGGCAGGCGGCAGCGGAAATGGCCGCCTGCCCTGACGGGCGAAGCCGGGCCTGGCCGCGATTGCCAGCGACCCGCAGCACGAACGTGCCGTTCGTTGAGGGGTGATGGTCAGTGGCCGACGCAAGACGAGTGCGGGAGACAGGGCATTGTGTGCGCCGACTGCCGGGGAAAGGCTGCCAGGCTTCGCCGCGACGCTCGAATCGGCGGAACGAGAGTTGCCGTGCCCAGCGGCCGCGGCCCCGGCGGCCGGGGGTTATCAAGACGCGCCTGCGCGCGGTCTCGGCGTCGCGGGCGCCGGCTGCGCTCAGTGAGCCTCTAGGAAGGTGATCACGGCGAGGACGCGGCGGTGGTCATCGCCTGCCTCAGGCAGGTTCAGTTTGGTGAAGATGGCGCGGACGTGTTTTTCGACAGTTCCCTCGGTGACCCACAGCCGCCGGGCGATGCCGGCGTTGGAGCGCCCTTCGGCCATCAGGGCGAGCACTTCGCGCTCGCGGGCGCTGAGCACGGCGAGCGGGTCGTCGCGGCGGCGGGCGGCCACCAGCTCCCGGACCAGCGCAGGGTCCACGACCGAGCCCCCGTTGGCGACCCGTCTGAGGGTATCGAGGAACTCGGCCACGTCGGACACGCGGCTCTTAAGCAGGTACCCGATCCCGCGTCCGCCGGCCAGCAGCTCCATCGCGTGCTCGACCTCGGCGTAGGCGGACAGGACCAGGATGGCGGTGCCGGGCAGCTCCTCGCGGATGACCCGGGCCGCCTCCAGCCCCTCGGTGGTGTGCGTGGGCGGCATACGGATGTCGGTCACCACCAGCTCGGGCGCGGCCTCGCGGGCCAGCGCGAGCAGATGGGGGCCGTCGCCGGCCTGGCCGGCCACCTCGAAGCCGGAGCGCTCGAGCAGGCTGGCCAGGCCCTCCCGCAACAGGACATCGTCCTCCGCCAGCACCACCCGCAGCCCGGTCGTGACGGGGCCGTCACCCGTCGCCTCGGGGGCGGGTCGGCCACGCTCGGGCCTGCTCGTCATGGCTTGCATTATCGGCCATCCCCGGCCAGCCCGGCATGATCGGGGGCGCGGGCGGCGGGGCGGCCCGCGACGCCAGCCGTTGTGCATAGGCCTGCGCCAGCGCGTCTGGCCGGTCACGGCCGGGCCCCAGCCGCGCCCTTGCACGCCGCTGCTCGCGGTGGCAGGCTCGATTCATGGCGGCGGGCTTTCGCCGGGCTGCGCTGGGCGCCACCAGCCGTCTGCGCAGGCAGCTGCATGCGGTAGCCTCCCGGCCGCGCGGGTGGCTGGGGCGGCCCGGGATAGAGATCGTGCTGGCCCTGGCCGCAAGCGTCGCCGCGTTCGTCCTTGCGGCTATGGTCGGCGCCGCCGCGCGGTCGCACGTGCCCGCGGTGCTATTTGGCCTGCTCCTCCTGCTGGCCGTGCTGGCCATAGCCCGCTTCGCCGGGATCTTGTACGCGCTCCCAGTCGGGGTCGTGACCATCCTCGCGTTCGACTGGTATTTCCTGCCGCCGCTGCGCAACCTCGACGGGGCGACCGTACTGGTGCTCGGCCTGTTCCTGGGGATGTCGGTCATTGTCGGCGCGGTGGCGACCCAGGCCGGCCGCCGCGCAGCCGGGTCCGAGCAGGCCCGGGGCGTACTGGCCGACGAGCAGGCGGCGCTGCGGCGGGTGGCGACGCTGGTCGCCCGCCAGCCCTCGCCCGCGGAGGTCTTCGCGGCGGTGACCGAGGAGGCCGCGAGGCTCCTTGACCTCGATAATGCCAACCTGATCGCCTACGAGCGGGATCAGACGGCGACGGTGGTCGGGGCCGGCAACCTGCGAGGGTGGTCGGCGCCGGTCGGTACGCGGGTACCGCTGGAGGGGGACAACATCATCGGCCGCGTGTTCCGCACCCAACAGTCCGCCCGCATCGACGACTACGGCGACGCCTCAGGCCCAGCCGCCGAGTACTCCCGCTCCATGGGGGTTCGCGCGGCGGCCGGGAGTCCGGTTCTGGTCGGGGGACGGGTCTGGGGGGTCATGGCCGTCAGCTCCTCGCGGCCGCTGCCCGCAGACACCGAGACGCGCATCGGCGCGTTCACCGAGCTTGTCGCGACAGCGATCGCGAACACCGAGGCGCGCCGGGAGCTGGAGCAGGTCGCCGCGGAGCAGGCGGCGCTCGGCCGGGTCGCGACGCTGGTGGCCGAAGCTGTCCCGCCCGGGGACGTCTTCACCGCGGTCGCCGCCGAGGTCGCTGCCCTGTTCGGCGTTCCACTGGTCGGGCTCTTCCGCTACGAGCAAGAAGGCATGGCTACAGTGATCGCCGGGGCGGGCCAGGTCTCCCCCTACCTCGGCCGGCCCTGGCCCTGCCCGCCCGGTGACCCCGGCCTCGTCGCCTCGGTGCAGCGAACCGGCCAGCCGCTCAGAATCGATGACTACACGCAGATCCAGAGCGCAATTTCCGGGCCAGCGAAGGAGCTCGGCATCGGCAGGGCAGCCGGCGTTCCCGTCATCGTGGGCGGTCGTGTCTGGGGCGCGGTGGTGGTGGCGGCCGGCCACGATCGCCCGCCGTTGCCCGCCGATACCCTGGACCGCCTGGCCGTCTTCACCGAACTGATGGCCACGGCGATCGCCAATGGTGAGGCACGGACCGAGATCGAGCGGCTAGCGCAGGAACAGGCGGCGCTGCGGCGCGTGGCCACGCTGGTAGCCCGGGGCGCGGACACGGGGGAGGTCTTCGCCGCCGTTGCCCGCGAGGTTGCCGAGGTGATGCACCTGCCTATTGCTGCGGTCCTGCGCTATGAGGAGAACGGCGAGACGATGACGGTGATCGCCGCCTGGAGCGACCGGCCGCACCCGTTCCAGCCGGGTACCCGCTGGCCGTACCATGCCTGGGGGCTGGCCGCACGGGTGCGGCAGACGGGCCGCGCGGGACGGGTGGTGGATTATTCACAACGGCAAGGCGCCTTCGCCGCCAAGGCGCGCGAGCTGGGGCTGCATAGCGTCGCCGGCGCGCCGATCATCGTGGACGGAACCGTCTGGGGATTGGTGACGATCGCGTCCACGGATGGGCCCATCCCCGATCAGGCGGAGGGTCGTCTGGCCGAGTTCACCGAGCTCCTGGGAACCGCCATCGCCAACACCCAGAGCCGCACCGAGTTGTCGGCTTCGCGGGCCCGGATCGTCGCCGCCGCGGACGAGACGCGGCGGCGCCTCGAGCGTGACCTGCACGACGGCATTCAGCAGCGTCTGGTCTCGCTCGCGCTGAAGGCCCGTGCAACCGAGGCGATGACCGCCCGGCCCGCGGACCAGATCCGGGGCGAGCTGTCGCTGCTGGCCGACGGGCTCGGCACCGCCCTGGACGAACTGCGGGAGATCTCGCACGGCATCCACCCGGCCGTCCTGTCCGAGGCCGGGCTCGGACCGGCGCTCAAAGCGCTGGCCCGCCGGTCCGCGGTGCCGGTTGAACTCGACCTGAATATTGGCCCGCGGCTCGCGGAACCCCTCGAGGTGGCCGCCTATTACGTCGCGTCCGAGGCGCTCACCAACGCCGCCAAGCACGCGCAAGCCTCGGTCATCGAAGTACGTGCGGACGGCTGTGACGGCGCCCTTGCCCTCTCCATCCGCGACGACGGCATCGGCGGCGCCGACCCCGGCCGCGGCTCCGGCATCATCGGCCTCAAAGACCGGGTCGAGGCCCTCGGCGGAACAATCTCGGTCCTCAGCCCGCCCGGACACGGAACAACCCTGCACGTCCAGCTCCCGGCCGGCCCCAGCGCCGCAGCCACGCCGCCCCCCGCTACCCCCTAGCCGCTTCCGGCGTGGCGCACCAGCCGCCGGGATGAGGATTCCCGAGGCTGGCACTGACGCGGCACTCTTATGACCGGTGTTCCCGGCCACGGGGCGTACGGTCTGGCCAGCGCGGACGGCCGCACCGACGGCGCAGCTCCTCCGGCCACTGAGGCCGGACGGCGAGCCTCACCGCTAGCGAGCGCCGCGCGGGCCTCCCGGCGCGCGGCCATCAACGATCCGCCGGATCGCATCCGCCGACAGCTCCGGCTTCGGCACGAACCCGGCGGCGGGGCTTTCGGCGATCAGATCCGCGAAGTCGGCCCCCGAATGGGTCGAGATCAAGATCACAGTCGCCCCGCCGCCCCGGGACTGCCCGGCCAGGCGCCGGGCCAGGTCGAACCCGCTCTCACCTCCCAGCGTGATGTCGACCAGGATGACCTCCGGCCGGAGCTCCGCTGCTCTCCGCAGCGCCTCCGCCGAGGTCGCGGCGACGCCGACGACGCGCAAGCCCTCCCGTTCCAGCAGGGCGCGCGCAGCCTCCAGGAACAACCAGTTGTCATCCACGATGAGGACACCGAACGCCATGCGAACAGAGTTACAGAACTTGCGGGCGCCGCGCATTGCGGCTAGCAGGAATCCCAAGAATCTGTGCTCTCGCCGCAGAGCCCGTGCCGGGCAACGACATCCCCGATGGCCGGCCAGGCCGTGCCGGTGCTGCGGGCCGGGCAGCCGGTGTTCATTGCATGCCGGCCCTCGCGGCGATCACGGGTGCGCCGGCGGCGCGCAGTCTGTCGATGCCGGGCAGCTGCGGGCCGGTATCGATGACGGCAGCGGCGACGGTGCCGACGCGGCCCGGGCTGGCGGTTCCCGGCCCGGCCGGCCCGACAAGTCCCGCGCAGCCCATTCGAGCGCTACGGCTTCGAGTGCTGCGGCGAAGCCGGGCTGGTTTCCCCGCAACAGTCGGCGCACATAGGCCCGTTTTCCCGCGCCTGCCTTGGGTCACCCACCAGCCACCATCCTTGTCATGCCTGCCTTGACAGCTCCGCCGACTGCGGGGCGCGCTGCCGACGTGGGAGGCGCGACCGCCTGGCCATCGGCGAGCAGCGCGCCCCCGTCCTCGAACAGGACCGCGCCGTTGCACAGCAGGCTCCACCCTTGCCCGGGATGATCGGCCACGACTCGCGCGGCCGCGCAGTCCGGGGCGTCCCGTCCGGGCACGCGGGCAGGTGCTGGCACATCTCAGCCTCCGATACCGCCAACTGACCTCGGTACGGCGCGACCTGTCGCTCCCGAACACCGAAACGAACGGCATGTACGTGCCGCAGGTCACCAACGGTCGCGCACCACTCTGGCTCTGTCATCCCGGTAGGCGGCCAACTCCTCTACCGGCTAGCACTAACCCAAGAGACTCCAGCCGGTCTCGGCAAGGACAGCCGCCGCCATAGATGGCGCAGCGCGCGCTGCGGCGGCGGACCAGTATCGACGTACCGGCCGACCAGACAGCAGCGAACACGCGCCATCGGGCGGCAACCCGCTGACCCAGCGGCCCGCTTCGGCCCGTTGCTGGTGGCAGGAACGCCGGGATTCCTGCTGGCCAGGTATGAGGTTGGGGGCTGGCCGCGATGGCACGAGGCCGCTGGCGCGGCATCGTCGGTGTTATGGCCGGCTCGACAGCGGCTCCCACGCACGGTGACGCGAGCGGCACGGGCCGGTGCCCAGCACCACTCAAAAGGGAGAAACAATGACCAGGTCTCTTACCCTGCTGACAGCGCTCAGCGGCCCTGCGGCAAGCACCGGCCCAGGGTGACCACCCGGACCCAGGCCCCAGCGCCGGGCCGCCCCGGTGCCGCACGCCGGCGCGTCATGCCGCCAGGTGCTGTCACCGATCCTTCAGCGAACCTACAGAAAATCCGCAGCAAACATGCAGCGGTAGCGGTGAACCGTGGCCCGCCAGCGGGGCGTGCCAGATGTGTAGCCGCGGCGACCGCCACTCCCACCAGCACAAACCGGAAGGACAAGTCATGTCGTTCACCGTCACCCGATCGGCAGCTGGGTTCGCGCTGCTCGCGGCCCTGGCCGCGGGCTGCGGCAGCGCCGCGGCGGCGCACCACGCCGCCGTGCGGCCCACGCCAGCCGCCACCGCGCCCGCCGCGCCGCCGGCCGCTGTCACGCACCATCACCACCACCACCACCACCACCATTCCCGGCCGACGCACCCCGTGGGCAGCACACCACCCGCGCCGCCGGCCAGCACCGCCCCCGCCCAGACCGCCAATCCCATCCCGCAGGGCAACGGCGGTGACCAGGACGCCGACAACAACGGCGGCCCCAACGACGGCGATGGCAACATCTAGCCCCGCCCGGCTCACGCCACAACTGCCGCCATGGTCCCGCCGGTGCGGAGCCACCGGGGCGGCCAGGGCACTGACAGGAGACCAAGATGACCGCTCGTCTTACCCGGCGCGGCTGGCAGGCGCTGGCCGCGGCCGCTGCCCTGGCCATCATCACCAGCACAGTGGTCGCGGTCGCCGTGGCCGGGCGCTCGCCAGGCGGGGCGTTTCCCCCGCTCCGCCCCGCCGCCGCGCCGACCGGGTGGGCGCACCTGACGCTGCCCGGCGGGACGGCCGTGCTGTCCTACCCGCCGTCATTGCGGCCGCTGGCCGGTGACAAGGCCGCCGTGACGGCCGCCCAGCTCGGTGCGGGCGGCAGATACCAGCTCTACCTCAACGCCACGCCGCGGCAAGGCACCGAGACCCTGCGCGGCTGGGCCGCATTCCGGCTGCACCACCTGCTGTCTGACCACGCGGCCGCCGCGCACGAAGTAGCCGCCGCCCAGGGCGTCAAGTTCCGCGGCGGCACCGGGTCCTGCGTCATCGACAACTACCGCACCCGGATCGGCGCCCACCACTTCCAGGAGATCGCCTGCCTGGTCCAAGGACACACCAGCGCCAGCGTCATCGTCGCCGCCGCCCCGACCGCCACATGGGCCCAGGCCCGCCCGCTGCTGTTCCAGGCAGTGGGCGCCTACCTCGTCCGGTGACCACGGCCCCCCGCACGCACGCGCCCGGCCCCCCGCGCGGCCCGCGCCCTGCGCCCGCTGCAGCGGGCCGCCCAGCAACCCAGCCCAGACCTCGAAAGGAAACGACCATGACTGCATCAACCACCGCACGGCTGCGCCGGCTCACCGCGCCGCCTGCCTCCCAGGCACCCCTGACCGGCCGCCGCCGGGCCGCCACACTGCTGCTGCGCCTGAGCTGCGTCGCACTGCTGGCCTGGATCGGGTACATCCACCTGCACCTGTGGCTAGAGGGATACCGGCAGATCCCCACGAATGGGCCCTTGTTCCTGCTCGACGCCGTGGCCGGGTTCCTCCTCGCCGCCGTAGTGCTGGCCTGGCCCCGGCCGCTGGCCGGGCTGCTGGCGGCCGGCTACACCGCCGCCACACTCGGCGCCCTGAT
>Ga0075434_100003866_pt1 | contig 13395 bp, 12 predicted proteins | sample RhiMethybrSRZTD3_FD_75298 | JGI IMG/M metagenome (GOLD analysis project Ga0075434, IMG submission 75298) | Populus rhizosphere microbial communities from Tennessee, USA - Rhizosphere MetaG P. TD hybrid SRZTD3 | ecosystem: Host-associated > Plants > Roots > Rhizosphere > Soil | place: USA... | reverse complement strand
CCTGGAGCTCCGCGAGCCGGCGCTTGTAGTCCTCAGCGCCTGAAACGCGGAACGGCGCTGGCGAGAGGATTGGATGCCCTGCCGTCTCGTCGCCTGCCGCGACGCCGAAAAAGTCGAACGGCACGACGGCTCCGTCGAGCAGCGAGACCACTCCATGAACCGGCCGCACCCATGGTCCCTCGCCGGTGCCCCAGCGCATGGTCTTGGCCCAGGAGATGGCGGCGAGCACGCGCGGCACGATGTCGGCCAGCACGTCGCCTGCGGGACGGCCTGCGATCTTCCTGGCGGCGGCCAGGTACTCACCCTTGTCGGTCTTCACCCGCGACAGCTCCTCGGGCGCGAGGCCGGTACGCTTGGCGAAGCCGAGCAGCGCCGGCGTAGGCGAGCCGTCGGCGGCGAAGGCCGCGCGCACGGGCGGGCCCATCACCTGCTCCTCGCGATCGGGCTCGCGCTCCGGCAGGCCGGAGAGGATGAGCACCAGCCGGCGCGGCGTGTAGCCGGTCTCCACCTCGCGCGGACCGACGCCGCGCGCCATCAGCTCCTCGAAGACGCGCGTCGCCAGCTCGCGCATGCCCGGCTCCAGCATGCGGGCCGGGATCTCCTCGCTCCTCACCTCCAGGAAGTACTCACCGCGCGGCATCGGCCACCTCCGCCGGCGCTGCGTCCTTGCTGTCCTTTTGGTCTTTGTTCAATAAAGGGAATCCCAACTTCTCCCGGCTTTCCACGTAGGCCCGGGCGCAGCCCACTGCGAGATCGCGCACGCGCTTCATCAGGCCGACCCGCTCGGTCACCGAGACGGCGCCGCGGGCGTCGAGCACGTTGAACAGATGCGAGCACTTCAAGGCGCATTCGTAGGCCGGCAGCACCAGCCCGGCCTCCAGGCAGCGGTTCGCCTCGCTCTCAAAGCCGTCGAGCTGGCTCTGGAGAAAGGGCACGTCGGCGATCTCGAAGTAGTACCGGGAGAGCTCGTACTCCTCCTGCTTGCGCACCTGACCGTAGTCGAGCCCCTCCACCCAGTCGATCTCGTAGATGCTCTGCGAGAGCGAGAGGAACATGGTGAGCCGCTCCAGGCCGTAGGTGATCTCGGCGCTGATGGGCTTCAGCTCCATGCCGCCCGCCTGCTGGAAGTAAGTGAACTGGGTGATCTCCATGCCGTCGAGCATCACCTGCCAGCCGACTCCCCAAGCGCCGAGGGTAGGCGCCTCCCAGTTGTCCTCCTCGAAGCGCAGGTCGTGCTGCGTAAGGTCGAGCCCGATGGCCTCCAGGCTGCGCACGTAGAGCCGCTGCACGTCGAGAGGCGAGGGCTTCAGGACCACCTGGAACTGGTGGTGCTTGCCGAGACGGAATGGATTGTCGCCATAGCGGCCGTCGGCGGGCCGGCGCGACGGCTGGACGTAAGCGACGCGCCAAGGTTCCGGTCCAAGCACGCGCAGGAAGGTGTCCGGGTGCATGGTGCCGGCGCCCACTTCGAGATCGAGCGGCTGCTGCAGCACGCACCCTTCGCGCGCCCAGAACTCCGACAGCTTGAGGATGAGCTCCTGAAACGTTTGCATGATTGGCGGGGTAGGGTATCAGACCTCGGCGAGCGTCCGCTGCATCACGTCGTAACTGCGCAGCTCTCGCTGGAGGAAATGCCGCCGCACCTGCCCGCAGAGGTCCTCGACCTGGCGCAGCACCACCGCCGCCGGCGGCCGCTCCGCAACGGCAGGCAAGCTCTCGTGGCCGATGCGGCAGAGAAACTCCAACGTCGCGGGCGAGACGGCGAAGCCGCCGCGACCGCCGCATTCCAGGCACAGCAGCGTCTCTCCCGAGCGCGGCAGCACCGCCCCTGCGGAAGCAAAGGGCGAGCCGCACGAGGGACAGGCGTAAGGTGCCGGGAAGATGCCCGCCAGCCGCAGCATCCAGGCCTCGAAATAGCGCGTCGCGAGATCGCGGTCCACCCCGGCCAGCAGCGCCTGCACCGTGGAATCCAGCAGACGATAGAAGTGATCGGAGCTCTCGCCCTCCTGAGCGAATTCCAGCAGGTGGTCGGCGAGGTAGCTGCCGAGCAGGATTCCTTCGAGGTCGGTCTGCAGCGGATGCGCCGTGCGCACCAGCTCCACCGAGGAAATGCGCCCCAGATCGCGTCCCTCCTTCTCGAACCACGTCACCTGCGCCTTGGCGAGCGGCTGGAGCTGGCCGCCGAAGCGGCTGTGCTTGAGCCGCGCGCCCTTCGCCACCCCCTTCTTCTTGCCGTGCTCGCGGGTGAGGAAGGTGACGATCCGGTCGCGGTCGTGCAGGTCCGTTACATCGAGGATCAACGCCTCGGCGGTGAATAAACCCATCGTCCGGATGGTAGCAGAACGCCTGCTATACACTTCAGCTCGCCATGGCCCTCAGCGAGCCCGGAGCCCCGATCTCTGCCGACGACCCGAACCGCGATCTCGGCTTCGGTGCAGTGGTGGCTCGCGAGAGCCGCAAGCGCTTGCTCAACCGGGACGGCAGCTTCAACGTCGTGCGCGAGGGGCTGAGCTTCTTCCAGTCGCTGAGCCCCTACCATTACCTGCTCACCACGTCCTGGCCGCGTTTCCTCGGCCTCATCGTCGTGTTCTACATGGTGACGAATATCGTCTTCGGTCTGGCATTCTTCGCCTGCGGCCCGGGGCAGATCGCAGGCGCGAACACCACCAATCTCCACAGCCAGTTCCTCGAGGACTTCTTTTTCAGCGTCCAGACATTCGCCACCATCGGCTATGGCGGCATGCATCCCGTCGGGCTCGCGGCCAACGTGCTCGTCACCCTGGAGTCGCTGGTCGGCCTGTTGGGCTTCGCGCTCGCCACCGGCATCCTCTTCGCCCGCTTTTCGCAGCCGACGGCGAAGATCCTGTTCAGCAAGAACGCCATCATCGCTCCCTACCGCGGCATCACCGCGTTCGAGTTCCGCATCGCCAACGCGCGGGCCAACGAGATGATCCAGGTCGAGGCGCAGGTGCTGCTCAGCCGTTTCAAGGAGGACGGCGGCGGCAACCGCGAGTTCGTCCCCCTCAAGCTGGAACGCGAGAAGGTGGTCTTCTTTCCGCTCGCCTGGACCATCGTCCATGCCATCGACGAGGCAAGCCCGCTCTGGGGAGCTACCTACGAGGACCTGAAGGATCGGGACGCGGAGTTCCTGGTCCTGCTCTCTGGCATCGACGAGACCTTCTCCCAAACGGTCCACACCCGCTCTTCCTACAAAACCAACGAGATCGTCTGGGGCGCCCGGTTCGCGAACCTGTTCAATCCCCCGAAACCGGACGGCACTCTGTCGATCGACGTCGGCCGCCTGCACTACGTCGAGAAGGCGCTGCCGCCGCCGGCAGAGTAGCTCATTCGAGGTCGAGATCGACGTCCCGGTCGAGAGCGGCCAGAACGGCCTGGTTCTCGCGCCAGCCGGGCTCCAGACGGACGTTGAGGTCGAGATAGACGCGGCGCTCGAGGTACTGCTCGAGGTCGAGGCGGGCGGCGGTGCCGATGGCCTTGATCATCTGACCCTGGCGGCCGACGACGATCTTTTTCTGGCCCGACCGCTCGACGAGGATGTTGGCGTAGATGCGCACGAGATTCCGCGCCTCGTCATCCTCCCAGCGCTCGATGGCGACGGCGGTCGAGAAGGGCAGCTCCTCGCTGGTCAGCTCCAGGACTTTTTCGCGAATGCGCTCGGCGGCCAGGAAACGCTCCGGATGGATGGTCAGCAGCTCCGGATCGAACATCGGCTCGCCCTCCGGCAGCAGGCCCCAGAGGACGCCGAGCAGCCGGTCGCAATTGTCACCGGTCAGGGCGCTGATCGGCACGATCTCGGCGAACAGCCCGGTCTGGGCGTAGCGCTCGATGCGCGGCAGGATCTCGGGTTTCTTGATGCGATCCACCTTGTTGAGGACGAGCACCCGCGGACCCTCGGCCTTGCCGGCGAGATCGAGCATGTAGGCGTCTCCCGAGCCGAACTTCTCGGAGACGTCCACCAGCAGGCAGGCCACGTCGGCGTCGTTCATGGCGTCGACGGCAAAGCGCACCATCTGGCGGTTGAGGCGGTGGAGGGGACGATGGATGCCGGGCGTGTCGTAGAACACCATCTGGCCATGCTCGCCGGAGAGGATGCCCACGATGCGGTGGCGGGTGGTTTGCGGCTTATTGGAGACGATGGCGAGCTTCTCCTGGAGGAGGTAGTTCATCAGCGTCGATTTGCCGGCGTTCGGCCGGCCGACCAGAGCGACGGTGCCGGACTTCGCCATCAGGCCTCAGCCTCCGGCGCCGCCGCGGGCGATGGGAGCCGCTCGACGCGGACGGTCTGGATGCGGCGGTCCGCGACCGCTTCGACGGTGAAACGCAGGCCGTGCGTCTCCACCGTCTCCCCCACCTGAGGCACGTAGCCGAAAGCGCTGAAGATCAGGCCCGCGACGGTCTCGAACTCCGGGTCCTCGATCTCGACGCCGAACAGCTCGTCGAGCAGCTCGATGCGGGCGCGGCCGTCGAGCCGGTAGGCGCCGTTCTCCAACGGCTCGAGCTCGGCGGCCAGCGCTTCGTGCTCGTCCATGATCTCGCCGACGATTTCCTCGAGCAGATCCTCCACCGTCACCAGGCCCGCCGTGCCGCCGTACTCGTCCACGACGATCGCCACCTGCTGGAACCGTGCCTGGAGCTCCTTGAGCAACTCGGTGAGCGGCTTGGTCTCGGGGATGAAGAGCGGCGGCTTCAGCAGCTCGCGCACGGCGGGCGGCTCGGGGCTGCGGATGGCGCGCAGCACGTCGCGGATGTGGAGAATGCCGAGGATATGATCGATCGATTCCTCGTATACCGGAATGCGCGAGTGCCCCGACTCGATGAATCGCTCCGCCAGCGTGTCCATGGTGGAGTCGACGGGAGCGCAGATCACGTCGATGCGCGGCGTCATGACGCTGCGCGCCTGGGTGTCGCCGAAGCCGACGATTCCCCAGACCCACTCTCCTTCTTCCGGCTCCAGGATGCCTTCGCGCGTGCCGACGTCGATGAACGCCTCGATCTCCTCATCGGAAGCTTCGCTCTCCTCGTCCTCCTCGTGGCGTTGGAGGGCGCGGGCGGGGACGAGCGGCCGGAGAATCGCGATCAACGGCGAGAGCCCCCACAGCGCCACGCGGTAGACCCGCGTCAGTCCGCGCAGGGCGCGCTCCGGATCCTGCCCCACCAGGGTGCGGTTCAACGCCTCGGTGACGGCCACGAAGAGCAGCGCGGCGGCGAGCGCCCAAAGGTTGGGATGGGCGCGGTGCCAATGCTCCAGCAGCGACGCCAGCAGCGCGGCAAGGACGATCGGCAGCGTGCGGGCGAGCAGCGAAAGGATGTAGCGGAAGATTCCGAAGCGCACGGGCGCCGAGGACAGGGCCAGCAGCGAGCCGCCCGCTTCCTCGGCCCAATGGCGAAGCCGTATCGGACCGCTCCGCTCCAGCAGGGCCGAGAGGACCGCCGCGAGCACCGCCATGGGAATGAGCAGCGCCAGTCCCCAGAGGAGGACGTCGGGCGGCAGCAATCTCTCTCCCTCAGTCATGGTTCGCCTTGCCGATCCAGGTCCGGCGCAGCCGGCGCTCGAGCCGCTCCATCTCGCCCTGATCGGTCTCGTGATCGTAGCCCAGGCAGTGCAGGACGCCGTGCAGCAAAAGGGTCTTGAGCTCTCGATCCACGCCATGACCGGCGGCGGCGGCCTGGCGGCGCGCCGCCGGCACCGAGACCAGGACGTCTCCGAGGTGTCCGTCCTCCCCGAGGAAGGAGAGAACGTCCGTCGTCCGGTCTTGGCCCCGAAACCGGCGGTTCGCGCCTCGCATCTCGCGATCGCCGACGAAACGCACGCCGAAGCTCTCCGCCTGAGGCGCCAACGACGCGATCAAGCCGCCGAGCCAGGGCCGCAGACGGCGCACGCCGGACTCCGGATAATGATTGGGGTTCAGGAGGACGAGCTCGGGCCGTTGCGCCGGATCGTTCACGGATCGTTCACGTTTATGAGGCCTGACGGATCGCCCGCTTCTCCCGCTTCGGCCCGGCGTTGAAGTCGAAGCCGGGATAGTCGATCCGCTGGTGGAAGATGTTGGCCAGCACCCGGCCGAACGACTCCGAAACGCGGCGCAGGTCCGAAAGGGTCAGGTCGGTGTGCTCGAGCTGGCCTTCCTGCAGGCAGTCGTCGAGAATGGTGCGGATCAGCCCGCGGATCTTGACCGGCGAGGGCTCGGTCAGCGTGCGGCTCGCCGCCTCGACGGCGTCGGCGAGCATGAGCACGCCCATGACCTTGTTCTGCGGTCTGGGACCTGGATAACGGTACTTGTCCTCGGTGAGCTCGCCGGAATCGGGGTCGAGCTGCCCTGCGGCCTTGTGGTAGAAGAACTTGATCAGGCGCGTGCCGTGGTGCTGGCGGATGGCATCTTTGATCACTTTCGGCAGGTTGTGCTCGCGCGCCAGCTCCACTCCGTCCTTGACGTGGTTGACGAGGATCAAGGCGCTCATCGAAGGCAGCAGCTTGTCGTGCGGGTTCTGGCCGGGACGCTGATTCTCGACGAAGTAGTCGGGGCGCAGCACCTTGCCGACGTCGTGGTAGAGCCCCGAGGCGTAGGCGAGCACCGGGTCGGCGCCGATCGCCTCGCATCCTTCCTTGGCGAGATTGGCCACCATCAGCGAGTGCTGGAAGGTGCCCGGCGCCTCGAACGCCAACCGGCGCAGCAACGGCAGGTTGGTATTGGAGAGCTCGACCAGCTTGATATCGGTGGTGAGACCCAGCAGCCATTCGAGGATGGGCACCGCGAAGCTCGCGGCGGCGGTGACCAGCAGGCCGCCGGCGGCGGCGCAGACCAGGTCGAAGAGCACCTGCACGGAGCTGCGGTCCGCGGACGGCAGGGCGGTCAGCACGAGCACCATCACCACGTTCACCGCTCCCACGACCAGGCCTACGCGGGCGATCACCAGCCGGTGCCGGAACTGCGCGTAGTCGAGCGTGTGGATGGCGGCGAGCGAGCCCGCAAGGCTGTAAAAGACGACCCATAGGCCGTCGCCGTCGACGGCCAGCCGCGAGGCGAGGACCGAGAAGAGCACGGCGAGCACCAGCGCCGTGTTGCGCCCCAGCAACAGAGTCGCCAGCAGCGCCAGCCCGGCGAAGGGTATGGCATACGCCCAGCTCCGGAGCGAGTTGAAGGGCGCGGTCTCGAAGGCTCCCGAGAGGGCATTGGCCACCAGAAAACAGAACTTGGCTGCCAGCAGCGAGAGCAGGAGCAGCAGCAGACTCTCGCAGAACAGCCGCGCGCGGCTGTGATCCGCCACCCGCTCCCCGCGCTCCACGAACCACACCACGACCGCCACCAGCGCCAGCAGGGAGAGGGTGGCGACGAGCGGCGGGAGCTGCCGCCGGGGCTGCCGCTCGCCGCGCATCTGGGCGATGATGCGCGCGTGCGCGGCATCGATCGGATCGCCCTTGCGGACGATCACCTGCCCTTTGCGGATCTGGTTGAAGACCTGGCCGACAGCAGAGGCCGCGGCGGCCTGCCGCACCAGGGTCTCGCTGCGGTTGAGGAGCAGGTTGGGAGTGAGGTTCTCGAGCAGCAGATCCACCAGCAGCCGGCGCTCCTGGGAGGAGAAGCCGCTCCAGCCGCGGACCTCCGACTCGAAGAACTCGCGCGCCTCGCCGGGATAACCCAGGTTCTCGAAGAGATCGAGCTGGACCCGCTCGCCGCCGGTCGCCAGATTGCGCACCGTGACGCCGCGCATCCGGTTCTCCAGCAACAGGTCCTTGTTGGCGACGACGCCCCGCCGCAGCGCCTGGTCGAGAGCGCCGCGGAGACTGTCCTCGAGCTCGGACGAGAAGCCCTTGAGCAGCAGCAACTGAACCCGCGCCGGCGTGAGCTTGAGCCCGTCCGGCGGCGCGGGCTCGGCGGTGAGCTCGCGGACGATCTCCTGGCGCGCCGCCTCGGCCTCAGCGCCCCTGGCGGCGGAGGTCCTCGCGAGCAGGCGCCGGCCGCGGGCGAAGAGCTGCGCCATCTGCACATCGCGTTCGCCGATGACCCCGGGATCGAGATCGTAGACGGGCCGCACGGCCTCGCGCGCTTCGCGCTGCTTGGCGCCGGTGGCTTCTTCGTCGTCGAGCAGCAGATCGCGCGAGGCGACGTAGTCACGGTCGGCGATGGTGCCCGGCACCGCGCGATTGGAGAACAGGAAGGCTCCCGGCAGCAGGCACCAGGTCCCCAGGAGAAGGAACGAGGCCAGCCACAGGAAGGGCATTTCCACGGCGCGCTCCCAGGCGTCCCGCGCGCGCAGCCGCTTGCCGATCCGGATGGCTCCGGTGACGGCACGGATTTCGGAGGTCGTGTCTTTATCGCGGGCCATAGCGGATCGATCGCGTCAAGAGCCCCGGCGCGCCTCCACCTCGCGTTCGCTCTTCCGCTTCTCGAACTCGTCGTAAGCGGAGACGATCTTCTGCACCAGGGCATGGCGTACCACGTCCCGCTGGTCGAAGTAGAAGAACTTGATGCCTTCGACGCCGGAAAGCACCTCCTGGGCTTCGCGCAGGCCGGACGTCCTCCCGTGCGGCAGATCCACCTGCGTCACATCGCCGTTGATGACCGCCTTGGAGTTGAAGCCGATGCGGGTCAGGAACATCTTCATCTGCTCGGTGGTGGTGTTCTGCGCCTCGTCGAGGATGATGAAGCTGTCGTTCAGCGTGCGCCCGCGCATGAAGGCGATGGGAGCGATCTCGATGATCCCCCTCTCCAGCATCCGGCCCACCTTCTCGTAGCCGATGATGTCGTGCAGGGCATCGTGGAGAGGACGCAGGTAGGGATTGACCTTCTCCAACAGGTCGCCGGGGAGGAAGCCGAGCTTCTCGCCGGCCTCGACGGCGGGGCGTGCCAGGATGATGCGCCGCACCCGCTTCTCCAGCAGGGCGGCGGCGGCCATGGCCACGGCGAGATAGGTCTTGCCGGTGCCGGCGGGACCGATCGAGATGACGATGTCGTGGTCGATCATCGCCTGCACGTAGAGCTGCTGCTTGAAGCTGCGGGGCGCCACCAGCCGCCGTACCGAGGCGAGCATGCCTTCGGGGAGGAAAAAACCCACGAGCGAGGTCTCCGGCGCCTCGGCGACGACGCGGATGGCCGTCTGCACGTCGCCCGGGCGGAAACGGTAGCCCTTCTCGGTGACCGCCGTAAGCTCCGCGAGCAGGCGCTCGACGACGCGCACCCGCTCCGGATCGCCGTTGATGTGGAGCTCGTTGCCGCGGGCCGCCAGGGTGACGTCGAAGGTGCGCTCGATGCGGCGCAGGTTCTCGTCCTGGGTCCCGAAGAGGGTGTCGAGCCCCTCCTCGGCGAGAGTGACTTGGGTCATCGTGGTATGCGTCTCGCGGGGACGGCCGGGCGCAGGGCGGAGCCGTTCCAGGGCGTCAAGTGTAGCAGACCGGCCACCCGCCCCTATTTCTTCCCGTAATCGTAGAACCCCCGGCCGCTCTTCTTGCCGGTCCGGCCGGCGAGGACCATCTGCTTGAGGAGCGGCGGCGGCGCGAAGCGCTTCTCGCGGTACTCCTCGAACATGATGTTGGCGATGTAATAGGTGGTGTCGAGACCCACGAAGTCGAGCAGGGTGAACGGTCCCATGGGATAGCCGCAGCCGAGCTGCATCCCTTTATCAATATCCTCGACGCTGCCGACGCCTTCCTCCAAGGCACGGACGGCGTCGAGCAGATAGGGCACCAGCAGCCGGTTGACCACGAAGCCCGAGTTGTCGCGGCAGGCGATGGGCTCCTTGCCGGCCGAACGGGCGAACTCGAAGGCGCGATCGAAGGTCTCGTCCGAGGTCAGGATCGTGCGCACCACCTCGACGAGCTTCATCACCGGCACCGGATTGAAGAAGTGCAGGCCCACGAACTTGTCCGGCCGCCGGGTGAACATGGCCATCTGAGTGATGGTGAGCGACGAGGTGTTGCTGGCGAAGATCGCGTCTTCCTTGACGGTCTCGTCGAGAGCCGAGAAGGTCTTCCGTTTCTCCTCCAGGTTTTCGACGATGGCCTCCACCACCAGATCGCAGTCGGCCAGCGCCGCGAGGTCCACCGTGCCGGAGAGGCGGCCTGCCGTCTCGTCGCGAGCCGCGGCCTCCAGCTTGCCCTTCTCCACCGCCTTGGCGAGCGAGCCATGGATCTTGGCCAAGCCCTTTTCCAGCAGCTCGTCCGTGACTTCACGCACCACCGTCTCGTAGCCGGCGCGCGCGGCGACCTCGGCGATTCCGGAGCCCATCAGCCCGCAGCCGAGGACTCCTACCTTCTTGATCTTCTTCATTCAACCCTCCTGTCAGGAATTGCCATCGCGGCTTCTTCTCGTTCGACGATCTCCCGCCCCTCTCCGTTCGCGAGCCGCGCGAGGAACAGCCGCCGGGCTCCGGGGAGCGCGATAGGCAGGCGCTCGGCCCATTCCACCACCTTGACGCCAGGCCCGGCCAGCAGCTCATCGAGGCCGAGCGAGGCCGTCTCCTCCGGGTCGAGCCGATAGAGATCCACATGGACCAGGCGCCCGCCGCTGCCCGCATGCTCGCGGATCAGCGTAAAGCTGGGGGACTGCACCTCGCGCGCATCGATCCCCAGCCCCTCGCCGATGCCGCGGGCAAGAACCGTCTTGCCGCTGCCCAGCTCGCCCGAGAGCAGCAGCACGCCGCGGGGCGCCAGCTCCCGCGCCAGGGCACGGCCGAGAGCTCGGGTCTCCTCCTCGCTGGCGGTCACCCAGCGCCTCAAAGACGGCGCCTTCCCAGCGGCCATCTACCGTGACCGCGCTCGGCGTGCTCGTGGCCGCTCTCCTCCTCGCCCGCTTCCTTCAGGGCCGCGAAGGCGGCCGGCAGGATCTCGATCAGGTCGCCGGCGGCGAGCGGCGCCTCCCCCATCCGGCTCGCGGCGAGGTCGCCGGCCAGCCCATGAAGATAGACGGCCACCAGCGTGGCGTCGAGCGCGTCCAGGCCCTGCGCGAAAAGACCCGCGATCAAGCCGGTCAGCACGTCGCCGGCGCCGCCGGTCGCCATTCCCGGATTGCCGGTGGGGTTGACGAACACGGCCGTGCCCGAAGCCACCAGCGTGAGATGGCCTTTGAGCACGACGATGGCGCCGGTCTCCTCCGCCGCTCCACGCGCCGCCGCCACCCGGTCCTCCTGGATCTGCGCGGCAGAGATCCCCAACACGCGCCCGAGCTCGCCGGGATGCGGCGTCAGGATCGTCTCGGCGCGGCGGCCGGAGAGCTCCCCGGCCCGGCCGGCGAAGGCGTTGATGCCGTCGGCGTCGAGCACCAGCGGCAGCGGGCACTCCAGGACGATGCGGCGGATGGCAGCCGCGGTCGCCGCCTCCTGGCCCAAGCCCGGTCCCAGGGCGAGCACCGCCTTGCCCTCGGCCGCGTCGAGCAGCACGTCGGCAGCCCGCTCGGCGATCTGGCCGGCCGCGCCCGCCGGCAAGCCGAGCGTCATCGACTCGACGGAGCCCAAGTCCACCGCCTGCAGGATCGGCTCCGGCACCGCGGCGGTGACCAGGCCGGCGCCGGCCCGCACGGCGGCGCGAGCCGCCAGGATGACGGCTCCCGCCTTGCCCGGCGAGCCTGCCGCGATCAAGGCGTGGCCATAATCCCCTTTGTGCGTGTCGGGCTCGCGCTCGGGCAGCAGCTCCGCCAGCTCCTCCCGCATCAGCAGGTGGAGATCCCCGGTCTCTTCTTCGACCTCCTCCACCAGCCGCGGCGGAATCCCCAGATCGGTCACCACCATCTCGCCGACGGCATCCGCCGCCGGCGAGAAGATGTGGGCCACCTTGGGCGCGGCGAAAGTCACGGTCAGAGCGGCCTGCACGCACGGCCCGATCGGCCGCGCATGGCTCGCCGAAAGCCCGCTCGGCAGGTCGACCGCGACGCAGGGCGCCGGCAGCGAGTTGATGACATCGATCGCTTGGGCGAAGAGCCCTTCGAGCGGCCGGGCGAGGCCCGTGCCGAAGAGCGCGTCCACCACCAGGTCGCACTCGGCCGCCGCCTCCAGCGCCGCGGCCAGAGCGTCGGGGGACGAGACCTCCAGGATGGGCAGCTCGGACTTGCGGCAGATGCCGAGCTGCACCGCGGCGTCGCCGGAGAGACCGCGGCCGCCGGTGACCAGGAACACCCGCACCTCCCAGCCGCGCACGGCGAGGTGGCGGGCCACCGCGAGGCCGTCGCCGCCGTTGTTGCCCGGGCCGCAGAAAACCGCCGCCGACTCGGCGTCACCAAAGGCCTGTCCCAACGCCTCGACGACGCCGATGGCGGCGTTCTCCATCAGCACGAGACTGGGGATGCCGAGATCCTCGATGGCGGCGCGGTCGACCTCGCGCATCGCCTCCGCGGTCAGGATCCTCATGCCGCGCCTCGGAGGCGGCCCCAGCCGGCGAGCAGCTCGCGCGTGCGGGGGCAGCCGAGGTCATCGGAGACCATCCGCTTGGCCAGGCGTCGCAGATCCTCGGGCGTATCGATATCCGCGGCTTCCGGCAGCAGCTCGACGGAAAGGTCCAGCTCGCGGCAGCGCTCGAGGGTCAACGCCAGCACCCGTTCCGTGCTCCAGACGATGTGCTCGAAAAGGCGGCGGGAGACGGCTGCGGCGCGGAGTGCGATCAGGTAGTAACCGCCGTCCTCGGCGGGCCCGAGCACGACGTCGGCGCCGGATTCCACCCTTTCGAAGGCGAGGTGCACCAAGTCTACCGGCAGCGTAGGGTGATCGCTGCCGAGCGCCGCTACGGCGGCGGCTTCCCCGGCCGCCCCGGAAAGGGCGCGATACAGGCGCTCGCCGAGATCGCCTCCCTCCTGGCGGATGCCTGGCGCCGGTCCCGCCGGCAACTCCTCTTCCGGCTCGAGCGCCCAGGCGAGGCGCAGCTCGAAATCTCCCTGCCGCAGCCGGGCGAGCAGATCGGCCAGAAATGCGGCGTGCAGCTCCGCCGCCTCGGCGGCGGTAAGATCGCCGATCAGGCGCGTCTTGACCCGGCCCTCCCGGGCAGGTTTGGTGAAGAGAAGGAGACGGCGGGAGGAGGCGGACACGAGGCGAGATTGTATCTGAGATGCCACTCCTAACCCTCTTGACGGACTTCGGCACCAAGGACTATTACGTCGCCGCGGTCAAAGGCACGGTCCTGCGGCTCGCGCCGGGGACGGAGCTGGTGGACATCACGCATCAGGTGCCGCCGGGCGATGTCGAGACGGCCGCCTTCCTGCTCGCCGCGGCGTCGCCGGCCTTTCCCGCGGGCGCCGTTCACCTGGCCGTGGTCGATCCGGGCGTCGGCAGCGGGCGACGCATCCTCGCGGCCCGCACTCCCGGGGCCTGGTTCATCGCTCCCGACAACGGCCTGCTGACGCCGGTGCTGGACGCTGCCGTCTCCATCCGCTCGGTCGAGAACGGCGATCTTTT
>Ga0075434_100003865_pt1 | contig 13397 bp, 7 predicted proteins | sample RhiMethybrSRZTD3_FD_75298 | JGI IMG/M metagenome (GOLD analysis project Ga0075434, IMG submission 75298) | Populus rhizosphere microbial communities from Tennessee, USA - Rhizosphere MetaG P. TD hybrid SRZTD3 | ecosystem: Host-associated > Plants > Roots > Rhizosphere > Soil | place: USA... | reverse complement strand
GGTCGTCCGCTCGCGCTGGTGCTCAACATGTTCGACATAGCCGTACGTCGCGGCGTCCATGTGGACGTGGAGCGCCTCTCGGAAGCCCTTGGCGTGCCAGTCGTCACCTCTATCGCGGTGCGCAAGGGCGGGACCGCGGACCTCCTGCGCCTGACGGATGAAGTCCTGAGTCAAGCGACCCAATCACCCGGCCCGAACATCTGGCAACCGCTGACGGCTTCGCAATTGCGAGCCACCCAGCGCGAGGCCGATCGCATTGTTGCCTCCACGGTAAGCCTGCCAGAGCGGCCCGACACCTGGACCGCGCGGATCGACGCCGTGGTGCTGCATCCGGTTTGGGGGCTCACAATTCTGCTCATGGTCCTGTTCGTAATGTTCCAGGCTGTGTTTGCCTGGGCCCAACCTTTGATGCAGCTATTGTCGTCGGTCTTCGACGCAGTGGGCCAGTTGGTCCAGGATGTTTTCCCGACAGGCCCACTGCAAAGCTTTTTGCAAAATGGGGTGATCTCCGGAGTCGGCAGCGTCGTAGTCTTCCTGCCGCAGATCATCATCATCTTCCTCTTCATCCTGCTGCTCGAAGATTTCGGCTACATGGCGCGCGCGGCGTTCTTGATGGACCGCATCATGGGAGGTGCCGGCCTGCATGGCCGCGCCTTCATTCCGCTATTGTCGAGCTTCGCCTGCGCAATTCCCGGCATCATGGCAACCCGGGTCATCGACAACCGCCGCGACCGGCTGACCACGATTCTCATCGCGCCCTTGATGACCTGCTCGGCGCGCATCCCAGTCTACACGCTGATCATCTCCGCGTTCATCCCGCCAACTCGGATTTTCGGTTGGATCAATCTCCAGGGCCTCGTGATGTTCGGCCTTTATGCCGCCGGCATCGCCAGCGCGCTTCTCGTGTCCTTCCTGGTCAAGGTTCTAATGTGGCGCGACTACCAGCCTGCACCTTTCATGCTGGAATTGCCCGACTACAAGATGCCGCGCGCGCGAAGCATCGCGATCGGCGTCTACAGCAGAGCAAAGATGTTCCTGCAGCGCGCCGGCACCACGATCTTCGCCATGATGGTGCTGATCTGGTTCCTGGCGTCGTTCCCTCAACCGCCAGCGGGCGCGGAGGGCCCCGCAATCAACTACAGCCTGGCCGCCATGATCGGCAAAATGATCGCGCCCCTGCTTGCGCCTGTCGGCTTCAACTGGCAGATCGCTGTCGCGCTGATCCCGGGCATGGCGGCGCGCGAAGTCGCGGTTGCAGCACTCGGCACCGTTTATGCGATCGAGGGCGGCAAGGAAGCGGCTGCGCAGATCGGACAGGTCCTGGCTACCAAATGGAGCCTGGCGACAGCGCTGTCTCTGCTCGCCTGGTACATCTTCGCGCCACAATGCGCATCAACGCTCGCCGTAATCCGCCGCGAAACCGGAAGCTGGAAATGGATGGCGGCGACATTCGGCTACATGTTGATGCTTGCCTATGCCGCGAGCCTTGCGACGTACAACCTCGCGATCGCGTTAGGCGCCGGCTGAAGACGCGGTTACCGGAAGTAATGAAGGAGGAGGTGCAAGTCGGCCTGCGGCGCGGGCGCTCCGCTCAAGCTCGCATCGATGACCCGGCGGCAGGCTTCGACGGTCGCGTGGTCGCCGAGGTCGTTCGCCGCTTCGAGAACGAGCCAGGCCGTGTCGACCGGGGATCTGTCGCCGTGAACTTCGCCGCCGCTGCCGCGGATTGAAGCTGAGTCCATGATGGAATCCCCGATCCGTTAGTTTTGCGAACTCAGTGCATCTCAAGCGAGACTTGGCGGCTCCCGCCAATATCCGCAAATGCGTTGTTCTTGCGAGATTTGTAGAACTCAAGAACGCTGCGCGATGTCTCGACATTGAGGCGGCCGAACTCGCGCTCGAAGCTGTTCAGGTCGCTTGCGGTGATGCGGTGACCCTTTGCGCCGAGAAAGAGCAGCGCCATTGTGGTCTGCCACGAAAAGTCCATCGCTTTTGCCAGAACCAGCAGCATTTCCCGGTTTCGGTCCAGCATAACGCGCTCGATCACATCGGCAGGCACCGAAGATAGCAGCGAGAGCCCGATCGTGACCTCCTCGAATTTATGGGCGAGCGCGTATCCGAAGATGCTGTCCTCATTGAGGTTGCCGAGGCGGTGCTGAGCGGTCACGAGCCGTTTGGCGACAAAGTAGCCGCGAGAGACCGGCCCAAACTTGGACTGCAGCTCGCCCGTCACATCGACAACGGAAGCGCCCACCTCTTCCATCATCTCCGGTCGCTCGCGCTCGAGCCGCTTCCTCACTTCGTCGGAAGCCTTCGCTATCAACTGCTGAAACAGCTGCCGCGGAATATCCTTGCGCAGTCCAAGCTGCTCGGCGAGGATCGAATCGCCTTCGGCGCGCTTGACCATGTGGAGAAGGCTGGTGCCTGAAATGCGCGCACCGGCGTTGCCGGCCACGGAATTCACAACAGCCCGATTGCCCCGCGCGACGAGTACATCAGTTACGGTCTCGCCGATGGACCTTCGCTTCGAGATCGCGAGCATGTGCGCCTGGCTCTTCGTTCTGGCATTCGCAATCAGGGCCACGTCATCGAGCTGTTCGGATTCCTCCAGGACAGGTCGGGCAACCTCGATCGAGTCGTCGAAGGCCAGCTTGTGAATGACGTCGACCGGCGCTTTGTCGTAGCGCGCAATCCGCTGAGCAAGCTGTGCGCGGGCCGCGACCTCAATCTCATCGGCGAGACGGCCAATGACCTTGCCGAACGTCTCTATCTCTTCGTCGCTATAACTGCCCGCGATCATCAGATCGGTCGCATGCCACAGGGCCTTGGTGCGGCTTTCGGTCGTGCCGCGCGAAATCGCGTCGTCAAGATCCTGAAGATAGGATTTTGCCTGAGTCATCCCTCAATCCTCAATCGCGACAAGCACGAATGCATAACGGCCGCGGATGCTAGCTCTGGAGTGCGAGGATTCGGTAAAATCGGCAACCAGGGATTGTACGCAAAAATTCTCTGAAATGCTGGCGATTTCCTTCATGATTTCGACAGGTGTCCGGACCGGCTTTCCTGCGCCCCAACCCGGTCCTCAGGGATTTGCAACGGGCGGCGCCAGCACCAACGGAGGCCGCGGCTTCGGTTTTACAGGGGCCGGTAACGGCGCGGCGCCAGGCGGACTGCCGGGCGCGGGCCGCACTTCGACGGCTGGCGGCAGTGGTGGCGCCTGCTGGTTCACGGGCGGCGCCGTCGAGGCCGGGGGCGTTGCGGGCGGACGCTGTTTCGCTTTCGGCGGCAAACGACCGCGGCCAAGCAGCGGCTGATCGATTGGCCCGAGCGACGGCGCGGCGGGCAACGGCAAAGCCGCCGTCGATGGCGGGAGGGCAGGCTCGACCGGCGGCGGCTCGCCGCGCTCGAGCGCGTCCAGCCTGCGGGTTTCACGGTCGATCACCCGGACAGCGAGCCATGACGAAAGCGGTGAGACATCAATCGTGCGAGCGAGCGCGTCCGGTGGACCCGCCGCGAACAGCTGGATCTCGGGACGACTGCTCGCCGACCCGAATGCGGTCGAGCTCAGGCTCGCACGGATATCGGCCTGATCCGCGGAAATATCGTAGCCCCCCGACACGATGGCGCGCGCACCCGCACCATCGAGGGTCGTGGCATCGACGCGGAGCCGTCCGTCGCGGATCGTGAACGGAATTTGCGCCGATGTGACCTGCAAGGTCCCCGCCGACAAGACCGTCCCGACGAGCTGCCGCAATCTCGCGTCGTCGGTCACCTGACCCGCATCGCTGGCGCGGATTGCCGCCTCGAAAGCGCGAGGATCGAGCCCGGCAATGTTCGCCGATTCCAGTGCCACGGCCCCTCCGCCCGAAAGCGCGGCCACCAATGACGAGAGGCTCCGGCCCTGGCTGACCAGCGTTGTCTGCACCGAGGTACTGCCGGCGGGCATCTTCAGTCCGCGATAGTTGAGTGCTGCGCCCTCAACGCCGGCGAGCTCGAGATGTGCATTCAGTGCAACGCCATTTGCGTCGCGCCTTGCGTCGATATTGGCGGTAACGTCGCCGCCGCCCAACTTGCCCTTGACAGCTTCAAAGCTAAGCGACTGGCCATCGCTCTTTAGGATTCCACCGATCGGGCGCAACTCGCTCCCTCCCGGCATTCGCCCGCTCAGCGCCTGAAACGCCACCCGGCCGCGCCAGCCCTTCAACATGCCGTTGCCAAGCGGTTCTGTGGCTTCGTGTCCGGTCGCGCCGATCGCGAGTGCAAGACTGGGGGCGAGATCAAGTACGTCGAGGCCGACATCACCATCGATCTCACGTTGCTCATCCAGGCTTATCGCAAGATGCCCACGTAACCGCGAGCCTGCCACCACGCTGTCGAGGTCGTCGAACGACAGCTTGTTACCGGCGAGCGAGGCATGGCCGAACAGCCTGACATTCTGGGCAAGGCTGTCCGACGGCTTGAGACCGAAAAGCGGCGCAAGATTGATGCTCCGAATCCGGAGATTGACGTTGCCGGCCGGCGCCTGCGCCCGAGGCTCGCTCCAAGCTCCGAACGTGCCTTGCGCCTCGGCGTCTATGCCCGCCCCCCACATCTTCGTGTTAAGGCGCAAAGGCGCGCCCCGAGCGCCGCTTGCCGACCCCTCAAATTGTAGCGTGCCTTCGCCGGCAGCAATCGCACGATCCAGCCCGAGCAGCGCCAGCAACGCATTTCCGCGGCCCGCAGACAGCTTGGAGTCAATGGTGACTTCGCTTCGGCTGATCTGGTCGAGATCAAAGGTGCGGATCGCCGACAGAGCGAGTTTTGCGGTGATAGTGACTGAGCCCTGGAGCTGCGGCGCATTCAGGTCGAGGAGCGCCCGAGCATTGGCGCGATCGGCACGCTCGGAGTTCTTGCCGAGATCGAGTGCCAACTTCAGGCGCGCCGGGCCGGGCTGCGTCGCGATCGGGTTCAAGCGCTCGGCCAGCGCGGGCGCAAAGGAGGCCGCAATCCCGGTGACCTGCGAAAGGGATGCTGCATCCGCGCGCAACGCGAATATGCCCGTTGCGTCGCTGCGATCCAGGCTCCCGGTCCCTTCCACGGAGACGCCGCCGGCATATCCGAATTTCAACTTCTCGAGCGCAAGGATTCTGGGGCTGTACTGAAAATTAACCACAAGCGGATGGAGTTCCTGGCCGGCCGACACGGCGCGGTCGATCTCGAGCGAAATGCTACCCTGCTCCGGCCAGTCGGTTCGGGGGCCCGCGACCGCCTGCACGACGCTCCCGGCAGCATCGAGATCGAGACGCTGCGCCTTCAATGCCGCTTCAAACTGTGATCCGCCGGGTGAGGTTGCGAGCGCAACTCTGCCCTCAAGGGCGCCGCCATCGATCTCGGCCTTCAGCTTCTCGATCGCGACCCGGTGATTGATCACGCTGAGATTGCCGCGCAAGCGCAGCGGCTTCTGGCTGTGGTACGCGGGATCTGTACGTCCTTGCAACCAGGTCAACAGCATATCCGGGTCGGAGGATTCGACCTCGATCGCGCCGGAAAAGCCGGCCAGTGCCGTACCGGTCTCGGAAGGGGCATGAAGAGCAACACTGTTGAATGAGACCTGCGTCGCGCCCGGCGCACGAAACTCGAGGCGGTCGATTGCCCATGAACTGGCATCACCGTGGAGGCTCGCGGAAAGATTCTGCAAAGGGCGCCCACCGAGCATGATCTGTTCGGTGCTCACCTCGATGTTGGTTGGAATCGGCGGATACGGCAGCGACGTCGCTACCGCGCGCAACGCGGTCAACTGGCGCGCTGGCTCGATGGGGATCTTGTCAGTCGCATCGTCGTTGGAAAGCAGCTTGTCCGCGTCCAGCTGACGCGCGGACAACGTGGCGTGTAGCAGTGGCGAAGCACCAAAGCGGATGTCGCCCGCGCCGGTAAACTTGAGGGCGCGCTCATCGCCCCCATAACTCGCTTCGATCTGATCGAGCTGAGCTGTCGCATGATCGGCCTTAACCTTGCTGGCAATCCGCCAAGGCGTTGGCGGGCTCTCGCCTCCCTTGGCCTTGGGCAGCGGCGTTGCAATGGTCACGACGCCCTCGAAGACCGGCGCACGAGCAGGGAAGTTGACCGTCCCGTCGAAATCAACGGAGAGCGGGCGTTCGCCGGGGTCGATACTCAAATGGACGCGCGTGCCATTTCCCCCCGCACTCTGACCCGAGGTGATGCGAAAGGGATAACGCGTGCCCTCAAGAACGAAACTCCCGCCCCCGCGTAACGATCCGGCAAGCGAGCGCACGTCGCCCGAGAACACGATATTGTTGAGTTCCACCGTAGCGCGACTTGCGGCATCGTGCAGTGCGAGGCGACCGGTGAGTTTCAACCGGTCGACCGATAGTGATGAAAGGTCGAGCATTCCGCTCGACACCGGCCAATCGATTCGCCCATCCTGGTCCAGCCCAAGATCGAGCGCCATACCGTTGATCGTGAGCTCGTTTGCGCGCCACTGGCCGCGCATCAGATCGCCCAGGCTGAATTCAACGTCGAGCTTGTCGGCATGGACCTTGCCGAGGTCGTTGGCGCCACCCACGACCACCGAGCGCAGGCGCAACGTCGGCGTCGGCAGCAGCCGCGCGTCGAGGCCGCCCGAAACCCGCACCGGCGCGCCGATCACCTTGGCGGCCTCGGCTTCGAATTGCGGCCGGAACTGGTTCCAGTCGATAAAGAAAGGCCCAATCAACGCGGCGAGCAGCGCAAGGATGAACGCTATCGCCAGTCCGAGCAGCGTTGTCTGCACGGGGTCTCCCTTTTGGCCAGGCTCCGGTCGATGCGAGCCGTTCGCCGTCTCGCGGCCGAAGCAGCCCGATCATACAGGACACTGTGGCGGAGTCACAGCAAGGCCCGGTGACTGCAGTCCAGCACCTACCAGCTGGCCGGTAGCCGCTTGAGGCCTCGCAGCACGAACGTCGGCCGCCACTCCGGATTTTTCGCATCATCCAGCCGCAGCTCGGGAAGGCGGCGCAGCAGCGTTGAAATGGCAATCTCCGCCTCTATCCGCGCCAACTGGGCGCCGAGGCAGAAGTGAATGCCGCCACCGAAAGACAGCGGCTTCATATTGGGCCGCGTGATGTCCAGCCGGTCCGGCCGATCTGGATAAACTGCAGGATCGCGGTTGGCGGAACCCAACAGACACAGCACCGTCTCGCCCTTCGGGATGGTTTTGCCGCCGAGATCCTCGACATCCTCCAGAGCCACGCGGCCGGTCAATTGCACCGACGAGTCGTAACGCAGAAACTCCTCGACAGCGTTCGTGATCAGCGACGGATTTGCCCTGAGCAGCGCGAGCTGATCGGGATTGCGATGCAAGGCCAGCAGGCCGTTGCCGATGAGGTTGACGGTGGTCTCGTGGCCGGCGCCGAACAGCAGGATGATATTGGCGGTCATTTCCTCGTTGCTCAGCTTGCTGCCGGCTTCCTCGGCCTGCACAAGCTGAGTGGTGAGGTCATCGGCGGGTTGCCGCCGGCGCAACTCGAAGAGCTGCTCGAAATACATTTTCGCCATCGTATTGGCCGCGTTGGCCTGCGCGACCTCTTCCGGGCTCAAGGGCACTGGATCGAGGATACGGCCGCCGTCGCGCGAGCTCTTGTAGAAGACCTCGCGATGCTCCTCCGGGACGCCCAGCATGTCGCAAATGATCGTGACCGGCAGGCGGAATGCAAAATCCTCGATCAGGTCCATGTGACCACGCGCGATGACGGCGTCGATCGTCTGATCGACCACCTCCTGTATCCGCGGCCGCATGTCCTCGACCCGGCGCGCCGTGAACGCCTTTACCACCAGACCGCGCAGCCGGGTGTGGTCGGGCGGGTCCTGCTGCAGCATCCAGTGACTCATGCTGCGGAAGATCGGCTCGTCCATGATCTTGGGGCCGTAGCGTCGGATCGTGCGCTCGACGAAGTCCTTGCCGAAACGCTTGTCGCGCAATACGAGGCTGGCTTCGGCATGGCGGCTCGCGAGGAAAGCGCCGTGGGTGGTGATATGCATGGGATCGCTGGTGCGCAGCCGCTCGTAATGCGGGTAGGGATCGCGAATGAAATCGGGTGAGAGTGGATTGAACAGCGGTTCGCTCGCGACCACCTGCACATGTTCGTTCATGAAGGTTCCCCCGGCGCAGGACGCGCCATCACAGATTTGCCCACAAGCGGACGGCTGCCGCAAGCCCTGAACATGGTTATCAAACTCACCCGCCGCGCGCGCCGGCCTGCGTCCTATGCAATCGGCCAGCCACGGCGCGAATCTTTCCGGGAGAGGCCCGCCAGATCGCCAGCGCCGACAACGCGCTCACCGCCATGCCGATCCCAAAGGCAATCGTATAACTTCCGGTCAAATCATGCAGCACGCCGGTGACCCAGGGCCCCGCGGCGCCGCCGGCAAGAGCGATGAGCATAATGCAGCCAAAAATGCTGCCGTAATGCGGGCCCTGGAAAATTTCCAGCACGACTGCCCCCATGATCGAGGTCAACCCGTAGCCGAGCGCGCCTTGCATGAACACCATGAGAAAAACGAGCGGCAGGCTCGGCTCATATTTCAGCGCGATCAGCGCCGCGAAACAGATCGCAAATCCCGCGCAGCTGATCGCCCAGATCGCTTCGCGGCCGATCCAGTCCGACGCGTGTCCGAGCACGATCTGCCCGGGGATGCCGAGCAAGCTCACGATTCCCAACGCCCAGACACCAACATTCGACGAGAAGCCGATGTCGAGAAGATATTTGGTCTGGTGCACCTGCACGGCGTACCAGATGTACAGGCCGCAGAAATAGCCGAGCGAAATCCACCAGAATCGGGTGGTAGCCAGCGCACGCGGCAGGGTCCAATCGGTGCCGGCCCAAACGGGGTCGAGGATATTAGATACTGGCTTTGTCGAGGAAGCATGTGGCGCCGGATCCCCGTCCGGCAGCAAGTCGAGATCTTCGGGCCGTTTGCGCAGCAAGAGATTGATCGGCACAAGTATGATCAACACGATCAGCCCCATGGCGGTGCAAGCCGTGCGCCAGCCGGTCTGCTCGATCATGAGCTGCACCCAGGGCAACAGCGTCACCGATCCAATGCCAACGCCCGCGAACGCGATGCCTATCGCCAGCCCGCGGCGACGGATGAACCAGTTCGGAAGAAACAGCGAAAAACCGGAATAGCCGAGACAGACGCTTCCCGCGCCGACCATCACGCCGATCGTAACATAGAGATGCCAGGGCTCACTCGTGAACGGCGCGAGCAGCAGGCCGCCCCCCATCAGCGCAACCCCGAGCTCCATCACCACCCTCGGACCCGCCCGATCCATCAGGCGTCCGATCAGCGGGCTCATCACGCCTGACACCACGAAGCCGAACGAGAATGCACCGGCAGTTACGCCGCGTTCCCAGCCGAACTCCGCAAGGATCGGCGGGAAGAGGAGAGAGAACGCGGTCCGCGCGTTAACTCCGATTGCCATGGTGACGAAGGTGACGGCAACCACGACCCAGCCATAGAAGAACGGCAAGCCCACAAGCAATTTTCTCTTCATGGTCGGCGCCTCCAATGCTCGGCATTGACTGCGCCGACCGGCGCCTCGCCCCTGATGATCACAGCGACCTGCCGCACCGTTTCCATCGCCTGATGCTCAATCGCCTGCGGGGTCAAGCCGCCGATATGCGGGGTCGCGACAACATTAGGGAATTTCGCCAATTCCGGCATTGGCATCTGGTCTGGCGCGCGGCCGACATCCATTGCTGCTCCCGCGATGCGGTTTTCGCGCAACGCTGCCGCGAGTGCAGTCTCGTCTACGAGATTGCCGCGCGAGAGATTGATGAAGAAGGCATGCGTTTGCATTTGCGCCAGTGCGCTCCCGTCAATCAGCTTCTCGGTCTCCTCATTGGCGACGGCAAGGCAGACGACATAGTCGGCGCGGCCCAACAGCTCCTGGAGCGACAGATGCTTTACATCGGGGTCGGTGACCGTGACGTGGGGATCGGCAACAAGCACCTCCATGCCCAGCGCCTTTGCAAGCATCGCGAGATGACGGCCAATCGAGCCGTAGCCGATGATACCGATCCTGCTGCCGGCGAGTTGCCGTCCCATCCGGACTTCGGGCTTGCGGCCAGCGTGGTAATCGGCGGTGGTCCGCGAAATTCCGCGCGACAGGTCGATCATGAAGCCGAGCGCGAGCTCGGCAACCGCCGGGACAAAGCCCGGCGATGCCCGCGTCACCAGCACGCCTGCCGCTGACGCGGCGGCGACATCGATGTTGCGGATATCAACTGCGCAGCGCACGAAGGCGCGCAAGCTCGGCAGCTTCGAAAAGATTTCTGCCCTGCCCTCGGTCATGCGGTCGCACACGATGATATCGGCGCTTTGCGCTGCCTTGATGAGACCTTTTGCATCGAGTGGTTCGCCGGCCTGATGCAGCCCGACGTCAGCGAGCGCCTGCAGCTCCTTGAGAGCGCGCTCGCCGTAATACTGGCGGCGGAATTTAGGGGTGTGGGTTAGAAGGACTCTCAAGACGCTTTCATCCGTAACCGAAGGCGCGCGGCAGGGTCGTGGAGATCGCGGGCACGAACGCGATGACCAAGAGGCACAGCAGCAGCAGTCCGAGATACCCGAGGATCGGCTTGATCGTTTGCTCGATCGGTACATTGCCGATCAGGCACGCGCCATACAGCCCGAGGCCGAGCGGCGGCGCGAACAGGCCGATACCCATCGCAATGACCAGCACCACGCCAAAATGCAGCGGGTCAACACCCAGCCTGACCGCCACCGGCAACAACAACGGCCCAAAAATGATCAACGCGGCGGCTCCCTCCAGCACCGACCCCATCACGATCAGGACCACGATCGACAGCAACAGGAAGAGCCAGACGCCATTGGTCTTGGACAGCGACAGCATGATGTCGCCGACCGCGTGCGGCACCTGCTGCAGCGTAAGGATAAAGGCGAGCGATTGCGCGGCGGCGACAATGAAGAGAACCAGGCCAGAGCGCGTCGCGGCCTGGACAAAGCTCTGCGCCGCCGCCTTGAGACCAAGTTCGCGGAACAGGACGCTGCCGATGACGATGGCGTAGACCGCAGCGAATGCCGAAATTTCAGTGGCTGTCGCAAATCCGCTCTTGAAGCCAAAAAAGATCAGGAAGATGAGACCCAAAGAGGCGATTGCTCCGCCCCAAAGGCCGGACAGTTCCGCGCGCGGCGGCAGCTCGCCCGACGATGCCGGCCGTTTGCCCAACACGACGCAGACCGCGATCAATGCGAGCGCCATCAACCCGGCAGGCAAGAGCCCCGCCACGAACAAGCCGCCGATCGAGAGATTGGCGACGAAACCGAGTATGATCAGGTTGATGCAGGGAGGAATGGTTTCCGCCATGACCGCGGAAGCGGCGAGCAGTGCGACCGCGCTGCCAGGATTTTGCCTTGTGCGGCGCGCTGCCGGAATCAGCACCGAGCCGACTGCAGCGACATCGGCCATCTTGCTTCCCGAAATGCCGGAGAACAGCACCATGGAGGTGACCATCACCACATTCAGTCCGCCGCGCATATGCCCGACCCCGCGCTGTAGCAGTTCGATCAGGCGCACAGACATGCCGTTGGCTTCCATCAGGTAGCCGACCAAAATGAAGAACGGGATCGCGAGCAGCACGAAGTTGTCGATGCCGCGCGCCATCTGCTGGGCAAAAATCACGCCGGGCAGCGTGCCCTCCACCCAAATGAAGATCAGTGCCGCCAGCGCCAGCGCAAAACCGATCGGCAATCCGCCGAACAACGTTACGAAGAAACCGAACAGCATCAGCGTGCCCGACGAGGGCACCGACTCCGGCGCCAGATAGTCCCAGCACAGGTAAAGACCGGCAATCAGCGCGGTCGCAATTACTCCGGAGATCATGTGAGAAAGCGGCCGAGCGCGAAAAAGATCGAGCGCGAAAACCGTCATGAACAATGCGCCGATGCCCATCGGGTAGAAAGTAAGTTCGAGAGGCAAGCCGGAGCCCGTGGTTTGACCCGCGGTCAGGGAACCGAGCTTGATGGCGTTGAACGCGACATAACCCGCGATCACGGTCATAAGCAGCGCGCCGACGGAATCGACCACGGCGCGCGCCGGGGCCGGCAGCCTCTCGATGAAGAAGCGCACGCCGGGATTTTCGGCTCGCGCGAGCGCGCTGGCCGCACCGAAGAAGCTCGATCCGACCATCAGGCCGCGCGCGACGTCATCCGACCATTCGACCGGCGCGTTGAACCAATAGCGCAGGATCACTGAAAGGCAGACCACGAGCAGATCGGCCGCGAGCATGATCGCGGCGATGGCGTCGCTCACTGCCAGAAGAGCAGCCATGATCCGACGTTGGTTGGCGGTCGCGGGGGAAGCGGATCTGACGTTCGCTACCATGCTGTCGCGATTTCCGGAGGTGGACGTCAAATCCAAGGCTCCGCTGGCAATAGCACTCTGCTAGTTTCGTACATGCGATTGTTGCATTGGACGACTGGCCGCGGCAGGGGGCATATTCGTTCTGTCAGGCCTGGGTCGCGCGGATCGCGTCCACCACCGGCTTTGCCTCCGGGTGCGCCTTTATGAAATTGTCGGTCTGCGGCAGCACGCGCTTTCGGAACGCCTCCTTGTCGCATTCGGCAACAATGACACCCTTCTCCTTCAGATTAGCGAGCGCCTCTTTCTCAACCTCAAGCCCATGGGAGCGAGTTTCGGTTGCCGCCTTTTTCGCGGCATCGAGAAAACCCTCCCGCAATTTCGGATCCATGCGGTTGAAGGTGGCTTCGCTGAAATAGATCGCCAGCGGCGAGAAGTTGTGCTGCGTCAGCGCATAGTTCTTGGCGGTTTCATAGAATTTGCTGGCCAGAATCGTTGGGGGATCGTGCTCAAGTCCATCGAGCACGCCCGCCTGCAACGCAGTATAGATTTCGCCGAAAGCGAGCGGGGTCGCCGCCGCGCCCATCAGGCGCAGGCATTCGGTGATAACGGGATTGGGCAGCGTCCTGATCTTCAGTCCGGCCAGATCGTCCGGGCCCTTTACGGGCCGCTTCGCAAGGACGCTGCGGGAACCGAAATTGTATGCCCAAGCGATGATTCGGATGCTGGCGCCCTTCAGGAGCGCGTCCTCGATCGGTTTGGCTGCGCCGCCATCAAAGGCTCTGGTCTGTTGCGGGAAACTTGTGAAGAGGTAGCCGAGGTCGAATGTTCCGACCAGCGGAACGAGATTGGCAGAGATCGAGGATCCCGAGATCATGAGGTCGATCACGCCGAGCTTGACGGAATTGATGACATCGATCTCCTGGCCAAGTTGATTATCGGGGAAGAACGTCACGTCGATCTGCTCGGACAGCCCGTTCGCTTTGAGTTGCCTGGTGAGATTATCGTAGTAGACGCGGCCATTGGCGTATTTGGGATC
>Ga0075434_100003864_pt1 | contig 13397 bp, 9 predicted proteins | sample RhiMethybrSRZTD3_FD_75298 | JGI IMG/M metagenome (GOLD analysis project Ga0075434, IMG submission 75298) | Populus rhizosphere microbial communities from Tennessee, USA - Rhizosphere MetaG P. TD hybrid SRZTD3 | ecosystem: Host-associated > Plants > Roots > Rhizosphere > Soil | place: USA... | reverse complement strand
CGGTCTCGATCGCGGTCTCGATCGCGGTCTCGATGGCGGAAGCCGCCCTGGTCGCGCCGGAACGGCCGATCGTGGCGCCCACCCTCGAAGCCAGCCTGGTGGCGCGGAGGTTGCGGCTGATGATGCTGCTGCGGCATCGGAGGATGCGGCGGCTGGAAGGTTTCGTCGAGCAGATCCTCACCCTCATCGTCGCCGAAATCATCGCCGATGTCACCGGGTTCGCGCAGGCGCTGGCCGTTGCCATTGGGCAATTCGCCCGGCTGCTGCAACTGCTCCCGGTAGGCCATGATGATGCGGGTGTAATGCTCCGCGTGCTGCAGATAGTTTTCGCCAAGCACCGGATCGCCCGATGACTGAGCGTCGCGCGCAAGCGTGAGATACTTTTCCGCGATGTGCGCCGGCGTACCCCGGATTTTCACGTCCGGTCCGTTGGATTCAAAGCTGCGCGTAAGCGGATTGTGGTTCTTCCGGTTGTTGTTCCGGCCCCGGCCACGCCGGTTCTGTTGTCCCTGCCTCACTGCCCAAATGGCTCCTGTGCTACTTGAACTTCTCTCATCAATGTCCATTCCTCGCGCGTGCGAGCATGGTTCCTTAGCGCCGGGGGACCGGCTTTGGTCGTACTATCCGTCGGCGGCTCATCTGCGGCCCGAGCATTGCTGCTCGCGTGTGCCACGATCGGGCCCAACTCGCCACCGTGACCCGCATGCGGGCTCCGCCGACAACCGCGGCGATCAGGTCATGGGTGCTTTCTCGGGCGAACAGTGGTGCTGACGATAGGTCGCCTTGTTGCGAGCAATCCAAGCTTCGCATCGGTCCGTGCACCCGCTCATCGCCACCCAACAAACCGGTAGCAAGATGCATGCACGATTCCACTGCCCCTAACCTATCGCGGACTCCGTAAGAATCCAAGGGCTTTGTGGGCGGATGTTCAATTCCGTGTTCTCGCGGCCACACACCGTCGCCGGCCGGCGACATCGCGCTGAACGCTGATCTTCCTCAGACCCTCTGCGGCAAGCAGTGTTGCAACGGCATCGGCCTGATTATGCGCGGTTTCTAGCACAATCCAGCCATCCGGCACGATCTTCGCTACCACCCGGCTCAAGCGACGAAAAAAAGCGACACCGTCAGCCCCTCCGTCGAGCGCCACCAGGGGATCGTGCTCGCGAACTTCAGGTTCAGCCTGGGCGATCTCCAGGCTAGGTATGTAGGGCGGGTTGGAAATCAAGATGTCGAACGGCCCCCGCACCGCGGCAACGAGATCGCCCGCCAGCCAGCCCGCCGAGCGGGCCAGGCCCAGGCGGACGGCGTTCGCGCGGGCCGTCGCTAGCGCGGCCACGCTCACGTCGCTGCCCACGCCAAAGGCGCTCGGGAGCTCAGCCAGCAGGGTGAGCAGGAGGCAGCCCGATCCCGTGCCAACGTCAAGAATGCGCAAGGCGCGCGACTGCCAACCCTCACGTGCCACCAGCTCGAGGGTGGCATCGATGAGCGTCTCGCTGTCGGGCCTTGGATCGAGCGTCGCCGGCGAAATGCCAAAGGTGCGTCCGTAGAACTCCCGTTCGCCCAAAATGCGCGAAACCGGCTCGCGGGCGGCGCGGCGGGCGATGAGGCGGCCAAAGCGCTCGACCTCCTCGGGTCGCAGCGGCCGCTCGGGTCGAGCCAACATCTGCGCCGCCGACAGACCAAGGGCCGTCGATATCAGAAGGCGCGCGTCGTTGCCTGGGCCTTCGATGCCGGCGCTCCCCAAGTCGGCCGTTGCCCGCCGCAACGCGTCTGCGAGCGTCAACGGCCGGGCGGCGACAGCATCAGGCATCGCCGACCTCGTTCATCGCCGCCAGTTCGCTCGCCTGATGTTCTGTAATCAGAGCATCTATCAGCTCGTCGAGCGCCGTGCCTTCCAGTACTTCGTCGAGCTTGTGCAACGTCAAGCCGATGCGATGGTCGGTGACGCGCCCCTGCGGGAAATTGTAGGTGCGGATGCGCTGCGAGCGATCACCCGAGCCAATCTGGCCCTTGCGCTGCGCGGCCCGTGATTGGGCTGCCTTCTCGCGCTCGAGTTCATAGAGACGAGAGCGCAGCACCTGCATGGCAAGCCGGCGGTTCTGGTGCTGCGACTTCTCGGCCGAAACAACGACAAGGCCGGTTGGCAGATGCGTGATGCGTACGGCCGAATCCGTCTTGTTGACGTGCTGGCCACCGGCACCCCCCGCCCGCATGGTGTCGATGCGGATGTCCTCGGGGCGGATGTCGAGATCGATGTCCGCCACTTCCGGGAGCACGGCGACAGTCGCGGCCGAGGTATGAATGCGCCCGCTCGCTTCCGTCGCAGGCACGCGCTGCACGCGATGCACGCCCGATTCGTACTTGAGGCGCGCAAATACCCCCTTGCCGGAAATCGACGCCACGATCTCCTTGTAGCCGCCGAGCGTGTTTTCCGACAGGCTGATGAGCTCCGTCGTCCAGCCGCGTTCTTCCGCGTAGCGGCTGTACATGCGAAAGAGGTCGGCCGCGAACAGCGCAGCCTCGTCGCCGCCGGTGCCGGCCCGCACCTCCAGGATGGCGCTCTTCTCATCGGCCGCATCCTTGGGCAACAGATGCACGCGCAGCTGCTGCTCGAGCGCGACCAGGCGCGGCTCGAGCGCGGCCAGCTCCTCCCGCGCCATCCCCGCCAACTCCGGGTCTGCCGTCGGGTCGGCGAGCAGCTGGGCGAGGTCGGTGCGCTCGGCCTCGGCCTTGCGCAAATCCTGGATGGTGGCCACGAGCGGGTTGAGCTCGGCAAACTCTTTGGAGAGCTGCACGTAACTCGCCTGGTCCAGGCCGCGGCTCAGCTCCGACTGGAGGGTGGACCAGCGCTGGACCAACTTCTCGAGTTTCTCGGCGGGGATGGCACTCATGAGCAAAGATATGGGATGGGACGGAGGGAACCGGAAACGCAGCGCCCAGGCGAACGCCAAGGCCGGGTTGACCCGGGCAACGCTAACGCGTGGTCACGAGCTTATCGGCTTTGCGCAAACGCGGGTCGCTCACTTCAATCCAGCGCAGCCCCTCGCGGCGAGGTGCCGTCAGGAGCACCGCAGAGTCGAGGACGGCCCGCACCGCATGCCTGGCCGGGCCAGGCAGCAGCGCGATGGCACGGTACACCGGCCGCGGGGCTGCGTGTGCCACATAGACGAGAGTGGCGAGGAGCGCAACCGGCGCGCTGAGCGCAAACAACGCGCGGGTCCGCCGCCGTTGGGCCGACCGAGCAGCGGAGCGCTCGCTGCCCGTTCGCTGCTTTCGCGAGATGGGCTCGGAACGACGGCCCGAGCGGGCCGTGGTGGGAACGATGGCGGCGGGGAGCGGCATTGGCGCGGCCGCGCGGGCCTGCTCGGCCAGCGCCTGCACGCGGCTGCGGATGCGCCACAGGATGGGCTCAGGATCAAGCCGCAGCAACTCGCAGTAGCCGCGCACGATGCGATCGGTCTCCTTGGCGTGGGGCAGTGCGGCCACTGCCCCGGCCTCGAAGTTGTCGACGCACAGCGTGCTGGTCGCAAGGCGACGCGCGATCGTCTCGCGAGACACCTTCATGGCGAGGCGCATGTCGCGGAAGATCTGGCCGAGCTGCGCGTCCTGCCAGCCCGAGGCCTCACTCGCGTCTGTGCTCAATAGCGCACGCGGCGGGGAATACCCGCCCCTGCCCGCGTACACCTCCCCATCCCGTCTGAGACGCATGACGAACGCAGCCACCTGGAGCTTTGCTGTGCATGTTTGAGCAAACCACAGCGTATTGTCAAAGCTCACGTCCCGCCCTGGCGCGAGCAAGGCACCTGCGGGCCCCGCTCCATTTCGGCGGGTGGGGTGTGACTTCGCGGAAACACTTGACAGGCGCGGCCCTTGCGTTCCGACGGCTCGGAGCGGGTCAAATCTCCACGCCGTGTTCCTCCGCGTAGCGCTTGAGTTGGGGTCGCATATTGCCCTCAGCGGAGTGAATTGCCGCACGGAACCAGCGCCGGAGCTCGCCGGCATCGAGGCTCAAGACCATCGATTTCACCGGACCGACCGAGGCCGGCGCCATCGAGATGGAGCCAAAGCCCAGACCGATCAGCGCCATGGCCTCGAGGGGGCGGCTCGCCATCTCGCCGCACAGGCTGAGGGGGCGGCCGTGCTGGGCGGCGGCATCGACAATGCTCGCGAGCGCCCGGAGCGGCGCCGCCGACAGGGCGTCATAGCGCGCAGCCACGCGCGTGTTGTTGCGGTCGGCGGCAAAGAAGTACTGCAATAGATCGTTGCTGCCGACCGATAGAAAATCGAGGCGCGGCAGCACGGCGTCGAGCTCATAGAGCAGGGAGGGCACTTCGATCATCGCGCCGAGCAAGACCTTGGTGGGGCCGGCCATGGAGCGCCGGCCCAGCAGGGCGAGCTCGCGGTCGACGAGCGCGCGCGCCATGTCGATCTCGCCGACGGCAGTGACCATGGGCAGCAGCAGGCGCAGCTCGCGACCGGAGGTGGCGCGCAGCAAAGCGCGCACCTGCGTGCGCAAGAGGCCGGGCCGATCGAGCCCAAGGCGGATCGCGCGCCAGCCAAGCGCGGGGTTTTCCTCGTGTGGTTGGCGCAGGTAGGGCAGCACCTTGTCGCCGCCCACGTCGAGCGTGCGGAATACGACGGGCTTCTCGCCCGCCTCCGCCACGACGGCGCGATACATCTGGATCTGCCGCTCCAGCCGCGGCAGCGTGGCGGAAACCATGAACTGCAGCTCGGTGCGGAAAAGTCCGATACCGTCGGCCCCGGACTCGGCCAAATGCGGCACGTCCATCAAGAGGCCGGCATTGATGTGCAGCTCGACGCGCAGGCCGTCTTTGGTGACGGCCGCCGTGTCCCGCAGCGCCCGGTATTTGCGGTTGCGGCGAGCGCGGAAGCGGGCCTTGTCCCCGTAGGCGGCGATCACCTCGCTCGAGGGGCGAATGTGCACCTCCCCGCTTTCCGCATCGACGATGATCGGGTTGCCCTGATCGACGCGCTCCAAAACGCCGCGCGCGTTGCCGACCGCAGCAATGCCCAGCGCCTTGGCAACGATGGCGACATGGCTCTGGCCGCCCGAGTCTTCCAGCACGAGGCCGCGCAGCCGCGAGCGGTCGTAGTCGAGAAGATCCGCCGCCCCCATGGTGCGGGCCACGAGCACCGTGTCGTGCAGAAGGTTTGCGGCGCTCGCGTGCGCTCTGGGCCGCCCCGCCAGGATGCGCAGCAGGCGATCCGACAGCTCGTCAAGGTCGCGCAGCCGCTCACGCCAATAAGAATCGGCCTGCCGCAACATGCGCGCACGGGTGTCGTTTTGCACCCGCTCCACCGCCGCCTCGGCCGTCATGCCCCGCTTGATCGCCTCCTTCATGCGCCTGAGCCAGCCGCGGTCATGCGCGAACATACGGTAGGCCTCGAGCACGTCCCGGTGCTCGCCGGCGGTCGAGAGCTCGCCCTGCTCCAGCATCTCGTCGATGGAGGCCTTGAGCTCCTCGACGGCAGTCTCTAGCCGGCGGTTCTCTTCATCGGGATCCTTGGCCTCGAGTTCGGTGACGACAACGCGCGCCTCGTGCAGCACCACATGGCCAAGCGCCAGCCCTTCCGATAGCGGCTGGCCACGAATGACATAACCCCCCGTTCGGCTGAACTCCGGGCTGGTATTGGCACCCGCGACCGCACCCGACACGAGATGTTCTGCCAACACCATGGCCGTCGTCTGCAGGACCTCCACGTCCTCGTCGGAGTACTCCTTGTGGCGCTTGTTCTGCACCGTGAGCACGCCCAGCACGTCGCCACCGCGCAGGATCGGCACGCCCAGAAACGAGTGAAAGATCTCCTCACCCGTCTCGGGCCGATAGGAGAAGGCGGGATGGTTCTGAGCATCGGGCTCGTTGATCGGCACGGCGAGCTCGGCACAGCGGCCCACCAGCCCCTCGCCGCGCTTCATGAAGGTGTTGTGCACGGCGCCGGGATTGAGGCCCTCGGTGGCGAACAACTCAAGCGAACCGTCCTGGCGTTTGAGGTAGATGGAGCACACCTCGGCCACCATCAGGCCGGCGATTTGGCGCACGATGCGGTCGAGCCGGGACTGGCCGTCCGATGGCTCGGCCATGATCTCGCGCAGCCGGCGCAGGATGATGCGCAGCGCCGGCTCGGAGGGCGTGACCCTCGGATTGTCGCCGCCTCTATTCTGCATCTAACCCGCTACCATTCTTGTCTTAGTGGCCAGCGCCTGCAGCATTCGAGCTTGCTGAGCGCTCCCAACGAGGCCATGCCACCGCCTCGCACCGCCGGCCGCCCGACAAGCGCCCGCTGCTGCGAGCGCCCATAGATCAGTCTTTGTCCAGTCCGTATAGGGCGTGCAGGGTTCGCACCGCCAGCTCGGCGTAGGCGGCATCGATGAGCACGCTGATTTTAATCTCTGACGTCGTAATAGCTAGAATGTTGATGCCCCGCTCAGCCAAAGCCTTGAACATCTGGGCAGCAACGCCGGCGTGGCTGCGCATTCCCACCCCGATCACCGAGACCTTGGCCACGTCGGAGGAGCTTTTCACATCGAAGTAACCGATATCCTTTTTGGCGACCTTGAGCACGTCGAGCACGCGCTCAAGGTCCGCCTCCTGCACCGTAAACGTCATGTCCGTGTGCTTGCCGTCAGAGGAGGTGTTTTGCACGATCATGTCGACGTTGATGTTGGCGTCGGCCAACGGTCCGAAGATGCCCGCCGCCACGCCGGGTCGGTCGTCGACCCGGATGAGGGACACTCTGGCCTCGTCCTTGGCGTAGGCAATGCCGCTGACCACCCGCTGCTCCACGATCTCATCCTCGCTGCATATGATGGTGCCGATTTCGTCCCAGGTCTCCGGCCGGGCCGGTGCGATGGCCTGCGGCGCGGCGAAGCTCGACAGCACGCGCAGGCGCATGCGGTGGACCATGGCGAGCTCGACGGACCGCGTCTGCAACACCTTGGAGCCGAGGGAGGCCATTTCCAGCATCTCCTCATAGGAGATCTTGGGCAATCGCCGGGCCCTCGGCACGATGCGCGGATCGGTGGTATAGACGCCGTCGACGTCGGTATAGATGTCGCAAAGGTCGGCGCCGATCGCCACGGCGACGGCCACAGCGCTGGTATCGGATCCACCACGGCCGAGCGTGGAGATGCGGTTGCGCTCGGGCTCAATGCCTTGGAAGCCGGTGATCACCGCCACCTCGCCCTGCTCCAGGCGCGTGCGAATCCTGTCGCCCGGAACGTCCTTGATGCGCGCAACACCGTGCGCATTGTCGGTGAGGATCGGGATCTGCCAACCCTGCCACGAACGTGCCGTGACGCCCATGCTTTGCAGCACGATCGCGAGCAGCCCCGCCGTCACCTGCTCGCCGGTGGCGACGATGGCGTCATACTCGCGCGCGTCGTGCAGGGGCGAGGCTTCGCGGACCCAGGCGACCAGCTGGTTGGTGACCCCCGCCATCGCCGACACAATCACCGCCACGCCGTTGCCGGCGTCGATCTCGCGCTTGGCATGGGCGGCGACACTGCGAATGCGCTCGACGTTGGCAACGGAGGTGCCGCCGAACTTCATGACCAGAAACGACATGGCGACCCGCGTGAATGTCCCCCAGAGCCACTCGTGGGGCCTTTCGGGGACCTTGCGTCGTGCGGCGGCTCAGGGGGCTCGCCCAGCCGCAAGAGACCCCGCCATCGGCTGACGGGCGTACTCTTAGCCACTGAGGCGCTCGGCTGCAACCGCTGCGGCCGGGACTTGACAGCTTGCCGCCGCAACGCGCCAATTTATTGCATGCAGCACCCCCCGCACGCCAACGCCCCGGGGACGCTCGATGGCGAGGAGGTCGACCGCTTCGCCCGGCTTTCCCGCGAGTGGTGGAACCCGCGGGGCAAGTTCGGCGCCCTGCACCGGATCGGCCCCGCACGGCTCGCCTTCTTGCGCGACGAAATGGTCGGCCATTTTGCGCGCCGCGGTGGCGGGGAGGTCGGGTTGCGGCCGCTGCAGGGCCTCGGCGTGCTCGACGTGGGCTGCGGCGGCGGGCTCATCGCCGAACCCCTGGCGCGCATGGGAGCGAGCGTCACCGGGCTCGATCCGGCCGTTGAGAACATCGAAGCGGCCCGGCGCCATGCTGCCGGGCAGGGCCTTAGCATCGCCTACCGCGCCGGTCGGGTTGAGGAGCTGGCGGTCGAGGGCCTCACCTTCGATGCCGTGGTGTGTCTGGAAGTGGTGGAGCACGTGCCAGATCCCGGCGCATTTCTTGCGGCCTGCGCGGCCCTGGTGCGCCCGGATGGGCTCCTGCTTCTGTCCACGCTCAACCGCACGCTCAAGGCCTATCTGCTCGCCATCATTGGTGGCGAATATGTGCTGCGCTGGCTGCCGGTGGGCACGCATCGATGGGAACGGTTCATCACACCCGACGAGCTCGGCCGCTACCTGCGCGCGGCAGGCCTGGCGGCGCCAACCATCAAAGGCCTCGTCTACAACCCGCTGGCCGATGTCTGGTCGCTCGGGTCCGACACGGACGTGAACTATCTGGCCTCCGCCAGCAAGCGAGCTTAGTCCGGCAGCTTCAGCCGAGTCGAAGCTCCGGGGCCTCCCCGTCCGCGGTGGCAATGAGAGGCTTGGGAACCAGCAGGAGCACCGGCAGGATCAGCGCATAGACGACGGTGATGGCAACCACGCAGGCGGTAAAGCCGCCGTAGTGCTCGTAAAGTCGCGTGCCCAGGACATCGCCGAACCGGGATGCGACCCAGTTGAGCCCGACGGACATCATGAGCGTCGTCCCCTGCAGTCCCGGGGGACAGGACCGGATGATCAGGTCGAGATAGGCCGCCGTGGCAACGCCCCCCATCAGGCCGATGGGCACGGCGGCGATCAAGGCGCCCGTCACCGATGACATGAACAGCAGCGGCACCAGCTGTGGAATGGCAACCACGGTGCCGCAGAAGAGCAGCGTCCGCAGGGAGTACGTCCGACAGAGGACGCCATAGAGCAGAAAGGTCGGAATGAACGAAGCAGAAAAGATCGCGTTCCACTCGCCCCACTGAGCATCCTGGGCGGAGAGCGCGTTTTGCAGGTGGTACTGCAGCGGCGTCACCGAGCCCGGCGCGAAGTTCCACAAGAGCCAGATCGTCAGAGCGGGATAGACCGGCCAGTGTCGGACGAGCCGTTTAAGATCCTCCAGCGGACGGCCGACCGTCGCGCGCTCGAAGCGGACATTGTCGAACACGGTGCTCGGCCGCCAGAGGGCGTAGAGCGCCACCAGGCCCATGATCGCTGCGCCGACAAGAAAGAGAATGCGCGCTGCCGCATCGGTGTGCGTCGCTTCGAGCAGATCGCTCAGATGGCCACCGATGAGGAACGCTGCAAGCGCGGGCACCGACATGAAGATGTTCCACAGCGCGCTGATCTGGCCCGATATGGCGTGCTGCTGGCCGATCATCGAGGTAAGGCCGTTCTGGGCACCTGCCACGAACAGGAACGACGACGTCAGCAGGATGACGGCCAGCAGGAGCGTCGTGTAGGTGATGGGCGTGAACGCGAAGAGCGCGTAGAGGATGGCGCTGATGGTGCCGAACAACAGCATGAAGCCTCGGTCATGCATACCGAACGGATTCCAAGTGTCGCGCACGAAGCCGAAGAGGAATGACAGGTAGAGAGGGATGGCGGAGATGAGCCGAAACGCGGCGACCTCGTTGGCTTCGAGGTGCAGTTTGTTCTTGAGGAGGAAACTGATGGGAATGTCGATCAAGCCACCGTAGGGCGCACCGAAGGCGAGCAGCACGATCAATAGGCCAAGATAGAGGAAGATCCGCTGCCGCACCGACTGGGGCAACGGTGTGACCGCGACTGGCGCCGCCCCGTTATCGCTGGCCATGGCACGCCCCCCTTGTCCCGCCCCCATTCTTCGCCCCCCGCCTGCGGGCCTCCTTGCAAGGCCGGTCCTTCGGCCTTGAGGCGTGCGCCAACCTAGAGCTCGCGGCCAAGAAAAACGATCTCGCGCCCGTTCCAAACTGCCGTGGCGCGCTCGGTAAAGCCGCAGCGCAGATAGAACCCGACGTTGCGCAGGCCCTTGCCGGTGACCGCGTGCAGGCCCGCCGCGCCCGCCCGCTTGGCGCGTGCGGCGAAGGCTTCGATCAGTGCCGCGCCGATGCCTTGGCTTCGGAAACCAGCATCCAGGTTGATGTGCAGATGCGCTGGAAAGCGCTTCGTCAGTGCCGCAAAGTCCTTAGCGAAGTAGTCGATGTCGGCAAAGCGGGCCTCAGCTGCGGGATCGCTGACAGCGCCCACGAGATAGCCAACCACGCCCGCACCGCCCGCCAGCGCGACGAGCACCACATCGCCGCCCTCCAGATAACGGCCAAGCCAGCGCTCGCGGAAGGCGTCGCGCTCCGCACCCCGCGGAAAGCTGCGCGCTGCCGTCTGCCAGAAGATCGCCTCGACCTGGGCGATGAGCTCGGGGTGGCGCCAGGGGGCATCGAGCTCCAACAGTCTGTAGGTGGCTGGTGACATTTAATCTCGCTGAGGCCAAATCGCATCGAGGTTGGCTTCGATGTCTGCTTGCGACCACCGGATCACCCCCGACCCTCCGCCAAGCCCAGGGCCCGAACTTGACCTCGGCACGCCCGATGGGAAACCCAAAATGGGCGGCTCAGTGCCTCGGGCCCGAGCGCGGCTCCGTGCGTTCTGGCCCCGGCTCCACCTCTTGGACCTCGCCCTCCTCTAGGTCCGGAATGGCATAGGCCCCGCGCAGCCAGCGCGCGAGATCCACATCGGCGCAGCGACGCGAGCAGAAGGGGCGGTATTTTGTGTGGGTGGGGCGGCCACAGATCGGACACTTGCCGCGCGCGACCGCGGGTGGATCGGCTTGCTTCATGCGCCCAGTTTACACGGCGCAGGGCGAGCCCGGTACCCCGCCCCGGCCCAAAACGCGGCGCCGGCGGTGCGACCCGTGCGAGCCAGGTGCAACCCAGTTGTGATCCAGGTGCGACCCAGGGGGCAAGACTGCCTGGCCCTGAAGGGGCCTTGCGCTTCCGCGGTTAGAGGCGTGTCTAGAGGGGTTCCCAGTTGAAGACGTCTTGCGAGCGCTCGAGCGGGTAGAGGGCGCTCCTGAAGGCCGGCAGCACCGTGTCGGCGATGGCTTGCGGGGTCCAGCCGCCCTCCTTGTGGGCGACGCGCAGCGGCCGGGACTGGCTCATCAGGAAGATCTCGTCCTTGCGCACGGCAAAGATCTGACCCGTCACGTCCTTGGCAAGATCGCTCGCCAGGAACACGACGATTGGAGCGATCTTGGATGCCGTCATCCTGGCCTGGATGCGTTCCACCCGCGCCTTCTGTTCGGGGGTGTCGACGGGAATGGTGCCGATGAGGCGCGACCAGGCAAAGGGCGACACGCAGTTTGAGCGCACGTGGAAACGGGACATGTCGAGCGCGATCGACTTCGACAGGCCCACAATCCCGAGCTTGGCCGCCGCATAGTTGGCCTGCCCGAAATTGCCGACGAGGCCCGAGGTCGAGGTGAAGTGGACAAAGGAGCCCGCGTCCTGATCCTTGAAATAAGGGGCCGCGGCCTTCGACACGTAAAAGGCGCCGTAGAGGTGCACCTTGATGACGGCGTCCCAATCCACCGCACTCATGCGGTGGAAAATGCGGTCGCGCAGGATGCCGGCGTTATTCACCACGCAGTCGACGCGGCCGAAATTGTCGATGGCGGCTTTGATGATGCGCTCGGCGCCTTGTGGGTCGGCGACACTGTCACCGTTTGCAACGGCGATGCCCCCGACCTTGCGGATCTCCCCCACCACCTGGTCGGCCACCTTGACGTCCGCGCCCTCACCCTCCGCGGTGCCACCCAGATCGTTGACCACCACCTTGCCTCCCTCGGCGGCAGCGAGCAGCGCAATCTCACGCCCGATCCCCCGCCCCGCACCGGTGATGACGATGACTTTCCCTGCAACGCTCTTGGCCACGTTGGCGAACCTCACACGCTAAGGTTGGAGCGGAGCCAACGCCCCGCCCAACACCGTTTGCAACATCTCTCCCGCTGGGCCATCGCTGACGCGCGACCCCGGCATTTGCTCCGCTTGATCCTGCCGCCGGCCTCCCGACACCCCCCTGGCGGACCGGGCCAACCGTGGCCGGGCGGATGGATCAATGCTTCCTCTGACCGCGCGCGAAGGCCCGTTGCGCGCAGGCGCGACAACCGGGCTAGGCGCCGTATTTGCCGACGATCGAGATCGCCGCCACGTTGCGCTGCGGGAACCCACCGAGGTTGTGCGTTAAGCCGAAGACGGGTTCCTGCTGGCGCTGGCGCTCGCCGGCGCGGCCCTGCATCTGCAAGTACATCTCATAGATCATGCGCAGGCCCGAGGCGCCGATGGGATGGCCAAAGCACTTGAGACCGCCGTCGATCTGGCAGGGTACCTGGCCGTCGGCATCGTAAAAGCCATCGAGCACGTCCTTGATGGCGCCGCCTTCGGCTGAGATGTGCAGGTCCTCCATGGTGACGAGTTCGGTCACCGAAAAGCAGTCGTGCACCTCAATCAAGCTCAGCTGCTCGCGTGGCCTGTCGATGCCGGCCTCGGCATAGGCGCGTTTGGAGGCGACACGGGTCGTGGCGAAATAACTGCCGTCCCACGAGTTGTGTTGGGCCTCCAGGCCGTTGGACACGGCCACCTGCAGCGCCTTGATGGAAATCATGTCCGTCTTGCCAAGGCTCTTGGCGACCGCCGGCGTGGCAACGATGGCGCATGCCGCGCCGTCGCTCACACCGCAGCAGTCGTAAAGACCCAGCGGCTCGGCCACCATCGGCGCCTTGAGCACCGTCTCCTCGGTAATTTTGTTTCTGAGGTGCGCCTTGGGGTTCTTGGCACCGTTGTCGTGGCTCTTGACGGAGATGTGCGCCATGGCGCGCTTGAGATCCTTGGGCTCGACCTTGTGTTTGGCGCGGTAGGCGGCGGCGAGTTGGGCGAAGCTGCCGGGCGCCGATGCGTTGGGGTTGGTCATGTCGTTCAACGGGCCGCGACCGCGCTGCGGCAGGCCGCCGTAGCCCGTATCCTTCAATTTCTCGACGCCCAGGGCCAGCGCCACGTCGGCGGCTCCCGACGCCACCGCATAGACGGCGCCGCGAAAGGCCTCCGTACCGCTGGCGCAGTAGTTCTCCACACGGGTGACGGGGATGAATGGCAGCCGCAGCGCCACGGCAAGCGGCGTTGCCGACTTGCCGACGTGCTGCTCCTCGATGGCGGTGGCGAGCCAGGCGGCGTCGATCTGCTTGGTGTCGATGCCGGCGTCGGCGATGGCCTCGGTATAGGCCTCCACCATCAGGTTGTCCGCCTCCTTGTCCCAGCGCTCGCCGAACTTGGAGCAGCCCATGCCGATGATGACGACCTTGTCCTTGAT
>Ga0075434_100003863_pt1 | contig 13400 bp, 17 predicted proteins | sample RhiMethybrSRZTD3_FD_75298 | JGI IMG/M metagenome (GOLD analysis project Ga0075434, IMG submission 75298) | Populus rhizosphere microbial communities from Tennessee, USA - Rhizosphere MetaG P. TD hybrid SRZTD3 | ecosystem: Host-associated > Plants > Roots > Rhizosphere > Soil | place: USA... | reverse complement strand
GAGTGTATGCTCACATTGTGCCCCATTCGCGAGAACATCGTCGGATTGCTGGGTGAACATTTGGGACACCACGTTGTCCGTTATGAGTCTCTCTCTTGTTTGGCCGTCAAACAATCGTTACCGATGGCTGACGACGCACAATCAAATTACGATAAATTCCGGTCGCCACACCAGATTATCGTGGAAGCGAAAACTCATCGCTCGTCCGGCGAATAACCGTGCGACCTATCCCAGCGAGTGGTCGAGAATTTGCAGAGTGGGTGGCAGAGGAGGAAATCATTTATGGAAAACTATCAAGCGAGTGATGTAACAAATCAAAGACCGGAACCCTCGGAAGATGAGTTCACCAAATCAATTGAAAGATACACGGCGTCGCTACCGTCGTCCGCCTTTCTTGGAATCGCTCTTGGGGCAATCGGACTTTCTTTGGTGTGCCAAATCACAGGCAAGGGAAAGTGGGGTAATTTTATTGCGCAGTGGGTGCCGACCTGGCTGATCATCGGCCTGTACAACAAGGTTGTAAAGCAGCAGGGGCATGATCAGTTCGATCGTGGCTATTCTCATTGAACTCCTTGATCCAAGGGATGCAGAGCTGTCTCTGTATCCCTTGGCCAAAGCGCAGGAAGAATCTGCCGCCCAATACTAAGGCTGTGAGTGCTCGTCGCCTCCCGATCCGTTCCGTCGCTCTAAGAATATTCTAGTTCGCGGTCGCCTTTCGCTGGAGCCTTCGTCTGGGCTCGTGGTTTGCGCCGGGTACGCAAAGCTTTGGCGATATCCGGCGGTGCGCAATCTACCAGGTAGGAGCGTACGAGGAAGCCGGAAGCTATCAGGAATTCGCTTAAGACGGTCACGGTTTTTACCGTCGCGCAGTAGATCAGCCCACTGCCCCTCGAGTTTGCGGAGGTGCTCTACTAGATACCGCCGTTTCAAATCATCGTTGGTCGCCCGTAAGAGTGAATAATCGAGATTCAGCCGATAGATTCCGGTATTGATCACGCGCATGTCTGGCCGGCCGAGCTGTTTTTTTATGTCTTCCACTACCTGATCGGTCGCTGTTGCCGTCAGGGCCAAGACGGACCGCGACCCGAGATGTCTGATTGCGGCGGCGAGTCCGAGATAGGCCGGGCGAAAGTCATGTCCCCATTCCGAAACGCAATGACTTTCGTCGACAGCGACGAAATCGATTTTGCTGCGCTTCAAGCCTTCGAGGAACTCTGGACGGGTGAGTCGCCCGGCCGTTGTTAAGAGAATTCCGCTTTTCCTCGCTTCATTCGCCTGACGTTTTCTTCCTGCTCGCGAGCCGTTAAGTCGCTATTCACCTGGAATGCTTTCAATCCGGCCCATGAGAGTTTGTCGACCTGATCTTTCATTAACGAGGGGAAACAATCACGGTTGTGCCTGGAAGGTGTAATCCGGGTATTTGATAACAAAAAGACTTCCCTGCTCCGGTCGGCATAATGGCAAGCGTATTCCGACCCTCCGCAATCGAGCGGATCATTTGCTCTTGCCCGGGACGAAGCGCCGAGATTCCAAAAACATCGCGCATGATGCGCTTGAACCGCTGTGCATTCGGCAAAACACGGTTTTCCCTCATATTTGATGATCAAACCTTCATTCCACTTTGACATAGAGCGGCGCACACGTGAGTAGGTTCAGGAATTCTCGCCAGGTCTTCACCGGCAATCTGTCGTTGCACGCGGTCTGGTATAGAAGTTGCGCATAACAAGAGCGGGAAAGTACGGATTGCATCGGAGCTATTGTGATCGAAGCAGTGATTTTCGATATCGACGGAACTCTGGTGGACTCGGTCGACCTGCACGCCGAAGCCTGGCGCCTCGCCTTCAAGAAGTTCGGCAAAAATGTCGAGTTCGACGCCGTACGCTCTCAGATCGGCAAAGGGGCCGACCAGTTGCTGCCGGTTTTTCTGTCTTCGGCGGAATTGACTCAGTTCGGTAAAGCGCTCGATGAGTACCGAAGCAAGCTTTATAAAAAAGAGTTTCTACCCGAGGTAAAAGCTTTTCCCAAAGTTCGGGAATTGTTTCAGCACATCCTGCACACCGGTAAACGCATCGCGCTCGCTTCGTCGGCAAAAGGGGATGAGCTCAAGACCTATAAAGAAGTTGCGCAGATCAACGATCTAATCCATGCCGAAACGTCAAGCGACAGCGCAGAAAAATCCAAACCTCATCCGGACATTTTCGATGCCGCCCTCGAGGAACTCGGTGATGTACCTCGCAATCACGTAATCGTAATCGGCGACACGCCGTACGACGCTGAGGCTGCGCACAAAGCGCAGTTACGAACCATCGGCCTGCTATCAGGTGGCTGGCATGAAAAAGACTTGCGCGACGCCGGGTGTATGGCAATTTATCGCGATCCCGCTGACCTGCTCGCGACTTATGAAAACTCGCCGCTCGCTGATAACAACTGAGCTTGTGGCAACGCTCGTTTCGCAGCGTGCTGAGCGGATATGCAAAGGAAGTAGATCTCTACCGATAATGACGTAAACCGTAGGCGTTTTTCCGACGCGCATTGTTGCGATTGATCGCTTACTTTAACTTCTATCCGTGCTAGCAACATCTTCCTCGGTGGCACTGGCCTTGCTCACGGAAAAGCGCGTAGGAGAATTGTATATGCAAAAAAAGGCTTTCGTCTTGGTTGTTTTGATTGTATTCAGCGGCCTCTTGGCGCTGCCAAAAGACGCATTCACAAGAGACGACGGCAGAAATGACCGTGGTCAATTGCAGGGCCGGTGATATCCGGATGGCGACCCGAACAAAGTCGCCGAAATAAATGACGACAGGCGCGGGCTGGAAGCGCGGAACGAAAACGGCGATACGACGAGATTGGATCTCGATCGAAACGGTGACGTTCGCGCTCGCGATTGGCACGATCTCCGCGGCCGAGTCCGTGGGAACCGCATCGAATGGGACAACGGAACCACATGGACACGGCGGCCGTCCGATCGATACGGCAGGCGCTAAGTTTTTCCTGTCCGCTAATAGCGGAGGAGAATATCCGACAAAGTGGATCCGGAACGCCCGCGGAGAATCGGTGCTTGTCTCGCGCTCGAGTCCCAGCGAAGTGTCAAGAGCGTAACGTTCGCACCACTACTGAATAGCGCAGCTCTTTCACTGGCGGAATCGAATGCTGCCAGTGTTGCCGCGAAGGTCCGCTCATTAAGTAAATCGAGCGCGGTTCAAGGTCTATTGATACTGCTTCCCCACGGCGTGGCACCTTGGCTCGCGGACGATGATATTCCCTGAGTCTCATCCGGCAAGCGCCCGCAAGCGATACACCAATAACGATCCCGAACTGCGGGATGTCCCGGTGCCAGCCGATAGGCGCTCCGACGGGATATTCAACGATCGACGCTTGCACCAGGCTGCCGACGTCGATTTTGAATAATTTTCCTGCGCGTTCGCGGAGCGGCAAAAGGAACTCCGGAAGATCAGCCGCTTTGGTGATATCATCGCTTCCAAACTCGTACTGCCAACCAAAGCTAGCTGTTCGGCGCTTCCCGGTAAACTGGTAATACTTGAAAGCCACAAGAGTTAATTTTTGTATTTCCTTGATGAGATCCTGTTCTTCCGTCTCTGAAACAAAGTTTGGTCTGTAAACAAATCCCTCCGGAAGATTTCCCAGAACATCGAATAGATCGAGATCACTTCCGGCCTTAACACGCGCCATAAGTAGAATGATGCCACGACCCCCAGCTTTTTAAAGAGATGCTGTGCGACGGGAGCGACGCTGATCGGGACTAATGACGAGGGACGTAGACCAAAGCGAAACTTGCGGAAAGCTGCGCTAAATCATCACGCGATGTTAACGCCGTTTACGTCGACGCGCTGTGACGGACGATTTTCTCGTTCGTTGCTGGATGCGAGATTCAGTGGTCGGTTTGGTTTTGACGGCTACCGTACGAGACATATTGGCCGAGCCGCATTGAGCGGTCAGTGAGGCAAACTCGTTAAGTGCTCTAACCCAGTAACCATGCGATCCGTGGCTCATCCCGTCTCTCCCCTGCTTCAGTTTTCCTACTTCTTTCTGCAGATGGCGTGCCACCGATCTTGGAAAACGTTTCTCGAGCTAGCGAGCAAAAAGCCGCGCAGAATCATTAAATAATTTCACGATTTTCCTCGCTGCGACAGTTTCCGAGAAGGACTCCCCCAGTCGCCGATCGATGCTGGCTTAGAGAAACAGCACGAACAAATTTACCTGCCGCCCGACAAATTTGACATGAGTGACATCTGTTTCTGCCGCGCGACTCTGCTCGTTTCCGCGTATGCAGACGAGCCGACGTGTCGCCGAGAAATTTTTCGCCTGCGCCTCGTCGACGCGCGGCTTCCTCAAGATTAGACGGCTCTGAGCGCTTGAACGATGTTCAGTCGCGCGGCGCCGATCGCAGGCAGAAAGCCGCCGATTAGTCCCATCAACAGCGAAAAGCCCAGTGAGACCGCCACGATTTGAGGAGAAAGTGCGAAGGAAAACGCCAACTCTGAGAAGGATCCGAAGTTTAGTGTCGAAATCGTAAAAAATTGGAGTAGTGAGGCGATCCCGAGCCCCAAGAGACCGCCACCGAGAGAAAGGGATAACGACTCGATCAAAAACGCCACGAGGATACTCCGACGATAAAAGCCGAGCGCTCGCAAGGTGCCGATCTCCACGGTTCGATTAGCCACGGCGCCGTACATCGTAATCATCGCGCCAATGGTGGCCCCGGTGCTGAAGATTACTGTAATGAAAATTCCCAGGATCCGGATGAATTTCGCCATCATCTCTGACTGCTCCTCGAAAAATCTCTTCTCGCGTTTGGGCGCGAAATACTGAAGCCGATTGTCGGCCTGAAACGCGGAAGCCACTTCGGACAAATCGTCGGGGTTTTTTAGCCGAAAAGTGACGGTCGACAATGACGAGCGCTTGAATGCATCGGCAATTTGATCCAGATCACCCCAGAGTTCGGAATCGAAGCCGCTTCCTTCAGAATCGAAGATTCCTACCACCGTCCAAAAATCGCCGCCGAATTTAACTTTTTCGCCGATCTGCGCTCCGACGAACCGGTGCGTAATGCCGGCGCCAGCGATGACTTCGCGCGCGCCCCAGCGAAATGCCCGCCCTTCGATGATGCGCACTTGAGGCCGTAACTGAAAAGCGGCTTCTTGTACACCGCGCACGGTCACGTTGCTGATTCCAGACGAGCCGAGCTTGCTGAGATTGATAATCACCACCACTTCTTTGGAACTCATCGGCGTGCCATCGGCAAAGCGCGCCACCTCTGGCAGATTGACAATAACCCCAGCCGCTTCGCGGTCGATAATGCTCATGATCTCACTTAGCGCCGCTTTCCGCACAACGATCAAATTGTCGTCAGAACCCGTCGAGCGGAGTGTTTTTTGCACACCATTCGCCATCATCAGCACTGCGGAAAACACGAATACCACCAGGGCTACCCCCAGGATGGTGATCACGGTGGTCAATCGTCGGGAGACTGAACTGCGCAAAATGTATTTCAGCGGAATCTGCCACATGGCTCAATCAGGCTCGATAAGTATTCATGCTCGGAAAGATTTCTTCCTTCGGTCGAAATGACACTGGTCCTTATCTCTCTAAGTGTCATTTCGAGCACAGCGAGAAATCCTTCTCCGTCCAGTTCAGTTTGTGGCCAATGAATCAGCGCCGCTGAGAAACGGAGAACTCAGCGTGGCCACTTGATCACTCCGCGTACTCCGTGTCTCTGTGTGAGAATTATTTCTATCCGACATAGCGCAACCCCTCGACGATTCGTGTCGTCAACACCCGCCGCAAAGGTATCAGCGAAGCCAGCAAGCCCACCACAAACCCGGCGATGCAGCCGATCACGAGCGTCTCCGGCTTAATGTAGAAGACCGGAAACCAACCCTTCGGCAACGCGCTCTGAAATCCGGCCACGGCCGGCAAGGTCAACAGTAAACCCAGCGCGCTTCCCGCGATCGACAGCATCATGGATTCTCCGCCCAGCAGCAAAAACAATTGCCTGCCGGAAAACCCCAAGGCTTTCAACACGGCGAACTCGTGCGTCCGCTCCCGTGCCGACATCACCATAGTATTGCCGAGAACCAGCAGAATGATCCCGATGATCACAAACGACATGATGTTCATCGCCGTGATCACCGCGCTTGCAGCTGATAAAAAGCTTTGTTGAAAGGCGCGTTCGGTTTCGGTCTTGGTCTCCGCCCACGAGTTCGCGAAGAGATTATCGATATCCTGAGAAATTTGCGCGGAGTTGGCGGGGTCGTCGATGCGGACGATATACCAGCCCACCTGCCCTGCCCTGGCGGGAAACTCCTGGCGCACGCGCTCATCGATATACCGATAGTGAAACATCATCGATGAAGGATCGGTGGTCTGGTCACGCGGGTAATAAATGCCGCGCACGACGAATTCCCATTGCCCGGGAAAGACGTCACCCTCCATGGGCATGATGTCCCCGATCTTCAGGTGGTAACGCTTGGCGATATCGATGCCAATGATGCATGCGTTGCGCTCGCGTTTGAATGCCTCGAACTGCTCCCGCTCGATCACGAATTCGGGATAGACGTCGAAAAAAGTATCCGAATCCACCGCCAAGCGGGCGAAGAACTGATTTTTGTCAATGTAAACACCGGAAAACCAGATCGCATACGTAACTTTGTTCACGCCAGGAATTTGCGCGATGCGATCACGGTAACTGAGCGGTAACGGGAAAACGAACGAAACCGCGTGCCGCGTGATCAGACGATTAGCGGCGGACGCCTCAACGCCAGCGTGCCACGCCGTGACGACGGTCTGCAGCAAAGCAAACGCCATTACTGCGACACCCACGCCAACTACCGTCAGAAACGTTCTCAGCCTATGGCGCAGCGCATTGCGCAATAGTAATCGGATTAGCTCCATGATTTTAAAAGCCTGTTCAAAGTTCCGGGTTCAAGGCTGCAGGTTAACCCAAAGCACTCAAACTGTTTTCATGCCTTGAACTTTGAACATTGAGCGTTGGAACTATAACTTAGGCAAGCTCCCCTTTTTCCAAATGCCGTATCGATCGTGCGCGTTCGGCCGCGCGCGGGTCGTGGGTGACCATTAGGATCGTTTTATTGATCTCGCGATTCAGACGATCCATGAGATCGAGCACTTCCTCGGCAGAATTTTTATCGAGATCCCCTGTGGGCTCGTCCGCTACCAGGATTGCCGGATCGGTCGCAATGGCTCGTGCGATCGCCACCCTCTGCTCTTGTCCGCCGGAGAGTTGGCGCGGGTAGTGGTGCAGACGATCTGCCAAGCCTACGACGGTCAATGCGGCTTCGGCGTGTGCGCGCCGTTCCTTTTTGTCCAAAGGCGTGAGCGTCAGCGGAAGCTCAACATTCTCGAACGCGGTTAATACCGGAATCAAATTGTAAAACTGAAAAACGAAACCGATATTTTGCGAGCGCCACACCGCAAGCTCGGTCTCGCTCAGTTCAGCCACATCAATACCGCCGATGATAATTTTTCCGGAGGTCGGTTTGTCGATGCCGGCGATCAGATTGAGAAGCGTTGTCTTGCCCGATCCCGAGGGCCCCATGAACGCCACGAATTCACCTTCAAGAATTTTCAGATTGATATTCCGTAGCACGGGGATTTCAAGAGTGTCACGCTGGTAAGACTTGTAGAGCTCCTGGACCTGAATAAGGGCATCCATCAGGCAAAGTGCTTTACTTTTGGCTTAAACTGACTTTTGCGCCATTTTTAAGCCGGTCGTCGGCTTTGCTGATTAAGCGATCGCCCTCCTTGAGACCGCTGGTAATCTCGATCGCACTACCTAAACGTCGTCCCGTCGTCACAGGAACTTCGGCCGCGCGATCTTCCTTGATCTCAAAAACCACTGCGCGGCCGTCGCGTTCCATCACTGCCGCTGCCGGTACGGTAAGCAGCGGTTTCACCGTGGTCGCATCCGCGCTCGTTCCCGGCGCGAGAAACGTGACTTTTGCACCCATTTCCGGAAGCACTCGCTGGTCGTATTGCTTGAACTTTATTTTCACCATTACGGTTGCTTTGGCACGATCGGCCGTCGGCACGATATTGCTGACATAACCGGGGTAGCGATGCTGCGGATAGGCATCCAACGTAATCTCGCAATTCTGCTCGGCAGCGACGCGCGGGATATTTGCTTCCGAAACGTCGGCATCCACTTCGAGCGATGACATATCGGCGATGGTGACGACCGCCGCTCTGGAGCTCGCCGCTCCAGCCAGCGGCGCGACGATCTCGCCGACATCCGCATTCTTCTTCAAAACGGTGCCGTCGAACGGCGCGATGATTCGCGTGTTCTCGACAGCGACTTCGGCTTCCCGGACGGCATACTTGGCCGCTTCGATGGTGGAAACGACGCGCTTGTAGCGCGCTTCCGCCGCATCGTAATCCGCCTGTGAGACGGCGCGTTTTCCAATCACGGCCTGCATGCGCTGATAATTTTTTTTGGCATCTTCGAGATCGGCTTCCGCGACTCGCAGATTTTCTCGCGACCGCCTCAACGTCGCCATGACGTCCGAATCGTCCAATCGAGCAATCACCTGTCCCTTCTTGACTCGGTCGCCCTCCTCGACGGCGAGATAAACCAGCGTGCCCGTGCCCTTCGAAGCCACGGCGGCTTTCCGCCGCGCCACGACATATCCGCTTGCCGTCAAAACTGCGTTGGCTTGGGACGGCGAAGTGAGTGTGGCCGTGGCGAGTTGGACCTCAACTCCGGGATCGAGCCAACGCGTAACTGCCAAACCGAGCGCAATTAGCAGAAGAACGACTATTGTCCGGATAACCAGTCGACTGCGTGACCGCCGTTTTTGTGGCAGCTGACGCGCTGAGCGATCGATCCTCAAAGAAGACAAATCCGAGCCCGGACTAGCCATAAAATAGTCAAGAGTACGGGGAATTCCTGGTTTTGCAAGACAATTGCGGGATGCTACTTTACTCCTATGAGCCAATCGACCACCTGGAATCCGGAGACTTACGCGCGCGATGCGCGCTTTGTTTCCGACCTTGGCGCGCCGCTCTTGCAAATTCTTGATCCTCAAGCCGGTGAGCTGATTCTGGATCTCGGGTGCGGCGACGGCGCGCTGAGCGCAAAAATCGCCTCTCGGAGCAGGCTTTTCGGCGTGGATTCCAGTATGTCGTTTCTAAAATCTGCCCGCGCCCGAAGCCTGCAGGTTGTGCAAATGGATGGTCAGCAACTCGTGTTCAAGCGTTGTTTCGATGCGGTGTTTTCAAATGCGGCGCTGCACTGGATGAAACCGCCAGAAAAGGTCTTGGAAGGTGTAGCCGGATGCCTAAAACCGGGCGGGCGATTTGTCGGTGAATTTGGCGGCAAAGGTAATGTCGACACCATTCGCGCCGTCCTTCACGCCGGATTGCGAAAGCGCTCGATCGACCCGTGGCGAGTCGATCCGTGGTACTATCCGTCGCCCGAAGAATTCGCCGGCTTGCTTGAACGGTTTGGCTTCTCGGTTACTTACATCGAGCTGATTCCACGGCCCACAAAGCTTCCCGGCGATCTTATACAATGGTTGGAATTATTCGCCCAGCCTTTTACGAAATCACTAGCCGCTTTCGAGAGACAGAGCTTTATCAATGAAGTCTGTGATGCCCTTGAATCCAAGCTACGCAAATCAGACGGCAGTTGGTACGCCGACTATGTGCGGCTCCGCTTCAAAGCCGAGCTGCGCCATAGGTCGTGAAGTCAATCACTCGGCTTCATGATTCGAACGGCTCGAACGCTTTGAATGGTTGAACTCTAACTAAAGCCGAAACCCGCCGTAGACCACCATGGTGGTGAACTTCCAGAAACAATCAACGTCGACGAACCCTGCCTCCTTCAGCCAGGCGAGCTCTTGCTCGAGATAGCCATTGTTGTGCGGCCCATGATAACTGCTCGGAGTGGCGGCCCGGACTTCCGCCAGGTTGGTTTTGCCGCCGGTAGAGCGCCTTATAAACTGATCGAGATATTCTTCGCGCGCCCGCCGATATCGCTCCTTTAAACTGTCGGTCGGCGCTCGGACGTTGTCGGCGTTGATAAAACAGCCGCGGGGCCGGAGTACCGAGAAAACTTCTTTGAAAATATCGCGGCGCCGTTCGTGTTCGGTGAAATGATGCAAGGCTCGCGATGATATGACTGCATCGAAATCACCGTCCACGGATTCGAGCCATGCAGCAGATTCAAGCGATCCTTGAATAAAGCTCATGCGGTTCATTAGGTGTGAATTGCGCTCTCGTCCCGCCTTGAGCATAGCTTCGGAAGCGTCCAGACAAATCGCCACGGCGTGGGGACGCTCTTGCAGGATCGCCGCTGCCAACGCACCATACCCGGCGCCGATGTCGAGCACGCGTATCGCCGCATCGATTGGATGCGGAATCATACGCAACACCATTGCCGTCTGCAGTTCACGAATCGCCGCCTGCCAATTGTCTTTTGTGGCGCAGCGCCCGACGAATTCGCGGCTGCCCCAAGTCTCCTGCCACGAACGCCCCTTTTTCTCCAAAGACGATCCGATTTCTGACATGTCACCTCCAGATCACGTTGCTCGACAGCCGCTCGCCAGTGTCATTCTGTGACCATAGCGAGAATCGCCGCTAATGCAGCTTACGCTTCTGACTTGAACTACTTTCTCTTTGCTTTCCTGGACCGTCTTACTCCCTCATTTCTTCGCAGCGGTAACTGTCATTTCGAGCCCAGCGGTGAGAAATCTTTCTTCTTACCCTCGCCTCAAATGCAAGATCTCTCGCTATGCGCTCGAGATGACAAGGCTGGGCAATTCGCGACTTGCAACAAACTCGTTGCGGGAAGAAGGATGTGCCTTGAACGTTTTAGTTGCAACACCGGCGCAGTTGCTGATATTCGATGATGAATTGGGAGGAGAAGTTTCAATGCAATTCTGCAGACTTTATACCGGTGACGACGGACGGTCGCATTTCGAAGATCTAGATCAAACCGAGCACTCGAAACATTTTTTGGCGACGTTACCGGCAAAAGCGCTGGTTTTCAAAAACGATACGAACCGCGACGATTTGCACGGTTGGCACACCGCGCCGCGCCGACAATGGTGCATTACACTGGCCGGAACCGTCGAAATCGGTACTGGCGGCGACGCGAAAAGAGTGTTCGGCGCCGGAGATGTTTTTCTTGCCGAAGATGTCACCGGCGAAGGTCACACCGCCGTCCCGGTGAACTGGGTGCGCGCGTTCGTTCACTTATAGGCATTGAGACAGATCAAACTATTTCTATTCACGCAAAAAATCGCGAATGACTCGATGAGCCGTCTCGGGAGCGCTGGCAAAATAATTGTGTTTCTGGCCGGGTAATACAACGAACCGAGCGCCGGGAATGGTTTTGGCCAACAGCTCCGATGAGGCGCGATGCGTACTCGCCACGTTGGGATCGCCTTCGTGCTCTCCCACGAGAACCAGCGTCGGCACTCGGATATCTTTCAAGCGCTCACGCGTGTCATGACTTTGCCGCGCTAGAACGTGGCGCAGGTAAAATTCTACCGGACAGAGATACGCAAGCCTCGTTCCGAAAAACTCTTCAACGCGATCCGAGTGCGTAGTGAGGAATTCATCGGTGAAACCCACCTGGATCGTATGCTCCCTCACATATTTCGGGTAACCCCATTCGACCATCTCTTTCACCATCGCCAAAGGTAAACCAGTGGCGCCTGGAAAAGCTGCGCCGGTCGAGGAAAGAATCAGTTTGCCGACCCGTTCGGGATAGTCGAGTGCGAGAAGTTGCGCCACCCGCCCACCCATGGAATGACCGAGAACTACCGCATTCCGAGCATCCAACTGATTCAGGATCGCAGCCGCATCGTCGCAAAACATCTTTGTCGTGTAATCGCTCGACGCTTTACTCGATTGTCCGGTGCCGCGGTAATCGTACGTGATCACCAGATGATCTTTCGAGAACTCGGGGATCTGGTAAAGCTTCCAAATCTCGCCGTCGCAGGCGGTTTCGCTGAAGAACACAAACGGACGGCCGTGACCGTGAGCTTCATAATAGATTTCAGCGTTGTTGACGAGAACAGTGGGCATGTCGCTTGCGCCTACTCGCGAATGAACTCACGAATCTGCCGATGAGCTTGATCCGGATTCGAAAAGAAATAACTGTGGCGCTCATTGGCCAATACCACGAGCTTAGCGTTGGGAATCTCCTTGGCCAGAATCTCCGACGACATACGATGGTTGATTTCGCTGGTCATGTTCTGATCGCCCTCGCCGACCAGAATCAGAGTAGGCTGCTTGATGTCCTTCAGTCGATGGCTCGTGTCGTGGCTCTGGCGCGCGATCAGATGGCGCAGATAAAATTCCACCGGGCAAAGGTTCGTCATTCTTACTTTCAAGTAATTCTCGATTTTGTCTGGATGGTTCTTCACATAGTCTTCGGTCCAACCGACCAGAATCGTATGGTCCCGCTCGTACTTTTCATATCCCCACTCGATCATTTCCTTGCAGATTTTTAACGGCAATCCTTTGGTCTGCGGATAATGTGCGCCGGTGGATGCCAGGACCAGCTTGTGGACCTTCCCCGGATGATCGAGGGCCAGGAGTTGCGCCACCCTACCTCCCATCGAGTGCCCGACCACAATCGCGTCGTCAGCTTTCAGCTGGTCCATCAATGCGACTACGTCCTCGGCAAACATGCGCGTGCTATAATCGATCGAAGGCTTACCCGATTGTCCGGTGCCGCGATAATCGTGAATAATCACCCGGTGGTCTCTGGAAAATTCCGGCACCTGATTAATTTTCCAAACCTCGCCGTCGCACGCCGTCTCACTGAGAAACACCATCGGCCGGCCCTGGCCGTGTTCTTCATAGTAGATCTCGATATCGTTCAGTCTGACTTTCGGCATGATGCGCTCCTCTGTTCGCCTACTCGATGCATATTTGAAGAAGTTTTCTTTGGCAAGAAGTTGCTCAACTGACGTGCGATCATTTTTGGCGCCTCTCTATTGTTCGACACGATAAGCATAGTCCCTCGATACGCGCGCCGCACTACTGGGGAAATCGGATTCTTACACCGCCTATTCTGATCAACGGCACGTTTTTGAAGTTGGCCTATAGACAATACATCAAACGACCGATTCGCCGAGTTGCGTACGTCCGCGGCGCCTATCGAGGCGTACACAAGCTGTAAAAAAGCTGGGCGAACCGTTTTTGAAACCGGGAGCTACCTGCGGGACTAACCTATAGAAGACGAATGGCGGCACATACTCTGGTGAACTGAACAACTCTCTCGTGTATCCTGAGAGCTTGTCATCCAAAGCGAGTTGCGGGATGTTCGGACTCATGCGAAAAATCTTTATTCAGACATTCGCTTTTTTTCTGCTGCTCTTCCCAGCTGAATTTGTGCGGCCGCAGGAGCT
>Ga0075434_100003861_pt1 | contig 13401 bp, 11 predicted proteins | sample RhiMethybrSRZTD3_FD_75298 | JGI IMG/M metagenome (GOLD analysis project Ga0075434, IMG submission 75298) | Populus rhizosphere microbial communities from Tennessee, USA - Rhizosphere MetaG P. TD hybrid SRZTD3 | ecosystem: Host-associated > Plants > Roots > Rhizosphere > Soil | place: USA... | reverse complement strand
AGATCGACCGTCACCACACGGAAGCGCGCACGCAGACGGTCGACGTAACCAAGCTCGTGCCACACGCGGCGAGTCTGCATCCCGCCGTGGAGGAGCATGAGCGCCGGTCCCGTCCCGGTCACGTCGTAGGCGATGCGCGTTCCGTCAGGAGAGGTTGTATATGCGGTTTCCATTTGAATACGGGGCCGTGGCGTCCGGCTCAAGCCTTCGTGCTGGTTGTACAACGTCTTCGCGTCTTCGTGGCCCCGGCGCGGCAGACACCGCTATATACTTCCGCCCCACGGGATGAGATGAGGAGTTGCCGATGATCAAGAAACTGTTCGGTCTCGCATTCACGATGCTGATTTTCGTCAGCGGGTTCGTCGCCGGGAACGTCGCGCGCGCTCAGTCGGACGGCAAGAAAGTGTTCGAGCTCCGCACCTACACGGCGCCCGAAGGCAAGCTGGGCGATCTGCAAAAGCGGTTTCGCGATCACACGCGCCGTATCTTCGACAAGCACGGAATGAAGAGCATCGGCTACTGGACGCCGCAGGATCCGCCCAACTCCCAGAACACGCTGATCTACATCCTCGAGCACCCGAGCCGTGACGACGCGAAGAAGCACTGGGCCGAGTTCCAGGCGGATCCGGAGTGGCAGAAGGTGAGCGCCGAATCGCAGGTGAACGGCCGCATCGTCTCGAAAGTGGACTCCGTGTTCATGGAGGCGACCGACTATTCACCAATTAAGTAATTTGGAATTTGGAATTTGGAATTTGGAATGCGTTCTGACATCAGAGGTGCCATGAGGCGCATCACCGTCGTGCTCGCACTTGGCGCGGCGCTCTCCGCGTCGAGCTACTGGAGTGCCCACGCTCAGCAGAGCGAACCGCCGCGATTCACCGGCCGCACGGACGTCCTCGACGCGAAGAATCTCGGCATCGGCCGCCGCAGCTTCGAGCCGGGCGCGCGCACGTGGTGGCATAGCCACGACAAGGGACAGCTGTTGTTCGTCGAGGAAGGACGCGCCCGCGTGCAGCGCAAGGGACAGCCGATCAAAGAGCTCGCCGCCGGCGAGAGCGACTACACGCCGCCGGACGTCGTGCACTGGCACGGCGCGACGCCCGGTGATCGGCTGGTGCAGGTGAACATCGGCTTCGGCGGCGGCACCAAATGGATGGAGCAGGTGACCGACCAGGAGTACGCCGGGAAGCGGTGATAGCGGCCTACGATCCGGACTGGCCTCGCGTCTTCGAAGACGAGCGCCGCCGGCTGGCCGCGGCGCTCGGCAGCGTCGCCGAGCGCATCGAGCACAACGGATCCACGGCGGTGCCGGGGCTCGCCGCGAAGCCGATCATCGACATCCAGATCTCGGTCGCGCGGCTGCATCCGCTCGAGGCGTACGGCCGGCCGCTTGCCGCGATCGGTTACACGCATCTCGCGCACGTCGACGACGATCGCTGTCCCTTCTTCCATCGTCCGGCCGGATGGCCGCACACGCATCACGTGCACGTCGTCGAAAGCCGCGGCGAAGAGGAACGGCGCGCGCTCGCGTTCCGCGATTACCTGCGCGATCATGATCGGCTCGCGCGCGAATACGAGCAGCTGAAACGCTCGCTCGCCGAACGTTTCGATCTCCTCGACGAGGTTGCGCGCGAGGCGTACGCGCAGTCCAAAACCGAGTTCGTCGAACGCGTGCTGGCTCGCGCGTTTGCCGAGGGGTACTGAAGTATGCGGATCATCGTTTTGCTCCGTGCGGTTGCTGTCCTGACGGCCGCCGTCATCGTGCCGCTGTCGGCGCAGACCACGTATAAGGCCGAACTCCCGCGCTTCGCCGACCCGCAGCGTCGCGCGAAGCTCGCCACCGCGTTCGACGACATCGATCGGATGTTCACGGAGTTCGCCGTGCAGAACCACGTACCCGGCGCTGCGTGGGGCATCGTCATCGACGGCGAGCTCGCGCACGCGGGCTCGACCGGCATCCGTGACGCCGCGAAGAAAACGCCGGTCGACGCCGACACGGTGTTCCGAATCGCGTCGATGACGAAGAGCTTCACGGCCATGTCCATCCTGAAGCTTCGCGACGAAGGCAAGCTGTCGCTCGACGATCCGGCGGAGCGGTACGTTCCCGAATTGAAGTCGCTGATCTATCCGACGAGCGACTCGCCTCGCGTCACGATCCGTCATCTCCTCTCGCACTCGGAAGGATTTCCCGAAGACAACCCGTGGGGCGATCGGCAGCTCGCAAAGACGGACGAGCAGCTGTCGCAGATGATCGAGCACGGCATCCCGTTCTCGAACGCGCCAGGCGTCGCGTACGAATATTCGAATTACGGCTTCGCGATTCTCGGACGGATCGTCACGAACGTTTCGGGCGTACCGTACGCCGATTACGTCGCCGCGAACATCCTGACACCGCTGGGCATGACCTCGACCACGCTCGAATCGTCGCGCGTGCCGGCGGATCGGCTCGCGCACGGATACCGGTGGGAAGACGACCGGTGGAAGGACGAGCCGCTGCTGCCGCACGGAGCATTCGGATCGATGGGCGGCATGCTGACGTCGATCCGCGATCTGAGCAAGTACGTCGCGGTGTTCATGTCGGCGTGGCCGCCGCATGACGGTCCGGAAACCGCGCCGATTCGCCGCGCGTCGCTGCGCGAGATGCAGCAGTTGTGGCGTCCCGGCGCCGCGTCGGTCGTGCGCACGGAGTCCGGCGCAATCCAGTTCACGGCGGGCGGCTACGCCTTCGGTCTCGGCGTCTCGCAGAACTGCAGCTTCCGCCAGATCGTGTCGCACACGGGCGGACTGCCGGGATTCGGATCGGTGATGAACTGGCTGCCCGATTACGGCGTCGGCGTGATTGCGTTCAACAACCTCACCTACACGAGCGGCGGACGCATCGTTCCCGCGGTGTACGAGCGCCTCGCAAAAACCGGCGGTCTCCAGCCGCGGACGGTGCAGCCGTCGCCCGCGCTGGTCGAGGCGCGCGACAACGTCACGAAGCTGATCGCGTCGTGGGACGACGAACTTGCGGATCGCATCGCGTCCGAAAATCTGTTCCTGGATCGCTCGAAGGATCGCCGCCGGCGCGAGATCGACGACCTGCGCGCGAAGGTCGGCTCGTGCCGCCCGCCTGCCCGGTTCGACACGGTCGAGAACGCACTGCGCGGCAGCTGGACGCTGACGTGCGATCGCGGCAGCCTCCGCGCGTCGGTGACGCTGGCGCCGACGATGCCGCCGACGGTGCAATTCATGTCGGTGACGTCCGCGCCTGCCGTGCGACCGACGGAGTCCTCGGTATGCCCCGAATGAAGAATGCCCTCATCGAAAGGACTGTGGAGATGCGTTCGCGTTTCGTTGTTGCCCTCGTGGCCGCTGCAGTGCCGGCGCTGTCCGCCCAATCGCGTCCGGCCGAGCCGAACTGGAAAGCCGTCGAAGACGAAACGATGCGCCACTATCAGGCGGCCGTTCGCGTCGATACGACAACGAAGGAGCGCCCGCTCGCGGAGTACGTCAAGCAGGTGCTCGACGAGAACGGCATCCCCGCGCAGCTTTACTCGCTGGAGCCGGATCGGCCGAACGTGGTCGCGCGGCTGAAGGGCAGCGGACGCAAACGGCCGCTGCTCATCATGGGTCACCTCGACACGGTGAGCGTCGACGCGTCGAAGTGGAAGTTCCCGCCGTTCAGCGCGACGCGCGACGGCGGCTACGTCTACGGTCGCGGAACGGTCGACGACAAGGACAACCTCACCGCCGCACTGATGACCATGCTGCTGCTCAAGCGGAACAACGTGCCGCTCGATCGCGACGTCGTCTTCCTGGCCGAATCGGGAGAGGAAGGGAACTCGCGCGTCGGCATCAACTACATGGCCGCGCAGCATTTTCCGGAGATCGAGGCGGAGTACTGCCTCGCGGAAGGCGGCAGCGTGAACCGGCAGAAGGGTGAAGTGCGGTACGCGGAAATCCAGACCATGGAAAAAATTCCGCGCGGCATCGAGCTCGTGGCGCACGGCATTTCGGGGCACGGATCGATTCCGCTGAAGTCGAACGCGATCGTGCACCTCGCGACCGCCGTCGGAAAGATCGGCGAATGGCGCCCCGACATCAAGCTGAACGAAACGACCGGAACGTACTTCCGGCGCCTTGCGGCGATCGCGCCGCCCGAGCAGGCGAAGTACTACCGCGACGTCCTGTCGCCGGATCCGAAAATCTCACGGCCCGCCGACGACTGGCTGTTCGAGAACGAGCCGCGCTACGACTCGATGCTGCGAACGTCCGTGTCGCCGAACATCATCCAGGGCGGCTATCGATCGAACGTCATCCCGTCGGAGGCAAAAGCGACGCTCGACGTGCGCATGGTGCCGGATGAGGATCGCGCCGCGTTCCTCGAGCAGGTGAAGAAGATCATCAACGACCCCGCGGTCGACGCGCACTACGCGAACTCCGGCGGCGAACGGCCGAACGCCGCCACCGCGAAGCTCGAGTCGGAGGCGTTCAAGGCGCTCGAAGCGACGGTGACGAAAGTCTACAACACCGTCACGCTGCCGACGATGAGCACCGGCGCCACCGACATGGCGCAGCTGCGCGCGAAGGGCGTGCAGTGCTTCGGCATCGGCCCCGCCACCGACATGGAGGACGGCCCGAAAGGATTCGGCGCGCACAGCGATCAGGAGCGGCTGCTCGAATCCGAGCTGCATCGGTTCGTGCGATTCAACTGGGAGATCGTGAATGCGCTCGCGCGCGCACAGTAGCGCGAGCTGAATTTCCGCTATTCACACGAGGCCGTGCCGCGGCGTTTCACGACCGCGGCCGGTCCGAACGTCGCCATCACGTCGACGTTCGATCGGATGTCGCGCGGCAGCTCCGAGAGATCTTCGACGATCGCGTACCGCCGCCCGCCGGGCATCACCCATCGCACCAGCGCGTGCTTCACGACGAACAGCTCGTCACTGTGCCTCGGATCCGCACGTGCGTTGCGCAGCACCGCGAGGTGCAGCCAGTACGCGGAGTATTCGTCGTCCACGAGATAGTCGACGCAGGCCGGATCCACGTGCGTGCGCGCCCAGACGCCGGCCTGATAGAGCCGTTCGGTGACGACCGGCTTGGGCCGCGGCGCCGTGAGCGCCGGACGGAGCGTGAGGATCGCGAGGACAAAAACGAGGGCTGCGAGAATAGGGCGGGACGGGCGGGAGAGGCGGGACAGGTTCGTGAGATCGAACATCGACGCCAGGGCGATGGCAGCGGCGACTGCGAGCGGATAGATGGCGATGAACGCCATTTTCACCGCCTGATACGGGATGTCGGCGTGCGTCGCCCTCGCGAGCGCGAACAGCGCGGCTGCCTGAAGGGCGATCGCCGCCAGGAACGAGAGCACGACCAGGCGCAATCGCGCTCGCGTCGCAGCGACGACGATGCCGGACGCGGCGGCGAGCAGGAACCAGCCGCCGAATGTGGCGATCGTCGGGAGCGGCACGTACCCGGGGACGGCGACGATGCCGACCGCGTGCCCGTGCGCGCGGGCGTACATCGCGGCGGCGATCGCAATCGGCACCAGACCGATTGCGAGCGTTGCGAATCGTTCGCGCCAGGCGACGTCGCGGCGAAGGATCACCGCGGTCGCGAACGTCAGCGCGAGCGGCCCGAGCCACACGGGCCACACCAGAAATGCGGCCGCGCCGGCGAGCGCGAACAGCGCAGCGGGCGCGCGCGATGGCCGGTCGGTCCACGCGACGATCGCCCACCACATGCCGATCGCAAAGAACTCCGAGACGACCTGCGCGAGGTACGACGTATCGGTGAACGATCGCACGAAGAACGTCCGAGGCACGAACAGCAGCAGCACCGCCACGCACGCGAACGGGATCGCATTGTCGCGGTCCGCGATCAATCGTGCGGCGATGAGGAAGATCCATCCGGCCTTCAATGCCACCGTCAGCGCAACGATCGGATACGCAGCATGGAGTCCGCCGATTCGAGTCCATGCACCTGCGAGCGCCGCGAGCAGGTGCATGCCGGGCGTGTAGTCGATCATCTCGCCGAGGACATAGGCCAGATTCGGATCGTGCGGCAGCGACCAGTGCTGCTCGATGAAATCGACGAGCATCAGATGATGTGCGAGATCGGGTCCGCGGCCCGGTGGCAGAAACGTCGGCCTCGCGATCCACAACAGCCACGCGAAGGTCAGCGCAACGATCGCGATGAACGCCGGCATCTCACGCGTCGGACGCGTGCCGGCGTCGCGCATCGTCCGGCCGGCTGCGACTGCACAGGCGAGTGCGACGACTAATACGATCGCAGGGCGGATGACGAGACCGAACCAGTCGAGGAGATACGCTGCGACGATCGCTGCCGCGAGGAACGACATTGCGGACGATGCGATCGTCTCGGCGGCAGCCAACGGCACGCGGGTATCTTAGTACGGGCTCTGTCGCTGTCAGGGGAGGTGCCAGGGTGCCAGGGAGGGTGCGTGGTGCCACCGTGCTCGTGGCTTCAGTCGGAGGTGTCGATTCGCTGCCTTCCGTGCCTCCGCGAGTGAGATACGCTCCGCGCACACGAACATTGACGACATTCGAGGTCACCGTTAACGGCGCGGCGCTTTCATATACCGATAGCGGTGCGGGCAGGCCGTTGCTGTGCCTTCACGGCGGGATGGGGATCGATGGTGCGTCGCTGCGTGTTCCCGGCATCCTTGGTCTGGCGACGCAGGGCGTCCGCGTCGTGATCCCCGATCAACGCGGACATGGCCGATCGACTCGACAATCGGACGTCGAATATTCGCACGAGGTGTGGGCATCGGATGCGAACGTCCTGGCGCGCGTGCTGGGATTCTCCACGCTCGCGCTGCTCGGGCATTCGTACGGAGGTTTCATCGCGCTCGAGTACGCCGTGCGATGGCCTGACTCGCTGACACACCTCGTGCTCGTCGGAACGTCTGCCGGTCCCGTGAGCGCCACGTCAGTGCGCGTCGCATCGGCCTCGGCATTGCGAGAGCGATTTCGATCGGCGTGGCCGCATTTCTTCGTCGGCAGCGACAAGCACTGGCCGCTGTTCGATGCGCTGCAGTTCTCACCCGAGCCCTACAACGCCGCGTTCACGCGCGAGCTGCCCGCGTACGACCTTCGCGACCGCGTCGCCACGCTCGCTGTCCCGGCGCTGCTGGTCGTCGGCTCCGCCGATCATTATCGTTCCGACATGGAGTGGCTCGCCGAGCGCATGCCGAGGGCGGAACTCTGGATCGTCGATGATGCCGGCCATCTCCCGTTCATCGAACGCGCGAACGACTTCACGTCGAAGGTCGGTGCGTTCCTGAACCGGCGGTACGAGTAGCGCGTTTTCGATATTGATGTAGACGCGGCCCAAAAAGGGCCGCGCTACACGCATCTGGAAACTGCACTAGCTTCGACCAGACGTGGACAGCACGGTGGCACCAAGCACCGTGGGCGCCACGGTACCGTCAGCACCGTGGCACCGCGGGCACCCGTGGCACCTTGGCACCCTCCGTCATTCATATCGAAGCGCTCGCATCGGTTCGACTTGCGATGCCCGGTGCGCCGGGATGAAACCGGCCGACAGCGCGACGAGCGTGAGCGCGGTGGCGGCTGACGCGAGGACCGCGGGATCGTAGCCCTGGAGCTGATACAGCAGCGATTGCGCGAGCCGTCCGAGCCACACTGCGGCGGCAAGACCAATGATTCCACCGACGATCGTCATCATCCCGACCTGCCGGAGAATCATCCCGCGCACGCGCGCCGGCGCGGCACCGAGCGCCATACGCAGGCCGATCTCCCGCGTGCGCTGCGTGACAGTGTAGGCGAGCACGCCGTACAAACCGATCGCGGCAAGCAGCGTCGCGAGCGCGGCGAAACTCGCGGACAGCACGCTGATGAATCGATCGAGGAAGACGTTCTCGCGCACCTGATCGGTCATCGTGCGGAGCGTCTCAACCGGCAGATTCGGATCGAGCGATGCGACGACCTTCGGAATCTGACTGAGGAACGGCGTTGCATCGCCGCCGACGCGCACGAAGAAGTTCATCCCGCGGACGAAATCGTCCTGCCGATATGGGCGATAGAACGTCGGCGGGATTTCCTGCTTGACGTCGCTGTACTTCGCGTTCTGCACGAATCCGACGATCTCCGTGTCGAGCGGAGCGTTGCGGTTGCCGATCCGTTTGCCGACCACGTCGCGACCGAGCTTGAACTTCGCGGCGAACGCTTCGTTCACGATCGCCACTTTCGGGGTCGTCGTGCCGGCGTCGGCGCTGGTGAACTCGCGGCCGGCGAGGAGCGGCACGCGCATCGTGCGGAAATATCCGGGTCCCACTTCGTTGAAGCGCGCGTTCGTGTCGGTGTCGGGGCCGGCGGGGTAGCCCTGCACAGAGACGTCGTTGCCCCAGTTGTCACCGGCGAGCAGCGGGACGAGCGACGCGGTGACGCCGCTGACGCCGGGCAGGCGCGCGAGCGCCTCTTCGACCTCCTGGAACAACTGCTTCGCGCGATCGGCTTTGTAGCCGTTCAACTCGGGCGAGATCGCAAACGTGATCACGTTGTCGACGTTCACGCCCAGCTCGACGCGCGAGACGTGCATCAGGCTTTTCGTGAACAGGCCCGCGCAGACGAGCAGCGCCATCGACAGCGCAATCTGCGCGGTGGCGAGCGATGTGCGGAAGCGCGCGGCGGCCCGTGCGCCGGACGGTTGTCCCGCCTGGCCTTTCAGCGCCGAGACGAGATTCGGACGCGTGCTGTGAAGCGCGGGGAACAATCCGAACAGCAGGCCCGTGACGATCGCGAGCGTCGCGGCGAATGCGAGCATCGCGGTGTCGAGGCCGGCGCCGATCATGTCTGCGGATTCGCGCGGCACGAGCGATGCCATCAGGTCGAGCGTCCAGCGTGCAACGAGGAGTCCGGCGAGGCCGCCGGCAGACGCGAGCAGACAGGATTCGCCGAGCAACTGGCGTACGAGCTGCCACCGCGTCGCGCCCAACGACAGCCGCACGGCCATCTCGCCGGCGCGCGCCGCCGATCGCGCGAGCAGCAGGTTCGCGATGTTCGCGCACGCGATGACGAGCACGAGCGCGGTGACCCCGAGCAGCAGCGTCAGCGGCGCTCTCACCCTGCCGTGCGCGTTGCTCTGACCGCGCGCGCCCGGCTCCACGCCGATCGGCTTCGCGCGGAATCGCGCCATCGTCGGGTCGCTCATGTTCTTCTGGAGCGGCGCCTCGACGTCGTTGATGATCGCGTGATACTGCGCGTTCAGCGCGCTGCGCGCCTGATCGATGGTCACCCCGGGCTTGAGCCGCGCGAAGAGATAAATCCAGTACTGTCGGCGATTGTCGAATCCGCGCGACCACGGGTTCACCGGCTCGCGCAGCGTGATCGGCAGGTAGACGTCGGGCTTTCGTCCGAGCGTCGTGCCGTCGAAGTCGCGCTCCGCGACGCCGACGATCGTCATCGTCGATCCGTTGACGATCATTTTCTGGTTGAGCACGTTCGGATCGCCCGCGAAGCGGCGCTGCCAGAACCCGTGGCTGAGAACGACGACCGGCGATTCGCCGACGGCGCGATCGTCTCCCGGTCCGAGCAGCCGTCCGATCGCAGGCCGCACCCCGAGTACCGGAAAGTAGCTGCCCGACACGAGCAGCTCCTGGCCGCTCACCGTTGCGCCGCCGTCGCCGTACGCGATGTTCGCGGTGAAGGGACGATGCGCGGCGATCCCGGTGAATACGTTCTGGACGCGCTCGAGATCCCGGAACATCGGGTAGCTGAACACGTCGGTGCAGTTGCCCGGCATTCCACAGGACGTGCCGCCGGGCTTCGGTTCCGGCGCGGAGAGGTTTGCCAGCTGCTGCGGTTCGGGCACCGGAAGCGGACGCAGCAGCATCTGGTTGAACAGCGAGAAAATTGCGGCGTTCGCGCCGATGCCGAGCGCGAGCGACACGATCGCGACGAACGTGACGAACGGCGTCTTGACGAGCGTGCGCAGCGCCAGCTTGAGGTCTGTCATCGAGGTCAAAGGATAGACGGATTTCGAGGCGAAATGGTTTATCGTCTGCAGAACAGCGATGGAAATCACGATTCGCACGGCAGCGGCGGCCGATGTGCCGCTCATCTTTCAGTTCATTCGCGGGCTGGCGGAGTACGAACGCCTCGCGGATGAAGTCACCGCGACGGGAGCAGGGCTGAAGGAATCGCTTTTCGGTCCCAGGCCGGCGGCGGAAGTGCTCATCGCGGAAGCCGGGCCCGAGCCGGTCGGCTTCGCGCTGTTCTTTCACAACTACTCGACGTTCCTCGGTCAGCGCGGGCTGTATCTCGAGGATCTGTTCGTGAAGCCGGAGTGGCGTCACCGAGGTGTGGGGCGGCGGCTGCTCGCGCATCTCGCGCGTCTGGCGGTGGAGCGGCAATGCGGCCGCTTCGAGTGGGCGGTGCTCGACTGGAACGATCCGGCGATCCAGTTCTACCGCAGCCTCGGCGCTCAACCGATGCACGACTGGACCGTCTTTCGCGTCACGGGCGAAGCCCTGACCGCGCTCGCCGCTGCATCGCCCGTCGGGGTCTGACACCCCGTGTCTGACACCCCGTGTCTGACACCCCGTGTCAGGCCCCTCCGAAAAGGCGGTAAAATGCTCCGTTCGTTCCCTCAGTTGAGAAGTGGAGGACTCATGAGCGTTTCACGCCGCAGCTTCATGGGCGGATTTGCCGCCGCGATCGGGTACCTGAAAATCGCGCCCGAGACCGAACTCCTGGCGCAAGGCACTCGCCAGACGCCGGCCGGCGCGCCACGCCCACGCGTGGCGATGGACGATTACGATTCCCTCGCCAAGCTCGCGAGCAACGAGAACAATTACGGGCCCCCCGAGTCTGTGATGAAGGCCATGACCGGCGCCTTCAAGTACGCCAACCGCTACGGCTATCCGGACGGCAATATCGTCCAGGAGATCGCGAAGCATCACGGCGTGAAGCCGGAGAACATCCTCCTCGCCGCCGGATCGGGTGAAGTGCTCGACACGGTCGGCACGACTTTCCTCCTGAACGGCAAGAAAGTCCTCGGCGTCGAACCGTCGTACGGCTCGGTCTATCAGCACGCCACCAGCATCAAGTCGACGGCCATCAAGCTGCCGCTCAACAAGGACTACCGCCAGAACATCCCGGCGATGATCAAGGCGGCGAACGAACACGCAAGCGAGCTCGGATTCGTGTATCTCTGCAACCCGAACAACCCGACCGGCATCGTCGTCACCAAGGACGAAGTGAAGCAGCTGCTCGACGGCATCCCGAAGGACATGCCGGTGTTGATCGACGAGGCGTATCACCACTATGTCGAGGATCCGCAGTACGCGACGTCGGTGCCGTACGTGCTCGAGGGACGTCCCGTGATCATCACGCGCACGTTCTCGAAGATCGCGGCGCTCGCGGGCATGCGCCTCGGCTACGCGGTCGCGCCGGCGGAGCTCGTGCAGAAGATGCGGCCGTACCATGTCGGCAGCATCAACGCGATCGTGAAGCACGGCGGCGTCGCGGCGCTGAAGGACACCGCGTCGCAGGCCGACGTGAAGCGCAAGACGATCGAGGTGCGGAAGAAGACGGCCGCGGAGCTCGAAGCGTACGGCTATCACGTCATCCCGTCCGAGACGAACTTCTTCATGGTGCATCTCGGCGGACGCCAGGTGCAGCCTGTCATCGAGGAGTTCCGCGAGAAGAAGGTGCTCGTCGGGCGCCCGTTCCCGCCCATGACCGACCACCTGCGCGTGTCGGTCGGCACGGCGGACGAGATGGCGCGCTTCATGACCGCTTTCAAGGAGATCTTCCCGGCCAAGACGCGCACGACGGCGGGATAGGGATTAGGGATTAGGGATTAGGGATTAGTAGGGATTAGGGATTAGTAGGGATTAGGGAATAGGGATTAGATCGCAAGGGGGGCGACGGTCGGTGAGATCGTCGCCCTGTTTTATTTGGGGACGCGACTATGACACGTGCGTGCGTTGCGATGATCGTGGCTGCCGCTTCGCTCTTCGTTGAGTCGCTGGCGGGCGCGCCGCCGGCGGCAACCGTCGAATTTCGTCCGCACGACATCGAGGCGAAGTTTCCCGGCGGGTACGCAGTGATGGTGGTCGACGTCAACAAGGACGGAAAACCCGACGTCATCGGCGTCAGCCAGCGGGTCCCCGAGCTCGCGTGGTACGAGAACCCGACGTGGGAACGCCACGTGATGACCGACGGTCTCGCGGCCATCGTCAACGTCGCGGCCGCGGACATCGACGGCGACGGCATTCCTGAAGTCGCCCTCGAGAACGGGTTCGCGATGTCGCCCGCGTCGAGCGAGGGGCTCGTATGGATCGTGCGGCACGACGGCGATCCGCGCCAGCGCTGGAAGACAGAGCAGATCGACAAGTTCCCGACGTCGCATCACCTCGCGTGGGCCGACATCGACGGCGACGGCAAGAAGGAATTGATCAACGCGCCGCTCGTCGGCGCGAAGAGCGCCGCGCCGACCTACGATCAGGACAAGGCACCATTGTTCTTCTATCGTCCAGGCGACTGGAAACGTCAGACGATCACCACTGACCTGAACGGCATCATCCATCGCGTGCGACCGGTGCTGTGGGAGGACGGCAAGCGCCAGGATCTGCTCGTTGCGTCGTTCGACGGCATCACGTTGTGGCGCGCGCGCCGCGCCGGGAACGATCTGAAATGGGAGAGCCAGCAGCTCTCGCCCGGCCATACGGGCGATAAGGCGCCGCGGCTCGGCGCGAGCGATGTCGCCGTGGCGAAGATGAACGGCAAGCGGTTTCTCGCGGCCGTCGAACCGTGGCACGGCAACGAGATCGTCGTCTACACGGATCAGGGCGGGAAATGGAACCGCCGTGTGATCTTCAACAGCCTCACCGAAGGACACGAGGTCGCGGTCGCCGATCTGAACGGTGACGGCCGCGATGATGTGATCGCCGGCGATCGGAGCGGCAAGACGCCGGCCGTTCACGTGATGTACGCGCCGGCCGATCCCGCCGGCGAGTGGCAGCATCAGGTGTTGGACGAGGGAGGGATGGCGGCGTCGGGCTGCGTCACCGCCGATCTGAACGCCGACAAGCGCCCGGACATCGTCTGCATCGGCGCGTCGACTGGAAACCTGCGCTGGTACGAGAACGTCGGTTCACGCAATGTCTCGAGGTAGCGGCGACTTTCAATCTGCGCACGTTACGTGAACCGCGGAGAACGCGGAGACCGCAGAGTATTGCGGAGACCGCAGAGTATTAATCCCGAAAGGCAGTTGCATTGGCGCTCCTTCCGCTCGTGGTGAGCTTGTCGAACCACGAGCAGTCGGCTCGTCCTTCCGCCTTCGCTGAAGCTACGGCGGACCGCCGTAGCGCGAAGCGCGAAGGCTGGTCGACAAGCTCAGGACGAGCGGTACGCCAATTCAACTGCTCGC
>Ga0075434_100003859_pt1 | contig 13410 bp, 11 predicted proteins | sample RhiMethybrSRZTD3_FD_75298 | JGI IMG/M metagenome (GOLD analysis project Ga0075434, IMG submission 75298) | Populus rhizosphere microbial communities from Tennessee, USA - Rhizosphere MetaG P. TD hybrid SRZTD3 | ecosystem: Host-associated > Plants > Roots > Rhizosphere > Soil | place: USA... | reverse complement strand
CTCGATCTCTTCCTGTTCTATGTGATGTGGGAAGTGATGCTGATCCCGATGTACTTCATCATCGGGGTATGGGGCGGGGACAACCGGCTGTATGCGGCGATCAAGTTCTTCATCTATACGTTCGTCGGATCGCTGCTCATGCTCGTGGCGATCCTCGTGCTGTATTTGCACGCCGCGCGCGCGACCGGCGTCTACTCCTTCGCGTACGCGCACCTCCTCAGCAACGCCAAGGATCTCGGGCCTATTGCGTGGTGGCTGTTTGGCGCGTTCTTCCTCGCGTTCGCAATCAAGGTACCGCTGTTCCCACTGCACACCTGGCTGCCCGACGCGCACGTCGAAGCGCCCACCGCCGGCTCCGTGATTCTGGCGGGCATTCTGCTGAAGATGGGAACGTACGGCTTCATGCGGTTCGCGTTGCCGTTCTTCCCGGCCGTGGCGCTCAGCCAGACCGTCCAGCTCGCGATCGTCATCCTGTCGCTGATCGGGATCATCTACGGCGGTCTCGTGGCGATGGTGCAGCCCGACTTCAAGAAGCTGATCGCGTACTCGTCGGTCGCACACCTCGGCTTCGTCATGCTGGGGATCTGGGCGCTGACACTCCAGAGCGTCCAGGGCGCGCTGCTGATCATGATCAACCACGGGATCTCGACGGGCGCGCTGTTCTTTCTCGTCGGCATGGTTTACGAGCGCCGCCATAGCCGGTTGATCGAAGCGTACGGCGGCATTGCCCGGGTCGTGCCGCTGTTTGCCGGCATTCTCACGATCGTGTCGTTGTCGTCGATCGCGCTGCCCGGCACCAACGGCTTCGTCGGCGAATTCCTCGTGCTGTTGGGATCGTTCAGGACATATCCGATCGCGACCGTGCTCGCCACGACGGGGGTGATCGTGGCGGCCGCGTATCTGCTGACGGCGCTGCAGCGCATCATCTACAATCCGCTGACCAATTCGGAGAATGAAAAGCTGACCGATCTGACGCCGCGCGAGCTGGTCGTGCTCGTGCCGTTGCTCGCGGGCATCCTGTGGATCGGTATCTATCCGAAGCCGTTCCTCCAGCGGATGGAGCCGTCGGCGCGCGCGTTGATCGAACAGCTGCGCCCGCCGTCCAGCGTCGCAGGACAGCCATGAGCCTGGATCCCAGCGCGTACCGCGATTTGCTCCTGGCGCTGCTTCCCGAGCTCGTGCTGACTGCATGGTCGCTCGTGCTGCTCTTGTTCGTGGCGTGGCGCCATCAGACGCCGCGCGACCTGCACATCACCGGCTGGATGACGTTTGCCGCCTTTGTCTCGACCGGTATCGCCACGTGGTGGCTGTGGTGGAACCGGGCCAGCGTGCAGGGAGTCGTGACGATGATCGCGGCCGACGACTTCCGCTGGGTCGCCGACTGGATCTTCCTCGGCGCCGGCGCGCTGACGGTCCTCGTCTCGTTCGCCTACCTCGAGCGGGAGCGCCTGCTCGCACCCGAGTACTACGTGCTGCTCGTCTTCGGCGTGCTCGGCATGATGGTGATGGCGGCCGGCGCCGATCTGATGGTGATCTTCCTCGGGCTCGAGCTGATGTCGGTCGCGGTGTACGTGCTCGCCGCGTTCGATCGACGCCGCGCACGTTCTGCCGAGGCGGGCCTCAAGTATTTCCTGCTCGGGGCGTTTGCGTCGGGATTCCTGCTGTATGGCATCGCGCTCGTCTACGGGGCCACCGGCACGACCAACCTCGGTCTCATCGGCGCGCAGGCCGGCGTCAACGAGGCCAGTCATTCGAGCGTCATGCTGCTCGCCGGACTCGCGCTGCTCATCGTCGGATTTGGCTTCAAGATCGCGGCAGTGCCATTTCACATGTGGGCGCCCGACGTCTACGACGGCGCGCCCACACCGGTCACGGGGTTCATGGCGACGGGCGTGAAGGCCGCCGCCTTCGCCGCGCTGTTTCGCGTGTTGAATCAGTCGTTCGGCACATTGAGCACCTGGCACGATATCATGTGGTGGCTCGCTGTCCTCACGATGGTCGGCGGCAACCTGTTTGCGCTCAGCCAGAAGTCGGTCAAGCGGATGCTGGCGTATTCCTCTGTGGCGCACGCGGGCTATCTGCTCGTCGCCGTCAGCGCCGGCGGAGCGTCGGGCACCAGCGCATTTCTCGTCTACGCGATCGCCTACACGTTGATGACCATCGGCGCGTTCGCGATTCTGCAGGCCAAGGGCAGGGCAGGCGAGAGCGACGTCACGATCGACGACCTGGCGGGGCTCTCCACGCGTCATCCCTGGCTCGCGTTCGGATTAGCCGTTTGCATGTTGTCGTTGTTGGGATTCCCCGGCACCGCGGGATTCATGGGCAAATGGTACATCCTGATCGCCGCCACCAGCGCTGGGCAGAACGTCCTCGCCGCGATTCTGGTGCTGACCAGCGTGGTATCGGCGGGGTACTATCTTCCCGTCATCATGGCGATGTACATGAAGCCCGAGCCGGACCAAACGGCGCATCTCGACGTGCGTCTGGACCGGTGGGGACGCACCGCTGTCGCGGCCGTGGTGCTTGGAATCTTGCTCTTTGGCGTGTGGCCCAACCGGCTATTCGATCTCGCAAAGTCCGCCGGCACCACCGTGCAGCCCTCATCGGCGACGACGGCTGTGACGCCGCCTTGAAGTAACCATCCAACGCAGGACGCACCGTGAAGCTGCCCGCCACAATCTTTCGCCAGTACGACATTCGCGGCCTCGTCGATACAGAGCTCACGCCCGCCACCGCGCGCGCCGTGGGACAGGCGTACACGACGTTCGCCTGGCAACGCCTTGGGAAGCCGCCCCGCGTTGCCGTCGGCCGCGACAACCGGCCGTCGGGCAGCCGGCTCGCCCAGGGCATCGCCGAGGGCATCGCCGCGGCCGGCGGAGCTGCGCTCGACGTCGGTGAGCTGCCCACGCCCGCGTTGTACTTCGCGACCAAGACACTGCCGGTGGACGGAGGAATTCAGGTCACCGGCTCGCACAATCCACCCGAATTCAACGGCTTCAAGATGGTGCTCGCGCACGACGCCGTGTTCGGTGACACCATTCAGGAGCTGTATCGCCTCATCGCTGACGACAAGCTGGTTTCGAAGCCCGGTGGGTCGATCGCCGCGCACCGCGACCTGCTCACGGCGTACAAGAACGCCATCGTTCAACGCAACGCGCCGCTCGCCCGCCGGTTGAAGGTCGTCGTGGATTGCGGCAACGGCGTGACGAGCCTCATCGCGGTCGAGACGCTGCGCGAGCTGGGTGCGGACGTCGTGGCATTGTTCGCGGAATCCGACGGCACCTTCCCCCATCATCACCCGGATCCGACCGTCCTCGAGAATCTGCACGACCTCCAGGCGGCTGTGAAAAGGGAGCGCGCGGAGCTGGGCATCGCGTTCGATGGCGACGGCGATCGCATCGGCGCCGTAGACGAGAAGGGCGAACCGGTGCTGGGCGATCAGCTGCTCGTGCTGTTCGGCCGCGACCTGGTCCGCCGCATGGGCAAGGGCAAGCCCGTCATCTTCGACGTGAAGTGCTCGGAGATCCTGCCGCAGATGCTGAAGAAGGCCGGCCTCGAGCCCGTGATGTGGAAGACGGGACACTCGTTCATCAAAATGAAGATGAAAGAGATCGGCGCGCCCCTCGCCGGTGAGATGAGCGGCCACATGTTCTTCGGGGGCGACTGGTACGGATTCGATGACGCGCTCTTTGCCGCGGCTCGGTTGATCGCCTACCAGGCGCGCGAAGGCGGCCCGCTCTCGCGCCTGCTCGCCGATCTTCCCAAGACCTTCGCCACGCCGGAAATCCGCGTGGACTGCGCCGACGACCAGAAGTTCGACGTGGTGCAGCACGCGGCGGACGAGTTCGGCAGGAGGTATCCCGTTTCGACGCTCGACGGCGTGCGCATCACGTTCCCGGAAGGATGGGGATTGTTGCGTGCTTCGAACACGCAACCGGTGCTGGTGATGCGGTTCGAAGCGACCAGTCCGAAAGCGCTCGACGCCTACCGCGCCGAGGTCGAGGGCTGGCTGGTGGCGCGCGGCGTGACGGTGTGACGAGAGCCAACCGGCGCAGGCTGTATCTCATCGGCGCCGGGGTCCTGGTGGCTGCGTTGGTCGGCGGCCGCTGGCTGGCCGTGGAGACGGCCGAGCGCGCGTGGGACCGCACGTTCGCCGGCGGCGAGGCCGTCATCGCCGTCCGTGACCTTTCCCGCCTGCTGCAAGCCATCGTCCTCGCGGTGGCCATCAGCTGGATCACCGGCAACCTGCTCATCGTCTATCGCGCGATTGGCTCGGTCCAAATGCCGCGCCGTCTCGGCGACCTCGAGATTGTCGAGGCCGTGCCGCGCCGCACGCTGTTCACGGCGACCGTGCTGCTCGGAGTCGTGCTGGGGACGATCCTCTCGCTCGGTACGAGCGACTGGTGGCGCGACGCGGTCCTCGCGGCGTCGCCGCCGCACTTCGGCATTCCCGATTCCACCAAACTCGGATTAGACGCGGGCTACTACGTCAGCGTGCTGCCGTGGCTTTCGGTCATCCAGAATCGGACGTTCATTCTGGTGCTCGGCGCGCTTGGCGTCGTCGCGCTGCTGTACGGCGTGATCGGATCGCTCCGATTTCGCCGCGGCCGGATCCGTGCCAGCGATTACGCCCGCGCCCACCTCGGCGTGCTGCTGGCCATGCTGGCGCTCGTGATCGCCTGGGGCGCCATGCTCGATCCCGCGGAGACCGTGGGAGGATTTCACGGACCCGTGGATCAGGCAGCCCTGTTGGTGCGGATTCCGGGAGCCAGGGTCGTTGCGGGCGTGGCGATCATCGCCGTGATGGTCTCGCTCGTCTGGGCATGGCGGGATCGGCCCAACATCATCATCGCGGCCTGGGCGGCACTGCTCCTGTCGATTACGGCCGGCTACTTCGTCATTCCTGGCGTCGTGAAAGCATCAGCATCGGGCGCGAGTCTCGAGCTCCGCCATCGCCGTGACGCACTCGAGCGCGTCGCCTTCGGACTCGATCTGCTCGATTCGACTGCTCCTCCGGCGTTCGCTTCCGGCGAGGCGGCGGTGCGCACCCTGCCGCTGTGGGACGCGGCGCATGTCGCGCGCGCGGTGGATACCAACGCCACCGCGATCGCGCTGCGCGCGCCGCGGCCCGACGATCGCGGCGCGGTCTGGCTGGTCGCACCGACGCGCGTGCCGACAACGCTCCGCGCCGCAGTGGAGACGGACAGCGGACTAGCAGTGAGCACGATCCGCCCGGATACGATCCGGCTGCTGTTTGGCCCGGGACAGAGCGGTCCGGTCGTCTTGTCGGTCGACAGCATACCCTGGTTACGCACCGCGTCCGCCGGAAGAGGGCGCGGGATTCCGCTCACCGGTGCATTGCGCCGCTTGGCCATCGCCTGGACCATCCAGGAGTGGGGCCTGACACGCGGAGACTCGGGTCGTGACCACGTGCTGTTGTGGCGTCGCGACGTCAGCGATCGGCTGGAGCGGCTCGCGCCGTTCGCGCGCTTCGGCGATCCCACGCCCGTGCTTCGCAGTGGAGGCGGCGACCCGGTCTGGTGGGTGAGTTGGGGCTACGTATCGCACGAGTCCTTCCCATTGGTTCGATCACTCCCGTGGCGAGACGACGACGTACGATTTGTCCGGCCGGGACTGATTGGCGCCGTGAGCGTCGAGACCGGAGAGACACATCTGTGGCTCGCTCCCGGCTACGACTCTCTCACCGCGGCATGGGCCAAGGCGTTCAAACCGCTCATCGAGCCGGTCGAGCGACTGCCCGCAGACCTGCGCGCGCAGCTCACCTATCCGATCGAGACGTTCAGCCTGGCGGTGGACCAACTCGTGCGCGCGAGCATCGACACGACGGGACTGCCCACCTGGAGCGCGAGGCCGCACGACCCCTACCAGCTCGGCATCTCGTCCGGCGAAGGCGGCGCGGGGACCGTATGGACCGGGATCGCGTTGGAGTCCGGACTGCTCACGCCAAAGCGGTTTGCAGGACTGCTCGCCGGCGCGGTTACGTCGCGGGGACTCGAGCTGCATCTCTGGCGTCCCTCGCCCACGAATCCGGAAAAACTTCCCGGAGAGCTCGTCGGCTCGTCGCTGCTGCGACCCGGCCAGCTCCGCGTGTGGCCCGCGGGCAATTCCCTGATCACCGTGCAGGGACAGTTCCTCGATCCCATCGCGCTTCGTCCCGCGCCGTCGCCGCACATCACCGACGTGTACGTGACGTTTGACGGACGCGCTGGCCACGCGCTGACAAGCCGTGCCGCGCTGATTGGCGGTGAGCAAATCATCATCGATACCACGATCGCCGCTCGGTGGGCCCGCGTGCGCCGGCTGGCGATGCGCGCCGACTCGGCGCTCGCAGCCGGGAATCTCGAATTGTTCGGGAGCTTGTGGCGTCAGTTGATCGGTGAGCTTGTTCCCAATCCCAGGCCCCGCTAGGTTGCGCCCGTGTCTGACCCGGGAACTATCGTCATCGCGCTCGGAGGAAATGCCGTCGCGCCGCCCAATGAGCGTCCCACAATCAGCAATCAATTCCGGCACACGCGCGCGAGTCTCGCGCCGATCGTCGATCTCGCCGCCGACGGCTGGGACATCGTCCTCGTCCACGGCAATGGACCGCAAGTCGGTGACGAGCTCGCGCGCAACGAGATCTCGGCCGATCAAGTCGAGCCGCTGCCGCTCGGCGTACTCGTGGCGGGAACTGCCGGCTGGATGGGATACATGATCCAGCAGTCGCTGCAGAACGCGCTCGAGCGCGCCGGAATCCAGCGCTCGGTCGTCACGCTGATCACACAGACGCTCTGTCACGCGGACGATCCCGATCTGCACATGCCGTCGAAGCCGGTTGGGCACAAGCTCGATCCCGGCCGCCAGGCCCGACTCATGGCTCGCGGCATTCCGCTGCGCGACGGCCGCCGCCTGGCGCCGAGTCCGCGCCCCATCGGAATCGTCGAGAGCCAAATGGTCCACGATCTCTGCGTGGCGGGCTACATCGTGATCGCGGGCGGTGGCGGCGGCCCGCCGGTGTACCGGCATCCCAAGCTTGGCCTCGAGGGAATCGACGCCGTGGCCGACAAGGATCGCGTGGCCGCCATTCTGGGCCGGGAGATTGGGGCTCAAGTGCTCTTGATTCTCACGAATGTCAGCGCAGTGTACCGCGGTTACGGGACCCCTGGGCAGGAGGCGATTCGGCGGCTGACGCTGGCGCAGGCCGAGCATCTGCTTCACAGCAAGGAGCTGGGGACGGGGAGCATGCGACCCAAGGTCGAGGCCGCCGCCGACTTCGTGCGCACCGGCGGGGACCGCGCGATCATCGCACAGTTGCAGGATGGCCTGGCGGCACTCAAGGGCGAAGCAGGAACGACGATTGCGAAGGAGGGGGAGCACGCGTGAATCTGCACGAGTACCAGGCACGGGACATTTTGCGCCGCCAGGGCATTCCGGTTCCTCCGGGCGATGTCGCGACAACACCGGCCGAAGCCCGGGCGCTCGCCGAGAAGCTCGGTGGCAAGGTCGTCGTGAAGGCCCAAGTGCACGCGGGAGGACGCGGCAAGGCGGGCGGAGTAAAGCTTGCCAAAACCGCGGCCGAGGCCGAGGCCAATGCCAAGGCGATTCTCGGCATGAAGATCAAGGGGCTCACGGTGCAGAAGGTGCTGATCGCACCGGCGGCGGAGATCGCGTCCGAGAGCTACGTCGGCATCATCGTGGACCGCGCATCGCAGCGCGCGGTGCTGATGGTCAGTCCAGCGGGCGGCATCGACATCGAGGAAGTCGCCGCCAAGACGCCCGAGAAGATTCATCGGCTCGCTGTGGATCCGCGCTACGGCCTGCTCGCGCATCAGGCGCTCGGCCTTGGTTTCAAGCTCTACACTGACGTCAAGCAAGCGCGCGCCGCTGCCGACATCATGCAGAAGCTCTACAGCGCGTTCTACGCGGTCGGTGCCTCGCTCGCCGAGATCAACCCGCTCGTCACGACGCCCGACGGTGCGGTCCAAGCCCTCGACGCGAAAATCTCGATCGACGACAACGAGCTCGAGCGTCACCCCGACATTGCGGCGCTGCGCGACATTTCGGCCGAAGCTCCCGAGGAGGTCGCCGCGCGCGATGCCGGCCTCACGTTCATCAAGCTCGACGGCAATGTCGGGTGCTGCGTGAACGGCGCCGGTCTCGCGATGGCCACGATGGACCTGGTGAAGTACTACGGCGGCGAGCCCGCCAACTTCCTCGACATTGGCGGCAGCTCCAATCCCCAAAAAGTGGTGACCGCGCTGCGCATCATCACGTCGGATCCGAACGTCAAGGCGATTCTCTTCAACGTGTTCGCCGGCATCACGCGCGCCGACGACGTCGCCAACGGCATCGTGCAGGCGACAAAAGAATTCGCGCTCAAGGTGCCGATGGTGATTCGGCTCATTGGCACGAACGAGGCGATCGCGGTCGATATCCTGAAGAAAGCCGGCTTCTCGGCCCTGACAGACATGGACGACGCCGTAAAGCAGGCCGTGGCAAAAGCCACCGGGAAAGCGGCATGAGCATCTTCATCGATCAATCCACGCGCCTGGTGGTGCAGGGGATTACCGGCCGCGACGGCTCGTTCCACGCCAAGCAGATGATGGATTACGGCACGAAAGTCGTTGCCGGCGTGACGCCCGGGAAAGGCGGCCAGCGGTTCGAGAACGCGGTCCCCGTGTTCAACACCGTCGCCGAAGCGGTGCACGAGACAACGGCAAACACGTCCGTCATCTACGTGCCCGCGGCCGTCGCCGCGTCGGCCATCTTCGAGGCCGCCGACTCCGGCATCGAGCTGATCATCTGTATCACCGAAGGCCTTCCCGTGCTCGACATGACGCGCGTGCTGCCGTACGTCCACGAGCGCGGCGCGCGGCTCATCGGCCCGAACTGCCCCGGGCTCATTTCGCCCGGCAAGAGCAAGGTCGGGATCATTCCCGGCTCGATCTGCAAGCCGGGCAAAATCGGCGTCGTGTCGCGCAGCGGCACGTTGACCTACGAAATCATTCACCAGCTCTCGAGGCACGGGTACGGCCAGTCGAGCTGCGTCGGCATCGGCGGTGACCCGCTGATCGGGACGAACTTCATTCATTGTCTCGCGGCGTTCGCCGAGGATCCCGAGACGACGGCGATCGTCATGATCGGCGAGATCGGCGGCACCGACGAGCAGCAGGCCGCCGAGTACGTCAAGGACAAGGTCAAGAAGCCGGTGGTGGGGTTCATCGCCGGCCAGACCGCGCCGCCCGGCCGCCGCATGGGCCACGCGGGCGCAATCATTTCCGGCTCGTCGGGCACCGCTGCTGAGAAGATCGCGGCTTTTGAGAAGGCAGGCATCAGTGTGATGAAGCGACCTGCTGACGTTGTGCAGCTCCTGAAGGAACGGTTGTAAGCTTCTGCGCAGTTACGCGCATTCAACCACAAGGATCCATGCTCACTCTAGCTATTATCAAACCCGACGCCGTGGCTGCCAACCATATCGGCAAGATCATCGCGCATCTGGAGAAGGAGGGGTTTCAGATTCGTGAAGCGCAGATGGTTCGGCTGACGAAAGAACGCGCCCAGTCCTTCTACGAGGTGCACAAGGAGCGTCCCTTCTTTCAACCGCTCGTCTCGTTCATGACTTCCGGACCGGCATTGGCCATGGCTTTGGAGCGGGACGACGCGGTCGCGCACCTGCGAAAGGTCATCGGGGCAACCGACCCGGCCCAGGCCGAGGCGGGAACGATCCGGAAGCTCTACGCCGAGTCCAAGGAACGGAACGCGATTCACGCGTCCGATTCGCCGGAGAATGCTGCGCGGGAAGTGGCCTTTTTCTTCCCCTCGCGCGTTAGATGAAGGGCCGTTGACGCAAGTGCCACAAGGGTTTAGCTTCGCTCACCATGTTGCGAGTCGATTTGCGGGAGTTGGCCCACGGGAAGGCCGTACAGACCCATGGCGAGCTCAAGCAGGACGACCCGGCACTCGAAGGGACCGGGGTAGCGTTACAGGAGCCGGTGGTGGTGGACGGGCGGTTGCAGTCCATCGGGGACGACCGGTTCTATTGGCAGGGCACGGCGCGCACGGTCGTGCGGGGGGAGTGCCGGCGCTGCCTGACTGCCGTCGCGACACCGCTCAAGCTCGAGATTGGCGCCCTGTTTACGAAGGATGCCGACGCGCTGGACGACCCTGACTCCTATCCGGTGGCGCCGGACGCGACGGACATCGACGTCTCCCAGGCCGTGCGCGAAGAGTTAGTACTCGCGGCCCCACAGTACGTGGTGTGCCGCGACGATTGCAAAGGGTTTTGCCCGCAGTGTGGGAAGGACCTGAATGCCGGGCCGTGCGATTGCAAGCCGGTGGCGGTGGATGCCCGGTGGCAGCCGCTCAAGGCGCTCAAGGACAAGCTCCGCTCTTAACCTAAGGATCTGGAATGGCCGTACCCAAGCGCAGAACCTCGAAGCGCAAGAAGCGCGCACGCCGCACGCACTACAAGGCGGTGCGTCCCACATTGCAGGCCTGCCCGCGCTGTGGTGACATGAAGCAGCCTCATCGCGTTTGCCCGACATGCGGGTATTACAACGGTGAACAGCGAGTAACCGTCGAGGATTGATGATCCGCATCGCGTTGGACGCGATGGGTAGTGACAAAGCCCCCCAGGTCGAGGTGGAGGGCGCGGCGCAGGCACTTAAAGAGCTGCCGCCGGACTTCCGCCTGCAGTTGGTCGGCCGGAAAGCGGACATCGAGGCGGCGCTGAGCCGGGTGGGAGAAGTCGACCGCACCCGCGTGGAGATTGTAGACGCTCCCGACGTCGTGGCCATGGGCGACAAGCCGCTCGCCGCGATCCGCGGCAAGCCGCGCTCTTCGATTGCCGTTGGGCTCGGGCTCCAGCAAAAGGGCAAATCCGACGCGTTCATCTCGGCCGGCAACACGGGCGCCGTGATGGCCGCCAGCACGCTCGTCTTGCGGCTGCATCCGGGCGTGCAGCGAGCGGCGATTGGCGCGCTGTTCCCGAGCGCCGGCCAGCCGGTGCTCGTGCTCGATGCGGGAGCCAATATCGATTGCGACGCCCGCGAGCTGGTGGGCTTCGCGCACCTCGGCTCGGTCTACGCGCGCGACGTGCTCGACCGGCCCAATCCCACCGTCGGCCTGCTGAACATCGGTGAGGAAGACGAGAAGGGAAACGCCGTCGTCAAGGAAGCGCATCAACTCCTCAAGCAAACCCCGGGACTCCACTACATCGGCAACGTCGAAGGACGCGAGATCCCCGTCGGCGAAGCCCGCGGGCAACGTCTGGATGTCGTGGTGTGCGACGGCTTCGTGGGCAACGTGGTGCTCAAGTTCTACGAATCCGCCGGTCGCGTATTCGTTTCGCTGATCAAGCGCGAGGCGCCGGACGTGCTGCAGCGGCCGGAGATGTCGAACGTCCTGAAGGTTCTCGACTACGCCACCTATGGCGGCGCGCCGCTGCTCGGCGTCCAGGGCGTCGTGATCATCTGTCACGGCGCCTCGCCCGCCAAAGCGATCAAGAACGCGATCCGCGTCGCCGTGCAGGCCGTGAAGAGCCATCTCTCGGACGACATCGCCAGCGAGTTCGCGCAGGACGGAAAGATCCCCGCGTGAAACGCCCGTTCGCCGAGCTGTGGGGCACCGGCAGCTACGCGCCGCCGCGCATCATGAAGAACGAGGAATTCTCGAAATTCCTCGATACGTCCGATCAGTGGATCCAGGAGCGCACCGGCATCAAGGAACGGCGCGTCTCGACCAAAGACGAGACCAACGCGTGCATGGGCAAGGCGGCCGCCCTGCAGGTGCTGGAGGAAACGGGCCTGACGCCGCTCGACATCGACGCGATCATCTACGCGACTGCGTCCCCGGACCGGCTGCTTCCGTCCCAGGCGTGCGATCTCCAGGCCATGCTCGGCGCGAAGAACGCGGCCGCCTACGACATCGGCGCCGCGTGCTCCGGTTTTGTGTTTGCGCTCAGCACCGCCGAAGGCATCATCGCGGCGGAGCAGGCCAATCACGTGCTCGTGATCGCCGCCGAAAAGCTCACGAGCATCATGGACTGGAGCGATCGCACGACCGCCGTGCTGTTCGGCGACGGCGCGGGTGCGACGATCGTGCGCCGGAGCACGAACGGCCGCGGCATTCTCGGCGTCTATCTCAAGACCGACGGCACGCTCGCCGAGCTGCTGTACCGGCCGGGCGGCGGCGCGACGCATCCGCCGAGCGAAGAGCTGCTGAAGGATCACAGCTACTACATCAAGATGGCGGGCCGCGAAGTGTTCAAGGCCGCCGTGCTGTCGATGGCGGATGCGTGCGACCACGCGCTCGAGCGCGCGGGACTCCAGGCCGGCGATATCGACCTGCTCATTCCCCACCAGGCCAACATCCGCATCATCGAAGCGACCGCAAAGCACGCTGGGATACCGATGGACAAGGTGTATGTCAACGTCGACCGCTTCGGCAACACCTCCGCGGCATCCATCGCAATCGCGCTCGACGAGGCCGTGACGTGCGGCCGCGTCCAACCCGGCATGACGGTGATGTTCTGCGCGTTCGGCGCCGGCTTCACCTGGGGCAGCATGGTCGTGCGGTGGTAGGGACCATCTGGCTCTGCCCGGGGCAGGGCGCGCAAAAAGTCGGCATGGGCAAAGATCTGGCGGAACGGTTCCCGCAGGCCCGCGCCGTCTTCGATGCGATCGACGAAGCACTCGGCGTCGCGCTCTCCAAGACCATGTTCGAGGGTCCGGAAGAGGATCTCACGGCGACGCAGAACGCCCAGCCGGCGATTCTGGCGCACAGTGCCGCGGTCTTCGCGATCGTACGCGACAAAGCCGAGCAGGTCGTCGCGGCCGCCGGGCACTCGCTCGGCGAATACTCGGCCTACGTGACCGCAAGTGCGCTGGGCTCGCCGCAAGCGGCCAAGCTGGTGCGGCGCCGCGGCGAGCTGATGCAAAAAGCAGGCGACGAGCGGCCCGGCACGATGGCCGCGGTGCTCGGCCTCGCGACGAACGAGGTCGAGGCCGCGTGCGAGGAAGCGTCGCAGCAGGCGAGCGTCGCGGTCGCCGCCAACATCAACGCCCCGGACCAGACGGTGATCTCCGGCGATCCCGACGCGGTCACGCGCGCCGGTGAGGCGTGCAAAAAGCGCGGCGCCAAACGCGTGATCCCGCTCAAGGTCAGCGGTGCGTTCCACTCGCCGCTGATGGGTCCGGCGAAGAATCATCTGCAGCTCGCGCTCGAGCGCGTCGAATTCGCCGATCCCCAGTTTCCGGTGATCGCCAACGCCACGGCGGAAGCGGTAAAAGACGCCGGGCGGGCGCGCCGGCTGCTCTCGGACCAGCTCACCGCGGCAGTTCGCTGGGTAGAATGCATGCAGCACGCGGCACGGATTGGAGGCGACGGCGCGCGCTTCGTGGAAATCGGCCC
>Ga0075434_100003858_pt1 | contig 13412 bp, 15 predicted proteins | sample RhiMethybrSRZTD3_FD_75298 | JGI IMG/M metagenome (GOLD analysis project Ga0075434, IMG submission 75298) | Populus rhizosphere microbial communities from Tennessee, USA - Rhizosphere MetaG P. TD hybrid SRZTD3 | ecosystem: Host-associated > Plants > Roots > Rhizosphere > Soil | place: USA... | reverse complement strand
GCAGGCGCGCGAGCTCGTGCGCCAGGGGAAGCTCGGGACCGTCACGAAGATCGTCGCCGAGTATCCGCAGGGATGGCTGCTTGGGGCCGCGGGCATGAATATCTGGCGGCTCGATCCGAAATACGCGGGCATCTCATCTTCGGTCGGGGACATCGGAACTCACGCCCATAACCTCGCGCGATACATCACCGGGCTCGAGGTCGAAGCCTTGTGCGCGGACCTGACGACATTCGGCAAGGGGTACGAGCTCGAGGACGACGCGAACATCCTCGTGCATTTCGCGGGCGGGGCGCGCGGCATCATCTACGCGTCGCAGATCTCGGCCGGCGAGGAAAACGGGCTGCGCATCCGCGTCTACGGGACGAAGGCGGGGCTCGACTGGCGACAGGAGAACCCGAACTACCTCGACGTGCTGCCAGCGGATGCGCCGGCGCAGGTCTACAAGCGCGGCAACGACTACCTGGAGCCTATCGCGAAGCACAACTCACGAATTCCCTCCGGCCACCCGGAAGGATTCATCGAGGCGTTCGCGAACATCTACCGCAACGCGGCGCGCGTTATATCCGCGCGAATCTCCGGCGGCTCGCCGGGCGAGTACGACACCGACTTCCCCACGGTGCAGGACGGGGCACGCGGTGTTCATTTCATCCACACCGCGGTCGCGAGCGGGAAGGCGTACGGCTGGGTCGACGCGCGTTACACGCCGCCCGATGGTTCTGACCAATGAACGGCGATTCAAGCAGGTAGGACTTGTTCACCGAGGAGTGAGTGCCGATGACCCGACCCGTCACGCTGTTCACCGGCCAGTGGGCCGACCTTCCACTCGAGACACTGGCCGCGAAGGCGGCGTCGTGGGGCTTCGACGGTCTCGAGCTCGCCTGCTGGGGCGATCATTTCGAGGTCGAGAAGGCGCTGAGTGACGACAAATACGTGCGCTCACGCCGCGACATCCTCGAGAAGCACGGGTTGAACGTATTCGCGATCAGCAATCATCTCGTTGGCCAGGCCGTGTGCGACCGGATCGACGAGCGGCACAAGAGCATCCTCCCGCCGCGTGTCTGGGGCGATGGTAAACCCGATGGCGTGCAGCGTCGCGCGGCCGAGGAGATGATGAACACGGCGCGGGCAGCGAAGGCGTTAGGCGTGGGCGTCGTTCCGGGCTTCACCGGCTCCTCGATCTGGCATCTGCTCTACAGCTTCCCGCCCGTAGCGCCGGCGATGATCGACGCCGGTTTCCGCGACTTCGCCGACCGGTGGAACCCGATCCTCGACGCGTTCGACGCGGCGGGGGTGCGCTTCGCCCTCGAGGTGCACCCGACGGAGATCGCCTTCGACATCTCCTCGGCGCAGCGCGCGCTCGACGCGGTGAAGCGACGTCCGGCGTTCGGCTTCAACTACGACCCGAGCCACTTCGGCTACCAGGGAGTGGACTACGTCGGCTTCATCGAGGGGTTCGGTGACCGGATCTACCACGCGCACATGAAGGACGTGTGGTGGTCCGACGTTCCGAAGCCCTCGGGCGTCTTTGGTGGGCACCTCGACTTCGGCAACCGCGACCGCTACTGGGACTTTCGCAGCATCGGGCGCGGGAAGATCGACTTCGAGGAGATCGTCCGTGCCCTGAATCGCGTGGGCTACGCCGGCCCCCTCTCGATCGAGTGGGAGGACGGTGGGATGGACCGTGAATTCGGGGCGCGCGAGGCGTGTGCGAAGATCAAGGCGATGGACTTCGCGCCGTCGCAGGTTGCCTTCGACGCGGCGTTCGCGCGCGAGTAGGGCGCGGAGATTCGATTCAAAGTTTTGAGTTGGCGGCCTTTCAGTTTTCCAGGGCTTCGACAGGCTACGGTTCGGGCGCCAATTCCGCGATTCTCGGCTGCGTCGTCCAACGTTACTCCGCTGACATGCTCAAACCTGTCGGCCGTGAACAACCCGCCTCTGCGCAGCGGCCACGTTAGGCTTGCAGAACACGATCGGTCGTTGTACTGGCCCATGGGTGCGACGGATCAGGGTTCCGCCGCCCAACTCCGGGCCCGTCAGGCTGTGTCCGAACCCGTTCTCTTGTACGAGTCGTTAGGGCACAAATAAGAAGCAGCCCAGCCAGATTGAATTGGGCTGGGCTGCTCGCATGGACCAATCGCTGAGTGTACCTCCAAGTGCCACGGTGCTTTTTCGCTCAATGCACGTCTTTCGGACACTTAGTCAAGTCCTCCATGCGCTCGCCCGACATGCTTCGATCCAATCACCACGTCAAGACGCTGGGCGGAGGAAGCCGGCTACGGTCGACCCGAATCCTGAAGGGCCGACACCTACAGTTCTGATGGCCCGGACAGAATGAGGGCATGTTGCGTCGCTAAGGTAGCGAAGTGGTCGGGAGCGCCGCGAACCAAGTCTTGGAGCGTCCGGGCACACCACGGACAGTACCTGATTCGGGAGTCGTTGCTCACGTTGATAATGAGATTTTCGCCAGGCGACGGCCGAAACTCGCGAAAGGGCGGGCCCACCGGTCGTCATCCAGCAGTTGAAAAGCTGTATGCACCGCGGGCGAGCCCAAACGGATCACTGTGTGTTACCGGATCCCCGCCAGCGAAGCCGTAGAGCTTAAGACCTCCTGCAAACCGATCGGGTCTTCCTGCGTGAAAGAGACCGGTTGGCGCCTTCGCGTTAGGCCCGAGGCGGGTCAAGTGGTGACGGTTTCTCGCCTTAGCCGGTCCTCGTCGCGATGCGTGATCGTACTTCGAGGATCGAGGCCTTGAGGTGCACTTTCGAGGCGCCGACGACGACGCGCCCGTGCGCGCGGGGCCTAACGTGATGGCCTTGCCGTTAGGCGACGCTGGCCCCATGCGTCTAGCTTGCAGCCGCGATGCCGCGGGCGAGAGGTGGCCGGCCAGCGATGACACCGGCCGCGTTAGGTGCCGTCCTCATCCTCACCAGCGGCTTTAGCAGCTAAAGAAGAAGCGGCGGGCGCATCGGCGCGCGTGAAGGGATGGGCGAGATGAACGGGATGGGTCTGGGCGTGCACGGCCTTCAAGCGCTCGATCGAGACGTGCGTATGTCGTCGTGAGCGCGCGTGCCCCAGGATCTCCTGGAGGTCCCGGATGTCGACCGGGCGTCGTGCATGAGCGTCGCCATCATGTGGCGGAGAATATGCACGCTCCCCGGCTTCCCCACGCCGGCGGCGACGACGTAGCTGTGCAGCCGCTGGGTGAGCCGCGTCAGCCGGATCCGCGTGCCGCGCGCGCTCAGGAAGAACGCGGGATCACGCGCGCGGGCGAGGCGCCGCCTAAGGACGTCGCGGTAGCGCTGTGCTTCCGCTGCAGTACCAGTCAGGTCGAAGGGCAGGTACAACGGCTCAAAGTGATGAAACGCAGTATGTATGGCCGGGCGAACTTCGACCTGCTCCGCAAACGCGTCCTGCACGCCGCGTGATCGCTGCGTGCGCGTGCACTAGCGAGGGCCCGTCATCACCAACATCCGCGCAGAGCCAACTTCGGATGGCGATTGACAGGCCATGCCGGCTGCCCATCCTCAAGGAGCTGGCCACGACACACGAACTGCTGACGAGTTCTGTCAGGATCCGAGTGGGGCGACGTCTACCCACGCTGCGCTGGCTTTGGTGAGCATGTTCCGCTCGGCGTCATCCAGGAAGAAGGTGTCGAACGAAAACGCCAGCTCTCCGGCGAAGGACCTGTAGACGCGTCCGCCGAACGCCTGATCGGCGACCTCGCGCGGCTCGACAGACGGCGGGCCCACGAGGAACAGTCGGAGGTGGTCGTTGCCGTTTACGGTCCGCGCATAGGGCAGGCCATCGACCGCGGACGTGATCTCGGTCTGCGGGACTGGCGTGATCTGGACCCCCACGAACGCACCGTCGGCACCGTAGAGCCGGTCGTAGAAGCCGGACAGGTCCGTGTCCGCTATCGCTTCGAACAGCTCGTTCTGCAGGGTGAACCCCGGCCCGATATCGCCGTCCAGCCAGGCGAGCGTGAGCGGATTGCGAAGCAGGATCAGCAGCCACGGGATCGCCTTCTCGTGTGTCTCGTCCATCGACATGCCTCAGTAGGAAACGTGAGCGGGATGACGCCGGATCCCGATTGGGACCCGGCGTCGACCTCAGCGCATGTTCCGGAGTGCTTCCTCGATCATCTTCACGCGTTCTGCCTGCACGCCGAGGCGATCAACATTCCGCGCAATAGCGTCACGTGCAGCTGTGAGATAGTTCTCCAGATACTCGCGCGTGACGGATCCCGGTAGTTCGCCGCCCTCCTTGAATCACTTCGCGACGGTGCGGTTCAGGCCCGGGTTTGCGCGGTTCGTCTCTCCGAGCCAGTCCCGCGCGGCTTGCGCTGGGTCTCCGCCGCCCCCGGCGCTCTCGTTGAACAAGGTATTCGTGATCGCTTTGCCGACCGCGAGACCGCCAGCGGCACCGACACCCGCGCCAGCCCAAGCCCCGGCCGGGACTGCGGGAATGCCGTCACCCCCGGTCGCCACAGCAACGAGGGCCCCACCGCCACCGCCGCCGATGAAGCCACCCACCGAACCGACGAACATGCTCGTCGCTTCGATCCAGTGACAGAGGGGCTTATTCTGAGGACACAGCCCGAACGGGTCGCTGTAATTGACCGGGTCCCCGCTGGCAAACCCGTAGAGATTGAGTCCGCCCGCGAGCCCGATCGGGTCTTCCTGCGTGAAAGAGACCGGTTGGCGCCTTCGCGTTAGGCCCGAGGCGGGTCAAGTGGCGACGGTTTCTCGCCTTAGCCGCCGCCGCTCGGATTCGGGATCGTACTTCGAGGGTCGAGGCCTTGAGGTGCACTTTCGAGGGGCCGACGGCGAGGCGCCGCGCGCGAGAGGGCCCTTGAGAGGGCCCTGCGGGAGGGCCCTCACGTTAGGCGGGGAGGGCCCTTGCCTCTAGCTTGCCGCGGACGCGTCTCCGATCGCGATCGCTCGTGCGCGCCTCACGCGGCGGTCACGCGCAGCCGCCCTTGCTTGCGGGAGCGGGGCGCCTTCGTGAGGACGATCTCCACGTCGCGCCCCAGGCCCGTGAGGAAACCGAGTAGCCGGTCCGTGGAGAAATCGGCCAGCCGCCCACGCAGGATGTGCGAGACCTTCGGCTGATCGATCCCCATGAGGGCCGCGGCCTCGCGCTGCGTGAGGCCGCGCTCCTCGATCGCCTGCGCGATCGCGTACGCGAGCTGCGCCTTCGCCAGGCGCTCCTCGGGGTTGGGCAGCCCCAGGTCAGCAAAGACGTTGCCGCTGCCGCGGGTGATGGCGATCGGCGAGACGGTTGCGCGCTTCCTCGCGGCCGGCGGCTTCTTGGTCGTCGTCCTCATCGCTCCTCCTCCGCCCCATAGCGGGCGGCGTGGTGCGCACGGGCCCGGCGGTAGCGCTCCTTGATGAGCGCGATTTCCCGCCGGGGCGTGGCGATCCCACGGGTGGACTTCTTCTGAAAGACGTGCAGCACATACACCGTCCCGCGCAGCTTCACCGTGTAGACCGCCCGATAGGTTTCGCCGTCGAAGTCGTCGACGAGCTCGATCAGGCCGGCGAGCTCGCCCTTCAGGCGCTTCGCTTCGGGCGGGTGCGCGCCGCGTTGCGCGAGATAGAGCGCGTACCCCATGACATCCTGCACCGATTCGGGGAAGCCGCGCAGGTCCTCGCGCGTGGAGCCCATCCACTCTACGGGTTTCAGCGGCGGGACAGGCGGCATGACGAAATATGCTAGTAGTGGCATACCACCGCAAGCGGCGGCCACATGCGGCGAGCATCACGTTGGGGCGGGCGCGGCCGGCGCGCACCGGGAGCCCGAGAGGCCTGCGGCCCAGGTTTGCATAACGCAGCGTTATGTAAAGCCCGCAGGGCCAAGGCGCGGGGGCCGAGGGCGGGGGCGCATAATGGGCCCATTATGCGCAGCGCGCGTCAGCGCGCGACCCGCCCGGTCCGAGCGCGAGCCCGGCGGCCCGCGGAGGGCGCCGCCTGGGCCGCGGGCCGTGGCGCTTCGATGCCTGCCGCGCCGGCCGCGAGCGAGATGGACGTTGATCAGCGCATGACGTTAGGCGCCGTCACGATCTTCATCTCTAGCAGCTTCAGCGGCTTCAGCAGCTAAAGAAGAAGCCGCGGGCACGTCCGCGCGCGTGAGGGGATGGGCGAGATGAGCGGGATGCGTTTGGGCGTGCACCGCCTTGAGCCGCTCGATCGAGACGTGCGTGTAGATCTCCGTCGTCGACAGCTGCGCGTGCCCCAGGATCTCCTGGAGGTCGCGGATGTCGGCGCCCGCGTCGTGCATGAGCGTCGCCATCGTGTGGCGGAAGATGTGCACGCTCCCCGGCTTCCCCACCCCGGCCGCGACGACGTACCGGTGCAGCCGCTCGGTGAGCCGCGTCGGGCGGATGCGCGTGCCGCGCGCGCTCAGGAAGAGCGCCCCGGGGTCACGCGCCCGGACGAGTCGCGGCCTAACGACGTCGAGGTACCGGTGCACCCACGCGATCGCCCGGGCGCCGATCGGCACCAGCCGATCTTTCTTCCCCTTGCCCTCACGCACGAGCACCACCGCCCGCTCGGCGTCGAGGTCCGGGAGGTCGAGCCCGATGACCTCCATGCGGCGGAGCCCCGTCGAGTAGAGCACCTCGAGGATGGCGCGGTCGCGGAGCCCGAGCGCGGTGGCGAGGTCAGGCTGGGCGAGCACGCGCTCCGCCTCGCTCACCGACAGTACCGCGCGCGGGAGGCGCTTGGGCAGGCGTGGCAGCGCTATGTCGGCCGCCGGGTTGACCAGGATGTGTTTCGTGCGCGCCGCCCAGGCGAGGAGCATCCGCACGGCGGTGAGCTTGCTCGCCTGCGTCGTCCAGCCTAACGGCTGCCCTAACGCCGGGCCATCCGACTGGCGGAGCCCGGCCAGCCACTGCCGGTAGCGCTCCAGGATGCCGGGCGTGAGCTCGGCGAGCGCCGTCAGCCCGCGGGCGTCGCACCAGTCACGGAATTGGCCGAGATGGAGCCGTCGGTTGGCGACCGTGCTGGCCGCGTAGCCCGAGGCCTCGAGCGCCGCCAGGTGCGCGGCGATGGCGCGCGCGAGCGGCGTGGCGGTGGCGTCATTCGCGCCAGAGCTCATCCGCGTGCTCCCACGGGTACGGTACGACCGCGGCCCGGCCGCCTCCCATTCTCCGCTGTCGTGAAGGAGCGGACCCTCGACGGCTTCGGCGCGCGCCTCACCGCGCTCCGGCAGGCCCAAGGCCTCACCCAGGACGAGCTGGGCGCCGCGGTCGGCATCAGTAACCGCATGATCGCCTACTACGAGCGCGACGGTGCCCAGCCCCCAGGGGCGATCCTCGTCGAGCTGGCCAAAGCCCTCCGCGTCTCCACCGACGAGCTGTTGGGCGTCAAGCCGGTGCGGGAGACACTCTCGCCCAAGAGCGCGCGCCTCCTGAAGCGGCTGCGCCGCGTCGAAGAGCTTCCGCCGGCCGATCAGCGCGCCGTGCTCAAACTTGTCGACGCCATGCTCGAGACCCGCCGCCGGTCCACCCCACCATCGCCCACGCGGAGACGCAAGGCGAGCTGAAATGTGTCGTTAGGCAAGCGAGGAGCCGCCCATGATTGTGTCGTGGCTCTGCTTTGAGTTTTGGGTCCATCGTCACCGACCATCAGGACAAGGCGACGCGCCCAGGACGGTGTTCTGCCCTGGGCGCGTCGGGTCGGCTACGCCGCAGGTCGGCGGTCCGGGTGAAGCGCGGTGGAGTGATCTACGGCCCAGTTGAAACTTGAGCGCGCCCATCGCCCACTACGACGGCTGGGCGGGTGGCTTGTGCAGCTCATGCATCGTTAGCCACTCACGGAACTCGGCGGGGGTCACCCAGCCGTATCGACGCTCCTCTTCAGTTGGCGCAGGAGTAGTCCACTCAGCCTTCTCGTGGACTACGCCATAGTGGTCTACCTCCTCGGGTGAGAACGCTGTATCTGCTTCCTCGTCGATGTAGCACGCGGAGTACGCGCGCTGGAAGTCGTCGAACGACATCTGCCCTGCAAGGAAACTGGACATGAGCGCGTCAAGCTTGGCCCTGAAATCTGTCATCCGGCAGCTCACTCGAACGGCGTGAAACGACCACTTTTCAATCCGTTGATTACTTGATTCGCCGACTGCAACCCGGCAGAGATGATACGCGACTGAGTCGGGTCAAGCGTCACACGAATCCACCCACTCACTCCATCCAGGCGCGGCAGCAGAGCGTTGATATTGCCGGCATTGGCTTCGGCGTTGTCCACGAGCTTCATACCGCTCGTGATCGCCCGGTTAGCAAGTTGCGTGGCCGACACACCGAACTTCTCTCCAAGGGTCTGTAACTTTGCAATCGCCGTCGGCACGGCGGGGAGCAGCGCCCGTCCCGCCAGCGGACGGGCGACTCCTAGTGTACTCATGGTGGCGCCGCCAGCAGCGGCCTCTGCGCCGGCTGCGATGGCAATCGGCGCCAATGTAACGGCCGTTGCGCCAGTGATCGCCCTTTGCATCGCGGGGGCCATGCGCCCTAATTGCTCGAACACCTCGCCGCACTCCGGCGGGCAGCTCATCAGCCCAAACGGGTCCGAGAAGTTCACCGGGTCGCCGCCCGCGAATCCATAGAGGTTCAGCCCACCCGCGAGCCCGATCGGGTCCTCCTGCGTGAAAGCGACCGGTTGGCGCCTTCGCGTTAGGTCCGGGACGCGTCAAGTGGCGATGGCTTCTCTCTTTAGCCGCTCCGGCGCTCGCGTTCTTGATCGTACTTCGAGGGTTGAGCCCTTGAGGTGCACTTTCGAGGGGCCGACGACCAAGCGCCGTCTGTGGGAGGGCCCTGCCGTTAGGCGCGGAGGGCCCTTGCCTCTAGCTTGGGCGCCGCGCCGATGACGGGCGCGGCCGGCGCGCGCGTCGGGACTCGAGAGGCCCGCAGCCCAGTTCGCATAACGCTGCGCATGTAACCTCGCAAGCCCACGAAGGGCTCTGCCGCGTCGACAGGCTCCGCCCGCGGGCCAGCCACCGGTGCTTAAGGTAGTCGATCGCCCTCCAGGCCCACCGCACTGCACCGCCCGAGAGAACACGCGTCAAGCTCACGAGAAACGTTAGGCTATGCCGCAAGAAGAAGCCCAGCCAGTGATCGGGCTGGGCTTCGTCGACTCGGGGAACACGCTTGGGCTTCCTACCCGTAAAGCATCTCGATTTCGCGGATCCAACCCCAGTCCACGTCCGTTGCCGGGTCGAAATCCTCGATCGAATCAGGGAACTCCGGGCTCCCGAACAACATCAGCAGCGCCTCGTACGCCGACCGTCGCACCTCGTTCGTCTCATGTTCATTTCGCAACACACGCAACAAAAGGACTAGATCCTCACGACGTGTGTCGTCGGTAGAGGTCGCGGCGATCCCGAACGCCGCCTTCGCGCGGACGTATTCATCGCCGTCGCGACTGATCGCGCGGACCGCCGTACCCCGGAGGCTGGCGACTCGACCTGTCACAAGTAGTGCACCTAGGGCCTCCGCTCGCACTTGCGGCACCGGGTGAGTCGCCAATGCCTGGACGGCATCGGCGAGACTCACCACGGCTTCGCGAGTGAGGGAGCACAGTTCTCGGATCAGCTCCTCAGGCGCTCGCTCAGAGGCTAATCGAGCTCTCGGCGATTGCGATACCATTCTCGTTCGCTACCGACGCGTCACGCCGGCTTCACGTGCCCTCTGCAATGCTTCGATGGCCTTCTGCCGAAGCGCCTCGGCGGCTTCGCGCTGGGCCTCGGTGGGCTGGCCTTTCTCCAGTAGCCGTTTCATCGCGGCGGCGACATTGCGCATACCCTGCATCGCGTTGCGAACCTCGAGCAAGTGATTGTACGGCTGGCCCCTCGCAACGTCCCATTTTACCACTTCTCCCGCTGCCTCTCTAACAGCAGCATCAAGATGCATGTCGTCGAACTTGTCAATGTTACCTTCGAAGACAGCAGTCCAACGAGTAATCGTCGTCGCCGCACGAGTGTTGTCCGTCAGCTGGTAAACCCGTGGACCGGATGCGCCAGCACTGAGTCCTGTGAGCGCACCACTCCACTCTGCAATGGCTGGGAATACGCGGCCCAAGAAGAACACGGCGACGCGCGCGCAGATGCTGCCCAGAGGCCCGTAGCATAGCCCAAACGGATCACTGAAATTTACCGGGTCGCCGCCCGCGAAGCCGTAGAGATTCAGCCCCCCGCCCAGCCCGATCGGGTCTTCCTGCGTGAAGGAGACCGGTTGCCGGTTCCGCGTTAGGCTTGACGCGCCTCAAGTGCGGATGGTTTCTCGCTTTAGCCGCTCCATCGCCGGGATCCGTTATCGTACTTCGTGGGCTCAAGCCTAGAGGTGCTGTTTCGAGAGGCCGACAGTCGCGTGTTATGCGAGCGGTTGCGATGTCGTCCTGTTAGGCGACAAAAGCGCGTCGTGGTCGAGGCTTGCGATGCGGGACGGAGCCGACGCCCACAAAGCGGAGAAGCCCAGCCCGATGATCTGGCTGAGCTCCCGCCGTCAACAATTGCAGATTAGTGTCGTCGCAACTTCGGGCTTACTACCAGCAGGGTAGAAATGTAGGGAGCCACCGAGCGCGCCATGAGACCGAGACGCGCCTCCAACAACAAAACGCCAGGCAATTCGGGCGTGCCGAAGGCCCGCCGATCATCCGGTGGTTTCGCGGCCGTGCAAGGCCCCTAGCACCATTTGCCGAAGTTGTTCCCGCCAACCTTGTTCACGCGAGACCAGCACCTGAGTGATGATAGCTCCGCCCACCAACGCAGCAATAGAGATTGCACCGAACAATCCTGCCGTCGCGACCACCACGTCGGTGGCTTCGCCTTGAGTCGTTAGGTAGACTGCTGTTAGGATCGGCAGGGCCAGGAACGCCACTGCCACAATCCTAAAGCTCGCAACGATAGCTCTAGCGGCGCCGAATTTGATTTCCAGTGCTTGCCCGCGAGCAGCTTGCGATACGTAGCAAACCGTCTTCACTGGATTGCCCGTCTGTGCATAGTAGACGATCGCGCCGGGCTTTATCGGGTTTTCCGACACTTGGATCAGCCTGCTGCCATTGTCTCCATCGACAACCTCGCCGTTGAGCGAGCGAAGCCGACGATACGCATCGGGCCAACTCCCGTGGAAGGGCACCGATTGCGTTGAGGGCGTTAGGGCTCGTCCCATGGTCAGTCTTGGTTCGGATAGTACATCCGGCGCACTGCTTCGTTCATCGCGGCGTTTAGCGCTGCCTCCGCATCCGCTAGCTTTCGACGCATGAAGTTCGCTGCATCCTTGACTGTGAGAACGCCGGTGTACGTCTCTTCCACGTGCTCGGCAATAGGATATCCGTTCTCGCCGGCTCTTGCTCCGACTTGAGCGCTGTAAGTCTTACCAGACTCGTTTCCGGTGACGCAGCCTCCGACGGAGACTGCGCGCACCGATACCGCCGCACATCCGCCTTTGCTCCATTCCTTGAAGGTCGGCATACTCGTTGAGTAACCGCCCTCGGCGCTAAGTCCAACGTCTCCGCCAAATCCACCGCCACCACGTGCATAGAGACCAGGTCCTTCGGAACTCCAAAGAATAACTCCCGCGCCACCCGTGGGACCCGCGCCATAGATCAAACTGCCCGAAGCGCCGACGAAGTAGACGCGCCCGTTTGGACAGGGGGTATCACCCTTTCTGTTTCCGCATAGTCCAAACGGATCCGAGAAGTTGACCGGATCCCCGCTCGCGAATCCGTACAGATTGAGCCCGCCGGCCAGCCCGATCGGGTCTTCCTGCGTGAACTTCCCCGTCGCAGGATCGAGATAGCGGTTCCGCTTAAACAGCAGCCCCGAGCCGTCCCGCTTCTGGTCGAGAAGGGAGCCGTGCCACGCGGCCGCCTGGAAGACTTTCTGCTGGTTCGCCGTCCACCCGAACGGCCACGCCACACGCAAGCACCGTGACGGAATCGTACCACCGCAGTGCTGGATGGAGCCGTCCGCGAACGCCCCGTTGTCTGCCTCCCCGCGCCCGTTCCAATGGGGCACGATCGTGAACGGCTCGGGCCACTGGGCGAGTTGGCCCGCCGAGTCGGACTGGAAGCCCCAACGGGTCACGCTCACGGGCTGGTCGAGCGCCGGGCCGACCGTGTACGCCACCCGCCCGTAGAACGGATTGAGGTCCGCGTTCAGGACTCCTGGTTGGAAGATCGGCAATCGCGCCGCAAACGCGGTGTCGTTCTCGAGCGCGAGGTCGCTCGTGCCGGTGTGGCCGGGCTGCTGGATCTCGACCAGTTCCTGAGCGTCGTCCCACACCGTGCGCCGGGTCGTGCTCACGCCGCACACGAGACTGGGCGTCGTGATCACGCACTCGCGCTGCGTGCGGGTCAGCACTCGTCTGCCTAACGCATCGTAGCGGTGCTCGTCGAAATCCAGCGTGATGGGCACGTCGACGCCCGTCGGGCCACCTAACGTCGCCGTCCGGTGGTCCACCACGCGCAGCCTTCCATCGGCCGCGTAATACATCGCCCGGTCGTCCCGCACAACCTCACGGCCCGTAGCCTGCCCATCGTCCAGCTGAACGCCACGTTGCCCGACGCGTCGTAGAGCAGCGAATCGGCCCGGACCAACAGCAGGCTGCCGCCCGGCTGCGGCTCGATATGGTTGACTCGCACCTGGCGTCCGGTCCCAGGTTGGTACTTCGTGTTCTTCTGGCCGACATCCGTTTCGAACGGCTTCGTCACGGCGTTCGCAATGATCGTCAGGGTGGCCGTGTCGTTGCCGTGACCTTCCCCCGCTGGGCGTGCGTGATCGCAACCTTGCGGCGCGCGCCGCCGGCGTTGGGCGCCGGTCCGGTCACCGAGTCGAGGAGCGGCGACGAGCCACCGCCGTAGAAGAACTGATGCTGGGGCTGTGACGCGCCCGGGTGGATGATCGCCCGGAGTCGCCCGCTCGTCGGGTCATTGTCGAACGTGGTCGCGAAACCGAGCGGGTCCTTCGTCGCGACGTGTCGCCCGGTTGTCGTTTCGAACTCCACCCGCGCGCGATGCCGGAGCTTCCGCACATAGACCCCGTTTTCAAGCACGAGCGAGTCCGGCCGCACGAACGCGGCGGCGCCGTACGCCTCGCCCGCCCGCGTGGTGTCCCGCGCGTAGCGACGGGTGCTCCCGTCGCCGCCGACCCAGAGGAACCCGCCGCCGGGGAGCCTAACGAGTCGCTCGTACCCGGCCAGCCACCACCCGGCCCCGAACGCGCTCGCCTTCCGGTTCACGACCACCAGCGTGTCCGACGCGGTGAGCGTGTCGAGAACGCCGCCGACCGCCATCGTCACGGTGAACGTGTAGGGGTAAACCCCGGTTGTGTCGTCCGAAGCGTCGTAAGTGAGCGCGATCCGCCGCGTGGAGTCGCCCGGGATGTTGGCGAACGGCGTAGGATCAACGACCTGCACGTC
>Ga0075434_100003854_pt1 | contig 13417 bp, 13 predicted proteins | sample RhiMethybrSRZTD3_FD_75298 | JGI IMG/M metagenome (GOLD analysis project Ga0075434, IMG submission 75298) | Populus rhizosphere microbial communities from Tennessee, USA - Rhizosphere MetaG P. TD hybrid SRZTD3 | ecosystem: Host-associated > Plants > Roots > Rhizosphere > Soil | place: USA... | reverse complement strand
GACGCCGCCGGTCAGCTCCGCGAGCGCGATGTCGCGCAGCGCCATGATCGATTCGGCCTGACCGGGAATGCCGCGCAGGCCGAGCGCGGAAGATTGAAATCCCTCGTGCGCGACGCCGTCGCCTTTGAGCGTCTGCTCCTCACAGTGCTCGATCACCGGCATGGCGAACATGCCGGCGTACTCGAGCGCGCGGCGCATCAGCATCGCCGTCGCCACCGGCTTCCCGTCGTCGGTGATCGCGACGCAGCCCGCCTGGCGCAACTCCGCGATGTCGGAGAGCTGCTCGCCGTTCTGTCCGCGCGAGACGGCGCCAATCGGATACACGCGTGCAAGGTTGGCGTCCGCGGCTTTCTTCAGGATGTACTCGGTGACGCCGGCGTTGTCGTTGACCGGCGACGTGTTCGGCATGCACGCCACCGCCGTGAAGCCGCCGGCCACCGCGGCAGCCGTGCCTGTCGCGACCGTCTCCTTGTGCTCCTGTCCCGGCTCGCGGAGATGCACGTGCATGTCGATGAGGCCGGGACACACGACGAGTCCGCTCGGAATATCGACGACGGTGACGTCGGCGTCGACCTGGAGATCGCGCCCGACACGCGCGATACGATCGCCGTCGATCAGCACGTCGAATGCGCCGTCGCGTCCGTTCACCGGATCCACGACACGGCCGCCCTTCAGCAGTCGCTTCGCCATCAGTCTTCCGCTCCGCCGACGAGCAGATACAGCACCGCCATCCGCACGGCGACGCCGTTGGCCACCTGCTCGAGAATGACCGAGTACGGGCCGTCGGCCACGTCCGACGCGATCTCGACGCCGCGGTTCATCGGTCCGGGATGCATGATGATGACGTCCCGCTTGGCGCGCGCGACACGGGCCGCGGTCATCCCGAACGTATTGAAATACTCGCGCAGCGACGGAAAGAACGCGCCCTGCATGCGCTCCTGCTGAATGCGCAACATCATGATGACGTCGGCATCTTCAACCGCTTCGTTGACCGAGGTCGAGACGTGGACGCCGAGCCGCTCGATGCCCGGCGGGATGAGCGTCGCGGGTCCGCTCACCCATACGTCGGCGCCGAGCTCGGTCAGCAGCAGCACGTTCGATCGCAGCACGCGGCTGTGAAGCAGGTCGCCGACGATCGTCACCTTGAGACCGTCGATCCGTTTCTTGTGCTCGCGGATCGTGAACGCGTCCAGCAGCGCCTGCGTCGGATGCTCGTGCATGCCGTCGCCGGCGTTCACGATGCGCGACCGGCAGATGCGCGACAGCAGATGGCCGGCGCCGGATGAGGCGTGCCGCAGCACGATCACGTCGGGTGCCATCGCTTCGATGTTCATCGCCGTGTCGGCGAGCGTTTCGCCTTTCTGGACGCTCGATGCGGCGACGGCGATGTTCAGCGTGTCGGCGCTCAACCGCTTCTCCGCGATCTCGAACGACGTGCGCGTCCGCGTGCTCGGCTCGTAGAACAGGTTGACGACGGTCTTGCCCCGGAGCGTCGGGACTTTCTTGATCGGACGCTGGCCGATCTCGCGCATCGCTTCCGCGGTGTCGAGTACCAGATAGATCTCGTCGCGCGTGAGGTCGTTGATGCCGAGGAGATCCTTCTTCATGATTCCTGGATCTCCACTTCGTCGCGGCCGTCGATCTCCTCGAGCCGCACCTGCACGCTCTGCGTGAGCGACGTCGGCAGGTTCTTGCCGACGTAGTCGGCTTTGATCGGCAGCTCGCGGTGGCCGCGATCCACGAGGACGATCAGTTGAATGGATTTCGGGCGGCCGAAGTCGATGAGCGCGTCGAGCGCCGCGCGAATCGTGCGGCCGGTGTAGAGCACATCGTCGACGAGCAGGATGCGCTTGTCGTCGATCGAGAACGGAATCTCCGTGCGGCGGATGACCGGCTGCGGACCGACGGCGTGCCGCATGAGATCGTCGCGATAGAGCGTGATGTCGAGCGCGCCGGTCGGCACGTCGTGGCCGTTGATCTCGCGGATGGCTTTCGCGAGCCGTTTCGCGATCGGAACGCCGCGCGTACGAATGCCGACGAGCGCGAGCTCGTCGATCCCGCGCGGCGACACGTTGCGTTCGATGATCTCGTGGGCGATGCGGGCGAGCGATCGGCTGATGCGATCGGCGTCGAGAACGACAGGCATGACACCTCTTTGCGCTCTCGCAGGAGCGCGTTAAAGAGCGATTCAGTATATCAGGTAACCGCCGCGACCCACCACGTCAAGCATCGAGCACCCTACGGCGAAGTCATCGAGGACCTACAGCGCAGTCATCGAGCACCCTACAGCGAAGTTATACTGATCCGATGCCAGTTGACGTCGCAGCGGCGGTGATCGCGAACCGTCCGCTGTCGGCCGACTACAACGTCGTCGCGCTCGCGGCTCCGGCCATCGCGGCCGCTACCTCGCCCGGTCAGTTCGTCATGGTGAAGGCGACCGCCGCGAACGACCCGTTGCTCCGGCGTCCGTTCTCGGTATTCGAGATTCTCAGAACTGAAGACGGGACGCCGACCGGCGTCAGCATTCTCAGCAAGCGGATCGGCGCGTCGACGCGCCTGTTGTACGACGCGCGTCCCGGTCAGCGCATCGCGTGCCTCGGACCGCTCGGCCGGCCGTTCACCGTCGTCGACGCGCCGGCCGACGCGTGGATGGTGGCCGGCGGCGTCGGGCTGGCCCCGTTCGCGACGCTCGCGGAATCGCTCCACGCGCGCGGCGTCAGGACCACGTTGTTCTACGGCGCGCGGCGCGCCGAGGAATTGTTCTACCTGGATTTCTTTCGCGCGCTGAACGTCGACCTCGTCCTGACGACCGAAGACGGCAGCGCAGGCGAACGCGGGCGCGTCGTCGCGCCGCTCGATCGTCGCCTCGCCGCGCGTCGCGCGAGCGATCCGGTCATGTTGTATGCGTGCGGACCGGAAGGGATGCTCGCGGCGACCGCGCGCACCGCCGCGAAGCACGGACGGCCGTGCCAGGTATCGGTCGAGCGCATCATGGGATGCGGTCTCGGCGGCTGCTACAGCTGCGTCGTGCCGATGCGCGGCGAGGACGGCGCGTTTCATCACGTGCGGTCGTGCCTCGCCGGACCCGTGCTGGCAGCCGATCAATTACGCTGGGACTAGGAATTTGGAATTGGGAATTTGGAATTTGGAATGCGTTCGAGCGTAGGCCAGCGCACAGATATGGATCTTTCTGTCGCGATCGGATCTCTCGCGCTCCGCAATCCACTGATTGCCGCCAGCGGCTGCTTCGGCTACGGCGTCGAGTACGCGGACGTCGTCGATCTCTCCTCACTGGGCGGCATCGTCGTCAAAGGGCTGTTCCTCAAAGAACGCGAAGGGCATCCGCCGCCGCGGATCGTCGAGACGCCCGCAGGCATGCTGAACGCGATCGGTCTGCAGGGTATCGGCGTGCGGCGGTTCGTCGACGAAAAACTTCCGGAGCTGCGCGCGCGGCACGCGACGGTGTTCGTCAACGTCTGCGGAACGACGCTCGACGAGTACGTCGAAGTGTCGCGGATCCTCTCGGATGCCGAGGGCGTCGCGGCGATAGAGCTGAACATCTCGTGCCCGAACATCAAGGAAGGCGGCATCCAGTTCGGATGCAGCCTCAACGGAACGTTCGACGTCGTGAACGCGGTGCGCAAGGTCACACGGCTGCCGGTCATTCCAAAGCTGACGCCGAATGTCACCGACGTCGCATCGTTCGCGCGCGCTGCTGAAGATGCGGGCGCCGATGCGGTGTCGCTCGTCAACACGTTCCTCGCGATGGTCATCGACGTCGAGACGCGGCGGCCGAAGATCTCGAACGTCGTCGGCGGCCTCAGCGGTCCGGCCATCCGGCCGATTGCCGTCCGCATGGTGTACGAATGCCGGCAGACGGTGAAAATTCCGATCATCGGCATGGGCGGCATTGCCGACGCGCGCGACGCGCTCGAGTTCATGATCGCCGGCGCGACCGCCGTCCAGATCGGCACCGCGAACTTCGTCGATCCGTTCATCTGGTCGAAACTGCTCGACGGCATGCGCGACTACCTCCACCGGCACGACATCCCGCGCGTCGCGGATCTCGTCGGGTCGCTCGATACGCATCACGCGCTCACCGAGCGCAGCGGAGCGTGACGTGGAACATCTGCTCGCCGCCCTCGACGTCGATACGGTCACCGAGGCCCGAGCGCTCGCGAACGAACTGCGCGGCATCGTCGGCGGATTCAAAATCGGCAGCCGCCTGTTCACGAGCGAAGGACCGGCGTTCGTCGAAGAGCTCGCCGCTCGCGGCGATCGCGTGTTCCTCGACCTCAAGTTCCACGACATCCCGAACACGGCGGCCGGCGCGGTCGCCGCCGCGACCCGCCTCGGGGTGTGGATGCTGAACGTCCACGCGGCGGGCGGCTCCGCGATGATGCGCGCCGCGCGCGAGGCCGCGAACGAAGAGGCGGCGCGGTCGTCGCGTTCCGTGCCGCTCCTCATCGCGGTGACGATGCTCACCAGCCTCGATCAGCAGGCGCTTGCGGAGATCGGGATGGCCGATCCGATGGCCGCGCAGGTGGGCCGCCTCGCGGCGCTCACCGAGTCGTGCGGCCTCGACGGCGTCGTCGCGTCGCCGCAGGAGATCGATCTCATTCGGCGGCGATGCGGGCGGACGTTCGCAATCGTCACGCCCGGAATCCGCGGCGCGGCCGATCGCAAAGGCGATCAGTCGCGGACGATGAGCGCCGCCGAAGCGCTTGCGGCCGGCGCGACGTACCTCGTCGTCGGACGGCCGATCATCGCGGCGAGCGATCCGGCTGCCGCCGCGCACCGCATTGTCGAGGAGTGCCGCGGCGTCACGTCGGCATGATTGCGCTGACGCTCTACTCCAGGCCTGGCTGTCATCTCTGCGACGACATGAAGGCGGTGATCCACCGAGTCGCCGCGGCCGCGCGCGTGCCGATCGCGCTCAACGAGATCGATATCTCGACTGACGCCGCGCTCGAGTCGCGCTACGGCCTCGAAATTCCCGTGCTGCTGGTCGAGGGGAAAAAGGTGGCGAAGTACCGAATCAGCGAGGAGGATTTTCGGCGGGCGTTGACGGCGAGGGGAGGGGCGGAACGACGCTAATTTGGAATTCAGAATTCAGAATTTGGAATGCGTCTCACGCATTCCAAATTCCGAATTCCAAATTCCGAATTGCCGCCTCGTCCCTACTTGCCCGTTATCACAAAATGCCCGCGGCGGTTCTGCTGCCAGCAGGACTCGTTCTGCTCGCTGCAGAACGGCTGCTCTTTGCCCTTGCTGACGACGGTCACGCGGTTGGTCGCGATGCCGAGGCTCTGCAGGTATTCCTTGACAGCGTTGGCGCGGCGCGATCCGAGACTGAGGTTGTACTCGGAGCTGCCGCGCGAGTCGCAGTGGCCTTCGACGGTCACCTGCGTGCCGGTCCAGCGCTTCATCCAGTCGGCATCCTTCTGCAGCGCGTTGCGGGCGTCGTCGCGCAGGTCCGACTTGTCGAGATCGAAGAACACGTCGTCGAGTGGCTTCTCCGAATTCAGCTCGTCGACTGATTTCCGCGCGAAGATCTCGTCTTCCGTCAGGGCCCGCGGCGTCGGTGCCGGAGCTGGTGCAGCCGGCGGCGGCGGGGGTGGCGGCGGCGCAGGCGTCGCAGCCGGCGGCGGCGGTGGCGGCGGCGGCGGGGCCGGCGCGATCTTCTTATGGCATGCCGCGAACGCGACGACTGAGCTCAGGACCAGTACGGAAAACAAACGTCGCGCACGATTCATCAATCTTTCTCCTCAAAAAGTGGGCGCAGCTTACCTTATCGGCACTCCGCGTCTCAAACGATACAATCCGCGGAAACGCACATGGACCACCTGCTGCGCGCGACCGCGCGAGCGGAAGCGCGTCACTTCTGGTTCCGCGGCTTCCGCGCGTTCGTCGCGCCGCTCGTTCGACGCGCGACCGCAGACGTTGCGTCCGCGCGCATTCTCGATTGTGGCTGCGGGACCGGCGCCAACCTCGCGTTCCTCGAACGATTCGGACGCGCCTATGGGTTCGACCTGTCCCGGATCGGCCTCCAGCTCGCGCGCAGCTCGGGTCGCACGCGCGTGGCGCGGGCCAGCGTCACGGCGGCGCCGTTTCCGTCCGGCGCGTTCGACCTCGTCACGTCTTTCGACGTGCTGTATTCGCTCGAAGACGGCGACGAGCGCACGGCGATTGCCGAGATGCGGCGCCTCCTGAAGCCGGGCGGCCACGCGGTGATCAACGTGGCGGCGCTCGAGATCCTGCGCGGGGATCATTCCGTGCTGAGCCACGAAGTGCGACGGTACACGAAGCCGATGCTTCGTACAAGGCTTATGGAGGCCGGCTTCGAGGTCATCCGCATGACCTACACGAACGTCGCGACCACGCCGCCGCTTGCGGCCTGGCGATCGTTCCAGCGCTGGCGCGGACTCAGACCGGAAGCGGCCGCGCAGCAGGAGATCACGGTGCCGCCGGCGCCGCTGAACGCGCTGCTGACGGCGATTGTGCTCGCGGAAAGCGTGTGGCTGCGGCGGTTCGATGCGCCGTTCGGCAGCTCGCTGCTGTGCCTGGCTAGGAAGCCGGTCGAATCTCACACCTGAAAATCCGCAATCCGAGGTGGCGGCGATCGCCGCTCCGGCGCCACGGCCGCGAGCGATCGGCCGGCGCAAAGAACTGATCGGTCTCGAGCGTCACCGTCTCGATGTTGTCGAACGGCACGTCGATCGAGAAGTCATCGTCAATCGACCGGTCGAACAGGGCGCGCCCTGCGCCGCGGACGACGAGTCGCGACGGACGAGAAAAATATTTGAGCGGCGATTCGCCTTCCAGGTGCAGCACGAGACGTGGATTCGCGACGCCGCGCGGTGTCATCAGGCGAAGCTCACCCCGTTCGCTCAGCCATCGCCAGCGCCATCCGTTCACCGGGTTGTATTCGGGCTCGTTCCATCCCGGTCCGTACCCGAAGATCGTCCGCGTGCTGGAAACGTCGAACTGCTCGATCGCCATGCGTGCGCGCGGTTCAACACGAACCGAGATCGGGACGTAGCCGTTACCGTCGCGCGCGTCTCCAGCGGCATCGACGGGCGGCGAGACGAGTCGCAGGAACGCACCCGGCCCGGGTGAGAAGGCGCCGACCTCGCGGCCGTCGACCGATACCGTGAGTCGCCCGCCGGCGGCCGGCTCGAAGTTGCGGCCGCCGATCACCATCACGCCTCCCGTCACGGCTGTCCGCGCGATCGCGCCGTCGATTGCACCGTACTGAAGTCCGCGCCGCTCAACAGCGGCAACGCCCGCCGATTCGGGCGTCAGTTCCCATCCCTGGCCGACGAACCATTCCGGCCGCTCGAGCGGATACCAGTCCATCTCGTTCGGCCTCACGCCGCTCATCAGAACCGGATACGGCAGCGACCATCTATAGGTGAACGGCGACAGATGCTGAACGAGGTTGATGTCGGTCCGCAACGGGTCGGCGACGAACCAGACCGGCGTGCGGCCGTCACCGTTCCAGTACTTCACGAGCTCGAGCCATTCGTGCTGTGGCGGCGACGGTAATGTTCGGGCGAAGCGCGGCAGGCTGTCACGCATCCATCGGATCGGCCTGCGCAGGTCGAACGCTTCGCGGCGGTCCATCGCGAGGACCGGCGGCTCCGCGGTCGCCGGCGCCGCGGCGCGCATGTCGTCGAGCAATCGAAACGCGGGCGGCGTGGTTCTCGCGTACGCGGCCACTGACGTACCGCCGATGTGGGCGCACACGATCGCAATTGCAGCGATCGCGATCGGACCGAAGCGAGGCGACAGGCGTTGCGCACCGGCCGCGGCGAGGAATGCGATCGGCACGACGAGCGGCAGCGCGTAGCGCCCGGTGAACGTCTCCTGAAACACGATGTCGAATACGAGGTACGGTCCGAACGCAACCGCGACCAGCACGAGCGCGCGCACATCATCGCGCATCAGCAGCAGCACGCCGATCACCGCGAGGATGAGCACGACTGTCGCAACCGGCCACACCGCCCACGGCGCGACGAAGGCGTAGTACAGCGCCGACACGAACACGCGGGGCGTCGGCGTGGTCCACAGCATCTGCACGCCGGTCAGGTCCTCGGTTCCCTGACTGGAGACCGCACGCCAGTATCCCGCAGGACCGCCGCTGAGCGCGACGAGCGGCACCGCCCACATGAGGACACCCAGCACGTACGCTCCGGCAAACGTCGAAATAGTCACCACTGACGATGACGACACGGAGGACGAGGAACGGTGGCGAGCCTCGCTGGTGCGAACGTGGAAGGCTCCGGCAATCAACAACGGGACGGTCAACCAAACGACCTGCGATCGAATTCCCGCAGCGAGTCCCGCACAGAAACTCGCGGCGATGAGCGCGCGATTGGCAGTGGCGGCGAGGATCAGCGCCTGGACAGCGACGGCAGCCGCGAGTCCGGTCGAATCGCTCAGTGGCCTCGCCGCCGTAAACCAGTAAAGGGGAGACGCGACCGCCAGGACGGTTGCGGGAATCGTCGCCAGAGTGCCACGGGCGCCAGGGGTGGCACGCGTCAACTGCTGGAACAGTGCGGCGATCGCGATGACGCCGAGCGCGGCCGCGACGATACTCAGCGTGGCGAGCGCCTTCGCTTCCGACGGAATGAATCGGTGCGTCAGCTTGCCCGCGGCGATGAACAGGGGATACCCGGGCGGATGCGGCTGATGGTTCGCGACATCGAACTGGCGCAGACCGAGCGCGAAATTGATCGAGTCGAGATCTTCGAGGTAAGTCGTGAGATACGGGACGTGAAAAGCGAGGAAGATAACGGCGAGGAGAACAGTGGCCGCAAAGCTCGCGGGGTCGGCGACCGTCGTGAAGGACAACCGTCGCGTCTTTCCCTTTGCGTCCTTTGTATCCTTTGCGTCCTTTGCGTCTTTTGCCCCAATCACGCCGGTCGCAGCACCACCCCTTCGTTCAGGCTCCCCGTGCGGTAGCCCTGAAGATCGAGGCTCACGTACCGGTATCCGATTGATTTGAGCTCGCGCACGAGCGCAGAGGCGATCTCCGGTTCGAGCGCGCGCGCCATCTCGGCGCGCGCGATCTCGATGCGCGCGAGATCGTCGTGATGGCGCACGCGAAACACGCGAAACCCGAGCGCGCGGATCGCCTGCTCGGCGCGCTCGATCGTCCGCAGCTTCTCGTCGGTCACTTCGGCGTGATACGGAATGCGCGACGACAGACACGCCGACGCCGGCTCGTCCCACGTCGGCAGCCCCGCATCGCGCGACAGCTCGCGGATCTCGTCTTTCGTGAGATCGACTTCGTCGAGCGGGCTGCGCACGCCGAACTCGCGCGCGGCCTGACGCCCCGGACGATAATCGCCGCGATCGTCGGCGTTGTTGCCGTCGACGACGACCGCGCCGCGGGCGGCGGCGATCTGCGTGAGATGCGTGTAGAGCTCGTGCTTGCAGTAGTAGCAGCGGTTCGTCGGGTTCGATCGGTACTCGGGGCGCTCGAGCTCGCGCGTGTGGATGATCTGATGCTGCAGCCCGAAATCTCGCGCGACGCGGAGCGCGATCTGCCGGTGGCGTTCCGGATAGCTCGCGCTGTCCGCCGTGACAGCCAGCGCGTTGCCGCCAAGCGTGCGACTGGCGACGACTGCGAGGTACGCGCTATCGACCCCGCCGCTGTATGCGACCACCACCGACCCGAACGACCGAAGACGCTCGCGCAGCGCGTCGGCCTTCGTCATTCGTCCCAGCCCTCGTCGTCCTCCTCGTCGGCCTCCTCGTCGTCCTCGTCACCTTCTTCGTCGTCCTCGAGATCGTCGTCGTCGTCGAGATCGTCATCGTCCTCGTCGTCGTCTTCGTCGGGCGCTACGTCGAGCTCGATCGGGGATACGCCGACCACCTCGAGGCTGGAGCCGCATTCGGGGCAACTCAGTTGGTCGCCCTTGTCGACGTCGAACTCGTCGACTTCGATCTCGGCATCGCATTCAGGGCAGGTGGCCATACGCTCTCCGATCACTTAGAATCCTGCTCGGCAGGAGATCGCGAGTATAGCGACAACCTGCGCGGATCTGCAATTTCACCCCTAACGCCTGCAGTGGTGTGCTCCGATACTCAGTGAGATGGCCAGTACTTCGGTCAGCACGAAAACTGTGGTCATTGCAGACGACACGGCGTTCGTGCGGGACCGGTTTCGCGCCGCGGTCGAGACCGCCGGACACAAGGCGATTGCCGTCAAGAGCGCGGCGGAGTTGCTGGCACGCGTGCGCGCGGACCTGGACGCCATCGATCTCGTCGTGCTCGACCTCCGGCTGCCGCACGCGCCCGGCGTGGACCTGGTGCGCGCCATCCGCAAGCTGGACGACGGCAAGCTCCCCGTCCTGATTTTCAGCGGGACGATCGCGAGCGCCGACGAAGTGCGCGAGCTCGCGGCGCTTGGCGTGGCCGGCTATGTCAACGAGTACAGCGCCGTGCAGCACATCCTGCCGTCGCTCGCGCCGCACCTGTTTCCCGACAACTTCAACCGCCGCACGAGCCCGCGCGTCGTACTCGGCATCCCGATTCAGTATCGCTTCGGCAACACGATAGCCGCGGCGCTGACGCTGAACTTGAGCCACGGCGGCATCGCGATCCGCACCACCAGCCCGCTCGAGCAGAGCGCGAAGATCAAAGTCCGCTTCCGCATGCCCGGATCGAAGAAAGACATCGACGCCGAGGGGCGCGTCGCGTGGAGCGATCGCCGCGTCGGCATGGGCATCCAGTTCGAGAAGGTCGAACCCGACAATCAGGCGGTGATCGACCAGTTCGTCGACGCGCACTTCTTCTCGAACCGGAAAGCGTAACATCTCGGCATGGAACAGACGCTCACCGCCACGCTGTGGCGTTTGGCGGGGCTGGCGGCGCTCGTGTTCGCCAACGGCTTCTTCGTCGCTGCCGAATTCTCGATCGTGACGGTGCGCAAAACGCGCATCGATCAGCTGATTGCCGAAGGCCACCGCGGCGCGCGCGCCGTGCGCCGCGCGGTGACGGCGCCGGATCGTTACATCGCGGCGACGCAGCTCGGCATCACGATGGCGAGCCTCGGGCTCGGATGGCTCGCCGAACCGGCGCTCGCGGCGGTCATCGAGCCCGCGTTCCGCTTCCTCCCCGCGCCGTTGGCCGCCGCAACCGTCCACAGCATCGCCGTCGCCATCGCCTTCGTGGCGATCACGGCCATCCAGATCATCTTCGGCGAACTGACGCCGAAATGGATCGCGCTCGAGCGATCCGAGGCGACGGCGATGATCGTGGTGAGGCCGCTCGAACTGTTCATGCGCGTATTCTGGCCGTTCATCCGGGTGGTGCACGGGACGGCGCAGGCGGTGATCAAAGCGCTCGGCATGGCGGGCGCCGACAGCCGCGCGATGGTGCACTCGGAAGAAGAGCTGAAGATGCTCGTCACCGCGAGCCAGGAGGCGGGCGTGCTCGAGGAGCACGAAGAACAGATGCTCCACCGCGTGTTCGGCTTCGCGGATCTCACCGCCGGTCAGGTGATGATTCCGCGCACCGAGCTCGACGCGGTATCGGCGGACACGCCGCGCGACGAAATCCTCACGCACTTCGCCCACGGCAGCTACACGCGGCTCCCCGTCTACGGCCGCGATCTCGACGACGTGGTCGGCATGCTGCACGTCACCGATGTGCTGAAGGCTCTGACCGAGGGCGCGCAGGTGAACGCCGGCACGCTCGTGCGCGATGCGGTGACGGTGCCGGAGACGCTCGGCGCGGACGATCTGCTCGGCGAGATGCGGCGCCGCCACGTGCGCGAAGCGATCGTCATCGACGAGTACGGCGGAACGGCGGGCCTCGTGACCTTCGAGGGACTCATGGAGCGCATCGTCGGGGATATTCCCGGCGAATCAGCGCGGTCGTCGCGGATCGTCGTCCGTCCGGACGGCTCGGCCGACATCGACGGGCTCGCGCTCGTCAGGGACGTCAACGATCAGTTCGGCATGCATATCGACGACGAGACGTACAACTCGGTGGGCGGCTATGTGCTCGGCTGCCTTGGACGCGACGCGCGAGTGGGCGACGTACTGAAGGTGGAAGGGCGCAGGATGCGCGTCACCGCGCTCGACGGTCTGCGCGTCGCGCGCGTCTGGCTGTCGAAACCGACGACGCGCGCCGATGAGAAACGCGCGGCGACGGAGGACAGGGAACGGCGATAAACGGGCGTAGTTGCTCACGCTCGTGGTGAGCTTGTCGAACCACGAGCAGCCGGGCTCGTCCTTCCGCCTTCGCGCGAAGGCTGGTCGACAAGCTCAGGACGAGCGGTACGCCAATCAACTGCTCGCCGGGATCAGTCGGCCCGCAGCAAGCGAAGCGCGTTGGCGATGACGATCACCGACGCTCCAGTGTCCGCTACCACCGCCATCCACAACGTGGCGACGCCCGCCACGGCGGCGACGACGAACGCCGCTTTCATCACGATCGAGATCGCCAGATTTGCCTTGATGTTGCGCGTCGTCGCGCGGCTCAGACGGAACGTGTACGGAATCTTCAGGAGCTCGTCCGCCATCAGCGCGACGTCGGCGGTCTCGAGCGCCGCGTCGCTGCCGGCGGCACCCATCGTGATGCCGACGTCCGCCGACGCGAGCGCCGGCGCGTCGTTGACGCCGTCCCCGACCATCGCCACCGATCCGTACTTGCGACGGAGCTCTTCGACCGCAGTCACTTTGTCTTCGGGCAGCAGCTCCGCGCGCACTTCGTCGACGCCGAGCTGCGCGGCGATGGCTTTCGCGGTGGCCCGACTGTCGCCGGTGAGCATCACCACCGACTCCACACCGTAGCGCCGGAGCAGATCGACAGTGTCCTTGCTCGACTCTCGCGGTCGATCGGCGACGGCGATGATGCCGATTGGATCGTCGTTACGCGCGATGAGGACAGCCGTGCGGCCGGCCGCGCTGACCGCGGCGAGCCGGTCGTGAATCGCCGGCGAGCAGAGCTGCCGCTCCTCGAACAGGCGGTGATTGCCGAGCACGATGCGCGCGCCGTCGAGGGACCCTTCAGCGCCGCGCCCCGACAACGAGGCCACCTCGTCGGCCGGCCGCGCGACGATGCGCGCCGCCGCCGCGTGATCGCGGATGGCTCGCGCAATCGGATGCGTCGATCGCTGCTCTACCGATGCCGCGTAGCCGACCACTGCCGAGGCGCCGAGGCCGTTCAGCGCGACGACATCGACGACTTCCGGCACACCACGCGTGAGCGTCCCGGTCTTGTCGAATGCGACGCAGCGGATCTGACTGATCTTCTCGAGATGCGCGCCGCCCTTGATGAGCACGCCCTTCCGCGCCGCGCCCGCGAGCGCGGCGACGATCGAGACCGGCGTCGAGATGACGAGCGCGCACGGGCACGACACGACCAGCAGGACGAGCGCGCGGTAGATCCACGTGGTCCA
>Ga0075434_100003852_pt1 | contig 13418 bp, 8 predicted proteins | sample RhiMethybrSRZTD3_FD_75298 | JGI IMG/M metagenome (GOLD analysis project Ga0075434, IMG submission 75298) | Populus rhizosphere microbial communities from Tennessee, USA - Rhizosphere MetaG P. TD hybrid SRZTD3 | ecosystem: Host-associated > Plants > Roots > Rhizosphere > Soil | place: USA... | reverse complement strand
CATCAGGTCCGCGTTCGCCTCTTTCAGCAGCTGCTCGTACAACGCGAGCGTCGTCTCGACGTCGGCGGGCGGGATGCGGCGGATCGCGAAGCCGACGTGGTTGAGCACGTAGTCGCCGACCGCCACCGGCTCGTCGGCCAGATCGAGCCGCACGCGCCGGCGGACGCCCCAGAAGTCGACCGTCGCCGTCAGCTCGTCGATCTCGACGACCAGGCCGGGAACACCGAGGCACATGGCTCCTCCGTCACGCTCTCGCGATCGCGTCGGCGACGATGGCCTGCCCGAGCGCGATGCCGCCGTCGCCCGGCGGAATCACCCGATGCAGCAGCAGCGAACGCCCGGCCGGCAGCGCCGATGCGACGCGCTCGGCGAGCAGCCCGTTCTGGAAGCAGCCGCCGGAGGCGACGATCGGCAGCGAGCCGACGTCGGCGATTGCGCGTCGAACCACGGCGCCGGTCGCCTCCGCAATCGTGTTGTGGAAGGCCGCCGCGATGGCGGCGACGCTGACGCCCTCCGTGTAATCGGCCACGGCCTCGCGCACCGCCGTCCGCAAGTCGATTTCGATGCAGTCGCTCCTCGGATCGAGCGTGAAGCCGTAGCGATACGTGACGCGCGGGTCGGCCGCCTGATTCCACGCCAGCGCGATCTGGCCTTCGAAGCTCGCCTTCGGCTCGCGGAGGAAGAGCGATCCGAACGCGTCGAAGTATCGCCCGACGCCGCGCGCGAGCGGCCAATGCACGTTCCGATGCAGAAGTCGTTGCATGACGTCCACGTCGTCGGGTCGGACGCCGAAGAGCGATCCGACCATGTCGGGCACCGCGCCGTCGAACGCGTCGTCGACGAGCGCCAGCGCGATCCGCCATGGCGCGTGGACGGCGATGTCTCCGCCGAGAAGCGGCAGCGGACGGAACGTCGCGAGGCGTCGAAACGACAGCGGCGTCGCGATCATGAGCTCGCCGCCCCAGATCGTGCCGTCGGTGCCGTAGCCGGCGCCGTCGTAGGCAATACCAATCGCGGGCCCGCCGATGCCGTGCTCGGCCATCACCGCGGCGACGTGCGCGTGATGGTGCTGAACGGCGATCTTGACGGCCTCGGGCCGCTGCTTCGCGTAGAGCGTGGAGCTGTAATCGGGGTGCAGGTCGTACGCGACGATCTCCGGCCGCACGCAGAGGAACCGCTCCATGCGCGCGATCGCCGCGACATAGGCGTCATAAGCGGACAGGTGGTCGAGATCGCCGATGTGCGGCCCGAGCCACGCGGTCGCTCCCGCGCCGAGACAGAAGGTGTTCTTCAGCAGCGCTCCGCACGCGAGCACCGGCCGCGCGAACGCGCGGCGCACCTGCACACCGCGCGGCACGAAGCCGCGCGAGCGGCGGACGACGGTGCCGCGGCCGGCCACGATGGCGACGACCGAGTCGTCGGCGCGCGACGCGATGTCGCGGTCGTGCAGGACGAACAGATCGGCGACGTCGCGCAGCCGCTCCAGCGCTTCGTCGTTGTCGACCGCGATGGGCTCGTCGGAGAGATTCGCCGACGTCATCACCACCGGACGCCCCGCGTCGGCGAGGAGCAGGTGATGCAGCGGCGAGTACGGCAGCATGAGGCCGAGCATCCGGTTGCGCGGCGCCACCGATTCGGCGATCGGCCCGCGCGGCGTGCGAGCGACCAGCACGATCGGCCGCTCCGGCGACGTCAGCCAGCGCCGCGCCTCGTCGTCGACGGCCGCGAGCTGCGAGGCCGCGTCGAGGTTCGCGACCATCACGGCGAGCGGCTTCTCGTCGCGGCGCTTCCGCTCGCGGAGCCGGCGCACGGCCGTCTCCGACGTCGCGTCGCACGCCAGATGGAAGCCGCCGACGCCCTTGATCGCCACGACGAGGCCGTCGCGGATCGCCTCCGCCGCCGCCCGCACGACGTCGTCGACCGGCATCCGGACGCCGCCGGCCGCGCTCAGCGTCAGACGCGGCCCGCAGATCGGGCAGGCGTTCGGCTGCGCGTGAAAGCGGCGATCGTGGACATCTCCGTATTCGCGAAGGCACGCCGGGCACATGCCGAAGCGCGCCATCGTCGTCGTCGCGCGGTCGTACGGGATGTCGGCGGCGATCGTGAAGCGCGGGCCGCAGTGCGTGCAGTTGGTGAACGCGTAGCGATACCGGCGGTTCGCCGGATCGAAGATCTCGGCGACGCATTCGTCGCACACGGCGAGATCCGGCGGGATCGACACGAGACGATCGACGCCGGGCGCGCTGCGGACGATGTGAAATCCGTCGGTCTCCTCGACGTCGATCGGCGCGAGATCGACGTGCTCGATCGCGGCCGCCGGGGGCGGCGTCTCCAGCGCGCGGACGAAGCGCGCGAGCGCGTCGTCGTCGCCGAAGGCTTCGATCGTCACGCCGCGCGCGTCGTTGCGCACGCGGCCCGTGACGCCGGCGTCGATCGCGACGCGATACACCCACGGGCGGAAGCCCACGCCCTGAACGGTGCCCGAGATCCGGATTCGTCGCCCGGCGCGTGCCGCGGTCGTCATCTATCGCGCCTCTTCGAGGACGGCGTTCCACACAATCGGGGTCGCGTGCACCTCGGTCGCGAACGCGGCGGCGTCGGCGCTGTCGCGATACGCGCGATAGTCGATCTCGTTCGTATTGCGATCCACGACCTCCGGCACGTACAACGCCCGCGCCGGCGCGATCATCTGCCCGGTCGTGTAGTCGGTGACGTACAACGTCGATCGGTCATCGGGATGCGAGGCGAGGTACTTGGCCATGCACCCCGGACCGCGGAACCTCGAGACGAATCGGTTGCCGTCGATCGCTTCGGCCGCGACCCGCTCGTCGCGGATGTAGCGGCGGCAGCGGAAACACTGATCGCCGGCGGACACCTTGACCGGGGCGACCGAGCTGCACGAGAGCATCGCCAGGGCCGCCAACCCGAGACACGCCGCATGCGCGCTGTGCATGGGATCCTCCGGCCGCGATAACCGCAAGCGAAGTGCCAGTCCATCGCGCGCAGATTGGCCGGATTTCGTAACGCAGCGTCGGGCGGTGCCGGATTTCCGGCGGCGGAATATTTCGCGGCGGGCCGGAAATTCGCGCGCGGAGACTCGATCGGGCAGCGTCGCTCAGAGTCGTTCCACTGCCGCCTGCGAGGACGGTCGGATCGATCGAAGCACGGGCGCGGCGACGAGCGCCGTGACCGCGGCAAAGAGCTGCCATGGGCACCGCGGCGGCCGCCGATCCCAGCCCTCGGACGGCCATCGCCATCGCCATCCCGACGATCGCGACGCCCATCGTCACCATGAACGCGGCGAGCGGGAGCGCGGCGAGGAACCCGATCGTCCGCCGGCGCCAGAGCAGGATGCCGGACGCGAGCATCGCCGGGAACACCAGCCCGAGATCGAGGACGTGCACCGGGTTGACGAGTAGCCCGGCGTCGCGCGCGCTCGGCGGAGGCCCGCCGGCGACGAGCGCCGGCACGATCTCCGACAGCCACAGCGCGGCGAAGGCGATCGCGGCGACGATCATCAGCCCGGCGAGCGCGTGCTCGCCCTTCGCGCCGGCGAAGCGGCGATCCCACTCGCCGCGTCCGAGATCGGCGGCGGCGCCGGCAATCGCGTAGACCGAGAGGCCGAGCACGCCGGTGTAAACGAGGAAGAGCGCGTTGAAGTGCACGAAGAAGGCGCACAACACGTACGAGTACGCGAGATACAGCATGAGGCCGAGCCACACGAACGTGGCGGCGATCCCGCCGCGCCGCGCGTGCCACGCCGCCGCCAGGATCGCCGGCGCGGCCAGCAGCGTCACGGCGTCCTGTCCAGCGCCCTGCGCGGCCCACAACGCGGTCTCGCGCGCGTAGATCGAGGGCGCGAGGATCCCTGCCGCGCCCGCGACGGCGGCGAGGGCTGCCGCCGCGGCGCTCAACGCGAACCAGCGATCGGCGACGGCGCAATGACTCGGTGTGACCAGCATGGCGGCAGCGCCTCCGGGGTCGCACGGCGCCGCGCGGGCGATCCGAACGCCTCGAGCGCGGCCGCGATGCGGTCCAGCACGACAGGCATCGCGGAGCGGACGGCCGGCGTGAGCTCGAGGCTCATCGCGGTCCGCTCGGGCACGACGCCGATGAGCGTGACGCGCTCGGGCGCGCGGCCGGCGAACTCGAGCGCGTGCAGCGCTTCCTTCACGCCCGGGTCGTGCGGCCCGACGCGCGCGCCCGGCGCGGAGCGGAGGAGATCTGTCTTGGTGTAGACGAGAACAGTGCCGGGCGGACGCGCGCTCTTCACCGTGTCGACGAGGATCACCCCTTCGACGTCGGCCAGCCACGGCACCAGATCGAGCCCCGGCGTTCCCAGATCGATCACATCGACGCCTTCGGGCACCTCGTACGTGGCCTCGAACGCGCGCACGGCGACGGGCCCGAGCCCGTCGTCGCCCATCAGCACGTTCCCGAGGCCGAGTACGGAAATCACAGCGCGCGCACGCGCGCGAGCTCGTGCCCCTCGACGTCGAGCGTATGGATCGCGCACGCGATGCACGGATCGAACGAGTGTACGGTCCGCAGCACCTCCAGCGGCCGCTCGGCGTCGGCGACCGGATTGCCGACGAGCGACGCCTCGTACGGACCGGGCTGATCCTCCGCGTCGCGCGGGCCGGCGTTCCACGTCGAGGGGACGACGGCCTGGTAGTTCTTGATCGCGCCGTTCTCGATCACGACCCAGTGCGAGAGCGTGCCGCGCGGCGCTTCGTGGAAACCGAATCCCTGCTGCTCGCCCTTGGGGAACGCGGGCGGGTTGAAGATCGCCGTGTCGCCCCTGGCGATGTTCTCGGCCAGCAGCATCCAGTGCTTGTCGGCGAGCTCGGCGATCACCGCCGTGCGAATCATCCGCGCGGCATGGCGGCCGAGCGTCGAGTGGAGAACGGCGGGCGTCAGCGTCGCGCCGGCGACTTTACCGGCCGTCGCGAGCGCCTTCGTCGCCCAGCGGACGGTCGGCTCGTGGCCCTCGGCCACGCCGACGAGGACCTGCGCGAGCGGACCCACCTGCATCGGACGGCCGTCGAAGCGGGGCGCTTTGATCCACGAATACTTCCCGTCGGATTTGTACTCGGTGTAGCGCGGGACCGTCTCTTCCTCGTACGGGTGCCGCGTCCAGTCACCGTCGTACCATGCGTGCGCAATGCACTCCGAAACGTTCTTCTGGAAGTAGGGATCCTCGAACGAGGTGATCGCCTTCACGCTCTTCAGGTCGCCGTTGAAGATGGTGCCGCCCGGCAGGTCGAACCTGGTCGCCTTCGCGTCGGTCGGGAGATCCGGCACCGCCAGATAGTTGGTCACGCCGCCGCCGTACCCGAGCCATTCGGCGTACATCGCGCCGATCGCGCAGACGTCCACGAAGTACACCTGCTCGATGAACTGCCGCGCCGAGTCGAGCAGATCCTTCACCTGATAGAGCTTCGCCATGTTGAGCGTCGCGTCGTTGTCGAGATTGATCGCGTTCGCGACGCCGCCGACGGCGAGGTTCTGGATGTTCGGCGTCTTGCCGCCGAGGATGCTGACCACCTGGTTCACCTTGCGCTGGTAGTCGAGCGCCTGCAGGTAATGCGAGACGGCGAGGAGGTTCACCTCCGGCGGGAGCTTCATCGCCGGATGGCCCCAGTAGCCGTTGGTGAAGATCCCGAGCTGCCCTTTCGCGACAAAGCCGGCCAGCCTGTCCTTCACCGCCTGGAACTGCTGCGTGCTGTTACCAGGCCAGTCCGACAGGCTGGCGGCCAACGCCGCCGTCTTTGGCACGTCCGCCTTCAGCGCCGAGACGACGTCCACCCAGTCGAGCGCGGAGAGCTGATAGAAGTGCACGATGTGGTCGTGCATCGCGTGCGCGGCGACGATCAGGTTGCGGATGTACTGCGCGTTGGCGGGGATCTCGAGCTTGAGCGCGTTCTCCACCGCGCGCACCGACGTGATGGCGTGCACCGTCGTGCACACGCCGCAGAAGCGCTGGGTGAACAGCCAGGCGTCGCGCGGATCGCGTCCGATGAGAATCCGCTCGATCCCGCGGAACATCTGCCCCGACGACCACGCCTTCTTCACCACGCCGCCGTCGATCTCGACGTCGATGCGCAAGTGCCCTTCGATGCGGGTCACCGGATCGACGGTGATGTGCGTGCTCATCAGGCGGCCTGCCTTTCGACGCGCGGCTCGGCGGCGAGGATCGGAAACGTCTTCACCAGCACGATGTAGGCGAGCACCTCGAACGCCACGAGGCCCACGGTGACGACCAGCTCGGGCACGCTCGGGAAGTACGACCAGTTCGCTCCCGGCATGAACGCGACCAGGTACGTGTCGAACCGGAATAGGGCGCCGCCCGCGATCAGGACCATCGAGGAGCGCACGAGCGCGCCGAGGTCGCGGCGGCGCTGCACCGGGGCGAGCATTGCCACTGGGGCGAGAAAGACGGCGAGCTCGACGACGCAGATCGCGGCGCGCGCGTCGCGGGCGGCCAGCTGTCCGAGCATGCCGCGCCACCAGAGATCTCCGGCGCGCAGGACGACGAACGCGGCTTGCACCGGCACGATCATGCCGGCGAGTGACGCGAGCATGTCGGTCTCGGGCCGCCGCTTGAACGCGACGCTCGAGAGCGCCGATTCGAACACGACCACCGCGAAACCCATCGCCACGCACGAGATCAGGAACAGCAGGGGGAGGAGCGGCGTCCGCCACAGCGGATGCAGCCGTGATCCCGCGAGCAGCATCAGCGTCCCCAGCGACGACTGGTGCATCGTCGCCAGCAGGAGGCCGAGCGCGACCATCGGGATCGTCAGACGGTCCAGCGCCGAGGTGAACGTGGCGACCGCGCGGCGCAACCGATCGCTCGAGCCGCTGGTCACCGGATCGAGGAGCGCCGGCGCGAGCCGCAGCCACAGCACCACGATATAGGCCATGATGCAGAGCGCCACCTCGAGCAGCGCCGAATTGAAGTTCCAGCGCCAGAAATAGATCGGCACTTTCCAGATCGTCCACCAGCGGCCGACGTCGAGCGTCACGCCGACGCCGGCGAGCGTGTAGCCGAGCGCGCTGGTCAGGACCGCCGGTCGCAGCAGGGGATGGTAGCGGCCCTTGTTGAGGATGTAGACGAGGATGCCGATCGCATAGCCGCCGGTCGCGAGCGCCGCGCCGGTCACCACGTCGAAGGCGATCCACAGTCCGAGCGGGTAACCGTCGTTGAGCGCGGTCGTCGCGCCGAGGCCAGCGACGAGGCGCCACAGGATGGTCAGCGCGGCGAGGCCGACGAGCGCCGCGAGCGCGCGCGTCGCCGGCGTGATGAGCGATCCGCCGATCGATTCAGCGCGCGCTGTCATCGCGCCTCCGGTTGCGCACCATCACGATGCCGAGCGCCGCGTAGAGCGCCGCCGGCGCGACGAACCCGCGATACACGCCGTGCTGAATCGATCGCGACAGTTGCGGAGCCGGCTCGTCGCCGAGCGCCGGGAGCCCGATCGTGTCGAAGGGCACGTGCGAGAGATACAGCACCTGCGTCCCGCCGCCGTCGGTCTCGCCGTAGACCTTCGGGACGTAACGGCCGGGAGTCTCCGCGATGCGCCGCTTCGCCTCCGTCAAGAGCTCCGCACGGCGTCCGAAGACGACCGCGTTGCGGGGGCACACTTCCGTGCACGCCGGCTCCTTTCCACTTGCCAGACGTTCCCTGCACAGCTCGCACTTCACGATTTTCGGCGCCGCCTTCGCGAACTCGAACTTCGGCACGCCGAACGGGCACGCCACCTCGCAGTAGCGGCAGCCGATGCAGAGGTCGGGGTCGTAGGTCACGATGCCGTGCTCGCGCTTCCGCAGCGCGCCGAGCATGCAGCCGCTCGCGCACGCGGGGTCGACGCAGTGCATGCACTGCGCCTTCACGTAGGAGCGGACGGCCCCCTTCGCGTACAGCTTGATCACGGTCTTCGCCCGCGGGCTGAGATCGACCGGCGCGTTGTAGAGCCGATCGGGGCTCGCCGTCGTGTCGGGCTCGAGCCCGTTCGCGTCGCGGCACGCCACCGTGCACGTCTTGCAGCCGATGCACAGCGTCGCGTCGTAGAGGAGGCCGAGCGCGTCGGCCGGCGGCGCCGGCACCACCGCCGCGGCCGCCGGGCGCACGCCCGCCGCCGAGGCGCCCGCCGTCAGCATCGCCTGCAGCGCCGCGCGTCGCGTGATGCCCATCGCTACGCCTCGGCGTCGGTGCGCTCCGCCGCAGGCGCCGGCGGGGGCGACGGGCGACTGTCGTCCGACAACTTCTTCGACGCCATGAAGCCGGCGCCGGCGAGGCCGCCGAGAATCGCGCCGGCGACGCCAGTCGCGACCGGGCTCACGCGGCCCTGCGCCGCGTGGATCGGCGCGTAGGTGTCGGGCGGCATCGGCCGCTCAATGTCCACCGTCGTATGCAGGGGCACGCGGAACGCGATGCGCTGCTCGGTGCAGCCGAAGCACGGATGGCCGAGGCCGATCGGCCACGCGCCGTCCACCTCGCCGAAGTGCTGCACCGAGCAGTTGGCGTGCGTCACGGGCCCTTTGCACCCGAGCTTGTAGAGGCAGTAGCCGTTGCGGTGGCCCTCGTCGCCGTACCGCTGCGCGAAGCGGCCGGCGTCGAAGTGCGCGCGCCGCGGGCACTGCTCGTGAATCGTCTGTCCGTAGGCGAACTTCGGGCGGTTGTCGCTGTCGAGCGCCGGCAGCGTGCCGTAGGTCGCATACTGCAGGACCGTGCCGAGGAAGTTGTATGGGTTGGCGGGACAGCCGGGGATGTTCACCACGGCCTTGCCCCTCAGGATCTCGTGCGCGCCGACCGCGCCGGTCGGGTTGGGGTCGGCGGAGGGAACCCCGCCCCAGGATGCGCACGAGCCGATGGCAATGACCGCCCCGGCCTGCCCGCCGACGTCCTTGAGGATGTCGAGTGCGGTCCGGCCGCCGATCATGCAGTAAATGCCGTTCTCTTTGGTCGGGATCGCGCCTTCGACGACGCACACGTACTTGCCGGCGTTGGCGCGCATCGCCTGCCGGAGCGCGGCTTCCGCCTGATGACCGGCGGCCGCGAAAAGGGTCTCGTGGTAGTCGAGCGAGATCAAATCCAGGATCAGATCGTCCACCGCCGGGTGCGAGGTTCGCAGCAGCGACTCGGTGCATCCGGTGCACTCCTGGAACTGCAGCCAGATCACCGACGGCTTCGCGCCGCGCTCGGCGGCCTCGACGAAGCGCTCGGCGGCGGCGGGCCCGAGCCCGATCGCGGCGGCCGCCATCGTGCAGAGCCGCACGAAGTCGCGGCGGGAGAACGATCCGGACTCGCGATCAGGGTGGGGACACTGAAAGGTCATGCACGAACCTCCGCGTCACTGTGAGCACGATGAGCAACCGCAGTGCCACGCGACACGACGGCGATTCGGCGATTTTGAAGCGATGCGCCCGGTCGGCCGCCGGAATCGCGGCACGGGTGCCGGACCGGCGGCGGCGACGGCCGTTGCGAACAGCCGTCCCGGATGCCGGAGGCGATGTCCGCGTCACGGCGCCGGCGGGTTGACCTCGATCGTGCCGCTCACCCACGCGAGCGCGACGCGCGCGACGTGGTAGTCGCGGCGCGCGCGCGCGAGATTCGTCTTCGCGGCGAGCAGGTTCATCTCCGCGTCCTGCACCTCGAGCCGCGTCTTGACCCCGAGCTCGTAGCCTTTCTCCGCGAGGAACAGCAGGCGCTCCGCCTGATCGACGGTGCCGGCGCTCGCGGCGACGATTTCCACCGCCTCGGCGACCGCGTTCACGGCGGTCCGCGCCTCGAGCGCGACCGCCTCGCGCAGCTTCAGCTCGTCGAGCTTGATGCGCGACAGCTCGGTCTGCGCCTGCGCGACGCGTCCGTCCGTCCGCATCCCGTCGAAGAGCGGCACGGTGGCGACGAGCGCGGTGTTCCACGTCGTCCCGGTCGACGACAGCGACGGCAGGCCGAGGCTCCGCTTGCCGAACGCGGTGGCGAAGTCGACCCGCGGCTTCCCCGTCGCGCGCGCGATCGTCACGAGCTCGGTGTAGATGTTGCGCTGGCTCGCGAGCTCGCCAAGCTCCGGGCGGTTGCGCAGCGCGCGATCGACGACGGTGTCGTACGGCGGTGGCGGCGCGACGTCCACGGCGAGCGTGCCGGCGACCTCGAGATTCGGCGCCGTTTCCGCGAGCAGGAAGCGCAGTTGATCGCGGCTCGTGCGGACCGCGTTCTGCGCGCGGATCGCCGCCGGCCGCGCGTTCTGCAGCGCCACCCGCGCGGCGAGCACGTCGTAGTCGGTCGCCGTGCCGATCGCGCGGCGGCGCGCCGTCTCGTCGAGGTGGCGCTGCTTCTGCGCGACGTCCTGCTCGGCGAGCCCTGCGAGCTCGCGCGCGACGAGCGCGTCGTAGAACGCCGTCGAGACGTCCTTCGCCACGGCCTGGCGATAGCGGCGCAGCTGCCCTTCGGCGAGCGCGTAGCCGACGCGGGCGGCGCGCACCGCCGCGCCGACCTGTCCCCACGAGAAGAGCGGCTGCGTGATCTTCAGCTCGGCGAACCGGACGTCCTGGCGGCCGCCGAAGATTTCCTGGAGGTTCGGGCCGCTCCCAGACGTGGATCCGAACCCCGGAACGGCGCCGAACAGCCGGCTCTGCGTGTCGTCGAACTGCCGCACGAGGCTTCCGGAGAAGGTCACCTGCGGCAAGGCCGACGCGCGCTCTTCGACGTATTTGCCGTGCACCCAGTTCTGGTACTCGATCGCTTTCTGCACGTCGCGGTTCTGCTGCGACGCGATCGCGAGCGCTTCCTCGAGGGCGATCGTCTTCGTCTCGCGCGCGGGATCCTGCGCGCGCGCGGCGCCTGCACCGATCGTCGCAAGCGCGAAGAGCGCCGCGCCCGTGGCCGCCGCGGTATGCGCCGCCTTCCGGTGCCGCCGCAGCCACTCCGCCAGATCGTCCAGCAGTGTGTAGACGACCGGCACGACGATGAGCGTCAGCAGCGTCGAGGCCATCAGCCCGCCGATCACCGCGCGGGCCATCGGCGCGCGCATCTCGCCGCCCGATCCGAACCCGAGCGCGAGCGGCAACATCCCGAACACCATCGCCGCGGTCGTCATGACGATCGGGCGCAGCCGCGTGCGGCCGGCGTCGACGACGGCCTGCGTGCGATCGAGGCCGCGCGCGCGCAGCACCTTGCTGAAGTCCACGAGGAGGATCGCGTTCTTCGTGACGAGCCCCATCAGCATGATGAGCCCGATGAGCGACATGATGTTGACGGTGTCGCCGGTGGCGAGCAGCGTCGCGGCCATGCCGACGATCGACAGCGGCAGCGACAACATGATCGACAGCGGATCGAGGAACGACTCGAACTGCGCCGCGAGGATCAGGTAGACGAATACGATCGCGAGCACGAGCGCCTCGCCCATGTAGCGGAACGACTCCTCCATCGCCTCGTTCTCGCCCGAGACGACGATGCGGTAGCCGGGCGGCAGGTTCAGGGTGTCGGTCGCAGCGCGCACGCGCGCCACTGCGGTGCCGAGCGGCAGCCCGTCGAGGTTGCCGCTCACCGTCACCTGTCGCGACAGATCCATGCGGCCAATCTCCGAGGGCGTCGCACCGAGGTCGTACCGCGCGACGCTGCCGATCGGGATGAGCGCCGGTTGCCCGCCGCGCGCCACCACGACGCGCAGGCGCTCGACCTGCGACGCGTCCTCGCGCAGCCCCTGTGGCAGGCGCACGCGCACGTGGCGCGCCTCGCCCGTCTCGTCTTCGAATGTCGTCACGACGCGGCCGCCGACTAGCGGCGCGACGAGGCCGGCGATCGCGCCGCTATGGAGGCCGACGTCGGCCGCGCGCTCGCGATCGACGACGAGCCGGTACTCCGGCGCATCCTGCTCGAGCGTCGCCTCGAGATCGACGATCCCCGGCACCAGGTAGAGATCGCCTTTCAGCCGCTGCGAATAATCCTTCAGCCGCGCGATGTCCTCGCCGCGGACGCTGACGAGCAGCGGCTTCCGGTTGTCGAGCGAGTCCGCCCGGCCGAGCGACGCGACGATGCCGGGGATGCGAAGCAGTTGCGCGCGCGCGTTGCGCTCGATCTCCTGCTGTCCGCGTACGCGCGCGGCGCGGTCCGAGAGTTTGACGTAGACGCGCGCGTCGCGCACCGTGCCGGCGTCGCCGGCGCCGATGCTCGCGTAGAGCCGCGTCACCTCGGGGAAGCGGCGCAGCGCCGCGATCACCTCGTCCAGCCGTCCCCTCGTCTCGTCGATCGAGGCGTCCGGCGCGGCCGTGAACGAGACGACGAACTCGCCCTGGTCGAACGGCGGGAAGAACTCGCTCTGGAGGTGGGCCATCACGCCGAGGCCGCCGACGAACGCCGCGACGGCGACGCCGACGATCGACGGCCGGTGCCGCAGCGCCCAGCCGATCGCGCCCCGATAGAGGTCGGCCGTGCGGTCGAACCATCGGTTGAACCGATCGAGCGCGCGGGCGACGAGGCGGCGGCGCCCGGCTCGCGCCACGTCGGGATCGATCCACCGCGACGACAGCATCGGGTCGAGCGTGAACGACACGAACAGCGAGACCAGCACGGCGAACGCGACGGTGATCCCGAAGGCGAAGAAGAAGCGTCCGACGATCCCCTTCATGAACGCCACCGGGATGAACACCGCGACGATCGACGCCGTCGTCGCGAGGACGGCCAGCCCGATCTCGCTCGTGCCTTCTCGCGCCGCCGTGAAGTGATCCTCCCCGCGCTCGAGGTGGCGCACGATGTTCTCGCGCACGACGATCGCGTCGTCGATGAGGAGGCCGATCGCGAGCGAGAGCGCCATCAGCGTCATCACGTTGAGCGTCATGCCGGCGAAGTTCATCACGATGAACGACGACATCACCGAGATCGGCAGCGTCAGGCCGGTGATGACCGTCGACCGCCACGAGTTGAGGAAGACGAACACGATGAGGATCGTCAGCAGCCCGCCGACGACCATCGTCTGCTGCACGTCGGCGACCGACTCGCGGATCATCGTCGAGCCGTCGCGGACGATGTCGAGCGTCGTGCCGGCCGGCAGCTCGCCCGCGAGCCGCGCCGCCTCGGCGCGAATCGCGTCGGCCACCGCAACGGCGTTCGCGCCGCTCTGCTTCAGCACGTCGAGCGCAATCGCCGGCCGGCCGTCGACGAAGGCGAGCGAGCGCGCCTCCTCCTCGCCGTCCACCACGTCGGCGAGCTCGCCGAGCGCGATCGGGCGTCCGCCGCGCGCGGCGATCGTCGTCGAGGCGAGCTCGCCGATCGTCCGGGCCCTGCCCTGCATCCGCAGCGACGTCTCGCGGGCTGCGCCCGTCACGCGGCCGAGCGGCGTGTCGACGTTCTCGCGCGCGAGTCCGCCCATCAGCTCGTCGACGCCGATCGCGAGCGCGTCGAGCCGATCGGTGCG
>Ga0075434_100003851_pt1 | contig 13419 bp, 11 predicted proteins | sample RhiMethybrSRZTD3_FD_75298 | JGI IMG/M metagenome (GOLD analysis project Ga0075434, IMG submission 75298) | Populus rhizosphere microbial communities from Tennessee, USA - Rhizosphere MetaG P. TD hybrid SRZTD3 | ecosystem: Host-associated > Plants > Roots > Rhizosphere > Soil | place: USA... | reverse complement strand
TGATCGGCTCGACGAAACTGCCGGTCGTGAAGTCGCAGTAGCGGATCGCACCGACACCGTGCCCGTCGATCCGGGCCCGCAGTGGCGCGGCCACGCCGGCGCGGAAGAGCCGCTCCGTGGGCGGCGCCAAATCGGGGAACGAGACGACGTGACGCCACACGACTTCCGGCGGCGCGTTGATCTCCAGTACAGTGGTGACTTCGTGCGACGGCGCGACTGCGCGCGGCTCCAGGCCGAGGTATAAGGGCATAAGCAACACGATTCCGAGACGAGTCGGCATCGCGCCCTTACGCGCCATGGCTTGACCGAGAATCGCGCCCGGCCAGGCGATCGCCCACGCGAGCGGCATTGCCATGCCCATGCAGAGCACGCCTTCCAACGCAAACACCACCATCGCGCCAGCCGCGATAGTGACGCCGGCGAGCGCGACCGAGACCGATTCTCTGGTCGAGCGGTCCGCATCCTGATTGTAGATGTACGAGCTGATGTACCCGATCGTGAATGGAACGCCGAGGAAAAATCCTGTGGAGTACTGACGCTTGAGATAGACGCCCACCAAGACGGAGAGCAACCCGATTCCAATCGATGCGGCGACGCCAAGCATCGCGCTGCGAAAGCGCTCCTTGCTCTGAGCAATGCGCTCGGCGTCGAACGTGCCGGGCGCGTACTGCTTTGACGGCGGAAGACAGAGGAACAGCATCAGCGCGATGTTCAGGGCCGGCAGAAAAAACAGCAGCGCGATGCTCGGCGGCAGACCCGCGTCGACCGCGCGACGCATCGACATGCTGACGCCGATCCACAGGAATGGGACCGCGATCACCACCATCAGCGGCAACAGCCACGATGGAGCGTCGGCCAGGACCGCCTGCCGCATGGTCCAGAACGGCGTGAGGTAGTTGAATGGAGTCCACAGGATACCGCCGACGCTCGCCACCAACGCGGCGTCGATGGCGTACTTCAGCACGGTGAGACCGAGGCCGACGCGGAAGTACGTGCCCCGGTCCACCGGCTCCGAGAAGCCGAACAACAGGCGCAGCCAGCGTTCGAGCATGGCTATGACTTTGAGGCTTCTTCCAGCTCCTTCTTGCGCGCCTCGGTCACCTTCGCCGCGACGTCGGGTGGCGCGTCCTGGTAGATGTGGAATTTCATCTTGTATGTGCCCCGCCCGTGCGTGACCGAGTGCAGCGTCGTGGCGTAGCGATCGAGCTCCGCCTCGGGCACCAGCGCCTTGATCTTGGTCAGCTTGCCGTCCTTGTCCGTTCCGACGATGTGCCCGCGGCGCGACGAGAGGTCACCCATGACCGCGCCCTGGTATTCGTCCGGCGTCCATACTTCGACGTCCATGATCGGCTCGAGCAACACGGGGCGCGCGCCGGGGCTCACGTTCCGGAACGCCAGGATGCCGGCCATCTTGAACGACATTTCGTTCGAGTCGACGTCGTGGTAGGAACCGTCATAGAGCTCGAACTTGAAGTCCACGACGGGATAGCCGGCGACCGGCCCCTTGTGCGCGGCCTCGAGCACGCCGCGCTCGACGGCAGGGATGTATTGGCGTGGGATCACGCCGCCGACAATCTCATCCACGAACTTGACCCCTGAGCCGCGCGGCAGCGGCGCAATCCGGATCCAGCAGTCGCCGTACTGGCCGCGCCCACCGGACTGCTTCTTGTGCTTGCCCTGTCCTTCGTTCTTGCCGCGGAACGTCTCGCGGTAGGCGACTTTGGGCCGCGCCGTCTGCGCGTGCACGCCGAACTTGCGCGCTAGCCGCCCCACCACGATCTCGAGATGGCGCTCACCCAGGCCGCGAATCAACGTCTGGCCGAGCTCGCCGTTGTACTCGTGATGGAAGGTGGGGTCTTCCTCGTGAAGCTTGTGCAACCCCGTCGACAGCTTGTCCTCTTCCCCGCGCTGTTTCACTTCCACCGCCACGGTGATGACGGGCTCGGGGAATGGAATCTTCGGCAGGACCAGGCCTTTGTCCTTGGTGGAGAGCGTGTCGTTGGTGTGCGTGTCGCGCAGCTTGGCGACGACGCCGATGTCACCGGCATGCAGCTCCGGGACCTCGATGCGCTCTTTTCCGATCGCCACGCAGAGATGGTTCAGCTTCTCTGACAATTCGCGCGGGGCATTCCAGACGTCCTGGCCGTTTTTCACGGTGCCGGAGAAGATTCGGAAGAGGGTGACGTCGCCGACGTGCGGCTCGGACACCGTCTTGAACACCTGCGCCGCGAGCGGGCCGGAGTCCTCGGTCTTCAGCGTCACGGTCTCGGCGCTGCCCCATTTCTTTCCTTCGACGGGCCGCATCTCCTGCGGCGCGGGACAGAGCTCGACGAGCTTGTTCAGGAGCGCGCGCGTGCCGTACGTCAGCTCGGCCGCGCCGCAGAACAGCGGGAAGAGCTCGCCCTTGGCCATGCCGGACTTCATCGCTGCGATCGCTTCGTCACGGCCGATTTCTTCGCCGCCGAGGTAGCGCTCGAGCAGCGTGTCGTCGGTGGCGGCGATGCTTTCGATCAGCTCCTGCGAATACTTCTCGAACCGGTCCTTGTACTCGTCGGGGACGTCGACCTCGTCGTACTCGCCCGCCTTCGTGCCCTTCTTGTAGAGGTGCGCCTTCTTGGAGAACAGGTTGATGATCCCGTGGAATTCCAGTCCTTCGCCGACGGGAATCTCCACCGGGATCACCTTGGTGGTGAGCTGCTCTTTGATCTGATTGAAGACGCGCTCGAAGTTGGCGTGCTCCTTGTCCATCAACGACACGAAAAACATCCGCGGCAGCGACCGGCGCTCGCAGTAATCCCATACCTTCTCGGTCCCGACTTCGACTCCGGACGTCGCCGACAGCACGACGACGGCGGAGTCCGCGGCGTAGACGCCCGCGAGCGCGTCGCCGGTGAAGTCCAGATATCCAGGGGTGTCGATCAGGTTGAGCTTCGTGTCCATCCACTCGGCGACGGCCAGCGCGAGGTTGATGGAGTACTTGCGTTCGATTTCGTCGGCGGTGTAATCGGTGAGGGCAGTGCCATCCTTGACTGAACCGTGCCGTTTGCTCGTTCCGGCCACGAACGCCAGCGCATCGACCAGGGAGGTCTTGCCGCTCGCGCCGTGGCCCACTACGGCCACATTGCGGATTTCATTCGTCTTGTAGACGCGCATGTCGCGCCAAACTCCTGCTTGGGGGGAAAGAAATATGGCCGACTAGACGCGGAGACGGCTAGACGCTCAGGAAGACGCACAGCCGCCGAAGCCGCTAAGCGGACACGAGGGGTGAGCGAGTAGGATCATCCTACTCTCTCACCCCTCATAACCGCTTGGCGGCTCGGCGGCTAAGCGTCTAGTTACGACCCGACGTCTTCCATCTCGTTATCGGCAACCCCGTCGTGATCGTGATGATTCTCTCTGACGTGCTCCACCAGCCTGTGCAGTATCTGCATCCCCCTCAGATTCAGCGCGAGTGCCGTCACACTGTCGCCGGCCGCCAGCGCGGCATCGGCCTGCGTGCGCAGGTCCGTCACGTGCGCGAGCAGCGCGCGAATCCGCGGCGCGTCGCGATCGCCGAGGAAATTCTCGATCTTCGCGATCGCCGTATCGACCGCCGCCCCAGTCCGCGCGGGCGCGTTCGGGAACAGCTCGATGATCGCAGCGAGCACATCGCGGAACGCGGCCTTGCGGAACGAGCGAGCCGCAGCGGTGTCACCGCGCTGCCACGCGGCCCACGCGGAGTCACGATTAATGCGGGCCGAATCAAGATACATCCGGGCCTGGGCGTTGTCGGTGGTGCGCAGCGTATCGATGAGGCGGAAGAACCAACCTTCGCAGTTTGTCGCTCCCCTGCCGTCGCGTGACGCGGCGACGTTGTCCGCGATCTGCTGGGAGTTCTGCGCGAGCACGAGCTCATTGGTCGAGCCGTTGCTCGTGGGATCCTGACTGCAGGCCGCCGCAAACGTCAGGGCGGCAATCGCAATCGTCAGACGCTTGTACATCAGTGTGCTCCGGAAAGAAGTCTCGGCCTTATGACGTGGAAGCTTAGACTCCGTTAAGACTCGGTGGGAGGGGGTTCAGGTAACGGAGTTGCCGGAACGCTGGTGGGCGGAGCTGCACGTCGCGACGAGGCGTGAGCGGGCACGGGCGCGAGACCAAACCCGGCGAGTCCCGCGAGGACCAGGATCGTACCGGCGAGCAGGAAAGACGTGACCGGGCTCACAACGTCGTAGATCGTGCCGATCAGTGGTGGGCCGGCGGTTCGACCCAGCGCGCCGATCGCCTGCGCGGCGCCGAGCACGGTGCCCTGCTCATTGGGATTTGCGTAGACCGATACGAGTCCCGTGGCGGCCGGCGCAAAGACGCTGTTTGCAACGGCGAGAATGAACGTCCACCCGTACAGGAGCGCCGAGCTGTCGAGAAAAGGCACGACGGCGATCGCGAGTGCCATGCCGAATGTACCGGCGATGACCAAGGCCCGTTCTCCAACCCGCCGCACAATCTTGCCGAAGAAGTAGCCCTGCACCGACGCAGCCGTGACGCCGATGATGGTGAACAGGATCGCCAGCTCGCGCTCTTTCCAGCCGAGCGCGGCAGCGGCGCGTAGCGGCAACGCGACAGTGTAGCCGGCGAAGCCCAGCGGCACGAGGGCCCAGACGATCATCAACGGCCTGAGCCGCGGCCGTTTGATCGCGTCGACGATGTGCCAGAGATCGAAGAGCCGGCGCTTTACTCGCAGCTCGGATCGCAGCGACTCGGGGAGGATGAAGTATGCGGACACGAAGTTTGCCAAGGAGAGTCCGACGGCCACGAGACCGGGAGCCGGATGGCCCCAGGTCGCGGCGAACCCGCCTATGGCTGGCCCGAAGCTGAACCCGATGCCGAAGGCGGCGCCGATGATCCCCATGCCGCGGGAGCGTTCGGCGGGGCTGGTAATGTCGGCCATGTACGCCTGCGCCGCCGAGATATTCCCGCCGGCAAACCCGGACACGACGCGCGAGAGGAACAGTACCCAGTACGATCCCGCGAACGCGAACAGGGTGTAGCCGATCGCATTGATGATCATCGTGGTCAGCAGAACCGGACGGCGGCCAATCCGGTCGGACAGCTTCCCGAGCAGTGCGGTGGCGACGAACTGCATCAGCGAGAACACGCCGACGACCGCGCCGTAGCCGAGTCCGGCGGCGCCGAAGTGTTGCGCGTAGAACGGGAGAATCGGCAAGACGATGCCGAAACCGATGAGGTCGATCAGGACGGTGAAGAAGATGACGGCGACGCGGGAGCGATTGGCGTGGGGTGCGGCCATGAAGAGTGGAATATAGCATTGAGCCAGTCACCCACTCGTCCGGAGCATTCCATGGCTGATTGGCAACGGCTCGGCACCAAGGATGAGCTGCTCGCGCGCGCGCCATTCTCGACCAAGATCGAGCGTCATCGCATCGCGATTTTCCTTTACGACGGGCGCCTCACCGCCATCTCCGACATCTGTAATCACAAGGGTGGGCCGCTCTCCGAAGGGCGACTGAACGGCGAGTTCGTGACCTGTCCCTGGCACGGCTGGGAGTACAGCGTGGTCACCGGCAAAGGCCCGGCGGGCTACGACGAGGAACAGGTTCCCGTCTATGCGCTAGACGAGCGAGCCGACGGCGTTTATGTCCAGATCCCTCCGATCGCGCCCCGCAAGCTGCTGAAGCACAAGCCGAGCCACCTGCTCGATGAGCACCCCAAGACTCCGGGAGCGCCGTGCCGCGTGCTGGGCCTCTCGACGACGGCGATGGATGACGGCAACCCGCGGTTCTCCACGTCGGAGGCGTTGCTCGGCCATGCCATAGCGCGCGCCGTCGAGCTGGGCGCGGACACGCAATTGATCAAGCTGCGTTCACTGAGCTTTCGCCACTGCGAGGGCAACTACTCGAAAGCGTCGCACGCGTGCACCTGGCCCTGCGCCATCACTGAGCGTGATCCCGCCGACCAGCTCACGGCTGTGTACGAGGGACTGGTTCATTGGGCCGACGTCGTGCTCATCGCCACCCCGATTCGATGGGGCAATGCGTCGTCCTTGTACTACAAGATGGCCGAGCGGCTCAACTGCGTGCAGAACCAGATCACGATCAACAATCGCGTATTGATTCGGCACAAAGTCGCTGCGTTCATCATCACGGGCGGCCAGGACAACATTCAGGCGCTCGCCGGCAGCCTGATGACGTTCTGGTCGGAACTCGGGTTCGTGTTCCCACCGTTCCCGTTCATTGCGCACTCACGAGGCTGGGACGCGGAAGACATGGAAAACAACGTACGCCAGGTGAGGGCGAGCGACGCGCTGCGCGAAGCGTCACGCGAGCTGGTGCAGCGCGCTGTCGACTTTTGGAGCATCATGGACCGGCACCGCGATGTGCTGGAAAAACCGATGGAGCGCGCCGGGCGGAAAGCGAACCCGCTCGGAGCCGTGGAGGAGCTGGTGGAGCGCCCGACCTAGTTGCAGACGGGCGTACCGCGAGGCAGCTTTTTGGGTAACCGTCACCCGCCCGTTCAACACGCTTCTGGAGCGCACAAAATGCACAGGCCTGTCTTACGAACCGCCGCGATCGCGGGGGCGATCGTCGTCGCAGGATGCTTCCACGACGCACCTATTACCGTGGACCCCAGTCTGTCGAATCAGCCGTCGTTCGCCGCAACTCCCCATCTCTCGGTTGCCGCAGCACCCACCACCAAGTCATACATCATCAACTTCTCGGGCGGGTTGCCCAGCGATCTCGCCGCTCAGGTGAGCGCGGCCGGTGGTGTGCTCACATCGCAGTTCGAGCAGATCGGCGTCGCAGTCGCCAGCTCGGACGACCCGACGTTCGCGGGCCGTGCAGCCAAGATCAAAGGCGCTCTCTGGGCGACCGAAGATATGGTCGTGCAGTGGGTGAAGCCGGAGCGCGTGGTTGAAGCCGGGGAGATTGACGCGGGCGAAGCCGTCACCGTCGAACCAACCGCGAGCTTCGGCGCTGCCGAGACGTTCCGCCGCGAGCAATGGGTGCCCGATGCGTTGTCGGCACCCGCGGCCTGGGACGCCGGTAACCGCGGAGCGGGCGCGCGCGTCGCGATACTCGATGGCGGCATTCGCTCGACGCACATCGACATCGCGCCCAACCTGGACGTCGCCCACTCAGTCTCCTTCGTCAGCGGTCAACCGTTCAACTTTGACCAGGCACGCGATACGCTCGGCGTGTGCAATCAGCCCGACGGCTTCTGGCACGGCACGCACGTGGCAGGCATCGTCGCCGCACCTGGCCAGAACATCGGCACGGTGGGCGTCGCGCCCGGCGCCACGATCATCGGCGTGAAGGTGCTGCACTGTGGCAGCGGCTCGTTCGCCGCCGTGATCGGCGGAATCCTCTACGCAGCGACGCCGATCGCCGAAGGCGGAGCCGGCGCGGACATCATCAACATGAGCCTCGGTGCGCAGTTCCCGCGCGAAGGCGTGGGTGCCGCGCAGCTCGCCGTCGTGCTCGGCAAGGCCACGACCTACGCGTACCAGCGCGGCGTCACCGTTGTCGCCGCTCTCGGCAATGAGGCAACGGATCTCGACCACACGGCGAACACGGTCTTCTTGCCGGCGATGTCGCCGCACGTGATCGCGGTCTCGGCGACGGGGCCAGTGGGGTTTGTGTTCGGTGCAACCAACTTCGATCGTCCGGCTTCATACACGAACTTTGGACAATCCGCCGTCGGTTTCGCAGCTGGTGGAGGCGATTTCGTTCTGCCGGATCAGCCACCGCCCAACCTTTGCGCGTTACCACGCAATCCAAGCGGCGTGGTCGTGAACTTGTGCTGGGTCTTCGACATGGTCATGGCGCCCTGCCGCGGCAGTGGCGCGAGCAATGGCAGCTATTGCTGGGCCGCCGGCACCAGCATGGCCACCCCTGCAGTCTCCGGCGTCGCGGCGCTGATCATCGGTAAGTATGGAAGGATCGGACCCGCGGCGGTCGAAGCGAAACTCCGCGCGTCTGCCGATGACCTCGGTAAGCCCGGCAACGACGACTTTTACGGTGGCGGACGAGTGAACGCATTCCGAGCGACGCAGTAAGTCGCGCTCATAAAGAACAACGGGCCCGCCGAGTGGCGGGCCCGTTTTTTTACACCGGGATCGATTCCGGCACGGGCGGTGGCTGCCTGACGTCGAAAATCATGCGAACGGCCGTGGCGCCGAGGATGAGCGCCCCACCCGCGAGCGTCGTAGCACCCGGTGTCTCGCGGTGCACGAGCCAGGCCCAGATGGGATTGAGCACCGGCTCTATAAGAAGGAAGAGGCCTACCTCGAGCGCGCGCACCTTTGGGACGGCGCGCGTGAGAAATAGATACGGAATCCCGAGCTGGCAGACGCCGAGAAAGACCACAACGGCCCAGTCGGCCGGCCGCCCGCTGGCGAGCGGCTGCGCCATGATCCACGAGATGATCGCGGCTGTGAGATTTCCGGATACCGCGGCTGCTGCAACCGAGGAGCCGCGCATCACGATCCAACGGTAACCAATCACGGTGAACGTCCACGTCACCGCGCAGATCGCGGCGAGCGCATTCCCGAGCGGGGGATTGGGGGCCGTGGCCGACGGCTGATCCATGCCTAAAAAAAAGAGCACCATCCCCGCGCCCATGACCACCATCTGCGCGACGTCGCGACGCGTCGCGTGCTCGCCCAACAGCAGCGGCGCGAGCAGCAGGATGAACAGCGGGCTCGTCGACTGCAGGAAAATCGCGCTCGCGGCCGTGGTGTGTTTGTTCGCCTGCACGTAGAGCAACGTCGTGGCGGCGTACGCGAACCCCACGATCACCGTCCGCCAGCTCCAGCCGCGCCGAGCCTCGGGCAACAGCACGAAGATGGTCGTCATGGCGATCGTGGCCCGGCAGGCCGCGAGCTGCCATGCGCCGAAGCCGCACCACTTGATGGCTGCGCCGCCGGTCGAGAAGAGGACCGCGGCGGCAATGATTTTCGATCGGGGACTCATCGCACCTCGCCGGGAGCGAGGAATATAGACTACCTTGGTGTTGATGAGACTCCCTTTGCTCGCGCTCTGCATGCTTTTGCTCGGGGCATGCTCACACCGGACACGAGAGACCGGCGCCGCTGCCCCGCACGATCCGGAGATACTCACCACGCAAGAGCTCGCCAGCGTGAAGGGATCGACGGTGTACGACGCGGTGCAGGAGCAGCGGCCGAACTGGATCATGCGCAGCCGCCCCAACCCAGCCCTCCCACGCCAAACGCCGCTCATTGTCTACATCGATGGCCAGCGCGTGGGCGCCGGAATCGATGCCCTCCGCACGATTCCGGTGACGGCGGCGATCTCGGTCCAATACTTCTCCGCCACTGCCGCCGAGGGACGGTTTGGACCCGGGCACTCTCTGGGCGCCATCGAAGTCGTCACCAAACCCGCACACTAGGCGCGGCATGGAGGTTCAGGTTTTCGGGGTCAGGAAGAGCGCCGATACCCGCGCAGCCCTCCGCTTCTTCGCCGAACGCCGGATCAAGGTTCATTTCGTCGATCTCAACGAAAAGGCCGCTTCGGTCGGCGAGCTGCGCCGCTTCGCGCAGAAGTTCGGCATCGCCGCGCTGATCGATCGCGAATCGCGTCGCTATGGAGACCTCGGCCTCAGGTCGGCGATGTTGAGTGATGAGCGCTGGCTGGAAAAGCTGAGCCTCGAGCCGCTGCTGCTGAAGATGCCGCTCGTGCGCAACCAACAGCAGCTCACCATCGGCGCGGCGGAGGAAACCTGGAAGACGTGGTACGCCGCCGCGAAGTCCTGACGCTGCTCGCGTGCGCGGCCTGCGCTACCGGCGGACCTCGGGAGGCTCGCGTGCCCGCTGACGACCGGCGCTTCGTCGATTCGCTGTTCGCCGCCTACACCGGCACGACCGTGCCCGGTGCGAGCGTCATCGTGATTCAGGACGGCAAAGTCGTTCTGCGGCGCGCGTACGGCATGGCGGATCTCGAGCGCGGCGTGGCGGCCACTCCTGACAATGATTTCCGCCTCGCGTCCGTCTCAAAGCAGTTCACCGCCATGGCGACGATGTTGCTCGTGAATGACGGCAAGCTTCGCTACGATCAGCCGGTCAGCGACATCCTGCCGGAGCTGCCGCGAGCGACGCGTGCAGTCACCGTGCGCCACCTGTTGAACCACACCTCGGGACTCTGGGATTACGAGGACCTGATTCCCGAAACCCGAACGACGCAGCTGAACGACCAGGATGTGCTCTCGATGCTGTCGGCCAAGGACTCGGTTTACTTCCCCGCCGGCACGCAGTACCGCTACAGCAACTCCGGGTACGTGCTGCTCGGAATGATCGTCGCGCGCGTGTCGGGAATCTCGTTCCCCGACTTCCTGCGCACTCGCATCTTCACGCCGTTGGGAATGCAGGCGAGCGTCGCGCATATAGAAGGAAAGGACACGGTGCCGCGGCGCGCCTTCGGTTACTCGCCGCAGGGCGGCGGATTCGTGCCAACTGATCAGAGCCTGACGAGCGCCACCCTCGGCGACGGCGGGATCTACAGCAACGTGGACGACATGACGCGCTGGGACCAGTGGCTCTACGCGAGGGACATGGCGCTGGCCACGACGCCGCCACAACTGCCGGCTGGTGCGGCGACCGAATACGGCTTTGGCTGGTTCGTGGATCAGTATCGCGGTCTAAAGCGCTGGCGCCACACGGGCGAGACGAGTGGATTTCGCAATGCGATCATGCGGTTTCCGGATCAGCGACTCACCATCGTGATTCTCACTAATCGCTCGAGTGGAGAGCCGCAGGCACTAGCCGAGCGGATCGCCGACCATCTGCTCCTGGTCCCCGGCTCCCGGCTCCCGCGTTAGCGCTCGATCCGGTAGCCGAAGGTCCGCACCGTCACGATGTGTCGTGGGTGCGCGGGATCGTGCTCGAGTTTGCGACGCAACATGGCGACGTGCGTATCCACAGTCCTGCTCATGACGTCGTCGGCGTAGCCCCAGACTTCACGCAGCAGGTCGAGCCGGCTAGCGACTCGACCGCCCCGCTTCATCAACGCGACGAGCAGCTGATACTCCTTTGGCCGCAGCTCGGCGGTCCGGCCGGCGCGCCGCACCTGATGCCGCGCGAAATCGACCGTGACGTCTCCAAACCCTCGCAATTGGGGCTCCGCCGTTCCTTCGCGCCTCGCCCAGTCGAGAAAATCCTCCGCGCGCTTGACCGTCGAAATCACCCGCTCGTCATCGAACGGCTTGAGCAGGTAATCGAACGCCTGGATCTCGAATGCGCGGACGGCGTGCTCCTCGAATGCCGTGACGAACACAATGGCCGGTGGACGCTCGGCGCTCGCCGCAGCCGCGACCGCGAAGCCATCGAGATCGGGCATCTGAATGTCGAGGAAGACGAGATCCGGCGTGCCGCGGCGCAGCAGCTCCACGGCGTCACGGCCGTTCGTGCACTCGTCGATCCGGGTCACGCTGCTGATCTGTTGCAGCACACCCCGCAGCCGCCGGCGCGCCGGGGCCTCGTCGTCAACGATGATCGCGCGCATGATCGCTATATGGAATGTCGATCGTCGCCAGCGCACCGCCCGCGCTGGGCGGCGGCGCGTTCGTCAGCTCGAACCGATGACTCGGCCCGTACAGCTCGGTGAGGCGGGCGCGCGTATTCGCGAGCCCGAGTCCTCCGAAGCCGTTGCCGTTGTGACTCCGCTCCGCACTGACACCGGGACCATTGTCGCGAACGCTGAGATACAGCCGGTTGCCTTCGCGCGTGGCGGCGATCTCGACCTCCGCGACGCCGCCGTTCGGAAGCACGCCGTGGCGGATCGCGTTCTCCACCAGCGGTTGCAGCAACAGCGTCGGGACCGCAGCCGCGGCGGCGCGTGGATCCACGCGGAACGTCACGCGCAGCCGGTCGCCAAAGCGCGCCTCTTGAATCGCCACGTAATGGTCCAACAGCTCGAGCTCCTCTTCGAGTGTGACGAGCTGGCCGCGCTCACGGTTAAACGATTGCCTGAGCAATTCGGAGAGCCGCGTGATCATCCGATTCGCCTGCTTCGGATCTTCGAGCACAAAGGCGGAAATGGTGTGCAGCGTGTTGAAGAGGAAATGCGGCTGGAGCTGGCCGACCAGGGCGTCGAGGCGCGCCTGGACCAGTTGCATTTCGAGTCGCGACGCGCGCCAGGCGTGATACAGTCCCGCGATCATCGCGTAGACCAGCACGTTGAACGTCCACCAGATCGAGACGCCGTCCCACATGCCGGATACGAACGTGTGCGGGGTACGCCAGAGACCGAGCGCCCACTTCAGTCCGCCTTCGAATCCGGCGCAGGCGACCGCAGTGATCACCGCAACGGGGATGTGCGCCGCAATCAGGAGCGGCGGCCGGCGAATGCGCCGCACCGCCCACGCGGCGAACGCGCAGACAGGCGCGGTGAACAAGGCCCACGTCCACCATCCCGTGAATTGCCACGCGAGGATCCAGCCCCACGGACGTGGGGCGGCGTCCGACGTGGGTTGGAAATGCATCTGGATGGAGAAGAGCAGCGCCACCGCGGACCAGGCGCCGAAGACGATCAGTGCCCGCTTCATGAACCTCATTGTAGCATGGTACGAAACACCTGCACGACCTGCCCGGCGGAGGCAGTCAGAATCGTGTGAATTCACACAGCCGTAACGTGCTGCCTCTACGCGAGTACCGGCGGCAGCGGCAGATTCTCGCCGGGAGGTAAACCCATGCGATACCTGCTGCTTGGCCTCGCGGTCCTGCTCACTGCAGACCGGATCTCGGAACGTGACGCGCTGCTCGCTGCCGATCGCGCGCTCTCGGAGCGAACCGCGACCGTTGGCCTGCTCTCCGGCTTTTTTCCTGCGTTCACCGACGACGCCGCGTACCTGTACCCTGGCGCGCCCCTTCTGCGCGGCGGCGAACGGATCAGATCGTTTCTTCAGAACAGCGACTCGATTCTGAAACAGACGTGGACGCCGGTATTCGGCGACGTGTCGGCCGACGGCCGGCTCGGCTACACGTACGGCTGGACGTATCCATCGAGCGGAGGACAGCGCGGCAAATATCTCGCGTGCTGGAAGCGCATGGGTGACAGCTGGCGACTCGCCGCGTTCGCAAGCACGCGACCCATTCCGGATTCTTCCCCGGCACCAGCGACGGCCGTCAACGCCGCGTTGAGCACGCAGGTGCGCGGTCGGGCGGATTCGCACGAGTTGATCGCAGCGGACTCGACCTTCGCTGCACGATCGCTGACGAGTGGCGCGAAAGAGGCGTTCCTCGCGTTCGCCGCGGAGGAAGCCGTTGCATTCGGTGGCGGCCCCCGGATGACGGAAGGACGCCAGGCGATCGGCGCAGGCTTCGACGGCTTCCCGGCGGGGGCGGTGCTCGAGTGGTGGCCGGTGATGGCGCAAATCGCACCGTCCGGTGACCTGGGCTGCACCGAGGGCGAA
>Ga0075434_100003848_pt1 | contig 13422 bp, 12 predicted proteins | sample RhiMethybrSRZTD3_FD_75298 | JGI IMG/M metagenome (GOLD analysis project Ga0075434, IMG submission 75298) | Populus rhizosphere microbial communities from Tennessee, USA - Rhizosphere MetaG P. TD hybrid SRZTD3 | ecosystem: Host-associated > Plants > Roots > Rhizosphere > Soil | place: USA... | reverse complement strand
AGACCACATTATGAGCAACTGTCCGCGCATTTGGATCGAGGCTACAGGCCTCGGCGGGCGCGGTCAGCGCCATTGCGTGACCCACAATGGCGTCACGTTGATCGAAAGCACGAAGAACCCAGAGTTTGACTCCACACGAGAATTATTGGCCCTAGGGTCATCTGCCCGGTCGAAGTTTGGCGATCCGGCACGAGCTTTCCGGCCATGCGGCTCGACATCGAAAAGGCCGCCAAGTTGACCATTGAGGAAAGCGACCGAGTAGGACCTAGCTTCGCCCGCGACGAAAAGGAGTCTGCCCATGAAAGAAGCCTTTCGCGTATTCGCGGAGAAAGCAGCATACCGCCGGCACGCACTGGGCTTTTCTTCTCGCTGTTATCACCGTTCTAGTCTGGGGCGTGACGGGCCCATTCTTCGGCTACTCGGACACTTGGCAACTCGTCATCAATACCGGCACGACCATCATCACCTTCCTGATGGTATTTCTCATCCAGAACAGCCAGAACCGGGACTCGCGGGTCATGGCGCTCAAGCTCGATGAACTCCTGCGCGGCGTGGAAGGCGCCCGCAGCGGCTTTGTCGACAGCGCTTGAGCAGGTGCAGAAGGAATTTGCGCGCCTTCGCGAGCAATATGCGCCACGGGTCGAGGACGACCTCGCCCATGTCGAACGCGAACTCAAGTCACGCCGCAAAGGGCGCTGAGCTCACAGCCGCCCCCGCTCAAGATCGGGATCGTGGGACAGTCTTGTTTGGACGGCGTCACCCACCATATTGCACTGCAACATAGAACGCTGCAAAGCAAAAAGGATGACGCCATGGCCGGCCTGCGCGATTCACTCGCTTCTCTGCATCAGATGCGCAGTCTTTTCCAAAAGAGACTTGCGGCGGCGGCAACGGGACCGGCTGCTGCTTCCGCCAACGCTCCCGCGCTGCGCGAGATCGCAACGTTCGGCAGCAATCCCGGCAATCTGCGCATGTTCGTGCACGTGCCGCCCGCCCTGGGCGCGAAGCCAGGCCTCGTCGTCGCCCTCCACGGCTGTACGCAAACCGCCCGCGCTTACGCCCACGGGACCGGCTGGTGCGAGCTTGCCGATCGTCACGGCTTTGTGGTCCTCTTTCCCGAACAGCAACCTGCCAATAACCCGAAGAACTGCTTCTCCTGGTTCCTGCCCGCCGATACGGCGCGAGGCGGCGGCGAAGCCTTGTCGATCCGCCAGATGATCGAAAAAGCTGTCAGCGCGTTCGGCATCGATCAGCGCCGCGTTTTCGTTACCGGCCTTTCGGCGGGCGGCGCGATGGCCTCGGTCATGCTGGCGGCATATCCCGAATTGTTCGCGGGCGGCGCCATCATCGGCGGCCTGCCTTACGGCAGCGCGGCGAACGTCCAGGAAGCTTTCGATGCCATGTTCAATGACCGCGCGCCTTCGGCGCGGGCGCTCGGCGACCGCGTGCGCGCTGCCTCGAAACACCGTGGACCATGGCCGCGCATCTCTGTCTGGCACGGCACAGCCGATACCATCGTCAAACCCTCAAACGCGGAACACATCCTTAGCCAGTGGCTCAATGTGCAGGGCTTGCCGCGGGAACCCTCCGGACTCGAACAGGAGGCGCATTACATGCGGCGCGTCTGGAATGACAGCAGCGGTCAGCCGCAACTGGAGGTCATTACTGTCGCGGGCATGGGCCACGGCGTACCGCTTGCAACCACGGGACAGAGTCGCTGCGGGGCCGTTGGGCCGTTCTTTCTAGATGTCGGTGTTTCAGCAACGACCCATATCGCCCGCTCCTGGGAGATCGATCGCCAAGTTACGGCGCACAATGCGGTATCGGGCGTCACAAGCCGCGCTATTGATGCTCCGGCCGTTTCTGCTGACGGTCCGAGCGGGCAATCCCCCGGGGAGGAGGAAGCCCTTCCGCAGATGCACCCGCACTTCAATCCCGCCGATGTGATAGCGGCAGCTTTCCAGGCCGCTGGATTGCAGCCGCCGTCGGCTTCGGCGCGCGGAAATATCGACCCGGCCTCTGTCATCGAGGCCGCGTTGAAAGCCGCCGGGCTCTCGCGCGGCTAAGCGCGCCGTTGAACGGTCAGCTTTTTGAACCGCGAAGGCGCGTTTCACTGATGGCGATCTCTTGATCGTCGGCGATGGCAGCCGGTCACACTACCGCCGACGCCCTTTTACATGGAGAGAGACCAGTGTGAACGCCCTCGGGCGACCAGTTTCGCCTCTTCCTGCATATGGGTGCCTACTGGCTGCTGCGCGCGTTACGACGCGCAGCGCCGAAGCGCTCGCGCTGGCGCGGCGCCACGCTGGAGACCATCAGACGCACGTTTGTGAAGATCGCGGTGCGCGTCGAGCGCGTGAGTCTTATGTCGCCTTTGGCAATCCGCTCCTGCTTGGCGCCAGCGACACCGACAAGCGCGCGTGGGACAAACAGCGCTGTACGCCGTCGACGGCGACGCGCGTGGCGGAACCCAGAGGCATCGGGCGACGCGGCGTCTCCTTGCGTGCCATTGATCTCGCCGGGCTACGTGCGCAAGAGCCTCTCCCCGAAACTGCCGACGAGCTATGCGCCGTAGCCACCTCGCTTGGTGCCTTGCCTCGAGAGGCCGACACCATGTGGCTCGGCGAGCGGGCCACCGAGCGCAACCTCAAGTCGCTCTCCCGCCAAGGCAAGCTCGCTCACTACAAGGTGCTGCACTTTGCCACCCACGGTTTACTCGCCGGCGAAAGCGAGGCGATCCTGAAGGCCCGGGCCGAGCCGGCGCCCTGATTTACTACGAGTGGCTTCCGCGAACAAAGAACGTGCTGGCAGGAAAGATCTCCTGGACCGATTACAGACCATCACATGATCCGGCCGCGGTCCGCATCGACCACCACAAACCCCGGAAGATGATTTGGCAGCCCCTCGAGGACGAACACGGCAAGCTTTATCCAGAAATCGAAGCATTTGCCGCCCGTTTCCCGCGGCTGGGGGTTTCGATTGCATTGTTGGAACCCGAGCGCGGTACCAAGAGCGCCGCGACCGGAAGGCGAACCCCTCGCCTCTATAGCCTAGAGCATGCGCGCCACCGCATTTAGAAGGCGCGTGCCAAAGCCAATCTACCGAAACATCTGACCTTGGCTGCATGCCGTCATGGCGGCACGACGGAGCTTGGCGATGCCGGGCTGACCGAGCCTCAGATCATGTCGTTGTCCGCACATGAGACGCCGGCTGCGGCGCGCGTGTAAGTGAAGCGAACGGAGCTCCAACGTGCGACCGCAGCACGCAAGCGACGGCAGTTTGTCGAGCGCGGTTCATGACGCATCGAACAGACACAGCACAAGAGTCGGAATGAGTTGGTGGAGAAGAGTCGGAATGGACGGGTGGAACAGGAGCCAAGCGCTTGTGAAACGACTGGCTGGGGCGGGAGGATTCGAACCTCCGCATGGCGGAACCAAAATCCGCTGCCTTACCGCTTGGCTACGCCCCAATCTGCTTGGGTCCCCGCGCTTGATCTAGCTGGCCTTTTTGCCGGGCACAAGTGTGGCTTTGAGGGGAACAACGGCGGAACATTCCAGCGTTGCACCCAAACTGCACCCTAGCTCGCCGCCAAACAAACCGGGAAATTCGGGTGCATTTGCACGCAACAATTCTTGTTCCATTGGGCGCCCATCCGCTCAAAAGAAAAACCCGCGCGACGGCGGCATCCGCACGCGCGCCAGTTCGCTGTGCCAACCATCACGCAGCGACGAGGACAATGGCCAAAGCCCAGCACGAGCCGAATACCACGTGCAATCGGCCGCTGATTTCTCCTGAACACAAATCCTCGGTGGTCAATCGCCCGGTGCGAAGGCCGTTAACAAGGCCACGGGAGGGGATCGGACCAGGAAATTCGGTTTCCAACTGAGACGCGACGCTGCGAAGTTCACAACGTCGAGCCGAGAAGGGTGCCGGTCATGGGGTTGCAAGGCTGCAGCCGCGCAAAAAGTGGCGCTTCGGCACTACACTGGGAGGGAGCGCTTCTGGTGCGCGCGTCCGATAACGGCGGTCGCGGGATCTTGTCCGGCGACAACGCGGACGCCCTCGTCGAGTTTACTCGCGATATTGGCGGGCGAGCACCCCTCGAGAAAGGCGACCCCGTTTCTCTTGCAGGCGGTGAACACGCGCCGCCGCGCCTCCTGCATCTCGGCTGGATAAGGCTCGCGCGGCACAAGCGGGTAACCGAGAGCCAAACCGAGATCACCCGGTCCCATCTCGGCAAAGCCGAGGCCCGGCACCTCCAGTATTGACTCGCAATTGGCCACGCCTTCCGGGCTCTCGATCTTGACGCCCAGCAGCAATTCGCCGGCGGGATTGAGCGGCCATGGATCGCAGCACTCCATGTAGTCCGCCGCCGATACGCCCCAGACGACGGCGGCGGTGGCCTCCGAGCCGCGGCCGCGGCCGCCGACGGCAAGCAGAGGCGGACCCAAGGGGCGCTGGGGCCCTTCAGTTGGGGCGACCTCCCCGTGCATGCGCGCGACCGGCGAAGGCAGGCTCGGATCAATGCCCAACCGGTGATGCGGATAGCGCGTCGCTTCCACGAACACGCGCACCGCCTCCGCCGACTCGGCCTGACACAGCAACAGGCCGTGCACACCGCGCGCGAGAATTTGGCGAAATTGCCAGGTATTGCTGCGGACGCCAGCCACGTCGGTTCCCCGCACCGGCACCTCGACGATTACGGCGGGCGTGCGATGGCCGGAATTGGTTGGCCCAGCATCGACGAGGCCGCGCATATACTCGGCGAGGCCTGCCATGTCGAACGCGCCATGCTCCATGCCGATGTTGATGTAGTCGGCCCAGGTCCCGGCATCCAGGCGCCCCTGGGAGATGCTCAGATCGTGCCCGGTGTGCTGGCCCATGTAGTAGATGGCCTGATCCTGGGCCAGAAGCTCAATGGCTCGATTGATGCGGCTCGACATGGTCCCTAACCTTCCTCATCTCGGGCGGCCTCGGGCAGCACACCGTCCCACCCGCTCGGCCAGGCGAGTATAGGCGCTTTGCCGGGGGCAGGTCGCCGTGATAAGGCCCCAGGCCGAGAGAACACGAAATCAGGGAGCGCGCGCGATGGCGCTGGCAACTGCACAACTTTCGCCCTACGTGCCGCCCCGCGAAGACCGCGACTGGGAAGAGATCAGCGCCGCCGGAGCAGGTTTCGAGGCCACGCAATTGAGGGCTGCCATTGATTTTGCGCGCAGCAACGACAGCCCGTGGCCGCGCAGCCTTTATTATCCCGACGGGCGCTACGTCGGCATCGTCGAATGGAACGAAACCGGGCCCTGGAGCGAAGTTGCCGGCCCTGTTGAGGCGCGCGGCGGGCCGGCCGGACTGGTTCTCAAGGGTGGGCGCATCGTGGCCGAATGGGGCGACACCGCCCGCACGGACATGACCTTTAGCATCGCCAAGAGCTACCTGGCGGTGATTGCCGGTCTCGCCGCAGCGGACGGTCTGATTGACAACGTGGACGCCCCCGTAGCGGCCAGAATTGCGGGCCCGTTCTTTGCCAGTCCGCACAACGCGCGCATTACCTGGCGCCACCTGCTGCAGCAATCGAGCGAATGGCAGGGTGAGCTGTGGGGTAAGTCCGATCAGGTCGATCACAATCGCCAAGTCGGCGCCGGGGCCGACAATGCGCGCAAGGGCGTCCGCCGCGACCTACAGGCACCCGGCAGCTACTACGAGTACAACGATGTGCGCGTCAATCTGTTGGCGTTCTGTTTGCTGCAGCGTTTTGGTCGAGCGCTGCCCGAAGTTCTGCGCGAGCGCATCATGGACCCGATCGGCGCCTCGAGCACCTGGCAATGGCACGGCTACCGCACGTCCTGGACCGACGTCGCAGGCCGACCTGTGCAGTCGGTCTCGGGCGGCTCGCATTGGGGCGGCGGCATGTTCATTTCGGCGCGCGATCACGCCCGCTTCGGTCTATTGATTGCGCGCGGCGGGGCGTGGCAGGACCGCCAGCTCATTCCCTCGGCGTGGGTTGAGGCCATGCTTTCGCCCTCCCCCACCAACGAGGGCTATGGCTATTTATGGTGGTTGAACCGCGGCCGGGCGCGACACCCGAGCGCCCCCACCAGCAGCGTATTTGCGCTCGGGGCCGGCTCCAATATCATCTGGATTGATCCCGAGCATGATCTTGTTAGCGTGCTGCGCTGGATCGACAAGGCCGCGGTCGACGGCTTTTTGGCCCGGTTGTTGGCGGCAATCGGCAGGTAGCGGCGTCAAAGCTTGGCAATCACCTCAGCCCCGAAGCGCTCGATGCGTGCCACGGCATCTGCAATCGACTGACCACCGAGCCGAACCGCGACATGACAGACGCCGATGGCCGCCAGCGCGCCAGCGTCGCCGACCATCTCGTCGGAAGAACCGGTAAACAGGCGCCGGCCACTGCCGTCTTGGGTCTTGTGTGCGCTCCATTGGAAGGGGTCTTGCACGAGCAGCGAAATGCCGAGCTGCCCAGGATCCCGTCCAGCTTGTTCGCAGTCGACCCGGAGCGCCGCGACGGCGGCGGCAAGACGCGCCGGCGTGTCGAGCGGACGTCGCTGATTGTTGTTGCCGGGATACCAAGCATTGGCGAGCCTGACGGCGCGCTTGAGAGCGGCGGGGCTTTCTCCGCCGATCCAGATGGGCGGATGCGGTCGCTGTAGGGGCTTGGGGTAGAACAGAACGTCGGCGAAACGCACATGCTTGCCCGAGTACGCTGGTCTGTCCTTGGTCCAGAGCTCGCGAAAGGCCTCCAGATACTCGTCGGTGACGCTTCCGCGCGCCTCGAAAGGCAGGTCGAGTAAGGCGAACTCTTCCCGCATCCAGCCTGCCCCGGCACCCACGATCAAGCGCCCCTTGGACAATACATCGATGGTCGCCAGCAGCTTGGCCGTGAGTATTGCCGGGCGATGCGGCACGACCAGCACCGAGGTCAGCAAGCGCAGCCGTTCGGTCGAACCCGCCAGGAAGGCGATGGTGGCGAGTTGGTCGAGGCAGTGTCCGTGCTCGGCGGCGCCGAACACACCGCCGACAGCGTAGGGGTAGGCCGACTTGAGCTCGGCCGGCACCACGATGTGGTCGCTGACCGACAGAAAGTCGAAACCTGCCGCCTCGGCGGCCTTGGCAACGGCCTGGTAGGCCTCGCGCGTCGTCAACAGGCCGCGCGTGAGCGTGCTCAGTCCAAATTTCATGGTGCTCCGCCTTTCCTCAGCCTTCGCCCTTCGCCTTTGCCCCAGGGGTGCCGCGTCCTATCCCGTGCCCGACCGCTCGGCCTTGACCTCAGCGAACACCTTTGATGCGACCAGCATGGCTTCACGGATAATCGGCACACCGACGTAGCCTGAAAGATGCAGGAGGGCCTCGGTCAGCTCGTTTTCCGTCCAGCCCTCTTTCAGGGCAAAGCGCAGGTGGATATCGAGTTCCGGGTGCCGCCCGGTCGCGGCATCGGAAATGACGCAAATCAGCGTGCGCGTCTTAATGTCGAGGCCCGGCCTGGTCCACAGCGCGCCGAATACGGTTTCGGTCGCCACCTCAATGAACTTCTGCATCACCGGGTCGCGCTCGTATTCGCGCTTGTTGCGCTCGAAGTCCGCATCACCCCGGAGCCTACGGCGCACGGCTTCACCCTTCTTGTAGAGCTCGCTTGCGGTCATGACGGCGTTTCCCCTTTGCTCTGTGGCTGTCGGTGCTCTGTGGCTGTCTGTCCCTCGCCCCGCCGGCTTGGCTCAGCGCAACGCCGGCGGCTATGAGGCTAGCGCGGTAAGGCTAGCCCAGCGGCGGCGGCAGGCATAGCCGGAGCCTCCGGCGCGCGCCCGATCCTCAGCCATTTGCCTTATTGCGCCGCAGGAGACCGCATTTGCGCGACCCATCGGCCTCGGGCATACTTATCCGTGTCCGTTCGTCGGTAGCCAAAACCAGATCCTCAATCTGGCCGCCTGCCGACGTCGTCGAGTCTGGGAGAGTTTATGGCTCAAGCCGCGAGCGCTGCGTCGGCAGCAAACGAAGTACCCGCCGTGCAGATGATCGGCGTGAACAAGTGGTTTGGCGAATTTCATGTGCTGCGCAACATTGACCTGACGGTACATCAGGGCGAGAAGATCGTGGTCTGCGGGCCCTCGGGCTCCGGCAAATCAACCTTGATCCGCTGTATCAATCGTTTGGAAGAGCACCAGAAAGGCCAGATCATCGTCGAAGGTATCGAGCTTACCAACGACGTGCGCCAGATCGACAAGATCCGCTCCGAAGTCGGCATGGTGTTCCAAAGCTTCAACCTGTTTCCGCACCTGACCGTGCTCGACAACCTGTGTCTCGCCCCGGTGTGGGTAAAAAAGTTGCCCCGCCGCGAGGCCGAGCAGATCGCGACGAAGTACTTGCAGCGGGTCAAAATCCCCGAGCAGGCCAACAAATATCCCGGGCAGCTCTCGGGGGGCCAGCAGCAGCGCGTGGCGATCGCGCGCGCACTATGCATGAACCCGCACATCATGTTGTTCGATGAACCCACCTCGGCTCTCGATCCAGAGATGGTGAAGGAGGTGCTCGATACCATGATCGAACTGGCGAGAGGCGGGATGACCATGCTGTGCGTAACCCATGAAATGGGTTTCGCACGATCGGTCGCCGATCGCGTCATATTCATGGACCGTGGTGAGATCGTCGAGCAGGGCACGCCGAAGGAATTCTTCGCAAATCCGAAATCGGACCGCACGAAGCTGTTCCTTTCCCAGATCCTTAATCACTAAACGAAGCATCCGAACTGGAAAGAGCTGTAGCTAGGAGAGTTGAGACCATGACGTACCGAAGTAAGCTGGTTCTTGCCACCGCGGTCGGCGTAATCGCAATGGGCGGTGGGGCCAGCGCACAAACCAAGACCCTCGACACCGTGAAGCAGCGCGGCAGTTTGAGCTGTGGCGTGAACGTGGGCCTCGCCGGCTTCAGTCAACCCGACGATAAGGGGAACTGGACAGGGCTCGACGTCGACTACTGCAAGGCCATTGCCGCCGCCGTATTTGGCGATCCCAACAAGGTGAAATACGTGCCCACGACCGCCAAGGAACGGTTCACGGCCTTGCAGTCGGGCGAGATCGACGTGCTGATCCGCAATACGACTTGGACCATTGCGCGTGACAGCTCGCTGGGCCTCATCTTCGCGGGCGTCAACTATTATGATGGTCAGGGCTTCATGGTGAAGAAGTCGATCGGCGTGAAGTCCGCCAAGGAGCTCAACGGCGCCACGGTGTGCGTGCAAACCGGAACCACCACCGAACTCAACCTCGCCGACTACTTCAAGGCGAACAACATGACCTACAAGCCGGTGGTGTTTGAAAAGCTCGACGAGACCGTGCAAGCCTACCTGGCCGGGCGTTGCGATGTCTATACGACCGACCAATCGGGCCTCTACGCCATTCGCGTGCAGCAGCCCAAACCGGACGACCATCTGGTGCTGCCGGAAATCATTTCCAAAGAGCCGCTGGGCCCGTCCGTGCGTCAGGGCGACGACCAGTGGCTCACGATCGTCAAGTGGGTGCACAATGCGCTCATCAACGCCGAGGAAGCCGGTGTCACCCAGGCGAATGTGGGCGAGATGCAGAATTCCACGAACCCGGAGATCAAGCGCTTGCTCGGTAAGGATGGCGAGCTGGGCAAGGGTATCGGCGTCAGCAACGACTTCGTCGTCAATATCGTCAAGGCAGTCGGCAACTACGGCGAAGTGTTCGAGCGCAATGTCGGCTCGGGCTCGCGCCTGAAGATCGACCGCGGCTTGAACAAACTCTGGAACAAAGGCGGGATCCAATACGCCCCGCCCCTGCGGTAGAGCAGGACAGAAGAGCGCCGGCCGCCAACGTGCCGGCGCTCTTGCCATTTATGGTCTGCCGAGCGCTGGGAGTATGAGATGGCTGTCGTGACGAGCGACCGGGGGCGCAGGCAAGCCGCACCGAAGCAAGGCAACTTTCTCTACCGGCCCGAGGTTCGCCAGATCATCTACCAGGCGGTGCTGGTCGCCCTGCTGCTGGCCCTGTTCTATACGCTCATCCACAACACGGCCGTCAACCTGCGCAAGCAGAATATTGCCTCCGGGTTCGGCTTCATCGATCGCACTGCGGGCTTTGATGTTTCCCAGTCGCTGATTGCCTACAACAGCTCCATGACTTACGGGCGTGCCTTTCTGGTCGGGCTGCTCAACACACTGCTCGTCGCTGGCTTCGGCATCGTGGCAGCGACGACCCTGGGCTTCGTCATCGGCATCGCCCGCCTTTCCAGGAACTGGCTGATCGCCCGGCTTGCTGCAGTCTACGTGGAAGTCATTCGCAACGTACCGCTGCTGCTGCAGCTGTTCTTCTGGTATTTCGCGGTGCTCAAGGCGCTGCCACCGCCGCGACAAAGCCTGTCTGTGCCGGGTGGTGGTTTTCTCAATGTGCGTGGCCTCTACCTGCCGGTACCGATCCCAGAACCTGGCTTCGAGATCGTCGCGTTTACCCTCCTCTTCGGCATCGCCGCCGCCGCCGCTGTCTACGCCTGGGCACGCCGGCGTCAAACCTTGACGGGTCAGCAGTTCCCGGTGTTCTGGACCACCCTGGCGCTGATCGTGGCTATGCCGCTCATCGTGCACGTCCTGCTCGGCAGCCCCCTGGTCTTCGAGTATCCCGAGCTCAAGGGCTTCAATTTCCAGGGCGGCATGGTTCTACAGCCCGAGTTTCTGGCCCTGTTCCTCGGCCTTTCCATCTATACGGCGAGCTTTATTGCCGAGATTGTGCGTGCCGGCATCCAGGGCGTGAGCAAGGGGCAAAAGGAAGCCGCCCTGGCCATCGGCCTCACGCAGGGCCAATCGTTGCGGTTGGTGGTCATCCCCCAGGCGATGCGCATCATTATCCCGCCGCTGACGAGCCAATTCCTCAACCTGACCAAGAACTCCTCGCTGGCAGTGGCCATCGGCTACCCCGATCTGGTGTCGGTGTGGTCCGGAACGGTCTTGAACCAGACCGGGCAGGCGGTCGAAGTCATCTTGGTGACGATGTGCGTATTCCTTGCCATCAGTATTGTGACCTCGGCCTTTATGAATTGGTTCAACAGGCGCATGGCGCTGGTCGAGCGATAGGGGGCTGGCCATGGTTGCCGACACCGACGTTGCCGCCAATATCGAGGCCCCGCCGCGCAACACTGTGGGCCCGATCGCCTGGATTCGCACCAATCTTTTGTCGTCGTGGTCGAATGCGCTGTTGACCGTGATTGGCCTCTATCTCGCCTACGAGGTCGCGAGTTCGCTCATCCACTGGGGCTTGATCTCGGCTACGTTCTCGGGTGCCGATGGCAGCGTCTGTACCCGCGAGGGAGCGGGGGCCTGCTGGCCGTTTATCACCGCGAAGTTCGCGCAATTCATGTATGGACGCTACCCCGAGGTGGAGCGCTGGCGTGTCGACCTCGTTTACCTGCTTGCGCTCGCCGGGCTCGTTCCACTGATGATTCCGCGCGTTCCAGGAAAATTTTGGAACGCTATTTATGTCTTCGTGATTTTTCCGATCCTCGCCTACATCCTATTGGTGGGTGGCGTATTCGGTCTGTTGCACATCGACACCGCGCTGTGGGGTGGCCTGCTCGTCACTCTCGTGGTGGCGACCGTTGGTATCGCCGGCTCTTTCCCGCTCGGCATTCTGCTCGCGCTCGGCCGACGCTCGAAGATGCCAATCGTGCGCTGGGTGTCGGTGGGCTTCATCGAATTCGTGCGCGGCGTGCCGCTGATCACGGTCCTGTTCATGGCCTCGGTCATGCTGCCGCTGTTCCTGCCGCCGGGCGTGACGTTCGACAAGCTGCTGCGCGCGCTGATCGGCGTGGCCTTCTTCGCCGCCGCCTACCTTGCCGAGGTTATTCGCGGCGGCCTACAGGCGATCCCACGCGGTCAATTCGAAGCCGCCGACGCTCTCGGCCTGTCCTATGGCAAGAAAATGGGGCTCATTATCCTGCCGCAGGCCTTGAAGCTCGTGATCCCTGGCATCGTCAACACCTTTATCGGGCTGTTCAAGGACACCAGCCTCGTCCTCATAATCGGCCTCTTCGACCTGCTCGGCATCGTGCAGCTCAACAATGCCGACTCCAAGTGGTTCTCACCGACTACGGCGATGACCGGCTACGTCTTCGCCGGTTTCATCTTCTGGATCTTCTGCTTCGGCATGTCGCGCTATTCGCAAATGATCGAGCGGCGGTTGGCGGCCGGCGACCGGCGCTAGTGTTGCACCGGCTCGCTGGAACGGCAGGCAGCCCAATTGATTGGGAGGACCAGAATGGACGCGATCGAGGAAGGTTTCGAGGTCTTCGTCTCCGACCACGACAAGCCCTTCGGCGCCGTACGCCAGATTGCGCGGCACGGAGGCCAGCTCGTGATCTATGTGGAAAACGCCGGGGACTTTACCGTTCCGCTCACTGCAGTCGCCGCGGTGCACGCGCAAAAAGTCATCCTCAACCGGGACAAGCTCGACAAGCGCCTGCGTGAGGCGATTAGGCACGCGCATGACGCGGAGGACCCGAAGATCTGAACGGCCGCAGTTCAGGCTCCTCCCAACTGGAGCTCCCCGGCCACGTGCTCGGCAATTGCGAGTGCGGCCGTAAGCCCGGGACTCTCGATGCCGAATAGACCGACGAAGCCGGGCAGACCGTGCACCTCGGTGCCGTGAATGGCAAAGTCGGGGACCGGCTCCCCTTCGCGGTAGAGCTTTGGCCGAACACCCGTGTAGTCGGGGTGTAGGCGTTCCACCTCGAGCGCGGGGTAGTAGCCACGGATGAAATCGAGAAATTGCCCGAGCTTGTCGGGCTCGAACGTGTAATCGATAGCGGGCGTCCACGCGATATCAGGGCCAAACTTGCAGCGGCCGCCGATGTCGACTGTGGCGTGAAGGCCGAGCCAGGCGCCATCCGGCATCGGATAGATGTGGCGCTTGAACGGCGAGCGTCCCGAAAGCGCATAGTACTGCCCCTTGGCATAGTAGGTCACCGGAGGCCGGTAGGCGCTTGGAAACTCCAGTGAGCTCGTCACGCGCGAAGCGTGCAGGCCTGCCGACACCACCAGCTTGCGGCATGAGATTTGGCCCGGTGCCGCACCGCCCGTGGTGAGCCGGAACACGCCACTGCGAAAGGCAATGTGCTCCACGGGACAACGCAACACCACCGTGCCACCGCTGGCCTCTACATGTCCCTCAAGCGCCAACATGAAGGCGTGGCTGTCGATAATACCCGTTGACGGCGACAAAAGCGCCCCGACACAGGCAAGCTCCGGTTCGAGCGCCTTCGCCGCTTCAGGAGCCAAAAACTCGAGGTCCGTCACACCGGTTTTGCCCGCGGTGTCACGTATGGCGGCGAGCTTCGGCAACTGGCTCTCATGCGTCGCCACGAGCAGCTTGCCGCAGCGCGCGTGCGGCACGTGGTTCTCGG